>Ga0299906_10001395_pt1 | contig 20825 bp, 19 predicted proteins | sample RVTome_14_FD_200259 | JGI IMG/M metagenome (GOLD analysis project Ga0299906, IMG submission 200259) | Soil microbial communities from uranium-contaminated site in the Upper Colorado River Basin, Wyoming, United States - RVT145D125 (version 2) ...
CGCCTACCTGCGGGGAGTGCCGCGAATTGCGGGATTCAACTACTGGGGAACCGCACGCAAGGCCTGAACTGCCCCGTTGACGCGAAAGCCCGTGGAACCTGAATTCCACGGGCTTTCGTATTTTCCACCCGGCGCAGCTGCGCAACTCGTCTACCGGAAAAGTCCTTCCAGTTCCTCCTCGCCCCCCTGGGCCATCTTCAGTTGCTCGGGCGTGAGGACCTTTTCGGCCTCCTTCTTCGCCTTGAGGAAGCGGACCTTCATGTCCCCCTGCATCTTCTGAACGTTGCGGACCAGCTTCTCGGCCGTCTCCAGCTTCCATTCCCCGGCCAGCAGGTCGCGCAGCTCCAGCCGGGCGATCCGCAGCTCGGCGGCGGCGCGAATGCTGTCGACTCTCGCCGCCTGACGGATTTCCTTCAGTTTGCGCACCTGCTCGTCGCTGAGACCGAGCTCCTTGACGCGGTCGAGGAAGAAGGGACGGTCCGCCATCCCCATCCGGCCCATCATCCCCATCGGCCTCATGCCGCCTGTCATGCCCGGCATCTCTTCCATGCCTTCCATTTCTCCCATCATGCCGCCGCCCATCATCTGCGCGCACATCGGACACATCACACCCCCCATGCCCCCCATGTCGCGCATCATTCCCATCCCCATGCCGCGCATGCCGCCGCCCGTCATGCCGGGAGCGCAAGGCATGCCACCCATCCCCGTCATCCCCATCGGCCGGGGGGCGGCGGCGGGTTCGCCGGCCGCCTGGGGGTGATGCTCCTCATGGCCGGCCTGGGCCAGAGCCGCAGCCGCTACGCAGAGAGATAAAATCCCGGTGAGACAAACAGTCAAAACCAGCTTCTTCATCTTCTTCCTCCTTTTTTTGGGTTTGGGCTTCCAGCTCTGTCAGAAAAAATTCTCCTAAAGTTGAACCTTCCGCAACCGCAGGGCGTTGCCCACCACCGACACCGAGCTGAAGCTCATCGCCGCCGCGGCGATCATCGGGCTGAGGAGCACTCCGAAGAAGGGGTATAGGAGCCCGGCTGCGATCGGCACGCCGAGGGCGTTGTAGACGAAGGCAAAGAAGAGGTTCTGACGGATGTTGCGCATCGTCGCCTCGCTCAGCTTCCGGGCCCGGACGATGCCGCGCAGATCGCCCTTGACCAGGGTGACGCCGGCGCTCTCCATCGCCACGTCGGTGCCGGTCCCCATGGCGATGCCCACCTGCGCCTGGGCCAGGGCCGGGGCGTCGTTGATCCCGTCGCCGGCCATGGCGACCTTCCGGCCTTCCTCCTGCAGCCCCTTGACCGCCTCGGCCTTGCGGTCGGGGAGGACCTCGGCCTCAACCTCGTCGATGCCGAGCCGCTTCGCCACCGCCTCGGCGGTGGTGCGGTTGTCGCCCGTGACCATGACGATGCGCAGCCCCTCCTCGTGAAGTTGCCTGATGGCCTCGGGAGTGGTCTCCTTGATCGGGTCGGCGACTCCGATCAGGCCGGCCGCCCTGCCCCCGACCGCCACGAACATCACCGTCTGCCCTTTGCCCTGCAGTTCCCCGGCCCGGTCGGCCAAGTCGCCGGGATCGATGCCGAGCTCTTCCAGGAGTTTGCGGTTGCCGAGGGCGACCTCTCGTCCCTCCACCTTCCCGGTGACCCCCTTCCCGGTCCGGGATTCGAATTCCCCGACCTCGGCCAACTTTATTCCCCGGCCTTTCGCGCCGTCAACGATGGCGGCCGCCAGGGGGTGCTCGCTGCCGCGCTCCAGGCTGGCAGCCAGACCCAGCAGCTCCTTCTCGTCCACCCCGCTCCCTGGAACCACCGAAACCAGCTTCGGCTTTCCCTCGGTGAGGGTGCCGGTCTTGTCGACCACCAGGGTGTCGACCTGACGCATCACCTCGATCGCCTCGGCGTTCTTGAAGAGCACCCCGAAGGTCGCTCCCTTGCCGGTGGCGACCATGATCGACATCGGCGTCGCCAGTCCCAGGGCGCAGGGGCAGGCAATGATCAGCACGGCCACGGCGTTAAGCAGGGCGTAGGCCATCTTCGGCTCCGGCCCGAAGAGGCTCCAGACGACGAAGGTGAGAGCGGCCGCTCCGACCACGGCCGGGACGAACCAGCCGGCTACCACGTCGGCGAGCTTCTGGATCGGTGCCCGGCTGCGCTGTGCCTCGGCCACCATCCTGACGATCTGGGCCAGCAGGGTGTCGGAGCCGACCTTTTCGGCCTTCATCACCAGGGTTCCGGTGCCGTTGACGGTGGCGCCGATCAGCCGGTCACCTTCCCCTTTTTCTACCGGTACCGGTTCGCCGGTGACCATCGATTCGTCAACCGAGCTTTTGCCCTCCAGGACCTTTCCGTCGACCGGAACCTTCTCCCCGGGCCGGACCCGCAGCCGGTCCCCGGGGTGCACCTGGTCGAGCGGGACGTCCTCCTCCTCGCCGTCCTCCCGGAGGCGCCGGGCGGTCTTCGGCGCCATTCCGAGCAACTCGCGAATGGCGGCGCCGGTCCGGCTGCGCGCCTTCAGCTCCAGCACCTGACCGAGCAGGACAAGGGTGACGATGACCGCCGCGGCCTCGAAGTAGACCGCCACCTCTCCTTCCGGCCCCCGGAAGGAGAGGGGAAATATTCGGGGAAAAAGAGCGGCGACGATGCTGTAGACATAGGCCACCCCGGTGCCGAGGCCGATCAGGGTGAACATGTTGAGGCTGCGGTTGACAAGCGACAGCCAGAAGCGCACGAAAAAGGGCCACCCTCCCCACAGAACCACCGGCGTGGCGAAGGCCAGCTCCAGCCAGTTGCGGGTCTGTCGGGAAGCGAGCCGCTCCAAGGGGAGTCCAACCATGTGCCCCATGGCCAGGATGACGACGGGAACGGTCAGGACCAGGCTCGTCCAGAACCGGCGGCGCATGCTCCGCAACTCGGCGCTCTCCTCCTCCTCGGCCGCGACCTCCTTCGGCTCCAGGTCCATGCCGCAGACGGGACAGGAGCCGGGGCCTTTTTGCACCACCTCCGGGTGCATCGGGCAGGTGTACTCCCGGCCTGGCTCTCCGCCGAACCTTTCCTCATTCTTTTCCTTACCCTTCTGCAGAACGCCTTCCGGATCAGCGACAAATTTCTCCCGGCAGTTTTCTGAGCAGAAATAGAAGGTTGTTTCCCGGTATGTTACTTTGGCGGCCGCTTGTTCAGGCGCGACCTCCATGCCGCAAACAGGGTCTTTCATCGGTGAACACCTCCCCTTTGCGCATTGTTGGTCCGGACGCCGTCTCCCCTTCTCAGGATATCGTACCAAGCCCCGCCTTCAACCGACCTCTCCCGTCGACAGATAAACAAAGCCGAAAAAAAACTCCTCGTAAAAGGTCACGGGGAAATGTTTTTCGATAGACTCCCAGGGATGGCGCTCGGCCAGATCCAGACTGACGCCGAAGGGGGCGGTGAGCCGGACCATGAACCGGGTCAGACACAGCGGAACGTTTTCCGGCTTTTTCAGGTCGAGAATGACGAACCGGCCCCCTGGCGCCAGTGAATCCCTGCCCACCCGGATGATCCTGTCATGACCTGGCATCAGGGTGAGGGCGAAGGTCGAGAGGATCCCGTTAACTCCAGCAGGAAAGGCAAATGCTGCGGCGTCGGCCAGCACGAGTTCCACGTTGTTCCAGCCGTGGCGGGAAACCCTTTTATTCGCCTGCTCAAGCATCCGATCCGTCAGGTCGACGCCGATGATCCTCCCCTCCGGACCGATTATCCTTTGCAGAAGGGGAAAGTTAAGCCCAGTTCCGCACCCGAGTTCCACAACGACATCACCTTCTTTCAGTTGCAGGGCATCCACCGCCCGTTGTCGGTAGTGCCACTCGCGGAACCCGATCAGGTAGTAGAGATTGGCCGTCAGATCGTAGCGTTCGGCGCGTTTCCGATAGAGGTCCTGAATCTTTTGCCTATTCAAGGCCATGAATCTTCACTTTCTTGTCACGCCCGACAGGCGGCCGCATTTTTTATTTTTTTCTCCGCAGTCGGTCGACACCCTTTTTATGCGCATTTTTTCGAATCGATGTTCTCCTTAACCTCATTCTTAACCTTCATAGAAATATTCCTTTCAACGTACGGCGAGAGCGCGCCGCCAGGTGAAGTGTTCATAAATACCGGACCAGTACATCCCGAACCCGGCGGCAAACAGAAGTTCCTCCACCGGCATACCGAAAACCTGGACTCCCAACAATTCTGTGAGATTCCACACGCGCTCGATGTAACCGGGCGCCGTGAACCGCAGCCCCTGGAGAAACACGGTATAATACGCCACAAACAACGCACCGCCCACCCAGGTCGTCCTCTTCAGGTCCGGACGGCAGACCATCGTGGCCAGAGCCCCCGCGAACATGGCAAAAATACCGGGATAGATGGGGTTCCATGGCAGGAACACCAGAATGGCGAAGACAATGAACGGTACAGTCATCATCATGTAGTGGTGCCGGTGCAGAGGCAGGTGCCTTTCGCGGGTTTCGATCCGTTGCGTCCGCCGCCTCGCGAGAATGTTGTAGAACACAGCGGCGACACCGCCGATGGCGAAGCAGAAGATGAAGCTCTCGATATCAAATCCGGTTTTCTGGGCCAGGTCAAACAGACTGGGGGGGTTCCAGTATTCCGGCACGAAAAGCGGCTCTGTAAGGCCGAATGGCGCGGTAAAAACACTCGCCCACCACATGACCCGCCGCTGAGCGGGAAACGCCGCCCACAGGATGATCCAAGGAATTAGAAACCCGCCCGACCAGATCAGCCAGATGTATTGATCCGAACTCATGGTGCGACTCCTCGCGTGATTTGCTTTCGCAGGTCAACCCGTGTTCGATGATTTTCCGGTTGCTGCGGCTTCGCTCGGGGGCTTCCCACCCGGGGGATTGGTCCGCCGGGCGGTTCCAGACCAACCGGTAAACACGGACAGCGCGACGGCTATCAAGATCAAAACCACGCCGCCCCCCTGCAACGCATTCAAGCGTTCTCCAAAGCCACCCATGGCAATCAACAGTCCGGACACCGGAACCAGGAACAAATACAACGAAAGGCGGCCTGCCTCCGCTCGCTGCAACAACCAGAACCAAAGCCAGGTGCTCAACGCGGTGCCGGCCAACCCCAGAAAGAGCAGGAGACCGACATAACCGCCCGTCCACGCGATGGTTCCCTTCGGTTCAAACACAACCGACAAACCGAGCAGCACCACGCTTCCGGCGATCAGTTGCCAGCCCGTCAGCGACATGAGATCTTTACCGGGGCGAAGCCTTTTGACGGTCACGCTGGCCACCGCCGCGCTGGCCGAAGAGCCCAGCGCCAGCAATGCGCCGAGAAAAGGATGGCCGGTTTGTTCGCTCAAAGCGGGCAGCGCCAGCAGGGTCACGCCAGTCAGCCCTAGCAGCAGCGCCAGCGCCTTGCCCGGCCCGATTTGTTCACCGAGAAACAGTGCCGCCAGCACCATGATGATTAGCGGTTGGGTGTTGCCCAATACCGAAGCGATGCCCGCGCCGGTGTAAGCCGGGCTGGCAAACATCGCCCCGAAAGTGAACGTGGTGGCCAGTCCTCCCAACGGCAGAATCCATCGCGCCAACCGCGGCTGTGGCCACAGCGGTTTCCGGAGAATCACCAGCACCAATAGGAGCACCAGCCCGCCCAGGAGCGTGCGCATTCCCGCAAACCGAAACGGCGGCGCGAACTCCAGACCCGTCTTGATCGCCGGATAACACGCGGCCATCGGCGCGATGACCACGAGCATCAACCACGCTTGTCGAGCGGGCGATAGCGGAGCTTCACAGAAATGGCGGTCATCTTTCATATTTGCCAGTTTTCTTCATCTGTCTGCCGGGAGATATCAATCAGCTTGCCGCCGTTTTCTTCATTGAGTTGAATAGGCATTGTGGTCACCTTGGCCCTTTCCGTTCCTTGAGGGTGAATCAGTCGTGTAAGAGCCTAACTCCAGGCAGGCATGGCGCACCTTATTTTTTGAGCAGCTTGATAACCACGACGACAATCAGGACCGCCACCAGCGTGCCGAGCACCGGCCAAACCCACATCCCGCCGTTCATCCACCCATTCATCCCGCCGTTCATCATGTTGTTGTACATCACAAAGCTCCTTTCGTTACGCTGGGTATTCCCGTGTCTGGCCGATCCAGACCCTGAGCGGTGGCAGCCGCGGCCTCTGCAGTTGCCGCCGCAGACCGGCAGCAACCGCTCGATGTCCGGACTGCCTTGCCTGTTTCACGGTCGGACCCCGTCAGCATGGCCCGGAACCTCTGGATTAATTTTTCCAACCAGTCTCCCCAGCGTCATCCCCTGGATGCCGATGGAGAAGACCACGACCATATAGGTCATGATCACAATCGTGGTTCTCTCCGGCACCGCCGGAAGAGACAGGATTGGGTCGCCCCTGAGCAACCCGTGGCGGCTAAAGATTTGTCCGCCGTCACGATTGCCCCAGGTCGTTACCTGCGGCTTATGAATCACTCATCATTGCAATTGAGCGATGACCTTTTTGAGCTTCAAGCGGATCTCCTCGGCGATACCCTGCAACTTCGGGTTCTGAATCGATTGCATCGAAGCCAGCGGGTCAACGGCAGCCACGTCGATAGTCCCGTCCGCCAGTTCCTGAACAATGACGTTGCAAGGGAGCATGGTGCCGATCTTGGGTTCGGCTTGTAATGCCTTGTAGGCAAAGGGCGGATTGCAGGCGCCGAGGATGGTGTATTTAGGAAAATCCACATTTAACTTCTTCTTGAGGGTCGCAGTGACGTCAATTTCGGTGAGGATTCCAAATCCCTCCTTTTTCAATTCTTCGGTGACATCCGAAATAGCTTTCTCGAAACTCGAAGCGAGATTTTTTACAAAGTAATACGACATGGTCGGTCTCCTTTTCCGGGGCGTCTGGTCGCCGCCACTGGTCCTAATCATTGGCAATAATAACTTTCAGCGCCTGCTCCTGCATGGCATTTCCAAAGGTCTCGTAAGCCTGCATGACATCCTGCAAAGCAAAGTGGTGAGTCACCAGTTGCTCCGGGTGTACTTTGCCGGAGATCACGGTTTTCAGCAGCATCGGCGTCGTAACGGTGTCGACCAGACCGGTGGTGAGGGTGATGTTGTGGGACCAGAGTTTGTCCAGATTCAGCTGCACCGGCTTGCCATGCACGCCAATGTTGGCGATATGACCGCCGGCCGTGACGATGGCCTGGCAAATGTCGAAACTGGCGGGAATGCCGATGGCTTCGATCGCAACGTCGACGCCTCTGTCGGCGGTGAGCGTCATCACCTTCTCGACCGCTTTACCATCGTCATTGTTGACGACCTGGGTCGCGCCGAATGTCTTGGCGACCTTCAACCGGTTGGCATCAACGTCGACCATGATAATTTCCGCGGGTGAGTAGAATTGCGCGGTCAGCAGCGCCGCCAATCCGATGGGACCGCCGCCGACAATCGCCAGCGTATCGCCGGGCTTGACCTGTCCTTTGAGAACTCCGAGTTCAAAGCCGGTCGGCAGAATATCGCTCAACATGACCAGCGCTTCTTCGTCCGCTCCGGCGGGAATCGGATAGAGGCTGTTGTCGGCAAAAGGAATGCGGACGTATTCGGCTTGCGTCCCGTCAATCAGATGCCCCAGGATCCAGCCACCCCCGTTTTCGCAATGGGAATACATGCCTTTCTTGCAGTTGCTGCATCTCCCGCAGGATGAGATGCACGAAATCAGGACGCGGTCGCCAGCACTGAAGTTGGCAACGCTTGCGCCAACCTCTTCGATGATGCCGACCCCTTCGTGCCCCAGGATGCGGCCCTCGGTAACCGTTGGCACATCCCCTTTTTTGATATGCAGATCCGTTCCGCAAATGGTCGTCTTGGTGATCCTGACGATGGCGTCGGTCGGGGTTTTGATGACCGGCATGGGCTTGTCCTCCAGGGCGAGCTTGCCGGAACCGTGGTACACCAGTGCTTTCATGGGTGTTTCTCCTTTGTTCATGGGTGGTTGCTGTGCCTTCACCACACCTGGCCCCATGCCTGGCTGTGGCACGAAACGACCCTCCATAACATCCACGTGGATTCAGATGCTAGTGCCGTACATCCCCCTTCGAGTGATATTTTTCGCCGGCCAATTGTCCCGGTTTTATCGCTGCCAGAGTATCAAGGGCACTTCGAGAGGAATCGCCACCCCCGGCATATGCGGGACGATCCGTGCCGTGAAATCCCCGGACTGACGTGTCGCCGGCACCTGGCCTATATAAGTATAGCCATTTTCCACCCCCACCAATTGTCGGTCGCGAATCATCACCAGTCGGACCGGACTCTCACCGTTTGACTCATCGGCATACAGCTCGACCTGCACCGCATCAGACCCGATGCCGTTGAGATAAACCTGGACCTCGAAGAGGTGCCACTCATCATTGGTCGCGACCTTAGTGTCACCAAAACGCAGATTTGCCCATTTGGTACGTAAGTCATGCTGCCAATGGACCATCTGCACACCGGCCGTTCCTTGCTCGGCCGCGCGTTCGCGGAAGGCTAGGGCCGCCGGGACGTAGTATTGCTCGGTATATTCGCGTTCTGCGCGGTTGCTGGAAAAGCGCGGTGTCAACCGCGCCATGCTTTCCCGCATCCGCGCCACCCAGGCGCTGGGGATGCCCTGCTCGTCGCGGGTATAGAACTCGGGGATCACCTCGCGCTCGAGCAGGTCGTAGAGAGCCTCGGCTTCGGCTGCGTCCCAGGCGGGATCGTCGCCATGTTCCTGGCCGTCCCCCAACGCCCACCCCACCTCCGGCGTGTAGGCTTCCGCCCACCAGCCGTCCAATTCCGACAGATTGAGGCCGCCATTGACGAGCACCTTCATGCCGCTCGTTCCGCTTGCTTCCCAAGGTCGCCGCGGGGTGTTGAGCCAAACGTCCACCCCCTGCACCAAGTGCTCGGTCAAATGCATGTCGTAGTCGCTGAGGAACATGACATGGGGGCGCGCCTCCGGCCGTCGGATGAAATGCATCCATTCCTGAATCAGGGCCTGCCCGGCCTGGTCCGCCGGATGAGCCTTGCCGGCCATGATCAGTTGCACCGGCCGCTGGGGGTTGGTCAACAGGCGCAGCAGCCGCTCCGGGTCGTGCAGCAGCAGGGTTGGTCTCTTGTAGGTCGCGAAGCGGCGGGCAAAGCCCAGCGTCAATGTGTTGGGATCAAACAGCTGCTTCGCACCCTCAACCGCATCAAGCGACGCGCCGGAGGCGGCCAGTTGCCTGGACAATCGTTCGCGAGCGTATTCAACAAACGCCTTGCTGGCGGCCGAGCGAAATTGCCAGAAACTGGCGTCGGAGACATGGCGAATGTCCTGCTCCAGGGCTTCCGTCGTCCCCAACCAACGGTCCTTGCCACAGGCCTTTGTCCAGAGAGTGTCGGCCGCCGCCGAGTCCCAAGTCGGCATGTGGACGCCGTTGGTCACGTGTCCAACCGGCACTTCGTCCTGCGGCCAGTGCGGAAAGAGTGGCGAGAAGAGGTGTCGGCTCACCTTCCCATGCAGACGGCTCACGCCATTGACCGACCCGCTGCCGCGAATCGCCAGATAGGCCATGTTGAAAGGTTCTGCCGAGTCGTTTGGGTTCTGGCGGCCCAGCGCCAGCAAATCGTGGAGCGTTATGCCGAGCTGCGTCCGGGCGTAACCCTCCAGGCAGTGTTCGATGCGGGCCGGAGCGAAACGGTCAAAGCCGGCGGCCACCGCTGTGTGGGTGGTGAAGAGATTGCCCGCTCGCGTAACGGCCAGTGCGACGTCGAAGGACTGCCCGCTCGCTTGCATGAAACTCCGCGCGCGTTCCAGCACTGCGAGCGCCGCATGCCCTTCATTGAGATGGCAGACTTCCGGCTCGATGCCGAGCGCGGCGAGCAACCGCCATCCGCCGATCCCAAGGACCAGCTCTTGCATCAGGCGCAGGTCCGGCCCGCCGCCGTAAAGCTCGCTGGTAATCCCCCGATACGGTGGGTAGTTTGCTGCATCATTGCTGTCCAGCAGGTAAAGCTTCACTCGGCCGACTTGAACCTGCCAGGCGCGCAACCAGATCGGGTGACCCGGCAGGTCGAGCTGAAGCCGCAACCACTCCCCGTTGGGATGGCGCAACGGCGTGATCGGCAACTGCCCGGGATCGTTATAGGGATAAAGAGCCTGTTGCGCGCCGTCCCGGTCGATCAGCTGGCGAAAATAGCCTTGCTGGTAGAGCAGCCCCACGCCGATGACCGGAACACCCAGATCGCCGGCGGCCTTGAGCTGATCGCCGGCCACGTTGCCCAGTCCGCCCGAGTAAATGGGCAACGCCTCGCTCAGCATGAATTCCATGCTGAAATAGGCGACACAGGTCAGCTGCGATTGTGGATAGGTTTGCTGGAACCACGCCGGCGCCTCCGCCGCAACCCGCCTGGCTTGCACCAGGTCATCGACGTTTTTACGGAAAACGGGATCGGCCAAAACACCCTGGAGTTTCTCCCGCGAGACCGTCTGCAGGACGGCCCAGGGGTTATGCGTGAACTCCCACAGCACGGGATCCAGCTGCCGCCACACCTGGTCGGTAGCGTGATTCCACGACGAACGCATATCCAGGGCCAGCTCGGATAGGGAATCGAATCCCTCCACGTCCGCGGATAAAAGACTTTCCTTCGGGTGACTGATGGGTGTTTGTTCGCTCATGGTTTCTCCTTCATTTTTTCAACCAGGGCCAGCGCCCGCTGGCCCACATTCTCCACACTGAATCCATATTCGCGCAGCATGACCGGCCCCGGTGCCGAAGCGCCGAAGCGATCCACGCCCAACACTTCTCCTCGCTCGCACACGCAGCGATGCCACCCCTGGGTCACCCCCGCCTCGACCGCGAGCCGCGCCGGAACCGATGGCGGTAACACCGAGTCGCGATACGCTTGAGATTGGGTCTCAAACAATTCCCAATTCGGCATGGAAACAAGGGCAACCCCGGCTAGGAATGGCATCACCCACGGCAATCACCGCGCGCCACTTGGCAAAACGGGCACCCATATGCGAATATTCAGCCAGGCAGTCGCACAAGCCGTCCAGACCTTCGGTTGTTTTTTCACCTGGATGGTCCGCCATCTCCTTGGCACCGGTATCAACCTTGATGTCGGGAATGATCCCCGCATCGGTGAGGATTTTGATAAAAGGAGTTCCGTCCTTTTTCTGCTGGCGGATCGTCTCGTCGTAGAGGATCGCGCCGCTGATGTATTCACCGAGTCCGGGCGTGGTCACGATCAACTCCCGCCAGGCGCGCCGGGCCTCCTCGGTCTGGGGAATCTCAAGGGCGGCAAATCGTTTGTTGCAGGTCGGATTACTTTCATCCATCGCCAGCAGGCCCTTGTCGTCGGCGACCAGCGTCTTCGCGGTGTCGATCAGCTCTTGTATATTCATTGGGGTGGCTCCACGTCCAGTTGCGAATTTCCGGCAGGTCCTGGCCGTTCTTGTCGATGTATCGCCTGTGCTCGATCAGCTTGTCCTTGAGTTGCTGTTGCAGAGTGACACCCTTGTCCTCGGTCTGCGGCAGGCGATCGATGGTGTCCATCACCAGGTGAAAGCGGTCCAGATCGTTGAGCACCGTCATGTCGAAGGGCGTGGTGATGGTGCCCTCTTCCTTGTAGCCGCGGACGTGGATGTTGTCGTGGTTGGTGCGGCGGTAGGTCAGCCGGTGGATCAACCACGGGTAGCCATGGAAGGCAAAGATGACCGGCTTGTCCGTGGTGAAGAGCGCGTCGAAGTCCTCGTCGCTCAAGCCGTGCGGATGCTCGGATGGCGGCTGCAGCTTCATGAGATCGACAACGTTGACCACCCGGATTTTCAACTCGGGCAGATGCTCGCGCATGATGGAGACGGCGGCGAGCGTCTCCAGCGTCGGCACGTCGCCACAGCAGGCCATGACCACGTCAGGCGCAGATCTCTGGTCGTTGCCGGCCCACTGCCAGATGCCGATCCCCTCGGTGCAGTGTTTGACGGCGGCGTCCATCGTCAGCCACTGCGGTGCCGGGTGTTTACCGGCGATGACGACGTTGACGTAATGGCGGCTGCGCAGGCAATGGTCCATCACCGAGAGCAGGCAGTTGGCATCCGGCGGCAGGTAAACCCGCACGACTTCGGCCTTCTTGTTGACGACGACGTCAATGAAACCGGGGTCCTGATGGGTGAAGCCGTTGTGATCCTGGCGCCAGACATGCGAGGCCAGCAGGTAGTTCAGTGAGGCGATCTTGCGGCGCCACGGCAGTTGCGCCGTGACCTTCAGCCACTTGGCGTGCTGATTGAACATCGAATCGACGATGTGGATGAAGGCCTCGTAGCAGTTGAAGAGGCCATGCCGCCCGGTGAGCAGGTAGCCTTCGAGCCAGCCCTCGCATTGGTGCTCGCTGAGCATCGAGTCCAGCACGCGCCCGTTGGGTGCAAGAAATTCGTCGTTCGGCATGGTCGCGGCGTCCCATTGACGGTTGGTCACCTCAAAGAGGGCTTCCAGGCCATTGGAGAGGGTCTCGTCCGGCCCGAAGACCCGGAAGTTCCGCTGCTCACTGTTCAGCTTTGCCACATCGCGCAGAAACGGCCCGAGCGCATGCGTGTCGCCGCTGCCGGGTACCCCCGGCGCGGGCACGTCGAGCCCGTAGTCGCGGAAGTCCGGCAACCGCAGATCGCGCAGCAGCAGACCGCCGTTGGCGTGGGGATTCGCCCCCATGCGTCGCTCACCCTTCGGCGCCAGTTCGGCCAGTTCCGCTTTCAGGCGGCCCTGTTCGTCGAAGAGTTCCTCCGGTCGGTAGCTCCGCAGCCAGTCTTCCAGCAGCTTGAGGTGTCCGGGATGGGTGGCCGGGTGGAGCGGCACCTGGTGCGAACGGAAGGTCCCCTCGACCTGGCGGCCATCGACCACTTTCGGCCCCGTCCAGCCCTTGGGTGACACAAGGACGATCAACGGCCAAAGTGGACGGGTGCGGTCGCCCCCAGAGTTTTCACCGACGCGGGCGTCCTGCTGGATTTTTTTGATTCTCTCCACCGCCGTATCGAGCGCCTTGGCCATCGCCTCGTGCATCAATTCGGCGCCGTCACCTTCGACGAAGGTGGGCGTCCAACCGTAGCCGCGCAGCAATTGCTCCAATTCCTCGCGGGTGATGCGGGCCAGAATGGTCGGGTTGGCAATCTTGTAGCCGTTGAGATGCAGGATCGGCAGCACCGCGCCGTCGGTGGCCGGATCGAGAAACTTGTTGGAATGCCAGGCGGTGGCCAGTGGTCCGGTTTCCGCCTCGCCATCGCCGACGACGCAGGCGACGACCAGATCGGGATTGTCGAACACCGCCCCGAATGAGTGGCTGAGCGAATAGCCCAGTTCGCCCCCCTCGTGGATCGAACCCGGGCACTCCGGTGAAGCGTGGCTGGGAATGCCGCCTGGGAACGAAAACTGAAGAAAGAGCTTGCGCAGTCCGGCCTCATCCTGGCTGACGTCGGGATAGATCTCACTGTAGGTGCCCTCGAGATACGTGTTACCGACGACGGCCGGGCCGCCGTGCCCCGGGCCGGAGACGTAAATCATGTCGAGGTCGTATTTTTTGATCACCCGGTTCAGGTGCGCATAGATGAAGTTTTGCCCGGGCGTCGTGCCCCAATGGCCCAACAGCATGTGTTTCACATCCGCGAGCGTCAGCGGGCGCTTCAGCAGCGGATTGTCATAGAGATAAATCTGGCCGACCGAGAGATAGTTCGCAGCGCGCCAATAGGCATCCATCTGTCGGAGCAGGTCCGGGTTCAAAGTCTTTGATTTCATTTTCATGTTTCGCCTTTAAATCACCTCTTGGCCACACGGTGGAATGATCGGACGCCAGCGCCACAATGGCGCCGACGTTCCGTGGCGTGATACTTTCCATCACGCGTCAGTAGATCAGACGTTGATTCGAGCCCTCCTCATAGCCAGCCGCTCGCAAATCCCGCCCGCCGTATCCCCGTGACGAAGTAAGGGCAGCGCCGCGTCAGTCGCCAGAGCAAGCCCGAACGGTAGTTCTCGCACGCCAATACGACCGGCCCCAGGTTGATCCCGTAATGGTACTGCGAGGTCCAGCCGGGCTGGCCCTGCGACTCGTGCGGAAAGGTTAAATTAAAACTGCACTTGAAGCAGTACTTGCCAGTGATCTGCGGGTAGACCTCCTTGAAATGCCGAACCGTCGGCAGGACGATCTCCGGGGCAAAGGGCAGCGAAGCGATCACTGCCCACGGGGCAATGGTCCCGTCGTCCGGGCCGTACGGCACGCCGCGTGCCGTATAACCGAAGAAGCGGCGCTCGACGTCATGGACCTGCAGCACCGTCCAGCCGGGTCCATCGCTCGCGGTCAGCCCCCAGAAGTTTGGGCCGTAGCCCTCGAATGCGAGAGGGTTATGAACCGCGTACTGCTGCTTGACGTGGGTCGCTCGCCGGCTGTTCTCGAAATAGTCGATGCCTTTGCCACGCATGAAGACATCCCGGATTCCACGGAAATCGATCCACAGGTGCGAGAATTGATGGATGAAGAGCGAGCTGCCGTACAGGAACTCGTGTCCATAGAGCTCCTTCCACTTGTAGGTGGAAGCCCACGCCGAATAGCTTTCCTCTGGAAGCGGGTACGTCGGCGAACCTAGGCCCAGCACGTACACGAGCAGGGCTTCGTCGTAACCTTCCCAGCGGTACTTCAAAAAGCCGCTTTCGGGCTTCCATCCGTGCGTGACCGTCGCTCCATCGTTCCGCGCCCACTGCCAATTGACGCGGCGGTAGAGCGCATCGGCCAACGTGCGGATCTCCTCCTCGACCTCAAAATCCTGATCGAAATAGGTTGCCGCGGTGAGCATCCCAGCGAGCAATAAAGCGGTGTCGATCGTGGAAAGCTCACACCTCCCGGCGCGCTGTCCTGTCTTCATGTCGAGAAAGTGGTAGTAGAACCCTTCGTAGCCAGTTGCCTCCGGTGCCGTCCCCTGCGGGCTGGTCCAGAAAAACCGCAACACCGCCAGGGTTCGCCCTGCTGCTTCGGCGCGCGTCATCCATTCGCGCTCGACGCCAACCGGATATACTGACTGCCAGTGCAAACCCGACGGCGGCGATACTCGCGGGTGCGTCCGGTTGCGTCTTGTCTGCTACCAGGCCGTTCGCTGGGTTGGTCTCGTGCAGGAAGTATCCAAAGGCGTCCCGCTGGAGCGCGTCCAGCATCTCTTCGTTGCTGGCTGGTTGATTCGAGTAGTTCGCCAAGTGACTCGTCATGCCCGTCTCTCCGATAGGTGTGCGTGGCCCAACCTCACGAATCACCTTTGAGCTAATCGTATTGCTATGGACTTCATAGGGCTCCCTGATGCCATTGACTTTGCCGACCAACGGGATATCGGATCACGCGAGGAGTATCATAGGCCCCTCATTGCACTGGGACCGGCCCACCATCGGGCGAACAAGAACGTGAGCTGAGGCAGGCCCGCGCAACACCACGGGTATGCGTTCGGTGTAAGATCAGAGCAAGGCGGCCAGCGCCGCAGGTGAAATCTTCGGCGCTGGTCGCCTGATTGGCGTGTAAATTGTGATGCCGTTCGTTGTCGTTATTGATGTTTGTGGGCATCCCCCGATTTTTCGTCCATGCCCTTCATCATCGGACACTTTGTCATGGATTCCTTGCCCATCTGCATGTGCTGCATCATGTGCTGCATCATCTCATCATGCATTTTGGCCTTGCGCTCATCCATCGCGATCCGCTGCTCCACCATGCGGGTGACGACGGCGGCGATCAGGTCCAATTTTTGATCCTGCGGCGCGCTGTTCATCTTGGCGACCTGCGCGGTGAGTTCAGCGTCCTGGGCCTTCATGTCTGCCATCATTTTCTGTTTGTGCTCCATCATTTCCTGGCAGCGGTCCGTCATTTTGGCCTCTGCCATTTTTTCCTCTTCCATATGCGAGGCGGATTGTGCCTGGAGAGGAGACCAGATCGCCAGGGCCAGGGCCAGGGTGAGGCCGGAACGGATGATGCGACTTGTACACGTTGGTTGTTTCATGTTCTTCTCCTTTTTTCGATGGTTGCTCCAGCTTCGCTGTCGGCCCTATGCCTGACAGCGAAGCTGGAGTTTGAGGATGTGTGTGTATCACCGAACTCGGGTCCTCGTCGGTCCAGTCGGACAACACCACGACATGATCGCGGAGCCGATCAATCTCGCCCGGATCCTGCGGCGCGATGACCAGTGCCCCAAACAGGCCCCGCTGTTCCTGGAGCTTGGTATGGCTGTGATACCAATAGGTACCGGATTGCCGCAGATCGAAAGCGTAGGTGAAGGTCTGGCCCGGCGCGATGGGCGGTTGCGTCACGAAGGGTACGCCGTCCATGGCATTGGGCAGCAGGATGCCATGCCAGTGAATCGAGGTCTCCACGTCCATCTGGTTGTGGACGCGGATCACGGCGTGGTCCCCCTCGGTGAAACGCAGGGTCGGCCCCGGCAGCAGGCCATTGATCGTCATCGCCTGGGCGGATTGGCCGGTGAAGTTCACCTCCTGCCGGGCAATGGTGAGGTCGTATTCCACCGTACCCGCCCACACCATCGACACCTGCACAAGCAGCGCCAGGCAGCCTAACAACGCCGCCACCGGTTTGATGAGCTTTTCGAACACCGGGCGATCGAGGTATTGAGAACGGTCTGGAATTTTCATGACTTGCTCCAAGCATCCATCCGTAGCCTTCTTCATGCTCTTGGCAATTTGACCAGCATGGCTGTCTTTCTTTCATGATTCGTTCACGGTCATTCCGTAACTGCTTTCTGCTCAATGAAATAGCGCTTGATGCCGAGGGCTTCGTCCGTCATCCGGATGGAGTCCTGTCCGTCCTTGACGCTGCCGGCGAGAGCGCGGATTGCATCGATGTTCTCAGGAATGGCGATGGATTGGTTGTCCACTTGATACGTGTAATAGCATTCTGTGCCAATTACGGTGAGCACGTCTTCCCACAGGGCAACTTCCCACATGTCGCCTCGGGGGCGCCCAAGATCGTTCATCAACTCGATGGTGTTGTTGAGCGCCACGATTCCGTCGCTCATCCGTATGAACGCTATGCGTGGCGCCTGCCGGAAGGCGTCCAGGACCTCTTCCCGGCTGGCGGGGCGCGTCAGTTCGACGATCCAATAGTGATTGTGACACTGGGTATGCGCAGCCTTCGCCGCGATGGTCACGAGATCCAGTTCCGGCCGCACCGTCTGGGCGTCCGGCCCCTGATGGCTGGGAATATGCGCCTCGGGAACAATGGCGTTCATAATGCCGCCGTGGTCGGACTCCCATGGGTCGGTCGCCCGGCGGATCAGCACCCCGCGTGCCTTTTTGAGCAGCTTCGCGTCCTGTAATGCCCCCAGCGTACGCACGATGCTGGTGGTGTTGCAGGAGACCACCCGCGTCACGTCGCGCCCGAGTGCGGTCGCGTAGTTTGCCTGCGCGACGAAAGAATGTCCCGTCACACTGTGCGCTTCGCCACCCTGGACGATCGCCTTGACGCCTGCCGACTTGTATCCTTCGAGATTCTTCGCCGCGATCCCTTTGGGCGTGCAATCGACCATGACATCGACTTGACCAATCAAATCCTTCAGCACCCCGGCGACCGGAAGGCCCGCATCCCTCATTTCGGCGGCCTTCTCCGGCAGGGATGCGTATAAGGGTATATCCAGCCCTACCGCGACCTTGATTCGATAGTCGCTGATGATGTCGCTCACACCCACCAACTCCATATCCGGCTGCAGGCGAACGGCATCCGCAACCCGCTTGCCGATGACTCCATATCCATTGACTCCGACTCTTATTTTGTTGGTTTTCATGGCTGGTCCTTTCGGCGCTTTCCGTAACGCTCATGTTTGTGTCGGGCACGCATGTCACGGCGTTCATGGTGCCCTTGGTCCGTCTCTGTTGCCGTCTTCCCGCGGCCATGGTTTGCCTTCTCAGATCAATCCTTGGTCAATGTTTTTTCGGCTGCTGCGGCTCGGTTGAAGGCTTCACACCCGGGGGATTAGTCCGCCGGGATGTTCCAGACCGACTGGCAAACACGGACAGCGCAACAGCCATCAAAATCAAAGCCACGCCGCCCCCCTGCAACTCATTCAAACGCTCTCCAAAGCCGCCCATCGCAATCAACAGTCCGGACACCGGAACCAGGAACAAATACAACGAAAGGCGGCCGGCCTCCGCTCGCTGCAACAACCAGAACCAAAGCCAGGTGCTCAACGCGGTGCCGGCCAACGCCAGGAAGAGCAAGAGACCGACAAAACGGCCCGTCCACGCAATGGTTCCCTGCGGTTCAAACACAACCTAAAAACCAAGCAGCACCACGCTTCCGGCGATTAGTTGCCAACCCGTCAGCGATAGGAGGTCTCTACCGGGGCGAAGCCTTTTGATGGTCACACTAGCTACCGCCGCGCTGGCCGAAGAACCCAGTGCCAGCATTGCGCCGAGAAGAGGATGATCGGTTTGTTCGCGCAAAGCGGGCAGAGCCAGAAGGGTCACACCGGCTATCCCCAGCAGCAGCGCCAGCGCCTTGGCCCGCCCGATGTGTTCACCGAGAAAGAGTGCAGCCAGCACGATGATGACGAGCGGTTGCGTGTTGCCTAATACCGAAGCGATGCCCGCGCCCGTATACGCCGGACTGGCAAACATCGCTCCAAAAGTGAACGTGGTGGCCAGCAGTCCCAACGGCAGAATCCATCGAGCCAACCGCGCCTCCGGCCACAGCGGTTTTCGGCGAAGGACGAGCACAAGCAAGAGCACCAACCCGCCCAGAAGCGTGCGCGCTCCCGCAAACCGCAACGGCGGCGCGAACGCCAGACCCACATCGATTGCCGGATAACAGGCGGCCATCGGCGCGATGACCACGAGCATCAAACACGCTTGTCGAAGGGGCGAAAGCGGTCGCTCCATTCCTGGCTGCGGCGAGGGTTTCATCTGTTGCGGCTCCGCTTCAGGCAGAAGGCAAGGTGTTCATTATCTATTTCCGTGTGCGAAGGCTTAAATTATAGAATCCCGCAATCAACACCCCCGCAAACCAGCCAAGGATGAACGTGGTGACCAATCCCAGCGCGACGTCGCCGACGGGCACGCTGGTTTTCAAAATTGCCTCGACGTCCAGCCCGTGCAGCAGGCTATTGAAGAAGAGCACCGCCTGCTCATGCGGCACGGTGGCCATTGTGAGTATGCAGCCGAGGTAGAAAACCACCCCGGTCGCACCGAACCCTAAACCGAGGCATTTGGGGTTCAACTGCGGCAAGGGGAGCGGGCCCACGGGGACAGATGTTGGCCGGGCGTTCCCGGAATCGGGACCGACGTTTTGCTTAGTGTCGGTGCTCATGGTCGCCCTCTCCTTTCTCTCCATCTTTGTGCATGCCGAAGTGCATCAGGTGACAGACGATCATCGCGCCGAGCGCCAATACCAGAACCCAGCCGCTTCCCATCCCCATGGCGGGAAGCAGAAAGATCGCCAGCAGCGCCACTACGCAGCCAATCACCATCACCAGGATGTGTCTCATCGTCATTCCTTTTATGTGTGGGTGCGGATTCAGTCCCTCTTTTCTTCAAGCGTGGTCATTTTTTGGCTTTAGGCTTTGTTTTGGCTTTTGATTTTGACTTGGCTTTCGCTTCAGGCTTTGGCTCGGGTTTAACTTCAGGTTTAGGCTCGACTTTGGCTTCATCTTTTCGAGTCTCCTGCTCCGTCTCCTCCCAGTCCTGAACTGCTTTAACGGCTTCGCGCCCTAACTCCTCGTAGAGTTCATGGACTCGCTTGACGATCTGCGGCGTCAAATCTGACGGTGTCTCGGCCTTGGCTTCAGGCTGCGGCTCGGCCTTGGCCTCAGGCCGCTGCTCGGCCTTGCCTTCAGGCCGCTGCTCGGCCTTCAGTCTAAGCAGTCGCGCGTTGATGGCCACAATCACTGTGCTCGCGGACATCAGCACGGCGCCCATCGCGGGAGTGAGCAGCACGCCCCATGCGAAAAGCGCTCCGGCCGCCAGCGGGAGGGCAACGACGTTGTAGCCCGTGGCCCAGACAAGGTTCTGGATCATCTTCCGATAGGTGGCGCGAGAAAGCTGTACGATGGCCACGACATCCATCGGATTGCTCCGCACCAGAATCACGTCGGCGGTTTCCACTGCTACATCCGAACCCGCTCCAATGGCTATGCCCACATCAGCCTGCGCCAGCGCCGGGGCATCGTTCACTCCATCGCCGGTCATGGCCACACGCACGCCTCGTGCCTGGACCTCTTTCACTTTGGCGGACTTGTCCTGCGGCAGGACTTCGGCGAAGTATTCATCCAGCCCAATCTGGTCCGAGACCCATTTCGCCGTCGCCTTGTTGTCGCCGGTGAGCATGAGGCAGCGGATGCCGAGGGCCTTAAGTGCGGCGATGGCTTGCTTCGCCTCGGGTCGGATGATGTCGGCGAGAGCGATCGCTCCTTTCAACTTCCCGTCCACGAGAACTAACACGACGGTCTTGCCTTGCGCTTGCAACGGCTCGATGCGCTTGTCGGTGAGATCGATGTTCTGTTCGCGCAGGTAACCGGGACTCACCACCTTGATGTCTTTGCCCTCGACCCGGCCCTCGGCGCCCTTGCCGGTGATGCTTTTGAAGTCTTCGACGGGCAGCTTCTTTTCCGATGCAGCGGCGATGGCCTTGGCGATGGGGTGTTCGGAATTCGCATCCACGGAGGCCGCGTACTGCCGAAGCCTCTCTTCGCTGATATCCTCGCCCATCACCAATGTTTCCGTGACGCCAAACCGGCCCTCTGTCAGCGTGCCGGTCTTGTCGAAGATGACGGCCTGCAGTTTCCTGGCGCCCTCGAATGCGACCCGATTACGTATGAGCAGGC
>Ga0299906_10001397_pt1 | contig 20821 bp, 15 predicted proteins | sample RVTome_14_FD_200259 | JGI IMG/M metagenome (GOLD analysis project Ga0299906, IMG submission 200259) | Soil microbial communities from uranium-contaminated site in the Upper Colorado River Basin, Wyoming, United States - RVT145D125 (version 2) ...
CAGCATATTCGTGTTCACTTCCGCTTCAGCCTGCTTCCGCTATCTACAGACCGGCAAGAACTCGAAAAAATCCCACGCCACCGCGGATGTCAGTGATAGCCGACCAGCACCGCGATCACCATCGTGATGCTGCCGGCGACCAGCAATTGGACCATCAGCGGCCAGATGAAGCGGAACCAGCGGCCATAGGGGATGCCGCAGATGCCGAGTATGCCCATCAGCACGGCGTTGGTCGGCACGATTATATTCATAAAACCATCACCCATCTGATAGGCCAGCACCGCGACCTGCCGCGACACGCCGACGATGTCCGAAATCGGCGACATCAGGGGCATGGTCACGTAGGCCTGGCCAGAGCCCGAGGGTATGAAGAAATTGAGCACGCTCTGAATAAGAAACATACCCACTGCCGAAAGTTCCGCGCCCACCGCCTGCAAGGGCTGCGACAGACCGTGCACGATGGTGTGCAACACCTGCCCGTCGCTCAGCGTAATCTCGATGGCGCGCGCGAAACCGATCAGCAGCGCAGTGCCGATCAGTTCACCCGCCCCGTTGATGAAGTTGACAGCCATGTCATCAAACGGCATCCGCGCCAGCAGCCCCACAATAATTGCCAGGGCGACGAACACGGCGCCCAACTCGACGAAGTACCACTGGTGTTCCTTGATGCCCCAAACCACCAGCACCAGCGCCAGCAGGGTCACTGCCAGAACGGATTTCTGGCGCCCGTCCAAGGTGCTTGATTGGGGTGCCGCTGGCGGTTGCGCCTCTGGCACATCGGCCACCAGGGAGGCCTGCGGGTCCTGGCGGATTCTGAGCGCGTAGCGCAGCACGTGCAGGTAGCCTATCGCGAAAAATGGAGCAAACATGGCCAGCCGGAAACCCAGCCCGGAAACCGGTTGCAGGCCCGCCACTTCCTGGGCCACCAACACCGTGAACGGGTTCATCACGGCGGTGCCGTAACCGATGCCATAACCAACCACCATGATGCCGACGGCGGCCACCGTGTCCATGCGCATGCCGACGCACAGCGTGATCAGGATCGCGACCAGCGGGATGTACTCTTCCGCCATGCCGATGGTGGACGAACCGACCGCGAAGGCCAGCATGCCCATCCCGATCAACAGGGCCGGCTGCCCGCCGAAACGCTTCAGGATCCGCGCCAGGGCTGCATCCAGGGCGCCGGTCGCGCGAATCACCGCCAGCGCGCCGCCAATGATGAAAATGAAGAAAATAATTCCCTGGGCCGACTCCAGGCCGCGCGGAATGACCGTGAACAGCGACCACCAGGGCTGGCTTGCGGATTCCTCGATGACGGCATAGGTCCCCGGCACCACAACTTCGTGGCCGTGTTCCGTATGCATTTCAAACTGGCCGGCGGGCAGTACCAACGTCAGCAGGTAGGCCAGCACCACCATGCCATACAGCAGGACCAGGGTGTGCGGAACCTTGAACTTGATGGCCATCCGTGCTTACTCCCCGCGCCGAATCCGTCGCACAAACCAGGTCGCAAAGGCAATGAACGCGGCAAAGCTCACAAGATTGACCACCCAGTCCGGCCCCAACCAGGCGGTGCCGAAACCGGCGGGCCTGGCGCCCAGCACAAACGCCATCGCGGCAATGCCCACGCCCAGCAGGCCCTCGCCGCCGACGAAGCCGGAGCCCAGCAATACGCCCTTGTCCCGCCGTTCGATGGCCTGCGTCTCGCTGCTGGCGGAGCGTTCCAGCCACAGCTTCAGCATGCCCCCCAGGAAGATCGGCGTCATGGTGGACACCGGAAGATAGACCCCCACGGCAAAAGGCAATGAAGGTATCCGGAACAGTTCGGCGACAATCGCGATACCGGCGCCGATGGCGACCAGGCCCCAGGGCAGGTTCTGTTCCAGCACGCCGTCTATGACCAGCTTCATCAGGGTCGCTTGCGGCGCCGGCAATTCCTTGCTGCCGAAACCAAAGGTCTCGGCCAGCAGCAATACCGAAAGGCATACAAAGGTCGCCGAGGTCAGCACCCCAATCAGTTCGCCGATCTGCTGATTGCGGGGCGTCGCGCCGAGCAGAAAGCCCGTTTTCAGATCCTGAGAAGTATCACCCGCGATGCTGGCCGCGATGGCCACAACGCAACCCACGGTCAGGGCCGCCGCCTTGCCGTTGATATCGGTCCAGCCCATGACCAGGAACACGCCTGCTGTGCCCAGCAGCGCCGCAATGGTCATGCCGCTGGTCGGATTGCTGGTCACCCCGACCAGGCCCACAATGCGCGAAGCCACGGTGACGAAGAAGAAGGCGAAAAACACAACACACACGGCAGCGACGATACGCTCCAGGGGAACTTCCAGCGCGCCGAACGGCGCCTCCACGAAAGCCAGCACCAAGGCCACGATCAAAACGCCGATGCCAACCACTTTCAGCGGCAGATCGCGCTCGGTCCTGGCGACAGCCGGCGCCACCTCACCATCCGGGCCACCGTCTCCCACCCTTTCCTTCAATTCGTGCGCGCCCATTTTGAACGATTCAATCATCACCGGCAGGCTGCGCACCAGGGTCATGATGCCGGCTGCCGCAACCGCCCCGGCGCCGATGTAACGCACGTAGCGGGTCCAGATCTGCGAAGCGGACATCTCGTTGATGGTCAGGATCATTTCCGGGTACAGGGGCGGCCGCCCCTCGCCCCAGTAGGCGATCGCCGGAATGATGATCAAGGACGACAACAGGCCCCCGCCCACCATGACCGTGGCAATGCGCGGACCCAGGATGTAACCAACGCCGAACAGCGCCGGCGACAAGTCCATGCCCAGTTCACCTTTGCGCAGGAACGGCACCTTCAGGTGCGCCTCGGAAGCCAGCACCTGGGCCCAGCCCGTCAAGGCCTTGTACAGCGCACCGGCGCCGAGGCCGATGAAGACATTTCTGGCGTGCCCGCCGCCCGATTCGTTGGCCACCAGCACGTGCGCGCAGGCAGTGCCTTCCGGGTAGGGCAGATTGCCGTGCTCGCGCTCGATCAGGAAGCGGCGCAAGGGGATCATGAACAATACGCCCAGCAGGCCGCCGGCCATGGCCAGCAAGGTCATCTGCAGCAGCGAGGGATAAAGGCCCCAGAGAAACAACGCAGGCAATGTGAAGATCACGCCGCTGGCCACCGAACTCGAGGCAGATCCGACCGTCTGCGCCAGGTTGGCCTCGAGGATGTGGGCGCTGCCGCCGAACTTCTTCAGCGCGTGAAAGGCGGCGACCGTCATGACCGCCACCGGGATCGAGGTGCTGATGGTCAGGCCGGCGCGCAGACCCAGGTAGGCGTTGGCGGCACCGAACAGGATGCCGAACACGACGCCGAAGAACAAGGCCTTGACGGTGAATTCATCCGGCCGCTCGTGCGCCGGTATGTAAGGTTCATAGGTTTCACCCGGCTTCAGCGGGCGGTGGGCGTTTTCCGGAAGTCGGCGGCTTGTTTCCACTTCTTCTGCTCCGATCAGGGCGGCATGGGCTCGACGTTATTCTAGCGATCTTCGCCGTGCGATGTGGACTTGGCGCTATCCGGCTCAGGGCTCGGCCAGGATCGGTGCGACCTGCTCGCTGAGAGCAGGGGTGTCTGACGCAGGATGACGAAACCGTAGACACAACACGCTAACATTACTCATTGACGCCAATCTGCGCGAAATGGTTTCATAACCGCCGCTTGGTGGGCACGTGCCCTGTCGCAGTGTAGCCCCACTGGTGCCCGGTTCGGACCCCGTTCCCGGGCTATAATGGCCCGGTGGCCCGTGACGGTCTGTTTTGATTGAAGATGTGGTGCGCCAGGATGATAAACCCGCCAACCGACCGCAAGAGTGCCTACGGCCACGATGAATTGCTGCAGTGTGCAGTCGGAGAGCTATTCGGCACTGACTATGGCCGGCTGCCTACCGGCAACATGTTGATGATTGACCGCATCAACCTGATCTCCAGCGAGGGCGGCCGCTTTGGCAAGGGCCAGATCCATGCCGAACTCGATATCCGGCCGGATCTCTGGTTTTTTGACTGCCACTTTGTAAGCGATCCGGTGATGCCCGGCTGCCTGGGCCTGGACGCGCTGTGGCAACTGGCCGGTTTTTTCCTGACCTGGGCCGGCAATGAGGGCAAGGGCCGCGCGCTGGGCGTCGGCAAGGTCCGCTTCAGCGGGCAGGTGTTGCCGAGTGCAAAGCGACTGAGTTATCAGCTGGACATCCGGCGCGTCATCAACCGCAATCTCAGCCTGGTGATCGCCAACGGCTCCGTGTCTGTGGACGGTCGCGAAATCTACCTGGCCGAAGACTTGCGCGTCGGACTGTTCACATCCACGGATGGGTTCTGAGTACCCGCCAATGAGACGCGCCGTGATTACAGGCCTGGGCATCGTTTCGTGTCTCGGCAATGACGCCAGCAGCGTGAGCGCCTCGCTGAAAGCCAGCCGCTCCGGCATTCGCCATAACGAGCGCTACAGGGAGATGGGCCTGCGCAGCACCATCAGCGGCACGGTTGACCTCGACCTGTCTGCGCACATTGACAAGAAAGATCTGCGATTCATGGGCGACGCCGCCGGCTATGCCCACGTGGCCATGCAGCAGGCCATTGACGATGCAGGCCTTGAGCCCGCACAGCTGAGCTCGGTACGCACAGGCCTGATTGCCGGCTCGGGTGGCGCATCGAGCGCCAACATCGTGCGCGGAGCGGATATCCTGCGTGAGCGAGGCATCCGCCGGGTTGGCCCGTACATGGTGCCGCGCACCATGAGCAGCACGGTTTCCGCCTGCCTGGCCACGGCCTTCGGAATACGCGGGGTCAATTACTCCATTACTTCGGCTTGCGCGACCAGCACGCATTGCATCGGCGCCGCGCTGGAGCAAATCCAGATGGGCAAGCAGGACCTTGTCTTTGCCGGTGGCGGCGAAGAAGAGCACTGGTCCCTGGCCATGATGTTCGACGCCATGGGCGCACTGTCCTCTCATTTCAACGCGACGCCGGAGACCGCCTCACGGCCCTACGATGCTTCGCGGGACGGCTTCGTGATTGCCGCCGGCGGCGGGATACTGGTGGTGGAAGAGCGCGAGCACGCGCTCGCGCGGGGCGCAAGGATTTACGCGGAGATTAGCGGCTACGGAGCGAGCTCCGACGGCGACAGCATGGTCGCGCCCTCCGGCGAAGGCGCGGTGCGCTGCATGCGCCAGGCCCTGGCCACCGCGAAATCACCGGTGCAGTACATCAATACGCACGGCACCAGCACGCCCATCGGCGACCTGTCCGAACTCAAGGCCATCCGCGAGGTATTCGGCACGGATTCCCCGCCCATGAGCTCGAGCAAGTCGCTGTGCGGACACTCGCTGGGCGCCGCCGGCGTGCAGGAAGCCATACACTGCCTGCTGATGCTGCAACACGGATTCCTTGCCGGGTCAGCCAATATCTCGGAACTCGACCCCGAGGCCCGCGACATGAACATCCTGCAAGTCAGCACAGAACGGCCGGATATCCACTGCGTCATGAGCAACAATTTCGGTTTCGGCGGCACCAATGCCTGCCTGGTATTCGAAAAGACCGGTTGAGCCAAGCCTGCGGCAAACGGCCCCTCCGCAGGGGCCTTGGGTCCCCCAATTGGGGTATCCTAGCAGCCTTGTTTCAACTAACGAGGTACGCTCCATGCAATTCAGGAACACCCTATTGTTGGCCTGGCTACTCGCGCTGAGCCTGATCTCCTGCTCCGGCGGCGAGTCCACGGACCCGGCGGTTGGCGGGGAAAAATCCGCAACAACGGCGCCGGAACCGGCGGTTGCGGAAAGCAACCCCTTTTCCACCGCGAGCGACCTGTATTTCAATTACCCGCCGTTTGACCGCATCCAGACTGCGCACTATCGCCCGGCCTATGAGCAAGGCATGCAGGAACAACTGGCGGAGATCGAAGTCATCGCCAACAGCACGGAACCGCCTACATTTGAAAATACGCTGGTGGCCCTGGAGCGCAGCGGCAGGGTTCTGGCGCGCGTGGACCGCGTTTTTTCAGCCATGACCTCGGCCCATACCAACGACGACCTGGAGGACATCCGCAGTGAAATGGCGCCACGGCTGTCCGCCCACAATGACCAGATTCTGCTGAACGGCAAGCTGTTCCAGCGCATCCAGACCATCATGGAGGCGCGCGATACGCTGGGACTGGACCCGGAGTCCCACCGCCTGGTCGGTCAGTACTACGAAGACTTCGTGCGCGCCGGAGCCCGACTCTCGGACGCCGAGAAGGAGCGCCTGAAGGCCATGAATTCCGAATTGGCCAGCCTGCAGACGACCTTCAGCCAGAACGTGCTGGACGAAGTGAATGATTCTGCGGTGGTCGTTGATAGCGTGGAGGAATTGGCCGGCCTCAAGCAGGAATCCATAGCTGCCGCCGCCAGCGCCGCTGCGGACCGCGGGCTGGAAGGCCAATACCTGATTACGCTGCTCAACACCAGCGGGCAGCCACCCTTGGCTTCACTGGAAAACCGCGCCTTGCGCGAACGCATCTACCGCGCCTCCATGGCGCGCAACAATCGTGGCGGCGAATACGATAATCGGGAAGTGCTGTCGAATATCCTCAGGCTCCGGGCAGAACGCGCGCGGCTGCTGGGTTATGAAAACCACGCTGTTTACTCGCTCGAAAACCAGACTGCGCGCACCGTCGAGGCCGTCAATGAGCGACTGGCCAGCCTGGGACCCGCCGCCGCTGCGAATGCGCGCCGGGAGGCCGAGGAATTGCAGGCCTTGATCGATGCCGAAGGCGGCGACTTTGAACTGGCGCCCTGGGACTGGGCCTACTACACCGAAAAGCTGCGCAAACAGAAATACGACTTTGACGAGGCCGAACTGCAACCTTACCTCGAACTGGACAATGTGCTAATCAATGGCGTGTTCTACGCCGCCGGGCAGGTCTTCGGCCTGAGCTTCGAGGAGCGCACCGGGGAGTTTCCCGTTTACCAGGAAGACGTGCGCGTATGGGAAGTGTTCGATGCCGACGGCACCCCGCTCGCCATGTTCATCGGTGATTTTTTCGCGCGCCCGTCCAAGCGCGGCGGGGCCTGGATGAATGCGTATGTTCCCCAGTCAGGCCTGTTAGGCACACGCCCGGTGGTCGCCAACCACCAGAACATCACCAAGCCCGTCGGCGAGGAACCGACCCTGATGACCTGGGACGAAGTGACCACCATGTTCCACGAATTCGGCCACGCCCTGCACGGCATGTTTTCCGATGTGACCTACCCCTATTTTGCGGGCACCTCGGTGCCCCGTGATTTTGTCGAGTATCCCTCCCAGGTCAACGAGATGTGGTTGGACTGGCCCGACGTGCTCGCCAACTATGCGCTGCATTACCAGACCGGTGAACCGATGCCGCGGGCGCTGCTGGACAAGATCCTGGCGACACAGAAGTTCAACCAGGGCTTTGCCACCACCGAGGCGCTGGCCGCGGCCATCCTCGACCAGGCTCTGCACCAGCTGGCGCCCGAGGACGTCCCGAATGCCGACAGCCTGATGGCCTTCGAGGCGCGCGCCCTGTCCGAAGCGGGCATGGCCGTGCCTGCCGTGCCGCCCCGCTACCGCAGCACCTATTTTTCGCACATTATCGGCGGCTACTCAGCGGGTTATTACTCCTATATCTGGAGCGAGGTGCTGGATGCCGATACGGTGGAGTGGTTCAAGGAAAACGGCGGCATGACCCGAGCCAACGGCGATCATTTCCGGCGCACCCTGCTGTCCCGGGGCGGCTCGGCAGAGGCCATGCAGTTGTTCCGGGACTTCCGCGGCCGCGAACCGGACATCGCGCATTTGCTGAAACGGCGCGGACTGAACTAGCGCGGAGATTGCCAAAAAAAGGGCCGGTCCCAGGACCGGCCCAGGTGGCCATTCATATCACCGCATGGAGCAGGATTTCCAGACGCCCGTCGGGGAGCAACCAGCCACGACCCACCTCGAAGCACTCCAGGCACTGGTTGAGTTCCTCGTGGGAATGGGGATAGTAGTCGAGTTGTGCGCTGCGCCCTGGACGGATGCAGATGGATGACTCGTCCAGCAGGCCATATTGCTGGTTGCGCAGGGGTGTCTCGACGTTCAGCACACTGAAGCCATGCGCCCGCGTTCCGGCGTGAATGTACGGTTTCAGGGCAGCGCTGAAAGCCCGCAAGGCGGGCCGGCTGAGGTAGTTGAGCATGTCCCAGAACAGGCAGACGTCAATCAGCGTTCCCACCTTGAAACCGAGGATACCCTGAAACGCCTGCTTCAACTCCTGCTCGCTCATGTCTTTTTGCAGGTCCCGGACCAGCGGCTCGGAATACAGGTCGAGCACATGAATACGGGATTTGACCTGCCCCAGGAAGCGGATTGTCTCGGGGTTGGCTCGCCCGGCTTCAAAAACCTTGAGACGGCGGGGATTCAACCCCGAAAACAGGGCGGGCAGCAGGCGGCTGGACTGAATCTGGACGCCTGCCGTGCTTACCTCTGCCGAAAATTCAGCAGCGACGGGCACGGCGGGCATCGGGTCCACCAGGGCGGCGCGGCAGTGCCATCAGGGCGCCGGGAATTCAGGCACCCTTGGCGCTGTAGCCGGAATCTTTCTTGGACGCCTCGCCACCCAGGGGCTTGACGTTGTCCGCGGTTTTCTGCGCAGCGAGCGGCAATTCGACGGGGGCCGAATCGTTCGGATTGATATCAATACTGCCCTTGAAGATTGCCCCGTCTTCGAGCATGACGCGGGGCGCCGTGATATTGCCCTTGACGTGGCCCGAACTGGCAATGATGACCTTTTCCCTGCCGTCAATGTCACCGTGCATCTCACCTTCAATCTTGATGAACTTGGCGACGATATCGGCGTGCACTCGCCCGGACTTGCCGATCTCTACCTGGTGGCCGGGAAGGTTGATTTTGCCTTCGACCTTGCCCTCAATGACGAGGTTTTCATCACCGCTGATGTCGCCATTGATGCTGATTCCCGGGCCGATGATTGCGGATTTGCTGTAAACCGGGCCCTGATGCGCTGTCCTGCTGCTCTCCGGGCTGGCTTCAACTGGCTTGTTTTCATTTCTCTTTTCAAACATGGCGTCTTCCATTCATGTTTTCCACTGGGCCGGCTATCGTAGCAAGAAATGGCCCCTGCAGGCCAACATTCCGTGAAAAAACAAGATGCAAGGCGACGTGCCTCGATTACGTGTCGGAAATTCAGGCTAAACCTTTTGTTCAGGCGGCCTCAGCCAGCGCCACGTAAGCAGGGAGAATACGAACACGATAAAGAAGGCCAGCACGGGCGCGCGCCAGCCGGCGTGGCTTGCTGCGCGTGCATGCTCGAGGTCGCCAGTCCTGCCCGGCACGCTCCACAGATCGCCGCTGCCCCTGCCCACCTTGAGTTGCGCCTTCATGCCCTTTTCCATGTGTTGGGTCAGATCGCAGTGCACGAGGTAGGTCCGGTGGTCGCTTGGCACGATGAAACTGCCGCTGCGGCTTTGCCCGCCCGATGCCTCCAGGTGAAACATCCCGCCCGGGTAAAGGTAGCGTGGCAAGCCGTGCACCATCCACTGATGGCGCACTTCGTCTTCGTTCACCAGCGTCACCGTAACCTGGCTACAGGCTCCGACTACCCATTCGTTGGCGCTGAACCCAAACATCGCGCCCGGCAGGTCCTTCGCGTAGCGATGGCCGGCCCGCACTTCGATTGCATGCTCTCCGCGCACGCGGTCACAGTCCCGCGGCAGCAGGTCTGTGTTCTGGTTCATGGTCATGCCATTCGCATCCATGCTCATGCGGTGCTGCGCGTGCGCGCCGTGCTCCTGTGCAGCCGCGGCCGCTGGCAGCACCAGCAGCAGGACCGGCAGCCAGGCGCCACAGCGCTTCTCAAGCATGGAACAAGTGCCGGTACAACGCAGCCAGCCCTGCCGCCATGAACATCGCCATCAGCACCAGCCTGATTTCCAGCACCCGGTCAGGGCCCGCCGCTGAGAAGACCCCGGGCGCGTACCGCTCCCAAACCGGCACGCGGCGCTGGTAGTAGGCCGGCGTAAAAAACGGATCCCAGCTGACGCCGCGGGTTTGCGGCCAGCCATTGGCGCCCAGGTACGCCTCGTAAACGATGGCGCTGATGTGGCCGCCCGGCCCGATGCCGTCGCTGGTCACGGCCTTGCTGCCATGATCGTGGAACAGCCAGACGCCGGGCCCATAGGCGCCAAGGCCATCGTTCGTCGTGCTGAGATCGATGTCCAGGCGCTGCGCGGTGGCAAGCCAGGCGACGTCCCGGGTGATGCGTGCCGCGGGTGGCGACTCGATTCCATCGCGGTGCGTGATGGTCATCGTGTGCCCATGCGTGTGCAGGGCAATGCCATCACGCCCGCCGTTCACGACCCGCAGCTTGATCTTTTCATCCGGCTGCACCACCACCAGCGACTCCCGGAAGGTGTAGGGAAACGACACGCCGTTCAGCGCAAAATAGTCACTGCTGGCCTCGGTTACATTGTAATCCCGATGCATGGACTGCGTGACGCGGCGCACGTCGTTCGCCTGCTGGATCCGCTGGTTCAGTTCGATATCCACGTCCGTGTAGTGCAGGTCGTATTCCCGGTCATAGGCTTCCCGCACCGCGCGGGACGGCGCGCGCACCTGCCCGGCACCCACATTGAGCGTTTGCACCCAGTTGTCCGGCCGGTTCTCCTCGATGACAAACAGGCCTTGCAGGCCCATCATGACGTGCACGTGCGGTTGCACGTGACAGTGGTAAAACTTGGTGCCCGCCGTGCGTGGCTGCAGCTCGTAGGTGCGTGACTGGCCCGGCATGACCGGCATCTCACTGGCGATGGGTACGCCGTCATTACCCTGCCCGCTCGCCAGCTGAAAGGCATGATCCGTGCCGTGCAGGTGGATCGTGTGCGGCATGTAATGGCTGTTTTCCAGCGTGATGAACACCCGGTCACCCTGCTCCACCCGAATCGCCGGGGACGGCAAGCGCAAGCCGTCGCGCGCGCGCAAGGACTCGAAACTCTCGGTGGACATACCGGCAAACTTGGGCGCGAACACCCAGAAACCGGGTTCGATGCCGGGCGCGAGCGCATATTGGGCGACCCGCTCTGCGGTTTCAGGCGAAGGGCCATTCAGTTCGGCCACCTCGAGCCGGATGTGTATCTCATCCGGGTCGCCATCTCCGTCGAGATCGGCGCCCTTGGTGACGGCGTCCGCCGTGAGGCCAGAACGCATGAGCACCTCGGGCGCAACATTGTTGGTGCCGCGCACGGCTGCGGCCACCAGCCAGGGATTATCCACCCGGCATAGTGGCGATGGCTGGATTTCCACACCCTCGATGACATAGGCCCCGCGCCAGTCCGGCAGATCTTCGGGGCAGAACGCTTCGACCGGTTCAGCCGGGGTCTCGGCGTGGGGCGGATTGGGCCGATGGGCAGGCGGCCCGAACCAGGCCGCCAGCTGCAACTTGACCGGCCGTGGGTACCATTGTGGCGGTATGCTGAGCAGCAGGCCGGCCAATGCGGCCAGCAGCACCAAGGTCGGGGCGGAAGGCCGCCTCATGGCTGCGTGTCCCGCGCCTGTTTCCAGCGCGCAAAGCCGTCCCCGGAAACCCAGTAATGCACCTGAACCCCGAGCATCACCAGGATGATCAAAGGCCAGAATCCCAGGCCCTTGCCACCGACATGAAAGCCAAATACTGCTTCGTAGGTCCGGTCGAGCGTGGGATGGCGAGTGGTGACGACGCCAATATACCAGCCGGCCTCCCGGAAGCGGTGTTCCACGCTCAACGACCCCTGCGGATAGACCTGCGGCGGCTGGTAGAACTCGGTGGCCGCGTCCAGGTCGGAAATTTGCCCGATGTCAGACGCGTTGGCGTAGGTCCTGCGCCCGATGACGTCTCGTATGATGCGAAAATCAACCGGCACCTCTTTCAGGCTGTTGTGCAGGTAGTCCATTACGAATACGGCGTTGGCAACGTCCGGGATATCCTCGCAAAACTCCCTGCTGGCGCGGGTTTCCGGCTGGTAGACGGTAAAGTGCGCGCTGAAAACGCCGATTTCTATCAAGCACTGGTCTTCGTCCGCCACCACGCCTCCATGCGCGCTTGCGCGGCTGCCGCAAGACAGCGCCATCAGCACCAGTGCCAACATTCTCAAGCTCAAAATTCGCATTCAGCTTCCCGAAAACAGGCGCAGGACCCTGCGGTATCCGTGCCGAATACTAAACCATCGGGCAGCGCCCCGCTCGGCCCTGTTCTTACCTGGGTCAGCCCGCTGCACACCCTCCTGCCGGCGGTCCGCGGGCGCCGCCGTAGCGGGGGCGGACCCGGGCGGATCCGGGTAGCGGGAAACGGCACTTGGTCCGCAACCGCCGATTCCCCGCGAATTTTGTTTATCATGCACACATAGCAACCAACGGAGTACAACAAGATGTCAGGCAAAGTGACGGTTTCGGTGCTTTCCGAGCGCCAGGACGGAAAGATCGGGGATGACTGGAAATACGACCTTGAAGTGAAAATCTTCAACCAGGGGCTGAAGGGCAAAGGCTCAATCAGCGTCGCCAAGCATGCGCTGGCCTCGGGCGTGAAGATGGTTCCGCATGGCGCCCCTCCCGCGCTGGAACTGAACGCGGGCGAGGCCGGCTCGGAGTTGAAAGTCTGGCTCAAGTTGGTGGCGACGGAAGTCGACATGTTCCGCAACGACTCGGGCGAAAGCGAGTTGAATTTCACACTGGCTTGCCCCCGGCCGGGTGAGGCACCGCTGGTGATGGAAAAGGAAATCTCCTGTGGCGTGACTGAAAAACCAGTGGTGGCTGACAATACCTCGATATTCCAGCTCGTGGTCCGGCTGGAGGCCAGCGGGAACTGACTTGTCAATTATGTAAGCGCAGCGGCCGGTTCGCCGGCCTTTTGCCGCCGGCAACACGGCATTGCCGTCAAACCAGGCTGAAGTCGGAGATCTGGATTTCCGCGCCGAAGTCGCCGTAGTCCCCGTGCTGCCGCTCGCGCCTGAAATGACCCCAGTTGATGGGTGCGTAATGCGGTGGCTGCGCGCCCAGCGCGGCTGGCAACGGCGCATAGCTGGCCTCGTACACCGGATTGAAGAAGAACGGAACACTGTACCGATCCCTTGAGGTGCTGGCCACCACCCTGTGCAGCGGCGCCCGGTACTGATCGTTGGACCAGACCTGCACGATGTCCCCGATGTTGACCACCAGCGCACCGGAAACAGGCGGTACCGGCCGCCACGCCTGACCATGCCAGATCTCAAGCCCGCCCACCGCGTCCTGCAGTAGCAGGGTCAGGGCGCCGGCGTCGGTATGGTGGTGCACACCCATGTGTCCGGTTTCAGCCGCTTTGAGGGCGGCGCTTTGCGCAGCCGACAGGGGATCTTTCACCGGGTAATAGTTAAGCCTGAGAAAGCTGCTGTGTGCAGGGTGGAACTCCGCCGTCAGCGATTCAGTCGGGGCGCCCAGGTTGGCGGTGATGACTTCCAGCAAGCGCAGGGCGATGCCGTTCATCCGATCGAAATGGGCGCTCAACACCGCCCTGAACCGGTCGCCACCCGGTGCGTGCGGCCACTGGTTCCACCCATCCTGGGTCTGGTTGTCGGGGTGCTCGTCGGGCAATGCGGGCGACGGGACATGCCCAAAATCAAAAACCTCCTTCATGTCCCGCGCATTCTTGGTGAGCTCCCGGTCGTAATAGCCGCGGCTGTTCGCTTCGCTGCGTGCAACCGCCCTCTTGTGCTCTGGCGGGAGGTCAAAGAACCACTGCAGTTGCGACCAGACTGTTTCGAGTTCCGTCGATCCCAGGCCGTGGCCCTGCAGGTAGAAAAACCCGCTCTCACGACAGGCGCGGTCTATTTCATGGGCGGCCGCCTGATCCGCCCTGCCATCCGTAATGCGGGAAAAATCAATCACGGGCACGGGATTTTCAGCTTTCATTCCTATGATCCAATTCAGTTCCGGTTTCCACCCGAGGCGGCCTGGTCGGACGAAACGCCTGGTCGGGAACGCCCTCCCAATGCCAGCGCAAGGATCCGGGTCTAACCCATTCAAGCCCTGGCGCGTGCCCTGAAGTCTCAGGAAAATAACGCAGGTCAATGGCGTGCGCGCCGGCTTCGAGTTGGACTGGCGCCTGCATTAGCGCCTGGCCGGCGTTTTGGTCAATGAGCAGGCGTGCACCGATGCTCAGGCAAAGGCTGGTGTCAGGCAGCGCCCGGAACCAATAAGTCCCTGCCTCCGCCACCTCCAGGAAGCCCGTAAACCAGAGGGCCTGCCCTGGGGCCAGGCCTTCCAGCGCCGCGTCGGCATCCAGCCCGGAAACCAGGGTTCCTGAATCGGGCTTCTGCTCGATCCCGGCAGGGCTCAGCAGATCGGCGCTGGCGCGGCGAACCAGGCGCAAGCCCCGTGCGTGGCTGGCGGGTGCATCGGGCGGCGCCCGGCTGGCCTTGCAACCCAGGCCGGCCCCGTTGCGCCCAAACTGGTGCGCGCTGCGCTGGGCGTGGACGCGCGCCTCAATCTGCCGGTAGCCTTCGGGCTTGGCATCCGGCCAGGTCAAATCAGCACCCAGCACTTCGACCGGAAACTCGCGCATCCCGCCGTCAGCCGAATCAAAGACACTGAAACGGTTGATGCTCTCCACCTTCCCGTACATGCGGTTGTAGCGCTCCACCCACACGGGGTTGGGCGAGAGCGGACGCGCGGGTTGATCTATCCGCGCCAGGTAGCGCAGCAGGTCGGCCTGCTGAAAGTACCGATCGTCAATGCGCCCCGCCTCCATGCCACGCCCCAGCACCAGCAAGGGCACCCGCGCTTTGGCGCTGTCACCGTAGCGCCCGGTTTCCGTCATGCTCAGCGGGCGCATCTGGCGATGGTCACCGGTAATCAGCAACAGCCCGTCGCGATAGAAACCCGTTTCCATGAGGGCATCGTGAAACTCGTACAGGCGATCCATGGACCAATCCCATACGGCTTCCGGCGTATCCTCGCCCCCTTCGGGGTGGGTGTAGGGCAGGTGCGTGCTGACCGTGGCAATGATCATGATCCACGGCTGCTGCCCTTCACGACGTTGCGCAATCCGGCGCAGCGCTTCCTGGTACAGCAGGCGATCCGAAGGCGCATCCTGGACAAAACGCTCGGCCTCACTGAAATCCGGAACTTCGTCGCGGCCGGCCGCACTGTCCAACCGAACTCCATTGATGTAGCGGTCAAGGCCGATAAACGAAAGGTCTGCGTTGGTCAGGAATTCCGTAAAATAGCCCTGCTCCCGGTACGCGCTGATGACTGTTGGCTGCGGCGCGAATTCGTCGAACATCAGGGGACTCGCGGTCGGATAGTGCAGCGGTGGAACCCCGCTGAGCAGGGCGATGAGCCCGCCCTCCGATGCGGCGTGGTTGGCGAAGAAATTACGAAACAGAACGCCCTGGGTGGAAAGCCGATCGAAGCCGGGCAACAGGTCCCGCACACCCGATGTACGCAAGGAATTGATCGAAGACAGCGACTCAACGACCAGCAGGATGATATTCGGGGGCGGCTCCATGAACTCCGGCGCGTGCGGCGCCATCGCCGTATAAAATCGCCGCTGCGACGCTGTGTAGGTGGAGGCGGGTTGGCCTGGTAGTATTTCTTCAGCCCAGGCAGCGGCCTGCAGCAGACTGTACTTCCGGATATTGGCCGGGGCCTCGGCCATGAAGCCGATGCCGATCACCAGCAGGGCCAATGCCAGGCCCGCGCCAAGCCTGTGCTGGTCGCGGCTAAGCCGGCTTTCAACACCAAGCGCCAGCAGCAATGCAATCACAAGCAACACGGCCAAAGGCCCCATAAAACTCCACACCACCCCCCACTCCGGCAGATAGCGGAACAGGTCAAACAGGCTCATGTATTCATTCAACTCCAGCAGCACAAAACTGTGGATGGCGTAATACAGCACCGCCAGCAGCAGAACCAGTTTGATTCCCAGGCGCGTCTTCCGCTGCCAGCGCATGGCCGCTACCAGGGCCAGCGACAACAGCAAGCCCATCAGGGCCAGGTCCAGGAGCACGAACTGCCCCGCCAACGCCAGCGAACCTGCGATCTCCAACGACATCCTGACCGCCTTGTAGGCCAGAATTCCCACAGTCATCAGAACCAGACCAAACGGGAAAGCGCGCGGGCGGACGGGGCTCGTCATAACGCTGTCAACGCCCTGGATACGCTCGCTGTTGACGGCGCGCGCCGCATATTTCGCTGACGCCTGGCGCATTGGGCAATTTCAAAACGCTTGATCATGGGCGTGGCTGCGCCGGCCTGCGTCAATCATCCACTGATTCTGGCCCCGGCCAGGCGGTGGAATCGGCGTCCATCAAGGCCCTGACTTCATCATCCTTGCCAGTCAATTGCCAACGCAGCATGGCAACCGGTATGACCCCGGCTTCGTCAATTTCGCGGAAAAAACCAGCCAGCGTGAACGCCGTTCCCAGCTGGCGCGAACGCTCGGCCAGCAGGCGTTCGATCAGGTATTTTCCGCTCACGTAACTGGTGCCATACCCCGGTTGGCGGAGATACAAAAGCTGCTCGAAACCCAGCAGATCGAGATCTTCACGCATCCAGCCGCGCGGCGTCCAGGCCACGTGAAAATCGCGCGCCTGCTTGAGGCTGTAGTGGTTGGCGTGCGCTCGCAAGGACCCCAGGCCCCGCGCCGCCCGCTGCGCGAGCATGACATAAACCAGCTCACGTGCCCGCTGGTTCGCATCGAAGAGGCCCGCGTGCATTGCCATCTCCTCGAACCCGGTGGCCATCCCTTCGGAGCGGCTGTCGAAGATGTTGTACAACAAGGCGCCGCGCCGAACCGGGCTCGGGTGCGGCTGCGACTTGATGCGGGCCAGGTCAAACCAGTGATACCAGTGCGTCCACAGTGCCAGGGGCTCGTAATGCGATACCGTGGCGAAGAAATTCCGGGATTCGGGCGGCACGTAGGTGCCCATCTGGGCCCGTAATGCCGGCTCGATGTAGTCATACGGGGGCAGCACCGACTGTTCGTCAAGAAAACGCACGAATTGCCGCAGCGCTGTCTCGGCGCGCGTGGCGTACGCTTCCTCGCTGGCAATCGGCAGCAATGGCGGCAGCGCTGAATTGCGGTGTTCTTCGAGCGCAAGCGTCGCGTGTGCCCGGTCCAGCTCACGCTGCAGCAGGGAGACCTCGTCTTCCCACGACAAGGGTACCAGATGAACATTGCGCAAATGCCAGGTGTAGTATGACTTGCCAATGCCCGATGGGCCGGTCTTCGAGCCTGCCTGCGTTCGCAACCAGTCAATAAACGCTTCGGTGGCTGCGCGCGCTTCACCGATGGCCGAGCGCAAGTCCTCACCGGTGGCGTTGGCCTGGACCGCCAGCCCTGCCAGCGCCTCAGCCTGTTGCTCGAGATTTCGTATGCCCCCTTCCCACAATTCCCGGGCATTGCCGGTCAGGTTGCCGCGCGCCTGCCGCAACAAGGGCGGAATGCTGCGCAGTTCAGAGGCGAGGCTTGCCTGGGCCTCGGCTGACAGGGGAAAGTCGTATGTCCATAGCTCTACCAGCGCATGGTGGTTTGGCCCCTCGTGCGTCGGGGTGTCGCTCTCGAAGGTCCATACCGAGGCATAGAAGGCCGGATCGCGGGCCCAGGGTTGCAGCACCCGGATATTGAACAACATGCCGTTCATCTCGGCCCGCACCAGGTGCCAATCCACTTGTTGCTCAATCGGCCACGATTCAATTTCCAGGGCGTGCAGCCGCCCCTGCAAGGCTTCCAGCCCCGCCTGCCTTTGGGCAAAGGTTTCAGCGCGATAATCCGGGGCGCCCTCCAGGAGCGGGGGCTTCTCAAAAGCGCGCCAGTCTTCAAACAGGTCGAGCAGCCCAGGGTAGCCGCCCTCACTCCCCCAGGCCCCCTGCGCGCAGAGCGGCAGTATCAGCAGCAGGCGGCGTAAGCCGTGCGGTATGGAGCGCGCCAGTCCAGACATGTTTTCTTCCGCTAATGACCAAAGCCAATGATCTCCCAGTGTCCGGCGTATTGCAAAGCGCCAGCAGGCGGTATCTGCAGATCAGCAGCCGCTTGTGCGGATCGGTTATCATCGCTGCCTGTGATCGTCAGGAGATTACGAGGTACTCGACAGGGTGACCCGTTTCGTCTTCCAATGTGTGGCTGGCCTGGCAGCCGTGCTGCTTGTTTCGAGCTGCAGCGTGGTGCAACGCATTCTGCCGGAAGCAAGCTCCACGACCCAGGCGAACCGCCACGCCGCGATGGCCATGGAGGCTCTGCGCGAATTGCAGGAAGTCGACGCATTCATCCGCCTCGACAACGAGCTGCTGGTTTCGCACATCGGAGCGGTGCTCGCCGACCAGGTCGCCGCCTCGCCCGCATTCAGCTTTAGCCGACTGCGGGTACGCGCCGGGCGCCAGGTCATCAGCCTGGACGCCCGTCTGCTCGTTTTCGGTGCGCAGGAGGAGCCACTCAAGGCGGCGCTCGCCGGCGATGTGCTTTTGACCTACAGCGGCGGGCAACTTGTCTGGCTGCCCCGGTTCAGCGCGCTCCGTGTCACCGACACCGGTTTTGTGTTCGACGGCGAAGCCTACACCGAGGCCACGCCTGAAATGGAAGCGCTGCTGCTGCAGCGCGTCAACAAGGAAATTTCAGACGCCGCCATCGTGCTGGGCAAGAATTCCGTGCGCATATCGGCACTGCCCATCGGCTCCATCGAAGTCGGCGCCGCATTGACCGATTTTCCAGGCGTCGTGGCCAAGGGTGCGCACGATCTGGGCGGCGTATTTACGGTCAAAGGCAGCGCCATCCTGATTGAACCGGCCGTGACGTCCATCGCGCTGGACCTCGAGTTTACCCCGAACATTTCCTCCTGCCCGGCCGACGTTTTTGTCTCCCGCTCGACCTTTGCCTCGGCGATCGAGAACCGGGAGCCGGTCAGCGTGACCCGGATCCTCGCTGACAGCGAAGTGGAAAGCCACTTCTTTACCGAAATCTCGGGTGCCACACGCCCCACTGCCGTCATACATTACTGGTTTGCGGACGGCGTTCCGGTTTGGTTGGAGGAATTACCCGTGGAGCCCAGCTACCGATGGCGTACCTGGTCGTCGAGGCGGGTAGAAAGCCGGCTGGCACGGAACTGGGAAGTCATCGTGGTCGAGAAGTCCACCGGCTGTATTCTCCACTCCCAGGCCATTCGTGTGGAACCGTCCGTCTCGGGCGCAGCTGAGGAAATCCCGCCTGCGCTTGACGCCTTTGAGACCTTTGTCAGCACGTTCCAGGAGCGCGTTGCCGATTTCACAATCAGCGCACAGCGTCCGGAAGTCGCATTGATCGAGGTGCGGCGCGCCTTCCTCGGCGAGGTATTGCACACCTCTCTCCGGGATATACAGATCGTGGTCAATTTCGACGCCGGCGACCTGCCACTACAGCAACTGTCTGGAACACTCGAACCGTTCAGCGCGGATAACATCGTGTGCGAACAGCGCAGTTGCACCACGCCGCGCAGCTGTCCCGGCGACTTTACGTTGTGCGCCCGGGAACGGGATATGCGCGACTGTACGCGCTGCCTGTTCAAGAATCCGCTGAACAACCGTTGCGTCACAGAAGCTACGGATCCGATCTGCCAAGCCGCCAAAACGGCCCAGAATACGAAGTACGACGCAGCGAGAAATGCCTGCATCGAGCAGGAAGCAGCGGACCGGGAAAATTGTAATCGCCTGGCGACCCAGGAATTGCAGAGTTGCGAACTGGAAAGCGCCGCCGAGCGCACCGCCTGCGAAGAGGGCAAGGCCAGTGTTCAGCGCTTCGCCAATGCGCCTGCATTTGCCGATATCGAGCTCAAGTTGCAAGCCAGTGGCAAGCTCAGCGCTGTCTTTTCGGACTTCAGGCTTGAAGAAGACCTGGAGAGCCTGCGGCTGAATCTGGGCTTGAGCGGCGCACTTAACCTGGCGGGCAGCATCCGTTTCGCTCCCCGCTCGGGGCTGGGCCCATTGACCCAATGCATGAACGCCTGGCAAAAGTCCTTTCGAGGGCGCGTTGTATTGCCCTACCGGGCCCACAGCATGATTGCAGCGGTCACCGACACCCCTTCCATGCTCGGCGCCGATTGGTCGGGCTTCGTACTCGCGGCAACGATCAGCCCGGCGCCGCTGGAAGCCATGTTCGTAGACAACCCCAGCCTGCTCGCCGGCTGCCGCATTGGCTTGACAGTAGACAAGGTCGCCAGGGAAGTCAGTGGAGACGCCAGTGAATACCTGGCGGGACGATACCGCCTCGAAATCCAGCCATCGCAAAGCCGGATCAGGCTGTCCGATGCCTCGGTGTCGTTGGGAGATGCGGTGTACACGGCGCAGCCAGTGCTGTCGGCGCGCTACCTGAAATTCCAGGTGCAGAAATAGTGCGCCCCGGTCTGGCTGGCCCTGCGTTTTGTCCACTCAAATAAAACACTGCCCTGGCATCCATTCCAGGGCAGTGACAGTACTCATGCGGCCATTCCGGTTGGCTTCACCCTGTCAGCTTTCGCACTTCCGTGCGCAATCCACTACCAGGGTCAAAGGCCACTCCTTTGGCCCGCTGATCTTTCATTTATGCATTCATCGCCACCCGAAGAATTCACAAACTGCAGATCAGTTTCGCTTTGGAAGGATTTGCTCCCTGGGTCAACGGGGGTCTCATTGAACGCCCGGGAGTCCGACCAAGTGGCTAAAGACTATCCCAATAGCGGTGAAGCTGGATTGAAGCAATGATGAAAATAGGATAAATAAACGATGAAACCCGGCGCAGGCGCTGCGCTCAGCCCCTCCTGGTGTCTGGCCGTTGCCCGGAACCGGGCGGCAAGTGCAAACGATAGCCCAG
>Ga0299906_10001399_pt1 | contig 20808 bp, 5 predicted proteins | sample RVTome_14_FD_200259 | JGI IMG/M metagenome (GOLD analysis project Ga0299906, IMG submission 200259) | Soil microbial communities from uranium-contaminated site in the Upper Colorado River Basin, Wyoming, United States - RVT145D125 (version 2) ...
ATGGTCGGAATAACGGTCTAACTCACCGAGAACTCATCTCCAACTAACCTCCTTCCGAGGCTGAACTTCCGTACATTCGGTCGGAGGTGGACCATGTCCCTCACTTTGGAAGCGCTCGTCCGGGATCTGTGGATGGCTTTGCAGGGCCTGGTGCGGCGCCCGGCGCTCCTCACCCTCGGAGCGGTCACGCTCGCGATCGGATTCGCCGGGAACATGACAGTTTTCAGCGTCCTCGATTCACTCCTTCTCCGACCCTACCCTTTTCCCAATCTCGAACGGCTGGTGCTGGTGCGGGAGGTCCGGGCCGGGAGCTCGCAGGAGCATCTGCGGCTCACTCCGGGGGACTACCTGGATCTCACGGAAGAAGTCCGCGCCTTCGAGAGCGCCGCGGCCTTCCGATACGCGGAGCTGAACCTCGGGGGGGACGGCCTTGCCGAGAGTGTCCGCGGCTACTACGTCACCCCGAGTCTCTTCCCGCTCCTCGGGGTGGAGGCGAGCGCGGGCCGGGTGTTCTCGAAGGACGAAGGAGAAGCCGGAGGAGCGCGAGTCGCGCTCCTCAGCCACGGTCTCGTGACGCGCCGCTTCCCCGGTGACGCGGACCTCATCGGCTCGGAGATCACCCTGAACGGCGAAGCCCATACCGTCGTCGGCCTCATGCCCGAGAACCTCAACTACCCGCGGGCGGTGGACGTATTTCTTCCTCTCGCGCTCAGCGCGTCGGAGCGGGTCGAGCGCAACGTGCCCTCCCTCCAGATCCTCGCCCGTCTGTCGTCTGGCGTCGCGCTCGGGGCCGCGAGCTCGGAGCTCGACCTCTTCGGACGAACGCTCGCGGCGCGACTCCCCGACTCTCATCGGGAGCGAAGCTTTCGTCTCCTTCGATTGAGGGAAGAGCAGTATCGCTACACGCTCTCTTTCTTCACCATGCTCCAGATCGCGGGCTTCCTCGCGCTCCTTCTCGCGGCGGCCAACGTGAGCAACCTGGTCCTCGTCTGGCGCATGGCGCGAAGCCGGGAGCTCGCGGTTCGCACCGCCCTCGGCGCCGGCCGGGGAAGACTCTGGCGGCAGTCTCTCTTCGAGTGTCTGGCTCTGAGCGGAGCCGGGCTGCTCCTGGCGCTTCCGCTGGCTTTCTGGGCCGTCGAGCTGGTGCGAAACGCCATGCCCCAAGGCATCGCGACCTGGGTCTCGGGCTGGCGGGAGATTCGTCTCGATGGGAGCGCGATCGTTCTCGGGCTCGCGACCGCGGTTTTCGTCGCCGTGGCGATGAGCTGGGCGGGAGCGGGACGCTTCGGATCGAGCGCGTTCGCCGCGTCCCTCCAGGGGAGTAACCGGGGCACGTTGAATCAAGGGGGTCGAGGGGGGGCGAGTGGAACAGGTCTCCGCGGCCTCCTCACCGGCGCGCAGATCGCGCTCGCCCTTCTTCTTCTCTCGAGCGCCGTCTGGCTCCTCCGCGGCTTCGAGGAGCAGATGAGCGTCTTCGAAAAGCTCGACCCTCGAGGCGTCCTCACGGCTCGAGTGGCGCTCTCCCGGGATCGCTTCGCCGACGAGCGCGACGTCCAGCGATACTTTGCCCGGGCGCTCGCCGCTTTCTCCGAGATTCCCGGAGTCGACCGAGCGACGGCGGCCGTCAACCTGCCCGCGAGCAACGTTCCCAACGAAGAGGTCTTCTTCGAGATCGACGACCGGAAGCCGGCAACCTCGGCCGACGTTGCCCGCTGCGACCTCCAGACGATCGCGGGCGACTTCTTCGACGTCTTTCGGATCGGAGTCCTTCGAGGCCGGGCCCTCCTTTCCTCCGACGACGAGGAGGCCCCGCGGGTGGCGGTGGTGAGCGAGAGCTGGGCTCGCCGCCACCTCGGGAGCGAGGAGGCCCTCGGGCGCCGCGTTCGCTTCGGACGGCGTGAAGCCGAGGGCGAGTGGTGGACCATCGTGGGGGTGGCCTCGGACGTCAAGCAGAACTGGTTCGACCCCGAGCCGCGGCCGATCCTCTACGTCTCGCACCTGCAGAACGCGAGAAATCGCATGAGCCTCGCCCTTCGGGGTACCCTCGAAGGCCATACCCTCGCGGAGTCGGTGCAGCGGAAGCTCGCGGAGATCGATCCGGGCCAGGCGCTGGCGGAGCCCAGGACCCTGGAAGACGAGATCGCGGACTCCCTGGCGCCGCTTCGAATCATCGGCATGCTGCTCCTGGTCTTCGCCCTCGTCGCTCTTCTTCTCGCGGTGAGCGGAGTCTACGGGGTGGTGGCGACGACCGTCGCCGAACGAACCCGCGAGCTCGGTCTGAGGATGGCGCTCGGGGCGCGGCCTCGTGAAGTGCAGCAGCTGGTTCTGGGAGCAACTCTCCGGCTCGCCGTCGTCGCCGTGGGGGTCGCTCTCCCCGTCACCTTCGGCGTCAACGTCCTTCTCGCGGGGCGGCTCTTCGGCGTGGTGGTGGTGAGCCCGGCGACGCTCGCGGCGACGAGCGCGCTTCTCATCGCCGTCGCCGCGGGAGCAGCCTCGATACCTGCCCGCTCGGCGACGCGCCTCGACCCCGTTCGCGCTCTGAGGTGGGAGTAGCAGGATGTAGGGAAAAAGCAACGCTGGCCGCCCATTTTGCTTCTGCGAGCGAGGGAGTTTCTCACCCCTGCCCGGTGGATGGGTGAGATTGAAGTTTCTTATTGACAAGTCGGATTTCCTCGCCTATCCTGTCTTCCCCGCAACCAATTCATACGCCGACCGAATCCGGCGCCCTTATCCAGGCGCAAGATTCGCTTCTTTTTTTCGGGAGCTCGAGATGCACTCATTCCTTCTCGCATCCGTGTCGTCGTTTCGCCCTCCTTCGCGTCACCCTTCGACGACTCTCGAGTCTCCCGGCGGAACCGGTCGGCGTCCGACTCCACTATGAAGACGACGCGCGGCACCCCGGCGCCAACCGCGGCTCGTCGGAAATCGACCGAAAAGTCGAAAGGGATGGGACGATGAAACGCTATTTCCTCTTGCCGGTGTTGTTCGCTCTGTTGGTGGGGCGCGCCGAGGCCAACCCGACGTGGCGGCTCTTCGGCGCCACGAGGATCCCGAACGATCAGTCCGCGAGGTTCGAAGGGGAGAAGGCCCATGCCACCGACGGAGACCCGGCAACGGCGTACGGCGTCCGCCTCCTCAGTCCCATCGGGATCTTCGGCCCGGAAATGCACTTCACGTTCTTTCCCGACGACTTCGGGGCGCGCAAGGTGAGCGAAGTCCGCTTTCACATGCGGGTGGAGAAAAGTCCGGTCACCAAGGTCAAGCTCCGCCTGTCCATCGGTGGATTCAGCTCCATTCCCCTCGCCGACAACGCGACCATCGTCGATGGCCAGGTCTTCTCCTGGAAGCACCCTTCCGGGAGCCCCATATTCACCGACAACATCTTCCTCATGATCGACGCCCGCTCCACCTTCAGTCCGAACAACGGACTCAACAACCTGATCGGCCTGCAGGAAATGGAGGTCATCGAAGCGAGCCAGCCGGTGGTGGAAGTGGCCTTCGGCCAGGACGCGATGATCGCGAGCAGCGAGGGATGGCCGGTGCCCAACCCCATGAGCCTGAACCTGACGGCGCGCTGTCCCGCGGACGCCTCGGGCAACTGCGCCGGTACCCTGGCGCTCGATCTGGGCTCGGCGGGGGAAGCGGCGCGCTTTCTCGTGGCCGAGACCACGCTCCCGGCCGGCTCCTGCACCGTTCAGCTGGACGATCCCGATCTCCATCTGTCGACGCGCTCCTACGTGGCGAGCTGTCCTTCGATCGATCTGGCCCCGGGAGGGGTGCTCAGCTATCAGTGGACCCTGTGGATCCAGCCTTCGCAGGCGAGTCAACTCGCGGCCAGGGCCGACTGGTTCGGGGCTACCGCGACCGACAACCTCGCCATCCCGGAGGCCCAGATCCATCCGGTGGTGTTCCTTCACGGGATCCAGGGTTCGCAGCCTCCCGCGGACGAGCTCATCGTCGACAACGATCGCATGCTCGGGCGGCTCGATCCTTTCAACGGCTACTATTGGCCTCTTCTCTACCAGCTCCAGAAGATGGGTTACGTGTGGAACGAGAGCCTGTTCGCCCTCGCCTATGACTGGCGCAATTCCAATCAGGTTTCCGCCGCCTGGCTCTCCGACCAGTTGAAAAACGCGATCCTTCCCCGATCGCAGGCGGCCGACGTCGATCACGTGAATCAGGACGGCCAGGTCGACGTCATCGGGCACAGCATGGGCGGCCTGGTGACGCGCGCCTACCTGCAGAACGAGGCTCGCACCAAGAGCGGGACTCCCGTCTCGTACGGGGGCGAGATCCGGAAGGTGGTCTTCGGGGCGACTCCGCACAAGGGGTTCCCCTTCGATTACCAGACGTGGGAGTACGGCGACTGGACGGACTACATGGACGGCGCTCCCGTCTTCCCCCCGGCGCTTCTCGCCTTCGCCATGAACCAGAACATCTGGCCGAGATACGTGGCCAAGCACTACAGGCCCACCGCCGCCGAGCTCGACAACGACTGCTACTTCGTTCCCCTCGACAGCGTGGGGGCGGTGCCCGTCGGCGCCTACGTCGCTTTCGATTTCAAGGGAATCATTCCCGGCTGGAGGGTCTGCAATCGAAACGTGTTCATCGGCTGGCAGCACGACCCCGTGCGCGGGGTGCGCTCGCTCTTCGAGATGCTTCCGACCAACGACACGCCGCGTTACCTCTATGACGCGGCGGGCACCGGTCCGGGCCCCGAGCTGCACGAGGAGAACACCTTCCTCCACGGGCTCAACAGCACCATCCGCTTCGATCTTCCGAGCGCTCTCGGAAACCTCGACGACCGCGTCTACGTGCTCGTGGGAGATGGAGCGCCCGAGACCGACGTCGGATACAAGGTCGACCTGCCGTCGGCGAGCGAGCCGAACCTCTGGCGACGCGGCGAAGTCCTGGGCAACGTCACGGTGAAAGACGCATCGGGGAACGTCCTCACCGGAGACAACCTTATCCCCACCTTCAGCGCTTGCTTGCGTTGCGGCGACAGCCCGCTCCTCCCCGACCTTCCCGCGAACAACGAGGCCATCCTCGATGCCTCGCCCGGCGCTTCGTTCCGCGCGCGCCACAGTCCCGTCATGCAGCATCCGGAGACGCTCAAGAAATGGCTCCCGCAGTGGCTGGCCGGGTACGCAAACGAGGTTCCTTTCGTGACCGACCCCGACCCGCCGATTGCGTCGCCGACAGCGCTTCAGGTAGCGACGAACTGCCCCGTGAACCTGCTGGTCACGGATCCGGCTGGAAACCGCATCGGTTTCGATCCTGCGACCGGGACGGTGCTCCGCGAGATCGCGGGGGCCGTCTACACCTCACCGGGCATCGAGCCTCAAATCGTGATCATCCCGGCGCCCATGCCGGGGAGCTACACCATCACGATGAAGGGATACGGCGAGGGTCCGGTTACCGTGACGTCTCACCTCTGGAGCCCCGGCGGCGCCCGGCGGGTCGGCATCTTCGGCGGCAACGCCCAGGTGGGCCTCGAAGAAAGCTTCGATCTCTCGGTGGACCCCGAGGCTCCGTATAACCCGCCCCTCGCCATGGACGACGCTTTTGACGTCGCCGGAGGTTCGAGCCTGCTCGACGTTCTGGCGAACGATACGGATCCCGACGGCGGCCGGGCATTTCCGGAGATCGTCGAGGCCCCGCAGCATGGAGCGGCGGCCCTCGAGGGTTTCCTCGTCCGCTACACGCCCGAGCCGGGTTACACCGGGCCCGACCACTTCCGGTACACGATTACCGATGGAGTTACCGAATCGACGGCGACCGCGCGGATTCAGGTGATGGGCGGCGCGAACCTGCCGCCGGTCGCTTCCGACGATGCCTACGCCAGCGAGCCTGCCGGTGTGAGCGTTCCCGCCCCCGGGGTCCTCGCAAACGATTCCGATCCGGAAGGCGCGACCCTGAGCGCCGCGCTCGCGAGCCCGCCGAGCCATGGGAGCGCCGTCCTGAATGGCGACGGCTCTTTCGTCTACACGCCCAATCCCGGCTTCGCCGGCTTGGACTCTCTCACCTATCGAGCGAGTGACGGCGAGCTCTTCTCCGTCGCCACGGTGACGATCGAGGTCGAGACAGCCGATGGGCCTCCCCTCGCAGTCGACGACAGCTTCGAGATCCACGGCGGCGAGCTGATGGTGGCGGCCCCCGGCGTCCTCGCGAACGACGCCGATCCTGAAGGTCGACCGCTCCAGGCCAGGCTCCTCACGCCTCCCACCAACGGCACCGTCGAGTTGAGTGCCGACGGCTCTTTCCGCTATCGGCCCGAGGACGGGGTTCCGGGATTCGATGCCTTTACGTACGTGGCCTTCGACGGAGCTCAGGATTCCGCGCCGGCCACGGTGCATATCCGCAAGGCGAGCCCTTGCGAGGTTCTCTATGGAATCGACCTCGATTCGGATTCTCTCGTCCGCATCGACCCCGCGACCGGTGACGGCCGGCCCGTCGGCCCACTGGGCATCTCGGTCGAGACGGCGGGATTGACGTTCGATCCTGGTGGCCGTCTGTGGGGCCTGTCGATGAGCGAAGCCAATCCCGGCACGATGCTCCTCTATACGGTTGACGAGGAAAGCGGCCAGGCTCGCGTGATTCGGGAGCTCGACTTGTCGCTCGATCCTCGGCCTCTCACGGAGGCGGCCGGGCTGGCTTTCTCAGCCGATGGAAACAGACTTTACTGGCTATCGGGGTCCTACCTCTCCGTCGTCGATAGGGAGACGGGCGCGATCGAGGCGTTTGCCGACGGCGACCCGCTTCGGATCTCGGGGTCCAGCCTGACCCTTCCTGCCTCGTGTCAGGACCTGGTTTCCGCGGACAACGCTTCCGGACACCTGGTTCGGATCAGCGGCTTCGATGGAACGCTCGAGGACATCGGGCCGACGGGCCTCGCGGAAGTTGGCTCTCTGGCCTCCTCGCCCGACGGCACCGTGCTCGGAGAATCAGGCGGGAAGCTCTATCGATTCGATCTCGCGGGCGGAGGCGCGACCGAGGTGGGGAGCCTCGAGGTGGCGGTAACGGCGCTCGCCTTTCGTCCGGCCTTCAAGGCGAGCCTCTGCCTCGATGCCGGGTTTCATCCCAAGACGGGATTGAGCCGCTGGGTCACCAGGGTCAACCGGTCGGTGCGTCACGTGGATGGCTGCTCGGATCACGACCGATGCGACAAGCACGGCCGGGGCGACTGCAAGAGCTGTCCGCGCGCCACCTGTGGAAAGTGCGGGGCCCAGGGATTCTACCGCCTCCGGGAGGATGGGAAACTCACGTTCCGGACGCCAAACGTTCCGGTCGGCGGCGACTATCGGATTCGGCTGCAGGTGCGGGTGCCCGACGGGAAAGCGAAGCTCCGGCTTCGTGCCGGCGACGAGCGGGCCTCGCTCAAAGTTACGGGCAAGGACTGGCACTGGACCGAGCCCATCTCGCTGCATCTCGAGAGCGGCGAGAACTTCGTCCAGATTGCGGCGGAAGGCCGCGTCGACGTCGAGAGCGTTCGGATCGAGCAGGACTGCCGGAAGCCTTGCGAGGGTGACTCGAGGAGCGCGTGTCTCGACCGCCGCATCGTCAAGGGGGGGCTCTCCTCCCACGTCGTCGAGATCGGCGGACGCGCCGGCCACACGGCGCGCGAGGGCTGCTGCGGAAGCGACGGTCGCTATTTCGTGAGCGGCGGCCACACGAAGGATCCGGGCCGGATCGTGGCGGAGATCGAGGTGTCCCGCGCCGGACGCTACGAGCTGCGATTCCAATACCAGGCGCGGGGACACCGGGACGGGGAGCACGCGCTCCGGGTCATCGCAGGAGAAAGGACGTTCGACTTCCGCGGTCGGGATCTGAAGGCGAGCGGAGACTGGGAATGGAGCCGGCCGATCGAAGTGGAGTTGTCCGCCGGCCGCCAGCGAATCGAATTTCGCTCGATGGGAAAGACTCGGATCGATCTCGAGCGCATCCGCTGGAAGCATCTATGCGCCTGCGGAGGCGATTCCCTTGAGGCCGAGGGCGGGGCTTCTCAAGGGGATGACGAAGAGATCGAGAAATGAAATGAGCTCCCGGGGGTAGAGGTTCGCGAGCCTTTGCGGCAAGGTGCACTTCCAAAGAGCCTGGTCCATCCCGACGCTCTGTCTCCCGGGCAAGAGCGAAGTCGACGTGCCTATCGCTACCTGGGACGGGTGCGTCACTCCGGCTGCCGTTAGAAAACCTCCTCGCGAGGAACTACACTCGCCCTCGTATCCCCGAAAGGAGTGAATCATGAAGGCGCTCATGATGAACTACCCCCTCACCATCGACCGCATCCTCGAGCACGCCAACCGCGTCTATCCCGATAAGAGAATCTACTCGAAGCTTCCCGACGGCTCCATGCATCACTACACGTACGCCCATCTGTACAAGCGGGTGAAGCGGCTTTCGAACGTCCTCGATCGGTTGGGAGTGCATCCCGGGGACCGGGTGGCGACTTTTTCCTGGAACAACTACCAGCATGTGGAGCTCTACTTCGGAATTCCCGCGGCGGGGGCCGTCTGTCATACGCTCAACCTGCGGCTGTTTCCCGATCAGCTCGCGTTCATCATCAATCACGCCGAGGACCGGGTGATCTTCGTCGACGGCGCCCTCCTTCCCCTCATCGAGCGGGTGGCGGATCGGATCGAAGGGGTTTCGCACTTCGTCCTTTTCAATACAGACCGGGGTGTCGAGAGCAAGCTGAAGAACGTCCTCTATTACGAAGAGCTCATGGCGGATGTCGACGAGGCTTTCGATTGGAAAGTCTCGGACGAGAACGACGCCATGGGTCTCTGCTACACCAGCGGCACCACCGGTGATCCCAAGGGTGTCCTCTACAGCCATCGATCGATGTATTTGCATACCCTGGGCGAGTGCCAGGCCAATGCGTTGGGGCTGATGGAGCGAGACGTCGTGCTTCCCGTGGTGCCCCAGTTCCACGCCATGGCCTGGGGTCTTCCGTACGCCTGCGCCCACGTGGGCGCCGAAATGATCCTGCCGGGTCCGGATCTGAGCCCCCACGCGATCGCCGAGCTCATCGTGGGACACAAAGTCACGGTGGCGGCGGGCGTCCCCACGATATGGGCCGGTCTCTATCACGAGCTCAAGTCCAACCCGCGCGACGTCTCCACCATTCGCGCATTGGTGGTGGGCGGCGCCGCCATCCCGCGGGCGCTGATCGAGGCTTTCGAGAAGGATCTGGGGGTCAACGTTCTCCATGCCTGGGGCATGACCGAAACATCTCCTCTGGGCACGGTATCGATTCCGATGCGCCGGCACCTGGAGCTTCCCGAGAACGAAAGGTGGGACGTCAAGGCCAAGCAAGGTTATCCGGTGGCGGGGGTGGAGCTCAGGCTGGTGAGCGAAAGCGGCGAGGAGCTCCCCTGGGACGCCGTCACCATGGGCGAGCTCCAGGTTCGGGGGCCCTGGATCGCGAGCGAGTACTTCAAGCTCGGCTCGAAGCCGGAGCATTTCACCAAGGACGGGTGGTTTCGCACCGGCGATGTGGCCACGATCGGTGAGGACGCCTTCATGCATATCCTGGACCGCACCAAGGACCTCATCAAGAGCGGCGGCGAGTGGATATCGAGCGTCGCCGTCGAGAACGCCCTCATGGCGCACCCCAAGGTCGCCGAAGCCGCGGTCATCGCCGTCCCCAGCGAGAAGTGGAGCGAGCGGCCGCTGGCCGTCGTGGTGCGCGCGCCTGGAGGAGGCGACCTCACCCACGAGGAGCTGTCGGCGCATCTGCTGTCGCAATTCCCGAGATTCTGGCTGCCGGACGAGGTGGTGTTCGTGGAAGAGATCCCGAAGACGAGCGTGGGGAAACTGGACAAGAAAGTGCTGCGCCATCGCTACGCTCAGGGCCAGTTGCACAAATAGGCGCGACTGCAAACTTGAGGTTCGCGCCGAACAAGTGCTCTGACCCTCTCGTTGTCGCCGCTCGGTGACGCGACTATAATCCCGCCTTCGTGCTCGATCGCATCATGGGTCTCGCGAGGCCCGGTCTCTTCATCGCTGTTCTTTCGGCTCTCTTCGGAGTGAGCTCGAAGCTCGACGAGTTCCTCGTTCTCTTCCTCCGCCAGGACTCGGGAGAGGCGCTCCTCTCCGCCCTCGCGCGAAACTTCGAGTTCTCCAGCGCTTTTCTCCAGGCTCTGGCTTTCTCCGCCGTCGGTCTTGCCTTCGCCGCCGGTCTTGCCGCCGCCTCCGCGCGCTGGCGTCCCCGCTCGTCGGACGAGGCGTTCTCCGCGATCTCTCGGGTTTACGTCACCCTGCTCGTCCCTTCCGGGCTGACCCTGATCGCCGTCCTCTCCCTCCTCCTGTCGCAGAGTTATCCCTACGGGCTCGGTCTCGGTTTGAGCCTCGCTCTCGAGGGGACGTTCAAGAGTCTGCTCACCGCGGGTCTTTTCGGCGCGAGCCTCGTTCACGGTCTTTACTTCGCTCTCGCTTCTGGAGAAGAGGAGTCGGTCCGAGCCCCTCGTAGGCATCGCTTCTCGGCCCTGCTCATCGTCGCCGCCGCGCTCTTGCTGTTCACCTTGGCGACCCCGTCCGACTTCTACCGGGACGGCGCCGGCCAAGGCAACATGTTCAAGTACCTTCGGATGGCCGCGGCGATGGCGGGCTCGGGAACGCTCGACATCGACAAAGCGAACGAGAATCCGGACCCGACGCTATCGGGCTTCCTTTCCCATCTTCCCGGGATCGCGCGCCGCTATCTCCGCGAGTCGCGAACGCTCTTCCGGTCGATCGGGGAGTCCGCCGCTCGAGGCGAGATCTATCGGGGCGAGATGAAAGCCACCCGCGCCAACCGCTCCATGTTCCGAAGCGACGACGGAGGCATCTACTACATCAACGCGCCGGGACCGGGCCTGCTTCTCGTGCCTGCCTATCTGGCGGATCGCTTCTTGAACCGCACTTTCGGAGCCCGACGGCAGCTCCTTGCGATCTTGTTCTGGCAGTTTCTGGGCGCCCTTCTCATTTACGAGATGTTCCTGGGCTCGACGGAGATCGCGGGCCGGACCGCGGCCCTGGTCGCCGCCTTCGCCTCGGGAGTCATCGTTCCCCTGCTCTTCTATACGTTTCAGATCTATCCCGAGCTCCCCGCGGCCCTCTTCCTCCTCTATGCTTTCCGAAAACTGATCCTCGACCCGCATCCTACGGCAGCGGGCGCTCTCGCCGCCGGGGGGGCGCTCGCGATGCTCCCCTGGCTTCATCAGAAGTATTCCTTGGCTGCCGCCGTCCTTGCTCTCCTCGGCGCCGGGCGCTTCGTCCACCGGAGAGTAGGACGCTTCGCCTTCGAGCCGGGAAAGCTCGCGCTCCTCGCTCTGCCGCTCCTGTTGTCGGCCTACTCGATCTTTCTCTACAACCACGCCCTCACCGGAAGCCTCTCTCCCACCGCCACTTTCAACGCCGTCTCCCGGACTTCGTTCGCACCCGAGGGTCTTCTCGCGGGCCTCCTCGGCCTTTTCTTGGATCGCGAAAACGGGCTCTTCGTATTCGCACCCTTCTACCTGCTCTTCCTCGCGGGCCTCCCCGCTTTCGCCGATCGCTACCCACGCATCACCAAGCCTCTTCTCCTCGTCGTCTCCTCCTATCTCCTGGTCATCGCCTCCTTTCCCTACTGGCCGGGCGCGGTGAGCACCATCGGCCGCTACATCTCGAGTGTCCTCCCCCTTCTGGTCCTTCCCGCCGCGCTCGTCGTGAGGCGGGCGTTTCACGACGGCATCGTAGCCGGGTGCGCCATCGTCCTCACCGCCGCGAGCCTGGCGGTGAGCCTGAGCTTCATCGAGGACCTCGTCCCCAGCTGGAAGCCGGACCTCCTGTGGGACCGGGTCGTCTACAGCGATCCGGTACGGTACCTTCCGGACATGGTGAGCGAGGGAATCCTGGGCTCGGGACGCGCGCACGTTCCCAAGGTCCTGGCGCAGCTTCTCGCGGTCTCGGCGCTGGTTTACTGGCTGCGGGATCGCGTCCGCGACCACTCCGCGATTCCCGACTTCGCGAGGGGCACGGCGGCGGGAGCAGCGGCTCTTCTCGTGGGCCTCGTTGCTCTCGGAGCGCTTTTGGAGCGGGTCCCGGGCAACGCTCCCGAAGTCGACGAGCCCAGGTTCCGCGATAGGCATGCGCTCGACTCCGGCCGGGAGCTCACCGTCGACGGCGAGAACGGATTCGAAGGAGAGGGGGTCTGGGTTCCGGGAGGAGGCAGCACTCGCTTCTTCATCGTGGCCCGAGAGTCGCTTCGCGAAATGACGCTGTCGTTTTCGAACGGGCCGGACGAAAACACGGTGACGGTGCGGGAGCGCGGAAGCTCCGTGGCCAGCCTCGATTTGCCCGGAGGCGGTCCCCACGAGCGCCAGCTGCTCCTGAGGAAGCCCTATCGATTCGACGGGCCGAAAGGCGAGCGCTTCCTCTACGTCTTTTCCGTGAGCTCGCGGGGGAGCTTCGTGCCCGCCGAGGAGGACCGGCGCCGTCTCGGGACCTACGTCATCGTGCGATGACGAGGGCGATCGTGCGGTCGTTCGCCGACCGTGCCTAGATCCCGGGATAGGGATCGGGCTCGATATGGACGAAGGCTCCCAGGTACCGCCAATCTTTCTCTCCCCGGTTCTCCAGCATCGGAATCGAGCCCTTCTCGGTCTCGATGGAGACGAGATAGCAGTAGCTTCGATGGCCGAAATCCTCGTAAGGAAAGGGAGAACCCGCGGGCAGCTCCAGAATCTCCTTCCCGCCTTGTGGAACCTCGCGGCTTTCGCACCCACCGGGCGTACAGACGCGAATGCGGTTGGTCTCGCTCGCCACGTTCGTGATCCGAACCACGAGTTGAGTCAGCTCGAACCGGGTCCGGACCACCAGCTCCGCCTCCGCGCCTCCGCGGACGTGAAAGCCGAGGCCTCCCGGACTTCGCCGCTCTTTACCCCAGGTGTTGTTGTCGAGGAAGTAGCCGAGGTAGCCGTCGTCGAACTTCTGCCGGAACTTCTCCGGATCGTTGTTGGTGGGCAGATCGTTGATGAGCGAAAGCTCCGGAGGAAGCCACTTGAAGGCGCGGGTCGAGGCGTGATCTCCCGGCCTCCGGCCGGCGTCGAACGGCGAAGCCAGGATCGAGGTCAGGAAGACGGCGGCCACTCCCCAGGACGCGAGCACGGAAGCGACAACTCGGCGCGGATCGGCGAGGAGGAAGAAGAAAAGGGGAAAGATGTTGAGGAAGTAGCGATTCCCGAGCGTCCCGCTGCCGCCGAAGTAGTTCACCGGGATCCACACGATGAGGAGCAGGCACCCGAAGACCGCGATCGCCAGCACCAGCCACTGGTAAGGCCGCTTTCGACCCGAGAGCAAGAAGGACAAGACCGCCGCCACCGCGGGAAAGAAGTAGACGGCGACGCCGGAGAAGCGCCCGATCACGTAGAGATAGAGATCGTGGAGCACGATGTCCCAGGGCTGCTGGGTATAGATCTCGTTCGTGACTTTGGAAAGCCCGGTGTTCTCGAACGTCCAATCCGCCTGCTGGTAGGGGTAGCGGCCGTTGAAAGTCTTTCGCTCCCCTCCCTGATAATTCATCTCCCCGGTGACTCCGAGCTGCGCCAGGAAAAGACCGCCGAGGACGAGGGCGAAAGCGGCGCCTGAGACGAAGCCTCGCTTCCACTGGCGGCGCAGGGCGAGAAGGGCGAGGAGGGGAAGGATCAGAAACACGTTGTTGACCTTCGAGTAGGAGACCGCGCCCCAGAACGCGGCGGCGATGACGTCCGATTGGGTTCCCCGAAGAAGCCAGGGGGGATTCGGCGCGTGCTCCTTGTAGAGCCAGAAGAAAGCGCCGAGGAACACCAGGCTGAGATTGAAGAGCTCGGGGGTCATCCAGACGAAGTAGGCAGGCGCAACCGAAGCGAAGAAGAAAGTCAGCGTGAGGCCGAGAGCCGCGCTCCTGCAAATGGAAGCGGCGAGAAAAAAGTAGCCGGCGAGGAGCACCGCCGGCAGCAGCAGCGCGTGGAGCAACAGGATGCCGTTGGTGCCGAAGAGCCGCACGAACGGCGCCGCCGCCAGAGGATAGAGAAACGCCTTCGCGTAATAGAGCTCGGACGTCAACGATCCCTCGCTCACGAGGAAGGGGATGCCGGGCGAGAGCGTGAGATCGAGCTCCCGTCCGCGCTTCAGGAAGATTCCCGAAGGGCCGTTCCGGAACTCGCGGAACACGCGGGTGAGGTCGTCTTGGCCGTAGACCAGGTCGGCGTCGAAGGCGAGGCTATGCGCCATGGCGTAGTAGGTCGCGGCATCGCTCCAAAACGCGCCGGCGGCGCGAGGGTAGTCCACGGTGAGCGCGAAACCGCCGAGGACGAGACCGATGATGCCGACGACGGCGAACGCGACACGATGCTCACGCATGGGGGTACATCATAACTCGTGAGAATCCCGGCTTCACCCGCCGACGCGCCGGCGCGGCAGTGCGCCCGATGGACCATGATCTTCGCGCGCTTAGAGAGCCTGCTTATCGAACCTTGAGCGCAGGGTCCCCGAGCAGGTGGTAGATGCTGAGAAGCTCGGGAAACATTCCCGAAGCGGCGTAGCTCGCCTGTGCCGCCAGAACGGCGTCTCCCAGCCGCTCGTGCTTTCCCGAGAGCAGCTCCCGGAGCAAGGCTTCGTGGAGGATTTGCGCCGGCTCGTTCAGGCTCAGGCCGCTCGGAGAGAACGCGGCGATCGCGCCCTTCGCGTCCGCCTTTACGAGCTCCTCGGCCAGCGAGTTGAAGAAGGGGAAGTGGAAATACCCGTTGAGGCAGTTGAGCGTCAGCACCAGCGGCTGCTCCGACTGCGGCCGGAGCGAGGGCACTTGCGAGCCGTTGAAGATGTTCTCATTTGCCCAGAGCTGAATTCCACCGTGACCCAGGTAGCTCAGAAGCGAGGCTCCCTGTTCGAAAGCGTCCTCGATCGCCCCGCGGGTCGCTTCCGTGCCCAGTTGGCTGAGGTAAATCCTCTGCGGATTCCGCGACGCCAGAACACTTCCGGCGATCTCCTCCGCATCCGCATCGAAATCCCCGGCCCCATCCGGGTTGTCCGCTACCAGAATCACCGGCCCGCGGGACAGAGATCCCGTTTTCTCGTAAGCCAGGATCTTTTCCACCATCACCCGCGCTTCCTCGACGCTTTTCGCCGGAAGCCTGCCGATTGCCAGGTCGGGCAAGTCGTCGTCCCCGTGGACTGCGGCGTAGCCGGGGTCGGACGCCGTCCACAAATACGACGTCTTCACCGTCCAGGGCGGCACCTGGTTCTTCACCCCGGTTCCCAGGTAGTCCTTGAAGTCGTAGCTCGCGTCTCCCAAGAGAAGCACGTAGCGGGGGGTGGGTTTCCGCCAGTGGTTTGCGGCGTACGACAGGAACTCCTTGATCGCTTCCGGTCGCGACTCCCCGAAGCCGAACTCCGAGTCGACTTCCTCGATGGGAACGCCGCGGCTTCTCAATCCCTGGCTGCGCCGGAGCTCCAGAAGGGGCTTGGCCGCTTCGAGCAAATCCCGTGGACCCAGGACCAGATAGTCCGCGCCGTTGCCCGAGCTCTTCAACCGGCTCGCCGAGACGGTCTCGAGCTCCGGTGTTAGAACCGCCCCGGGGCTTACGACCAGGTAACGCCCACCGGCTTCGACGCGGAAGCGCGCGTTCTTCGAAAGCCACCGGGCCGGTGTTTCGGTGACGTCCAGAACCACGGCACCTCCGGAAACCCCTTCGACTTCCGCCACGCCCGATTCGCTGAATCTGCCGTCGAAGACGCTGCTCTCCGCCACCAATCGGCGCGGATAAGAGACCGTGAAGCGGTCCAACATCACCATCGAGTACGGAGCGCCTGTATCTCCCACGCTCTCGATGGATAGCTCGTTGTCTCCTTCGCGTAACACTCCTTCGGGAATTTCCGCCGCGAGCCGGAGCGGATTCTTCCCCTCGAACGTGGAATCGAGCACCAAGCTCCCGTTCACCTCTATCCGCAGGTGGTGGTCGGGCGATTCCGGAAGGTCGCTCGCTCCCTGGAGCCAGACCAATAGCCGCGAGGGCTCACCGTTCGAGGCGAGGGCGGTCGCCTCGAAGGAGTAGCTCTTCCTCACCGGCGCCAACAGAACGTCCCACATCCAGAGGTCGGGAGCCGAAAGAAGCCCCGCCTGGTAGTACCGGTTCTCCTCTCGCGAAGTCTCGTGCCAGTAGAACGACACCTTGCTTCCGGAGGCCGAGGCGGAGCCGACGGCCATCCTTGCTCCCGCCGAGCTCGACTCCAGCTCGTAGACCGCCTCGTTACCGTAAGGATTCAAGGATGCCCCTTCGCTGACGAAGTACAGCCGCGAGCCCGGCCCGAAGACTCCACTGTTCGGCTCCAAGTGGAACGCCACCGTCTCTCCGAGACGGCTCAATCGCAGTGAGGAGGCGGCAACCCCACGATGAGTCCCGAAGAGCCGCTCGTAGCTCACTCCGTAGAGGCCCGCGTCTTTCGTCACGAGGCGCCGGGTGACGTCTCGCCTGACGTGGGCTCTTGCTTCCCGGTGGGGATTCGGCTCCCGCCCGATGAATACCAGCCGCACCGTGAGCTTCCTCGCCAGAGAGAGCTCTCCCGTCGCGCGGTTCCAGCGAAGCGGAGCCAGCTCCAGGAGGGCCTTCTTCGTTCCGCCCTGGTACCCTTCACTCACGACCCGCGCCATGGCTTCGGGATACATCCCCGCTCCGCGAAACGCCGCTCCTTCGCGGCGCGCCCGCCGTCCCGGCCGAACGGTTCCCTGACGACTGGCGATCGCCTCCGGAGAGGACGAAGCACTCGGCCGCAGCGAGGAAAAAACTTCCACGTCATCGGAGAGGACCGACGCCACGCGTACTCCCCGGCCGGGTGCCGATGGAAGCCACGACCGCTTCACCGGAATCGACGGCGCCCCTGGCGGCGACGGCTCCGTGAACCCGGGAATGGAAATTCGCACCGATCCGTCGGGCTGCGGCTCGAAAAAGAAGCCTTCCGTGCGAAGCGTAAGCACCATTCCGCGCGCGGTCTGCTCCTTCACTTCGAGTGACGTCGTCGCCGACTTGCCGTATACCGACCCCAACGGCTGCGCTTTGTCGGAGGCTCCTTCGAGAGGGGTCGCCGAGACCGGCCCGTGAAGCTCGCTCCTCCCCGTCGTCTCGATGTCTTCGAGCTTGTAGTGGTACGTCGCTCCATTCTCGACACCCGAGTCGGTGTAGCGATAGGTCGCTCCCGACGGAGACGAGCCCAGCCCCGGGATCGCCGCGGAGGTGATCCGCTGGTAAGGACCCTCGGCCGCGAGCGACCGGTACAGGTGGAACCCCAGATTGTTGAGCTCCGAAGTCGTCGTCCACGTGAGATCCACCCGCGAGTCCAGACCCCGTGCGGTGAAGGACGAGAGCTCGACCGCCGTCGGGATGGGGGCCGGAATGTCGATGGTCTGGTTGTTGAGGTTGATGTCGCCGCAGTAGCTGAGGAGCAGGATGTCCGTCTTGATGACTCCCTCGGTGGGAACGGTGAGGTAGTTGACGCCCGCCTTGAGGTGGACGCGCACGTAGTAGAGGGCGGCGGAACCGTCCACGGAGTATACCGACCAGCCCGCGGGGTCGCTCGTCCAGAGAACGGTGCCGTTGCTGGTGAAGGAGTCGGTCTGGTCGTCGAATCCCGGAGTGGTCTCGAGGTCGGCCCACGACCCGCCGTCCCAGTACTCCCAGTCGAGGTCGAAAGCCCCGACACCCGTCCCTGCCTGGGCGAGGAAGACGTTGAGTCCCCGGAACTTCGAATCCGCTCCCAGATAGAAGTAGGACCCGCGGCGCCCCGAGTCGATCGATTGAAAGTTCAGCGGCCAGTTGTCGGCAGGGTCAGCCAGGTATTCGTCGGACGAAGTCGTGAGACCTCCCATCGCGAGCTTGTTCGGGTTCGGGAAGCCGACGTAAATGGTTGGCTCGTCGATGACCCCGTCCGCGTGGGCGTCGCCCCCGGCGAGCGGGCAGGTGCCCGCCCCGGGGCAGCCGCCGAAGTGAGTCTGGCCATGGGTCACGCCCACGGCGCTGTATCCGGGGCTCTGCGCCTTGAGGATGCCGTTGACGTAGATCTCTAGAAGCCCTCCGCCCGAGGAGCGCCAGGCGGTCTTTAGGTGGATCCACTGCCCGGGCTGCCAGGCGAGCTGCCCCGCGGGCACCGTCGCCGAGTAGGTCGTTCCGCCGGCGGTGCAGGTCGCGTTGGAAGCGTCGACCACGATCGAGAAGCGAAGGGTGTCGGCGGTGGTCTTCTCGAAGGCGAAGCAGTCCTGGCCCACGCCGGAGGCGTTGTTCCAGAACATGTGGCGCAGACCGTCGTTCTGCGCGCTCGCCGGCAGGTACCAGAAGTCGATGGCCCCCACGCCCGCGTCGAAATCGAAGCCGCCGGGGGTTCCCGACGTGATGCGCTGGTTGTCGGCGGTGAAGCTCATGCCCTGCCCGAAGCGACCGGCCGCGCTCGCGGGACCGGTGACGGCGCCGGCGCTTCCCACATCCAGGGTGGAGCCGGGGAGGCAGTTGTTCGCGACCACGGGGTCGTCGAGGTCGCAATGCCAGGCCAGGGTCTGGGCGAAAAACGCCCGGGCCACGGGCTTGACGTCGGCGCGGTATTCGACGTTGCGGGTCTTCGTCGCGCCTCCCACGTCGATCGTGGCGGGCGCGGCCAGACTCCGCCATTGGCGGATCTTCAAGAACGGCCGATTCCGGGTGGTCGTGCCGCCGTTCATGTCGAAGCGGAGACCGAGGGCGGGATCGGCATCGAACAGGTAGCTCGATTCGCCCTCGTGGAAGAAGTCCGAGGGGGAAGAAGTGTCTTCGCTCGCGTCGAACCAACCCTGGCCGATGGCCATCACCGGGACATCGGGCGCGCGGTAGTCCGCGCTCCGGGAGCCCGCGCGGGAGTCGAGATGGTCGAACATGTCAGTGGGCTTGAAGAACGTGAGGAAGCTCCAGCGCGGAGTGCCCGGGGGAAGAACCGTCGCCGGCGTCGTGTCGTACCAGGTATTCTCCGCCCACTCGCCCGCCACGTTCGTATCGGCATACGTGGTGTCGGCAGGCGGCCAGTCCTCGTACTGCACCATTTGAAAGTCGCTGCGGGCCGCGGGCTGATCGAGAAGCATCATCACGAAGTGGTCGCTGGCGGGATTCGTATCGCCGTTGAGGAGGACGGGACCGGACTGGGTGTAAGCGCCCCAGCCGCTGAGGATGCCGGCTTCCCGGTAGTGCACGTTCAGGTGGAGCTGCTGAAAATCGATGATCGTGTTTTGGGTGATCTCGCGCTCCCACTTGAGGGCCATGCGCCCGGAGGGAAGGACGCTGTAGTCGCCGTAGCCGCGCAGACCGGGAACGGTCGAAAGGCCGTTGTTGCGCTGGAAGGGGGCGTCGGACCGAACCTTCGCCCGCGCCGAGGATATCTCGAGTAGCTGCGCCCGTCCCAGGCTCTTGTCGGGGCGGTGGCTGAAGCCCCCGTATCTCACCTCGTCGGTGAACAATCCCAGCTGCGCCGCGATCCCGCCGGCGAGGTCGATGGTCTTCCCCGGGTCGTCCGCGAGGTCGTAGAACTGGCCGGGCTGTCCGCCGGCGGCGTTGTCGAACGTGATCTCGAAGCTGCCCGGTGCCGTCACCGTGACCGTGGTCCCGGTCGTGGACGCGCCGAGGGATGCGCAGGGGATGCCGCTCGCTCCGCACGTCGTGGCCCCGGAAATCGAGCTCTCCGGCCCCACGGTATGGAACGTGCCCGGGCTGCTCTGGTTGTTGTAGCTCGTCTCGATGTATCCGGCGGCGCGAATGGCGTTCGAGCGCCGCACCTCGTCGAGCTGGCCGGTGAGATAGTTACCGTTACTGTCGTCCCCGAGCCTCGTGGGGAGGGTCAGGGTGCCATTGGTGATCGCGGTGTTCGAGGTTCCCTCGAGGAGACCGTTCACGAAGATCTCGCGCAGGTCCGAGCCGTTGTAGCGGACGGCAATGTGATACCACGTACCCGCGTTCAGCACGGTGGTGCCGTCGACATTCCCCTCGGGCAGCTGCCAGATGAAGGTGCCCTCTCCGGTGTCTCTCCGATCGATGCCGACCCACCGAGTCCCGGTCTCGCGTGCCTTGGTCTGGATCCCGGTCCATTGGGCGGCGACGCTTCCGAAGCGGACCCAGGTCTCCAGGGTGAAGTTCGCGTTCAGGTCGAGGTTCCCGTCGTCGATCTGAACGTGGGTCGGGGTGGTGGGCAGAAACTGATCAATGGGAGCGACTACGGGCCCCGCCTGCAAGTCGATGGCGCCGCCGATCCGTCCGGCGTTGGTATAGTCGTTCACGATCCCCACGTCGGCGGTCGGGTTGCGCACGGCCACCGTCCCCATCGCCGAGTCCACCGGGTCAGCCGCTCCGCTCTGGTTCATGTGGTAGACGTAGCCATACGCGTTCCACACGTTGGCCGGGGTGTTCGACGGCAGCGTGACCGTGCAGTCCCCGTAGTCCAGGTAGAGAATGGTGTCGCTCCCGGCGGGGAGAGATTGAATCCGGACCCACGCGATGAGAGTGCCGGCCGCCCCGTCGTACTTCTCGACCTCCCAGTCGAGCAGAGCAAAGCCCGAATCCCGAAAGGCGATGTCGTAGGCGGACGCGTGGGCGATATGACCCCCATTCACCGTGAGCTTGAGGGTCGGGTCGGTGATCGAGATTAGAACCGGGAAGTCGTTGTGGGGCGCGCCCACGAGACCGACCTGCGCACCCTGGATCGTAATCTGCCGCCGGTATGCCAGAGCCGCGCCAGCGGAAGGGGCGAGAACGAAGAGAAGTGCCGCCGGTAGCAGCGCGAGCAGCCGCGCTCGAATTCTCGCCG
>Ga0299906_10001400_pt1 | contig 20795 bp, 23 predicted proteins | sample RVTome_14_FD_200259 | JGI IMG/M metagenome (GOLD analysis project Ga0299906, IMG submission 200259) | Soil microbial communities from uranium-contaminated site in the Upper Colorado River Basin, Wyoming, United States - RVT145D125 (version 2) ...
CCACGTGACGCACCGAATAGCGATCGTTGAGGTCGTCCGTGCGGTGACCCGGCGTGAGCCAGCGGCCCAACCCCGAGCCGCCGACGTCTTGGCGCACCTCGACCTTGTTGATCTGGACGCTGAATTGGTCGATACGGCGGCCGTAGTCGAGCCGGCCAGCCTTCGCACGCTCGACTCGATTCACCTGGCCAGCGCGCTCCGCATGGGAGCGGACCTGTCGGCAGTCGTGACTTACGATCAGCGGCTTGCCGACGCGGCGCGGGCCGCCGGGCTGCCAGTCGTCTCGCCGGCCTGACGAACTGCCTGGCCTGACGAACTGCCAGGGCAGTCGGCCTCAGGGACCTCCGTCAACGGGGAGACCGGCGGCCAGGGCTGCGAGTTGGCGTCGGACCGACTTGAGCTTTTTCTTCAGGTCCGTGATTTCCGCCGTCAGACCGATGATCTCAGCATGCAGAGGCGCGGTGGCGGCCTCGATCTGGGCCGCAGCCGGCAGGGGTGCGGCGCCGGGGTCCACGTCGGAGAAGGCGACCAGAAAGCCTGCCATCCCACCCGTGCTCACGCTCAGGTACGGACCTGGCGGCCAGCCGGCCGGTGTCGGTTTGACCGTGACTTCGCCATCGGCTTCGGCAGGCGAGCCCGCGTCGAAGGACGTCGAGTTGGTCAGCGGGGCGGGTGTCAGGCGTCGACCGGTCAGCATCCCGGCTCTGGTGTGCCAGGCGCGGGGCGAGGGATACCTGACGATGGTGATCTCCATATCCGCCTCCTGATTCTGCTCCAGCCGCGGCCACGGGTCGAGCGTGTCACTGCCCTTCGAGATGTCGAAATGCAGGTGGCAGAAATCCGCGCCCGTGTTCCCGACCACGCCGATGGGATCGCCGCGTCTGACGTCCTGGCCGAGCAGCACGCTGAACGATGACATGTGCGCGTAGCCGCTCGAGAACCCGCTGTCCCCGTGCTTGATCCGGACGATCAGGGCGCCATTCCCGGGGTCGGAATCCCGCTGCACGACCTTTCCGTCGGCCATGGCCCGCACCACGGCGTCGCAACGGGCGTTCCCAATGTCCGTCCCAAGACCTCGGTTGTGGTCCGCGTGCTCCTGGAAGGTGAAGGTGACCTCGAAGATCGTGTTTCCGGCCGGGCGCATCTCCCCGTTGTTGCCAAACGTGCCCCGAGGCAGGATGACGCCATCGACCGGGTTGCCCCACTTCGGCTCCATATCGGTTCAATCATCGGCCCTTTGCCTTGACCGGTGAGAGCCGGCGGCGCAGTCTGCGACCAATGCGCCCGAGTGGCTGGGTCCTGCTGGCGGTCGATATCGGTATCAAGGTCGCCTGGTTCGTGCCGCCACGATCCGAGGCGGGCGAATAATGCCCGGTCGGATGTAGCGGGGTCAGGGCGCCGTATGGTTGCGGGAAGACCGGGACAGCCCTTCGATGCCGAAATCGGCCGAGAGGTGCTGATGGGAACCTCCCGGGGCCTGCGTGCCGGACGCCGATTCTTCGCCGCCCTGCCTAGCTCCCCGCGGTGCAAACTGTGCAACTCGCCGTTCCACGGTGCCTTCGGGCCGATCATGCGCCTGGTCGGCAAAAAGCCCTGGCCCGCGAATCCCAAGTACTGCTCGGCCTGCTTCAAGCAGCTGGCGGAGCATCGGTCCGGCGCGGAGATCGAATGTTCGTTCCTTTTCGCCGACGTCCGTGATTCGACCGGGCTGGCCGAATCCATGCGCCCGGCCGAGTTCCGGGGACTCATGGACCGATTCTTCCAGGCCGCCTCGAAGGTGCTCATCGATCACGACGCGGTGGTCGACAAGTTCGTTGGCGATGAGGTGATCGGGATCTTCATCCCGGCCTTGACCGGTGAGCTCCACGCGGAGCGAGCGATCGCCGCCGGTCGTGCGCTGCTGACGGTGACGGGGAACGATACCGATCAACCCTGGGTGCGAGTCGGAGCGGGTGTCAACACCGGGGTCGCGTTCGTCGGCGCGGTAGGCGAGGGTGACCTGATTGAATTGACCGCGCTTGGGGATCCGGTGAACGTCACCGCCCGGCTGGCATCGGAGGCGGCTGCCGGCGAGCTGCTGGTCACGGCCGCGGCGGCGGCTTCGGCGCACTTGGCCGATGGGGGGCTGGAGCACCGTCAGCTCGCGCTGAAGGGGAAGTCGGAGCCGACCGACGTGGTGGTGCTGGGCCCGTCGTGATGAAGGTTGAGGGCTGATGGGGCCGACCAAGCGACCGAACGAGTGGTCCGACGAGGAGTGGAGCCGCCACGTCTTGGGGGCCGGATTCGGCATCCGCCGTGGCCGGCGATTCTTCCGGAGCTTGCCGAACTCACCGCGCTGCAAGGCGTGCGCCTCTCCGTTCGCCCGACCGTTTGGGCCGCTGATGCGGATGATTGGCAAGGGGCCATTTCCAGGGAATCCCAAGTACTGCTCGGCATGTTTCAAGCAGCTGCTCGAGCACCACGCCGGCGCAGAGGTCGAGTGCAGCATGCTGTTCGCCGACGTCCGCGGATCCACGTCGATGGCCGAAACGATGACGGCAACCGAGTTCAGGGCCTTGATGGACCGATTCTTCGCGACTGCCTCCGATGTGCTGGTGGGCCACGACGCGGTGGTCGACAAGTTCGTGGGCGACGAGGTGATCGGGTTGTTCATCCCGGCCCTGACCGGTGAGCTCCACGCGCTCCGGGCCATCGAGGCCGGACGGTCCCTCCTGGCTGCCACGGGGAGCGGCACCTCGCAGCCGTGGCTACCGGTCGGAGCGGGGGTCAACACGGGGGTCGCGTGGGTCGGCGCCGTGGGGGAGGGGTCGCAGGTCGAGTTCACCGCACTCGGCGATCCGGTCAACGTGGCGGCGCGCCTGGCCTCGGCCGCGGGGCCGGGGGAGCTCCTGGTCACGGCCGCTGCGGCGGAATCGGCGCATCTGGCGGACGCCGGACTGGAGCATCGGTCCCTGGCCTTGAAGGGGAAGTCCGAGTTGACCGACGTGGTGGTTCTGGGGCCGTCCTGATAATGGGCCAAGGCGGTTCAGGCGACGATGAGCACCGCGCAAGCGACGAGCAGCGCAGCCGCGGGCTCCTGAGCGGGACGGTAAGTCCGTTCCGCCATCTGCGCCGGTTCTGGGGGAGGTTGCCGAGCCATCCCCGCTGCAAGTCGTGCACGCGGCCGTTCGGCGGGGTGGGCGGCGCGGTGATGCGGGGCATCGGCCTGGGGCCGTGGCCGATGAATCCCAAGTACTGCACGGGCTGCTTCCGGTCCATCTCCAAGCATCGGTCGGGCGCGGAGATCGAGTGCAGCCTGCTGTTCGTCGACGTGCGGGAATCGACGCCGCTTGCCGAGTCGCTCGGCCCCGCCCAGTTCCGGGCCTTGATGGACCGATTCTTCCAGACCGCCTCCGAGGTGCTCATCGAGCGCGATGCGATCGTGGACAAGTTGAAGGGCGATGAGGTGTTCGCGATCTTCGTCCCGGCCCTGGCGGGAGAGCTGCACGCGCTCCGAGCGATCGAGGCGGGGCGGAAGCTGTTGTCCGTGACCGGCAACGACACGCCGGATCCGTGGCTGCCGGTGGGAGGTGGGGTCAACACCGGCGTGGCCTACGTCGGGACCGTGGGCGAGGGCGACATGGTGGAGATGACCGCCCTGGGCGACCCGGTCAACGTGGCGGCTCGCCTGGCGTCCGCGGCCGGGGCGGGGGAGCTGCTGGTAACTGACGCGGCGGTCGCGGCCGCGCACCTGAGCGACGCGGGACTGGAGCATCGGTCACTGGCGTTGAAGGGGAAGACCGAACCGACCGACGTGGTGGTGCTGGGCCCGTCCTAGGTCTCTGCTTCGGCTCCCGCCTCCCGTTCGATCTCGTCGCGCAGAGCGGCCAGGACCTCGAGGTGGATACGGTCCCGTGGACGGCCCGAGGCGCGCTTCATGGCCATGAGGTCCTCCAGAGCGGCTACCTGCACCGTGACCTCGCCGAGGTCGAGGGTCGTGGCGTTGCGGCTCAGCTCCTCGTAGCCGGAGGTGCCGGACGGGGTGCCGAGGATGTCGAGGTCGCCCGCATCGGTCACGAAGGTGAAGCTGTCGCCCCGCTGGAGCGTGTCCGCGTCGAGCCGGAAGGGAAGGCCCTCGGGGGCGCCGCGCAGGTAGGCGTGGAGCTCCTGGAGCGCCGCGGCGAGATGCTCCAGGTTGCCTCGATCGCGGGCGTAACAGATGTCGATGTCGACGGTGAGGATGGTGGATCCGAGGAGCTTGCCCGCGAACCCGCCGATGAGGACGTACCGGACCTTGTGGCGATTCAGCGTCTGAAGCGCGCGGATGGGGTCGAATTCGCGTGGCGTGGTCATGCGGGTCGTCCCGTGGCCGCCTGAGGCTGGAGGCGGGCGGCCGCACGCGCTTCCTTGACGGCCAGCGCTGCCCTTGCGGCGGGAGTGATTCGCAGGCGGTCACGGATCAGGGTGCGGTCCTCGTCCGCACCCGCGACGGGGACGAGCTCGAGGTCCTGGCCGGCGGCGCGGAGCAGGTGCCGCAGATTATCGAGGGTCGGGTTGAGACGTCCGGTCTCGATGCGCCCGATCGTGGACTGGGGGGTGCCCGCGGCCTCCGCCAGTTCGCGCTGCGTCATTCCGGCTTGGCGGCGAGAGTGGCGGAGCATGGTGGCGGCTCGCATGCGCCGATCATACACTCTTGATAGCGGATACGCTATCACATGAGAGCATCTGGCAGATAGCGAAAGACCTCGATTGCTCTCCGTCCTTTCGGACTTCCTGCCTTCGAGGCCTCTCTACTCCTCTGATGGTTTCCCACCAGAGCAGATGTGCATCATAGCACACCTCCAGGGACGCGTCCACTACGATCCTGGCATGCCTCCAGCCCTCCCCGAGCGGTTCTGCTGTGACGAGGACCTCGAGCTGATCGGCTGCGACGGCCGCGATGCCGAGGCCCAGCTGGAGGAATGGCAGGAGCTCGGGACGTCCGAGAGCACCCAGGCCTTGCTGGACGCGGTGCTGGCCGAGGGGGTCGAGGGGGCGAGGCTGCTGAACGTTGGAGCCGGGATTGGGATCGTCCATCTGGAACTCCTGGAGGCCGGGGCGGCGAGCGCGGTGGACGTGGACGCGTCGCGCGAATACCTGGCCGTGGCGCGGTCCGAGGCGGAACGCCGGGGCGTGGCGGATCGGGTCCAGCACCATTACGGGGACGTGGTCGAGCTGGCGGACGGGCTGCCCGACTCCGACATCGTGACCCTGGACCACGTCATCTGCTGTTACCCGTACGTGGATCGGCTCCTGAAGGCGGCGGTCCGACCCGCAACCCGGCTGGTGGCCCTGAGCTATCCGTTGGATGCGTGGTGGCTCCGCGCATACATGCGCGCGCGGAACGTCTGGTCGGGGTTCCGTCGCATGCCTGACCCCTGGTATATCCATCGCCGCGCCCGCGTCGACCGGCTCATGGACGAGTGCGGGTTCCGGGAGCACCGCTGGACCCGGGTCGGGACCTGGCAGGTGGTCCTCTATCGCCGCGAGGCGGCTCGCGAGGCGGCTGCGTGACCCGTCCGCTGAAGGTGGGAGTGCAGCTCCCCGAGGTCGAGTGGGTGCCGCGCTGGGCGGACATTCGTGAGATGGCGCGCGCGGCCGAGGACATCGGCCTGGACTCGATTTGGGTGGGCGACCACCTCCTGTACCGCGACGACGGGCTGCCGTCCCGCGGCCCCTGGGAGGCGTGGACCCAGCTGGCGGCCGTCGCCGCCGTCACCGAGCGGGTCGAGCTCGGCCCCCTGGTAGCGGCCACCTCCTTCCACAACCCGGCCATGCTGGCCAAGAAGGCGGCCACCCTGGACGAGATATCGGGCGGGCGCCTGATCCTGGGCCTGGGCGCCGGCTGGAATGAGGCCGAGTACCTGGCCTACGGGTTTCCGTTCGATCATCGGGTCAGCCGTTTCGAGGAGGCCTTCACCATCATTCGGACCCTCCTCCATGATGGCCGGTGCGACTTTCACGGCGCTTACTACGACCTTACCGATGCTGAGCTGCTGCCGCGCGGGCCGCGCCCGGAGGGACCGCCGCTGATGGTCGGATCGATGGGGGAGCGGATGCTGTCCATCACCCTGCCCCACGTCCAGGCGTGGAATGCCTGGTTCACGTGGTACGGCAATTCGCCCCAGGGCTATGCACCGCTGCGTGACCAGGTCGACGCCGCGTGCCAGGCGGCCGGTCGCGACCCGTCGACCCTCGAACGGACGGCGGCGGTGCTCGTGGCCCTGCCCGGCAACGAGGGCCGGCCCCAGGGCAGCCACGACGGACCGCCTGTCGATCCCATCTCCGGGGAGCCCGTTGTGCTCGCCGCGGCGTTGCGCGCGTTTGCGGCGGAGGGGATCGGCCACATCCAGCTGGTGCTGGACCCGATCACCGCGGACAGCATTGCCGCCCTGGCACCGACGCTATCCCTTCTCGATGCGAGCAGCGGAGTGGTAAAGTAAGCGGGTCGCCAACCTTTGGATAGATTTGAGTAGGTTATGGCCCGTCGTCAACTCGCCGATCGCGATTGGGTAGGCCTGTCCGAAGCCAGCGGTCTGCTGGGCGTTTCGCCGGCCACGATGCGCCGCTGGAGCGACGCCGGGCGCCTTCGGGTGTTCACCACGCCCGGTGGCCACCGTCGGTTTTCTCGATCGGCGCTCGAGCGCCTGTTGCCGGCCGATCGTTCGCGCCGGCCGTCACTGGGCGGCGCGGGGTTCACGCCGGGCCGAATCGCGCGCACATACCGGCGCGCCAGCCGAGAAGCGGCGCCGGATCTGCCCTGGGTCCTCAGCCTGAGCGACGAGCAACGCATCCTCTTTCGGGAGCGAGGTCAAGTCCTCGCGGCGAGCCTCCTGCAGCACGTCGACGCGACCCAGCCAGATACCGCGGCGCACCACCTGAAGGAGGCAGCGGCCACGGCGACGGAGAACGGCCGCGTGGCCGCGACGCTTGGTCTCTCGCTCAGCCAGACTGTGGAGGCCTTTCTGAGGTTCCGCACGCCGTTCCATCACGAGCTCGCCGTCGCGGCCCGCCGGCGCGGGTTCGACGCTGCGGAGACGACCGACCTGCTGGAGACCGCCGAGCGGGCGATGGACCACTTGCTGGTGGCGACCATGAGCGGCCATGGTCAGGGCCGGAGCCATCGGCGCTCCGGGCCGCCGGCCACGGCAGCCCTACCCGAGGTTCGAGACGCGTGAGCGGTGCCGGGCCAGGCGCCATCGTGGCGCTGCTCACACACGCCCGCCAGGTCCCCGCTGCTGAGCGTGACCGGTTCGCAGCGCGACTGCGGACCCGGCTCGGCGGCACGCCGCTCATGCTCGAGACCTGCCATCGAGTGGAGGGTTACGTGGTCTGCCTGGACCGCGATGCGCGGATGGAACTGGCGACCACGGTCCCGTCCGGAGGCCGGGCGCTGACCGGTGAGCCGGCCGTCCGGCACGCGGTGGCGGTTGCGGTCGGACGCGACTCGATTGTCGTCGGCGAGGACCAGATCCTCCACCAGCTCCGCGAGTCGGTCGATGCGGCGGCCCGCGCCGGTGGTTTCGACCCGGTTCTCGCTCGTTTGTTCGCACTCGCGCTTCGGGCAGGGCGCCGGGCTCGGTCGTGGCGCCAGGGCCCGCCACGATCACTGGCGGACGTGGCGGTATCCGCTGTCGAGCGCCGGTGCGGCGCGATCCGTGGTCGTGACGTCCTCGTCGTCGGTGCTGGCCGGATGGGACATTTGGCCGCCCGCGCGGCGGCTTCCGCCGGAGCGTCGGTTTCCATTGCGAACCGCTCGGCGGACGGCGCCCAGACCATCGCGGTCACGATCGGTGCCCGGGTCGTTCCCTTTGACCCCGGCGACCGGGCCGGCTCGTTCGCCGGCGTCATCGTGGCGCTGAGCGGACCATGGCCAATCACCGCGCGCACCGTTGAATCGCTGCGCGGGAGCAGGGCCATCGTCGTCGATCTGTCGGTTCCCGCCGCTGTTCCGGAGCCGGCCGTTGCCGCCATTGGTCAGCGATTTGTATCGGCTGACGCCCTGGCGCTCACCGATCCAGGGGAGCTCCCGGCAAGCTCGCTGGCTCGGCTGGACGCATTGGTCGACAGCACGGCCACGGAGTTCCTCGTCTGGCTCGCCGGCCGCGATCGGCGCGCCGCCGCCGAGGCGCTGATCAGGCGTGCGGACGACGAACGCGAGGCCGAGCTCGCGGCGCTCTGGCGGCGGCTCCCCGACCTGGAACCTGAGGCCCGCGACGCGATCGAGGGGATGACCCGCCACCTGACGAAGCGTCTCCTCCGCGAGCCTCTCGAGCGCCTGGGACGGGACGCTGATGGTCGCGACGAGCAGGCCATCCGGGACATCTTCGCGCTGTGAGCCGACACGACATCAGCATCGGCTCCCGGGGCAGCCTGCTGGCAATGGCCCAGGCAAAGCTGGTCTTCGAGGCCCTTGAACGCGCGGGCCGAACCACCCGGATCGTCCTCGTGGAGACCGAGGGCGACCGCCAGGCACCGGATACCGCCTGGGGAGAGGGCGCCTTTGTCACGGCGATTGAGCGTGCGCTGCTGGCCGGTCGCGTCGACGTCGCGGTCCACAGCGCGAAGGACATTCCGACCGACGAGGACCCGCGGCTGCAGATCGCCGCATATCTGCCCCGGGAAGACCCTCGCGATGCCCTCGTGGTCCGAGCCGACGCGACGGAGCGACGGCTCGACGAACTCCGGCCGGGCTCTCGCGTCGGGACCGACAGCCCCCGGCGGACCGGTTTCTTGCTCGCCCGGCGCCCGGACCTCGCGATTCATCCGCTGCACGGCAACGTCGACACGCGCCTGCGTCGGCTCGACGCCGGTGCCACGGACGCCCTTGTCCTGGCCTGCGCGGGGCTGGATCGAATCGGGCTGAGTGATCGGATCGCGGAGCGCCTTGAACCCGAGGTCGTGCCGCCCGCGCCAGGCCAGGGAGCGATCGCCGTCCAGATTCGGCGGGACGACGCGCGGATGCGCGACTTGGTCGCGGCGATCGACGACCGACCGACGCGCCTCGCAGTCGAGGCCGAGCGGGCGTTCCTCAGCGCATCCGGAGGAGGCTGCCGCGCACCGATCGGCGCCCTCGCCACGATCACCGATGACGAGCTCGACCTCCTCGGCGGCTACGCCAGCCCGGACGGCTCCGGTACCGCACTCGCCCGGCGACGCGGACCCGTTGCCACGGGCGAGGATCTCGCCCGTGAGCTCGCTGCGGCGCTCGACTCCAGAACCCGGGTTCGAAGGGAAGTCGGCGACGTTGATCCGAATCCGCCGCGCCCGACGGCTCCCAGGGTCCTGGTCACCCGGGCGGCCGAGCAGGCGGAGGAGCTCGCGTCGGCATTGCGCCGCGAGGGCCTCGATCCTGTCCTTGTTCCGACAATCGCGGTCGAGTCCGATCCACCCGGCGGCGAGCTCCACGCCGCGGCGCGCCACCTGGACACCTACGCCTGGGTGGTCCTCACCAGCGCAAACGGCGCGCGGGCGATCCTGAACGCCGCCCAGCCGAAAGCCGCCCAGCCGAAAGCCGCCCAGCCGAAAGCCGCCCAGCGCCTCCCCGCACCGCCGAAGGCGCCGCGCTGGGCAGCTATCGGCCCGGCAACCCTGGACGTCCTCGGACGCGGGGGCATCCATGTTGATTTCCAGCCCAGCCGGGCACATGGCCGGGCCATCGCCCACGAGCTGCCGGTGGTTCCCGGCGAACGGGTCCTCGTCGTCCGGGGCGATCTCGCCGACGGGGGGCTCGCGATCGCCCTGCGCGCCCGAGGTGCCGACGTTGACGACGTCGTGGCCTACCGGACCCGCGAGGCGCCGGCAAGCTCCCGGTCGCTGCTCCGCAGCGCCTTGATGGACGGACCGATCGACGCCGTCGTGTTCACGAGCGGCTCAACTGTCCGCGGACTCGTGGCGCTCGCCCGCGCCGTCTCGGTCGACGTCTCCTCGATCCCGTCGGTCTGCATCGGTCCTGAGACGGCCGCGAACGCGCGCTCGGCTGGCTTCTCGGTCCTCGCCGTGTCGGCCAGTCCGGGCGCAGCGGCGCTCGCCGGCACGGCCGCCCGCGTACTGGCATCTCAACCGAGGACGGCGGCTGATGGTTGACGTGCAGGCACCGTCGGCCCTCCCCATCTCCGTCTCCGGCCCCCAGACGCCGCTCGCGATCCGACTCCGGCGGCTGCGGCGCACGGCCGCGTTGCGGGCGCTCGTGCGGGAGACCCGCCTCCAGGCCGGGATGTTGGTCGCGCCAATCTTCGTCCGGCCGGGCTCCGGCGTGCGCGAGCCGATCGCATCGATGCCGGGGGTGGCCCGGCTGTCGCCGGACGTCGCCGCCGACGAGGCCGCGCGCCTCGCCGAGCGCGGCGTGGGCGGCGTCATCCTGTTCGGCCTGCCGGAGGCGAAGGATGCGGTCGGGAGCGGTGCCTCGGCCGAGGATGGGGTCGTCCAGGAGGCTCTCCGCCGGTTCCGCGCACTCGAGCTGCCGCTCGCGACGATCGCCGACACGTGCCTGTGCGAATACACCGACCACGGCCACTGCGGTCCGCTCGCGGCCGACGGATCGGTCGACAACGACGCGGCCCTCGTTCGCCTGGCCGAGACGGCGGTCAGCCAAGCCCGGGCCGGCGCCGACATCGTCGCCCCGAGCGCGATGATGGACGGCCAGGTGGCGGCGATCCGGGCGGCGCTCGACGCGGCCGGGTTCGAGCAGACCGCGATCATGGCCTACGCCGCGAAGCACGCCTCGGCCTTCTACGGTCCGTTCCGAGAGGCCGCCGACAGCGCCCCGGCATTCGGTGATCGGCGCGGGTACCAGATGGACCCGGCCAATGGCCGGGAGGCCGTCCGCGAAATGGCCCTCGACGTGGCGGAGGGCGCGGACATCGTGGTCGTCAAGCCGGCGCTCCCGGCCCTGGACCTCATCGCCGCCGCGCGAGCCCGGTTCGACCTGCCGATCGCCGCATACCAGGTGTCCGGCGAGTACGCGATGCTGGTCTCCGCTGCGGAGCGCGGCTGGCTTGATGGCCGCCGGGCGATGACCGAGGCCGTCACGGCGATCGCCCGCGCGGGCGCCGGCATCGTCATCACCTACGCCGCCGCCGATCTGGCGACCTGGCTGCGGGAGGACCGATGAGCGCCGACGAGCAGACCTACATTCAGGCCCTGGCCCTCGGCCTCGATCCGGCCTGGCGCCGCCGGAGCGACGAGGAACGCCACGATGACGGCCTGCGCTTCGCGGGTGCGGAGGCGGCGGCCGACGCCGAAGGCGTCCGAAGCATCACCTATTCCTCGATCGGGCTGGAGCGCGGCGTCGATCTGCTGTTCTGGCGGATGGCGCCCACGATCGACGGGCTCGAGACCGCGGCGGCCGCGCTGCTGCAGGCCGGCCTCGGCCGCTGGCTCACCGTCCGCCACTCGCTCGTCGGCCGGATCGGCCCGTCGCAGTACGTCAAGAAACCGACCGAGCAGGAGCAGTCGCTCTTCACCGGCGAGCGCTCGCGGTACCTCGTCGTGTACCCGTTCACCAAGAGCACCGATTGGTACCTCCTCTCGCGCGAGGCGCGCCAGGGCGTCATGAACGAGCACATGCGGGTTGGCCACGAGTATCCGATGGTTCGCCAGGCGCTGGCCTACTCGTTCGGCCTCGACGGCCAGGACTTCGTGGTCGCCTACGAAACCGATGATCTCATCGCGTTCGGCGACCTCGTCCGGGCCCTGCGCGGCACTGAAAGCCGGCGCTCGACCGTCCGCGACACCCCGATCCTGCTCGGGATCCATCGTCCGATCGGGGAGATTCTCAGTCTCCTGGGTGCGCCATGACGGCTTCGATCGAGACCGATATCCGCGGCTCCGACCCCATTACGCGGGCGGAGGGCCTCTTTCCCGGCGGGGTGAACAGCCCGGTCCGCGCCTTCCGCGCCGTCGGCCGTCCACCGCTCGTGCTCGAACGCGGCGCGGGCGCTGATGTCTGGGACGTGGACGGCCGGCGCTACGTCGACTACATCGGCGCCTGGGGCCCGGCCATCCTCGGTCATGCGCATCCCACCGTCGTTGCCGCGGTCGTCGAGGCCGCCCGCAATGGCTTCGCGCTCGGCGCGACCCATCCGCTCGAGATCGAGCTCGGCGAGGCGATCCGGAGGGCCATGCCGTCGATCGAGCGTCTTCGGTTCACGTCCTCGGGCACCGAGGCGGTCATGAGCGCCATCCGGCTGGCGCGCGCCGCGACCGGCCGCGACCTCGTCGTGAAGTTCGCCGGCGGCTACCACGGCCACGCTGACGGCCTGCTGGTCGAGGCCGGCTCGGGGGTTGCGACCCAGGGAATCCCGGGCAGCGCCGGCGTCCCCGAGGCGACCGCCGCGCTCACGCTCGTGCTGCCCTACAACGACCCGGCAGCGGTCAGCCTCGCCTTCACCCAGCATCCGGGCCGGATCGCCGCCGTGATCGTCGAGCCTGTTGCGGCGAACATCGGCGTCGTCCCGCCCGGGGCCGGCTTCCTGGAGCGTCTCCGCGAGGCGACTCGCGCCGACGGCGCGCTGCTGATCTTCGACGAGGTGATCACCGGCTTCCGGCTTGGTCCGGGGGGCGCCCAGGATCGCTTCGGCATCCGGCCGGATCTCACCACCCTCGGCAAGATCATCGGCGGCGGAATGCCGATCGGCGCCTACGGCGGGCGGGCAGACCTGATGGACCTCGTCGCCCCCGCCGGCACGGTGTACCAGGCCGGGACGCTGTCGGGCCACCCGCTCACGATGGCGGCCGGGATCGCGACGCTGGCCGAGCTCACCGGGCCGCGGTACCTCGAGCTCGAGGAGCGTGCGGATGCGCTCGCGTCCGGGCTTCGTGCCGTGGCGACCCAGGCGAGCCGGGCGGTCTCCATCGCCCGCGTCGGTTCGCTCCTGACGGTCTTCTTCCGGCCCACGGCGCCCCGCAACGCCGCGGAGGCTCTCACCGCTGATCGCTCGGCGTATGCCCGGTTCTTCGGAGCGATGCTCGATCGCGGGATCCTGTTGCCACCGTCCCAATTCGAGGCCTGGTTCGTCTCGATGGCCCACGGACCGGCTGCCCTCGAGGCCACCGTGCACGCGGCGCTGGCGGCGTTCCAGGTATGAACGATCGGTTCCTGCGCGCCTGCCGGCGTGAGCCCGTCGACGCGACCCCGGTCTGGTTCATGCGCCAGGCCGGCCGAAGCTTCGCCGCCTACCGCAGTCTCCGCGAGCGATACGGCATCCTCGAGCTGGCCAAAACGCCAGACCTGTGTGCCGAGGTCACGCTGATGCCAGTCCGCGAGCTCGGCGTCGACGCGGCGGTGCTGTTCGCCGACATCATGCTGCCCCTCGAACCGATGGGCGTGGACCTGCGGATCGAGCCCGAGGTCGGCCCGATTATCGACCGACCGATCCGCTCGGCCGCCGACGTGAAGGCACTCCGGCCGTTTGATCCGGCCGGGGTCTCGTTCACGCTGGACGCCATCCGCCTCGTCCGGCGCGAGCTCGACGGGAAGGCCGGCATGATCGGCTTCTCGGGCGCGCCGTTCACGCTCGCCTGCTATCTCATCGAGGGCCGCCCGTCGCGCGACTACGCAATCGCGAAGGCGTTCATGTACCGCGAGCCTGCGGCGTGGCATGACCTCATGGATCGCCTGTCCACCATGATCGTCGGTTATCTCCGGGCCCAAGTCGAGGCTGGCGCGCAGGTCGTCCAGCTGTTCGACACGTGGGTCGGCGGCCTCGGCCCGGCCGACTACGCGGCCTTCGTCCAGCCCTACGTCCGCCGGATCTTCGCTGGCCTGGACGCCGTGCCGTCGATTCATTTCGGGACCGGCACGTCAGCGCTGCTGGAACTCATGGCCGACGCGGGCGGCGACGTCATGGGGATCGACCACCGGATGGCGCTGGCAGAAGCCTGGCGACGCGTCGGCCCGGACCGGGGCGTCCAGGGCAACCTCGACGCGGCCCGCCTCCTCGCGGGCTGGGAGGCAACCGAACCGGGCGCACGAGCGGTGCTCGACCAAGCCGACGGCCGTGTCGGCCACGTATTCAATCTCGGCCACGGGGTCCTGCCGGGCACCGATCCCGGGCTGCTTCGTCGCCTGGTCGACTTTGTTCACGAGCAGACCAGCCGGGCCGGTGTCGTGGCCGAGGCCGCGGGGTGAGTCCGGCGCGCGCACGCACCGGCGCGCGCCACGGCGCGCTCCTCATGACCTACGGCTCGCCGGCCTCGCTGGACCGCGACGACATCCGCACGTATCTGGCGCGCGTCCGCGGTGGGCGCGAACCCGCCGGCGAGCTCGTCGACGAGTTCACGCGACGGTATCGGCTCATCGGCGGCTCGCCGCTGGTCGAGAAAACGCGTTCGCAGGCCGGCGCGCTCGCGGATGTGCTCGGCTGGCCGGTCGAAGTCGGGATGCGGTTCTCGGCGCCGTCGATCGCGGACGGGATCCGCGAGCTCGCGGAGCGCGGAGCCGAGCACATCGCCGCGGTCGTCCTCTCGCCGCAGTTCTCGTCATTGCTGATGGGCGGATACGCGCGGGCGATCGAGGAAGCCCTGGCGGAGCTCGGTGCTCACGCGCCGCGGGTCGACATCGCCGGTGCCTGGCACGATGAGCCGGCGTTCATCGGGGCGCTTGCCCGCCGCGTACGCGAGGCTCTCGATCGCCTCCCGGCGGACGAGGTCAACGGGGTCACGGTGCTGATGACGGCGCACAGCCTGCCGAAGCGCGTCGCCGATCAGGAGCCTGGCTATTTGGCCCAGCTTCGAGACACCGCCGAGGCTGTTGCGGCTGCTGCAAACCTCGAGGACGGGCAATGGTCCTTCTGCTGGCAGAGCGCCGGTCACGAGCCGGGAGAATGGTTGAAGCCCGACTTCGCTGACCTCCTGCCCAAGCTCGCCGCGGCCGGACTGCGCTCGGTCATCGTCGCGCCGGTCCAGTTCCTGGCCGACCACCTGGAGGTTCTGTACGACATCGACGTCGCCGCGCGCGAGCAGGCCGAGGCGTGCGGCCTAGCGTTCCACCGGATCGGATCGCTCAATGCCGATCCGGGACTGCTGAACGCCCTGGCCGCCGTTGCTGGACGCACGCTGAGCGGCAGCGCACCTTCGGCGGTCGGAGCAGCCTGACGAACCGGCGCGCGGTCAGGCGCTTCGGATCGAGTCAGCCACGCACGCTCAGGCGCGGGCGGGCTCCGGTTCGGACTCCGCGGCGACCTCGATGGGCAGGCACTCCGGAAGGCTGGGGGCCGGCGCGCGCCCCGGTCGGCCCTTGAGGAACGCACCGACGTACACGCCCCCCAGGATCACGGCACTGCCCAGGACGAACGGTGGCGTGATCCGCTCCCCGGTCAGGATCACCGCCAGCGTCACGGTGACGATCGGCATCAGCAGGGTCACGTACGAAACGGCCGACGCCGTCCATCGCTGCAGGGCGAAGACGTACAGCGCGAACATCACCACTGAGCCAAGGACCACGAGATAGCCGATGGCCGCCCACGTGGCAGCCTGGACGGGCAAGGTAAGCGCCTCCCCGGAGATCAGCGAGAGGATCAGCAGCAACGCGGCGCCAACGAGCATGGCAACGCCGTTGGTGGCGAACGGATCGCTGTGCGGGATCCACTTCACGATGACCCCAGACTCGGCGATGGTCACCGCCGCCAGCAGGATGAGCAGCAGCGAGAACAGCGGCACGTCCGCGCTCAGCTGATCCACGAACACGATGCCGATACCGACCACCGCAATCAGGGCGCCGAGGAGGCCCTGGAGGTGGAACTGCTCCTGGCGGTGGGCGATGGCCAGGCCGAACGTGAACAGCGGGGTCAGGGAAATGAAGACCATGGCCGTGCCCGCTGGCACGTCGCGCAGGCCCGTGTACGCGAGGCCGTAGCTGGCCGCGAAACCCACCAGGCCGTACAGGGCAGCCCCCCACAGGCTGCGGCCCCGAGGCAGCGACCTCCGCATTACAAGGACGACCAGCATCATCAGGGCTCCGGCTGCCACGAACCGGAGCCCCGCTCCCCAGAAGGGTGCGAGCTCGCCGACGGTCAGCTTGACGGCGACGGCGTTCGCGCCTCCGAAAATGACGACCCCCAGGAAGGCGAGGAGCGTGGCCCGGTCGGGGGTTGCCGCCACTGGCTCCGAATCGGACATGATGGAGCCACTCTAGCTTGCCGCGCTGCCGGCACGGGTGCCGAGTGCAAGGGATGCCGGGTGCCGAGTGCCGAGTGTGCTACGATCGGCGCATACCGTTACACACTGAAGTCGAGTTGCCGTGGCTCTTGCGAGAACGAACCTCACGCTCCCCGCGGAGTTGCTCCGTGAAGTCGACGAGCTGGCTGGCCCTCGTGGCCGGAGCCGGTACGTGGCGGAGGCCGTCGCCTATCGGGTGAAGCGGGATCGGCTGGGCAAGGCCATCCGCGATACGGCCGGGATCATGGTCGGCAAGCCTGGCTGGATGAGTCCCGATGAAGTTCTCCAGTGGGTGCGCGATCTACGCGAGGAAGAGACCGACTGAATGCGCTACCTCCTCGATACGACGCTCGTCGTGGATCACGCCCATGGATTCCCGCCGGCCGTGGCCCTCCTGAAGAAGCTGTATGAGGACGGCGGCGAGCTCTTCACGTGCGACGTTGTGACCTGCGAGGCCCTCTCCGGGGGGACCGATGACCATCTCGCGGCCGTTTCCGCAGTCCTCCAGCCACTGGAGTTCGTCGCGACATCGCCTGAGGCGGCCCGGTGGGCGGGGGCATCCCGGCTGGCTCGACACCGCGCCGACGGGAAGCTTGGACTTGGTGACGCGCTTATCGCCGGAGTCGCCATCAGCCTGGGTGCCACCCTGGTCACGCGAAACCGGGCCGATTTCGAGCGGCAGGGCGTATCGGTGCTCAGCTACTAGCTTCGGAAGCGGCAACCTCCTGTAGGCGCCGGGCGAGGAATGCCCGCTCGGCCGCGTTCGAGGTCAGCACCTCGGCCCGTTCGTAGGCGGATCGGGCCTCCTCCTGACGCCCGAGGCGGCGCAGCAGGTCAGCGCGCCCCGAGTGAAGGTAGGAGTAGGAACGTTGGGATCCTTGGGCAGCGGTCTCGTGCCGCCACTGTATCTACGACGAACGGGCAGCGCGCGGATCGACATCCTGGGCGCGTATGCTCGGCGGCGTGGGTGGCTCGACGGTCGAGGGTGGCGGGGACGGGCAGGGGGAGAAATTCCCCGTCGGTCGTGGCGTGATCGAAGCCCAGGCGCTGACCAGCGCCTCCGGCGACCACGCCATCCTCCTGAGCCAGACCGATATGCCCCGCGCCCTCATCCTGGCCGAGCCGGGGTCGGTGGAGAGCACCGGCCGGGAGCGGGTCGTGGTTATGCCATTCGACGAGGATGTGGAGACCCGGGTCGACGGTGACGCGCTGGCGACCTGGATCGCGGCTCCGTATGACGTGCCCGTGCCCGCCGGGGAGGGGCGCATCCCCGTCTGGGCCAGCGGGTTTGGGTTCGTGGTCGTCATCCTGGGCATCGTGTTGATGGTCATCGGCAGCGCGGTCGTGTTCAGCTGGCTGCTGGACCTGGTTGCGGCGCAGGCAAGCGGCGTGATTCAGGTGGCGGCATGACGGTTCAGCTGCCGGAGACCGGGCTGCTGGCGATGCGGATCGGTCTCGAGTTCGGTGGGGCCGAGGCCTTCGTCGACAGCCTGCAGCGGGCCGCGGCCGAGGGCGGGCCGAGCGGGGCCAGCGTCGTGGTGCTCCTCGACCGGGGCGACCTGGGGATCCACATTCCGCACCGGGATGGCCCAGCCTGGAACGTGGTGCCGATCCTCCACCTGCACCCCGCGGAGCCGCCCACCGAGGCCGACTGGGCACAGGCCAACGCCATCCTGGAGCGCCTGGAGCGCTACCGCTAGAACAGTATTACGCCGTTGGCCGACGGCAGCTCCCCGGCGGCGAGGGTCGCGAGAAGAGGTCGCGTGGTGCCGGGGAACGTGTCGGAGGTGGCCGGCCCAGCTTCCCTCAGCGCCCTCCGGTTCGCGTGCGTCGCCTTGACCACGATCACCATCCGGTCGAGCTCTGCGTCCCGCTGTTTGAGGTGGGCCGCCCGCAGCTGAGCCTGGCAATCCGCCAACCGGACATAGAACTCCAGACCGATGCGCCCGCCGGCCACTGTCAGCACCGCATCCAGCGCCCGCTGATCCCCGGGGAGCGGGATCGGGACCTCGAAAGCCCACCGCCCCGCGCTCCCAATCCTCTCGCGAAAGCGGCGGATCATCGCCACCTGGCCGGCGTCCCGTATCGCCCCGTCCCCCGGGAAGAGCCGAATCCGCGCCCGCAACCCCACCGCCGCCGCGTGCCTTGCCAACAGCATCGGCCTCGGTCCCGGTAACCAACCCTGTTCAATACGCAGGACGGTGGTCCGCCCGACGCCGATCAGGGAGGCGACCTGTCGAATGGTGAGTCCTGCGGCAAGTCGGGCACGTCGCAGTTCATCGGCCGTGTCTCGGACGTCACGCTGGATGTACCACTCCGCTCGCTGCAGTCGGCGCTCGCGATTCGCCACGCGGGGACGCTACGTGAGTCGCGTTATCTCGGGATTAGCTTGAATTGGTGCCGTTGTCCCGCCGGGTGGACGTATCGGCCAGGCAACGCCAGTTGCACACCCGTTTCGGCAGTATCGATGTCCGCCTGTCCCTGGCTGAGGGTTAGTCAGCCACGCTGTCGCCTTTTCCAGACCTAGGCACCGGGATGCCTGGCTGATAGGTCCGTGGCCAGGGACAAACTGGCCCCGAGATGGCCGCGAGCGGTGCCTACGGCGTCAGGGGGTGGTGGAGGCGAGGGTGGCGGCGAGGGCCTCGGCCAGAATCGAAAGGGACTGATCGATTTCCTGTTCGGTGGTGACGAGGGGCGGGATGATCCGCACGACCTGGCCCCATGTGCCGCAGGACAGGAGCAGGAGCCGATGGGCGAGCGCTTCCGTGAGGACAGCCTTGGCCAGGTCGGGTCGGGGGGTCAGGGTGTCGGGATCGGCGAACTCAATGCCGACCATCAGGCCGCGGCCGCGCACCTCCGCGACGTGCGAATGGCCGGCAGCCGCCTCGCGCAGGCCGCTGAGAAGCCGCTTGCCGAGCGTCGCGGCGCGGGCGACCAGGCCCTCGTCCTCGAACACGTCGAGGGTCGCCAGCGCCGCCGCGCATGACACCGCGTTGCCGCCGTACGTGCCGCCGTGGGCACCGGGCGGGAACTTGGCCAGCAGGTCTCGGGGAGCGAGGATCCCCGACAGCGGCATGCCCGAGGCAATGCCCTTGGCCATGACCACGATGTCGGGCCGGATGCCACTCCACTCGGTGGCGAAGAACCGCCCCGTGCGCCCGTAGCCGGACTGCACCTCGTCGACGATGAGCAGGATCCCGTGGCGGTCGGCCAGCTCCCGCAGGGCGGGGAGGAAACCGTCGGGTGGGACCACGTACCCGCCCTCCCCGAGGACCGGCTCCACCAGGAACGCGGCCACGTCCTCGGGATACACAAGCGTGGCGAACAGCTCGTCGAGCTGCGACATCGTCCAGGCCAAGGCCGACGCCTCGTCCCGCCCGGTCGGGTTGCGCAACGGATATGGGTACGGCGCGAAGTAGGCGCCGGCCAGCAGCGGCTCGTAGTGGCCGCGGTTCTTGATCGCGGATGAGGTGAGCGACATCGTTCCGTGGGTACGCCCGTGGAACCCACCCCGGAACGCCACGATCGCCGGCCGATGGGTCGCGATCTTGGCCAGCTTGACGGCAGCCTCGATGGCCTCGGCCCCGGAGTTCGACAGGAACAGACTGATGTCGTCGCGCCCCGGCGCGTCGCCGGCCGCGTCGCCGGCCGCGCCGCCCGCCGCGCCGCCCGCCGCGCCGCGCTCCCCCCGCGCCCCCGGGAAGTAGCGCGGCAGCCGCTCGTGGAGCTCCAGCCCGGGCTTGTGGTACAGGATGTTCTGCTGGGCGTGGATGATCTTCCCGGCCTGCTCGGCAATCGCCGCCGCCACGCGAGGATGGGCATGCCCGGTGTTCGTGACCCCGATCCCGCAGGTGTAGTCGAGGTACCGATCCCCATCGTGGGTGACCACCCACGACCCCTCCCCGCGGTCCACGACGAACTCCGTGTAGCGCGCCCACACGGCGGGGATGCCGGCCCGGCGCGCCAGCCACACGCTGGAGTCGTCGGCGCGCTCGTCCAGCATCGGTCCGCCGGGGGCTTTGGTCGTGGTCATCTGCCGCGGGTCGTGGTCATCTGCCGCGGGTCGTGGTCATCTGCCGCGGGTCGTGGTCATCTGCCGCGGATGGTAACCGTCTGGCCGGCAGCTGCCTGTCGGCGAGCCTGCCACAGCTGGACCGCGATGAACGCCACCGCCAGCAGCAGGATGAGCGTCCCCAGCACGTTGACCTCGGGCGGGATGCCCAGGCGGCTCACACCGAAGACCCACAAGGGGAACGTGACGGTCCGACCGGCGTTGAAAACCGTGATCACGTAGTCGTCGATCGACAGCGAGAACGCCAGCAGGGCCGCGGCCAGGATGCCCGGGAAGATGAGCGGGAAGGTGACTTTCCAGAAGGTGGTCCAGGCATCGGCATACAGGTCCATGCCGGCTTCCTCCAGGGACCGGTTGAAGCCGATCAGCCGGGCCCGAACGGTGACCACCACGAAGCTGACGTTGAACATGATGTGGGCCACCAGGATGGTGACGAAGCCGCGCCCCACTCCCATCGAGACCCACAGCGTCAGCAGCGACGCGCCGAGGATGATCTCGGGCGCGGTCATGGGCAGGAAGATCAACAGGTTGGTGGCGCTGCGACCCC
>Ga0299906_10001401_pt1 | contig 20789 bp, 13 predicted proteins | sample RVTome_14_FD_200259 | JGI IMG/M metagenome (GOLD analysis project Ga0299906, IMG submission 200259) | Soil microbial communities from uranium-contaminated site in the Upper Colorado River Basin, Wyoming, United States - RVT145D125 (version 2) ...
TGCGCTTCTTCCAGGACAACCGCGAGGAAGTATTGGTCGCCTCGGCGGCGGCGCTGGCGTCGAAGATCGGCACCAGCGACGCCACGGTCATCCGCGCCACGAAGGCTCTCGGCTATTCGGGCATGGATGAACTGCGCCGACAGCTCGCCGATGAAATGCGCGTCAATCTCTCCCCCGCATCGCGACTGGCACGGACGCTGGGCGAAATGGGGGAGAAGCGCGAGTCGGCTCTCGGCATGACGCTCGACATCCATGTGCAGGCGCTCGAAAGCCTCCGACGCGATGTCAGTCCAGAGCTATTTCATGCGACAGTTGACCGCCTCGCGGCAGCGCGGCGTGTCTTCATCTTCGGCCTCGGCCCGTCCAGTGCCATGGCCAACTACTTTGCCATCCAACTCGAGCGCTTCGGCATCGATGGCAGCAGCCTGACCCATACGGGTCTGCTTCTGGCAGACGGGCTGCACCGCTTGAAGCCGGGCGATCTGCTGATCGTCCTGGCCTATGGCCGGGTCTATCGGGAGCTCGATGCGTTGCTGCAGCACGCGGACCGCCTCGGCATTCCCAAGGTTCTCCTGACCGACACGCTTGCTGCGGCCCTGTCGAAGCGCGTCGATCTGGTTCTCCCCGTCGCGCGTGGGTGCGCGGACAGGTTCAGCATGCATACGGCGACGCTCGGTCTCATCGAAGCGCTGCTGGTCGGTGTTGCCGCCAAGCGACCGGCAGAGACCGTCGCCAATCTCAAGCTGCTCAATAGCCTGCGGGCAAGGATTGTCGGACAAGGCATGGCGCTTCCGATAGCGGACTTCGGGCGGGAGCCACCGGCGGACCGGAAGCGGCGAAAGCGACGCAAGGTCGCTGAAATCAAGAGGTAGCCCCGGGGCGACGGCCTATATCAGGACCCGCCTCGCCTGCCCGCCGAGGCCACAGCTCAGCGACGCAGGTCCGCGATGCCGAGCGCTTCCCACAGCCAGCCGAAGTCGTACTCGGAGAGCGCGTCATCCGCATCGCGCCGGGCGGACGCATTCTCGAGGTACTTGAGCCACGCCGCCACCCTCATCCGCCCTTGCGCGGTCTTTGCCGCCTGACGCGGTGTCCGGTTGCCAAGGACAGGTATTTTCTTGTCGAGCAGACCGGCATAGTGGCGCTCGAGGAATTGCCGGCTGATCGCGCGCTCCTCTTCCGGGAGAAGCGTTGGCGAGGGCTTCTCGGCCGCCTCTCGCGGCGCGGCCATGAGTTCGGCCACCGATCGTGTTTGCGTGACCGGAGCGCCGACCAGGCCCGCAAGGGCCGAAGCGAGCATCTTGCGCCCGCGTTCCGCACGCGCGGCGGAATTGACGGACAGGACAACCGCGTCCTGCTCGAGTTCCATGTTGCCAAGCACAACGGCGTCGTCTGGCCCGCCGCCCGGCAGCGTGACGATCACCACGCTGGATTCCGAGGCCCTCGCGCGGGGCGTCTTTCGACTCGCTTTTCCGATCCAGTTCCAGAAGGTATCGCTGGCCGGGTCGAGTTCACGCAGCGTGTCGAGGGCGGCCCGGACCGCATCGAGCGTTACGCCGGGAAGCAGCGGATAGCGCAGGTTCGTGAGCAGGAATTCATCGCCGTCGCTGTTGAGCAATTCCGGCATGCGGCGGTTCAGGGCCCGGTCGAGGACATCGGCGAGCCAGATCGTGGTGAACAAAGGAGCCGCGGACTGCAGCACAATCTCATCCGCGGCTTCCCGCGAGGCGACGGCAGGGTCGGCATCGCGCACCCGACTGCGCGCTTCCCGCCGTGCCTTGCTTCTCATGCGGCGAAACGCCTTCAGGGCCTCCTCGCAAAGCTCCTGGCGAAAGGCCAGGAGTCCGCCGCCCAGCACGTTCGCCGATCCGACGGACACGACGCGCGCAGCAATCCGGTCCCATGGCTTGAAGCAGCGCGTGCCCGAGCGTTCGCGCACGCGAATCGCTTCGCCGCCGCGTATGAGGTCGCGCATCAGGCAAGATTCGCCGGGGACGATGTCGCTGACCTCGTAAAGGGACAAGGCCGAGGAGCGAAGCCCCGCCAGGTAGGCCTTGTCGGACGCAGCCTCCTTCCAGCCGCGCCGCCTGAGATAGTCGTCGGCGACATTGCGGCCGTCTGCGTCTTCTCGCGAGACAAAATCTTCAAAGATGCAGCCCCAGAGATTCCCGAAGAGGCCGCTGCCGATCAGCGATTCGAGGTCGTCGGGCGCAATTCCGGCGCGCGCGCAGGCCGGGCCCGAATGGAGCGCAAAGGTCGCCTCGAAACCCCCTCGCCACTCTTCGCGGCGGGCCCATTTCATGAGGCCTGCGATTGCCTTGACAGCAGCCATGCCATCGCTCCCCGAGTCACCGAACCGGTCGCCGGACTTGATAGAGAATGGATACCAGGTCCGCTGCCTGTGCAAGTCGATAGCGGCCTTGCCGTGGACAATCGCCGCGGATGCTCCCAGGTAGCTGGAAAGCAGGCCATGTCCCTTGCGATCGGCCGCCTGACGCGCGGATCGGATCAGATCAGGCCAGCCGCCAGAGCTGCGCCGACACCGACCATCGTCAGGGCAACAATGATCCGAACGACGCGCAGGGTCACCTTCCTGAGGAGCTGGGCACCGAGATAGCTGCCGGTGAACGCCGCAAGCGTCGCGGCGATGACGACCCCGGCGATCTCTCGGGGCAATGCCTCGAAGCTGGCAGTGACATAGGAAGCGCCATACACGGCGAGGCGCACCGTATCGACGATCACGGCCGAGACGACACCGGTCGCAATGAACGCCTGCTTGCTCAAACCCAACTTGATGAGGAAGGCGGACCGGAAGGCGCCCTGATTGCCTGACAGCCCGCCGAAGAAGCCGGACAGCAGCCCGCCGAAGACGAGATACCGCGGCGGGATGGCCAAGGCGGCGAACGCCGGGCTCAACTCGAGAAGGGCGAAGCCGACGATCAGGATGCCGATCGCCAGCTTGACGGCGGTCACCTCATGCTGGCGGCCCAAGAGCTCGTAGCTCCCCAGCACCGGAAGCCCGGCGAAGAGAACGAGCGCGCTCGCCCCGAACGCCGCGGCAATCGCCGCCGGCACGCTGAAGCGTGTGACCACGCGCCAGTCCGCCTGCCGGCCGACCAGCCCCGCCTTGAAGAGATTGTTGGCGAGATGCACGACGGCCGTCGCGGCGATCGCCGTCGGGACCGGGAAGAAGAGCGCGAAGGCCGGCATCAGCACCGTGCCCAGCCCGAACCCGGAAAACAGGGTGAGCCCGGAAACGACGAGTGCGGTGATGGCGACGAGTGCGTAGTCCACTGGCACGTACCCGCGCTGTTCATTCCACGCTTGACGCTAGTATGGCCATGGTCGAGCTTCGATATCGAACCTCGATGGAAGCGGGGCGCGGGCCCGATGAACGATGCGGTCGCGACCGGAACGCCGGATTTGCCAGCGCAACGGCAGTCGGTCACAGCCGTCTTTCTCGCCTTCCTCCAGCTTGGGATGACTTCGTTCGGCGGGCCGATCGCGCATCTCGGGTATTTCCGCGACGCCTTCGTCGTTCGCCGCCGCTGGATCGACGAGCGGGCCTATGCCGACCTGGTGGCGCTGTGCCAGTTCCTGCCGGGTCCGGCATCGAGCCAGATCGGCATCGGCATCGGCCTGGCCAAGGCGGGGCTGCCGGGAGCCTTCGCCGCCTGGTTTGCCTTCACCGTGCCGTCGGCGCTCGCGCTTCTCGTCCTTGGCTACGGCGTGGTGGCCTTTCAGGACGCCACCCCGGGCGGCGTACTGCACGGCCTGAAGGTCGTCGCCGTCGCGGTCGTCGCCCAGGCGGTCTGGGGCATGGCGCGGGTCCTGTGCCCCGATGCGCCCCGCGCGACGCTGGCCGTGCTCGGCGCCGGCGCCGTGCTCGCCGCACCGACGCCGCTGGTTCAGATCTCCGTCATCGTCGGTCGCGGCTTGGCGGGGCTTGCCTTGCTGCGCGCCGAGATCGATCCGCGTCGCAGTGCACGCGGAATCGCGCCCTCCTTCCTGCTGATCGTGGGCGCGCTGCCGTTCTGGGACGCGTTGCGCCACCTGCGTCTCGTCCAGAAGGCGTTGCTCGGCGTCAACGCCGCCGTGGTGGGTCTGCTGCTCGCCGCCCTCTACAATCCGATCTGGACGAGCGGGATTCTGCTGCCGGGCGATTTTGCTCTCGCGCTGGCCGCCTTCACGCTCCTGGTGTTCTGGAAAGTGCCGCCCTGGCTGGTCGTGATTCTGACGGCTGCCGGCGGCTGGGGCGTGCAGGCCTTGGCTGGCTTCGGCTGAGCGGGAGGAAGCAGCCGGACCATGGGCGACAGGGACCTCTATGTCGGGCTGATCCGGCTGCACGTGCTGCATCACGCGGCGGCAGCACCGGTCTATGGCGGCTGGATCATCGAGGAGCTCCGCCGGCACGGCTACCGGCTCAGCCCCGGCACGCTCTATCCGATGCTGCATGGCCTGGAGCGCAAGGGCTATCTCATGTCCCGACGGGAGAGTTCCGGCAAGCGCGCGCGGCGCTTCTACAGGATCACGCCGAAGGGTCGCGATGTCCTGCTGGATGCGAAGGAGAAGGTGAAGGAGCTCTTCGGGGAGCTGTTCGAGGAACAATAGTTGGAGAGCGGTCCCTTCGCTGTCTTCGCGAAGCGAGCATCCAGCACGCAGTTGCTGGCGCGCACGCAGTCGTGCTCGCGCTTTCACGATCGCCTGCGCGGCGAGGTCATCTTTGACGGCGGATTGCAGCGCTGTGCGGGCGAGAAAACCCGGCACAACCGCATGCAGAACCCATTGAAAGAGTCGCATTGGCGGCGCTTGACGAGCACGCTGGCGGTCAAGTCAGAAAGAGACGGAGACGGCATGATGAGGCTGACATCCACGGCCGGCCGGTCTCCTCGGTAGACCTGAGTGCGGCAAAGCCCTTCGAACGCGAAAGAAAAATGGCCGTGCGAGCGGCCATGGCTTCCGTTCGTGCAGGTGAGTTGGCGGAGGGAAGGGGTACTAGGCTCGAACCTTCTCCTCGAAAAGTAGCGAAGCGTTGAGCGCGGCGAGCGGTGAGGGACGCGATACGATCAGGCGCGCTCGGCGGGCATGGCGCGAAGCGGGGTCAGACCCCATCTAGAGTTGCGGAGGAGGCCATGCGTCGCTGCAACGCGGCTCGTCGCCTCATTCTGGCCGCGGTCGCCTTGCTGGCGACGGTCGGCGTCGGATGGGGCCAGGCGCAAGAGGAGAGGCCCGCGAACCGGGGCGGACCCCTGGTGCTGCTCGCCGCCATCGAGGGGGCGATCGGGCCGGGCAGCGTGCACCATGTCGAGAAGGTGATCGAGCAGGCGCACGAGCGCGGCGCCGAGGTGCTGATCCTCAGGCTCGACACGCCGGGCGGGCTGGCCACCTCCATGCGCAAGATCATCGCCGCGATCCTCACCTCGCCGGTGCCGGTCGTGGGCTGGGTTGCCCCTCCCGGCGCGCACGCCGCATCCGCCGGCACCTACATCCTCTACGCCACCCACGTCGCCGCCATGGCGCCGGGCACCAACCTGGGCGCGGCGACGCCGGTGCAGCTGGGCGGCGGCGGATTGCCGACAGGCGAGGACGACGAAAGCAAAGACGAAGAAGGCAAAGATCAGGACGGCGGGCGCAGGGAGGGCGGAGGCAAGGACGACAAGGTGCCGAAGGACGCCATGGAGGCGAAGATGGTGAACGACGCCGTTGCCTTCATCCGCAGCCTGGCCGAACTGCACGGCCGCAATGCCGACTGGGCTGAGAAGGCGGTGCGCGAGGGCGCCAGCCTGTCGGCCGAGCAGGCGCTGGCGGAAGGCGTGATCGAGCTCATGGCCGGCGACGCGGCGACGCTCATCGAGAAGATTGACGGTCGCGAGGTGACCGCCGGCAGTGCGCGCCGCACGCTCGCCACCAAGGGAGCGGTGCTGGAGCACCTGGAGCCCAGCTTCCTCACCCGCACGCTCAGCCTGCTGTCCGACCCCAATGTCGCTTTCCTGCTGCTGACGATCGGCATCTATGGCCTCATCTTCGAGTTCTCCAACCCGGGCAGCATCGGCCCCGGGGTGATCGGCGCCATCTGCCTGGTGCTGGGGCTCTACGCCCTGCACCAGCTCCCGCTCGACTACGCCGGTCTGGCGCTGCTCGTGCTCGGCATCGCCTTCATGGTGGCCGAAGCGGTAACCCCCAGCTTGGGCGTGCTCGGCATCGGCGGACTGGTCGCCTTCATCGTCGGTGCGGCGATGCTGATCGACACCGACCTCCCGGCCTATCAGCTCTCCTGGTGGGCAATCGGCGGCGCGGCGGCAGTGAACGGCCTGCTCCTCATCTTCCTGCTCGGCTACCTCTTGCGCGCTTACCGGCGCCGCGGGCCGGCCGAAGGCAGCGGGCTGATCGGCGCCCAGGCGACGGTGCTCGACTGGTCCGCGGCAACGGAGAACCGGGGCGAGGGTCACGTCTGGGTGCACGGCGAGCGCTGGGCCGCCCGCGGCGATCCCGGCTTGGCGCCGGGCCAGCCGGTGCGGGTGCAGGCGCTTGAAGGGCTCACCCTGGTGGTCGGGCACGCCGATGCAGCGGCGGCGCCGCGCGGCCTGCAGCCTGAAGGAGGATAGCCATGTACCTCGACAGCATCGTCTACCTCGCCGTCGCCCTCTTGGTGGTCGCCTTCGTGGCCTCGGCGATCCGCATCTTCCGCGAGTACCAGCGCGGCGTGGTCTTCACGCTGGGCCGCTTCACCCGGATCTGCGGACCGGGCCTGGTCATCATCATCCCGCTGATCCAGCAGGTGGTGCGCGTCGACCTGCGCACCGTGGTGGAGGACGTGCCGAGCCAGGATGTGATCTCGCGCGACAACGTCTCGGTGAAGGTGAACGCGGTGATCTACTACCGCATCGTCAGCCCGCAGCACGCCATCATCAACGTCGAGAACTACTCGGTCGCCACCAGCCAGCTGGCGCAGACCACGCTGCGCTCGGTACTGGGCAAGCACGAGCTCGACGAGATGCTGGCCGAGCGCGACAAGCTCAACGCCGACATCCAGGAAATCATCGATCGGCAGACCGAGGCCTGGGGCATCAAGGTGGCCAATGTCGAGATCAAGCACGTCGACCTCAACGAGAGCATGGTCCGCGCCATCGCGCGCCAGGCCGAGGCCGAGCGCCACCGCCGCGCGCGCGTCATCAACGCCGAGGGCGAACAGCAGGCGGCGCAGAAGCTGGTGGAGGCGGGCGCCATGCTGGCGCGCGAGCCCAACGCCATGCATCTGCGCTACTTCACCGCGCTGGCGGACGTGTCGACCAATCCGGCCACCACCATCGTCTTCCCCATTCCCGTCGACCTGATCCGCCAGTTCAGCGGGCGTGAGCGAACGGAGGCGTCGGAGTAGGATCACGCCCTTGTGCCCCGCGGCGCCAGGGTGCCTGCCAGCTCGGCGCGGGATCGCAGCGCACCAGCGGATAGCCACCGGGCGATCGGTCATCACATCCTTGTGCTCGACTGATTTGGAGGGTCTCACCTGCGGCACCATTGGCAAGATGGGCAGTGACGACGTGCCCGCACTTTTGGCCGCGAAATGCTGCGGTCGGTTCGTGAGAAGGTCGGCGAAACGCTGCGAACTGTCGCGAACTTCTGCGAACTGGCGGAGGGAGAGGAACTGGGATCCAACATTCTCTGCGTTGGCCGTCACAAGTCGCGGCGCCCTAGACAGGAATCCTGCTTTCCTGCACAACAAATGGGACCCTGCCGTCGACTTGAACGCACATCCGCCCGGGCCCACAAGCTCGTAGGCCGGCTGTGAATCTCACTTCTGCCGGTCGGTCCGATGGCGCTATTGATGCACCGCGCCTTGGCCGAGCAGGTCGGCATGAACCGGCCGCCGCCTTCTAGTGCACTAGCGTTATTCCCGGCGGCACCCAGCGCCCGTCAAGAGCCTGCGCCTTGGGCGCGTATAAGCGCATCGTAATGTTCAGCGGGCCGTTCTTTGGCGATGGGATCCAGTTCGCTTCCCTGTTTTTGCCGGGGCTCTCGGGCTGGATGTAGATGTTGAGCGAGCCGTCGCTGTTGAACTTTCTCGGCCGCCCCACCTTCGAGGCCGCCGGCAGAAAGGGCGCGATCAACGTCCATTCCGCATCGGTAAGATCGCTTGCGTAGCGCAAGGCATCGCGCTGACAGTGCTGGCGGCTGGTTTCAGTCCAAGCCATCGTGACCTCCCTTTGAGCTTCGCAACCCAACGGAATCACAACCGATTGAAATCACCCAACTTATTTTTCAGTCAGTCTCTAAGGTGTGTCATCTTAGTGCAGATGCATGAACTGTCCCTGGGACGGGACTCCCTGCTGATCGACCAGGAACACCATGTACCAGCCGCGCGGCGCCAGAGCGTGCGGGTGCCAGCCGTTGGGCGCGATGGCTGTGAGCTCGGTCGCGCCCGTCACATGGAACGCCAGCTGGATGACCCGCTGCTCGCTGTCGGTCTGGTGGGTCACGGCCATCGGTCGCACGAGCACCACTTTCGCGATCTCGGTCGGCGCGGGCGTCTCGATGGTGAAGTCGTGTCCGTGATGGACTTGATTTGGCAGGGTCGTAATTTCGGGCCGTGGCGCGAGCGTGCCATCGGATGTGAACAAGTACGGCGGGCTGAAGACTTCGTATGTCCTGTCCGCTGGACACTCATTGCCGGCGGTCACCACCCGGCCGTCGGGCAGAAGCAGCGCAACCGAATGGTAGCCGCGCTTGTTGGCGAGCGCGTCGCACTCCTGCCACGTCATTGCCACCGGCTCATAGATCCAGCACGCGCCGCCATTGGCCGGTATGCCGCCGAGCGGGCGTCCGCCCGAGACGAATACGGTCCCATTCGGCAATGCGACCAGATTGACGTTCACCCGCGCCAGCCCGTCGGGCAGCGTCACCGGAGGCCCCCACTTCGGCGTTAGGGTCGAGAGGTTGATCATCTGGAATGTGGTGGCGCTCTCAGGGTCCTTGCCGCCGCCAACCACCATGACCTGCACGAACGGATAGCTGGGCTGCACCAGAAGCACCGCCATGCCCTTCACGCGGTCGATCGCATCCTCGGCGGCCGCGTCCTGCGTACCGATGTCGGTCCAGGACGCCCGGATCGGCGGCGACGTGCTCTCGAACTCGAAGAAGCCGGAGGGCTTGGCGGCCGGAAAATCGGCCGCTCCGGAACATCCGCCGGAGTGCCAGCCCGTCGGCGTGTAGAACACTTCGCCGCCGGGCAGCAGGTGCAGCCCGGGATAGATCTGCGGGAACGAATGCTCGGCGCTGGTGTCACCGACGCCCGCGGGGCCCCAGACCAGTTCGAACCGGTCCGTGGTCTCCAGGTACATCTCCATCTGGCGAACGTCGGTTCCGCCGGTGTCGTCGCCCGACACCACCAGCACGCGCCCAGGCTCGTCGCCCATCGTGACGAGCGTCGGGTACCACCGGAAGTACGCCATGTCACCGTTGTTCGGCGTGCCGTTGCCGGCCGTCTTCGACCAGGTCTCGCCGCCCGGATCGAATATCCAGCCGTGGTTGTGCCGCGGCCCCGTTCCGTCTCCGCCGCCGCCGACCACGAGCAGCCGTCCGTCCGACAGGAAGGCGTGTCCGGCACAGAACAGGGAATCGCCGGGCTTGTCGGCGGTGGCCGCGATCGTCCCCGCCGCCGCACCATCCGGCGTCCAAAGCCACGAATCCTTGCCGGTCGGCAGGCCGAAGAATAGCACCTTGCCGCTGCGCAGCATCGCGGCATGCACCGGCCGGTCGAACGCGCCAACCGGGATGTCGAACGGGCCGGTCCACTCGCCCCTGGAAGCCGGAGAGAAGAAGCGCCACCACCGCCGCAGCAGCTCGCGGAGAATATCGATGTCGAGCAGCTCGCGAATGCGCAGGAAGCCGTATACGGGGTTCTCGTCCCGGAGATTCAGGATGTCGGCTGCAATCTTCCTGCTCAGCTGGCCTGCATGTTCCGCGACCTCCTCGTGCGCCTCCTGCACCGGCGGATGCCTCTCGGGGAAGCCGCGCTTTCGATATTCGACGTGCAGATGTGTCAGGACCTCCGGCGGGTGCATCAGATCTTCGGGCCGCTTCGCCGCATTCACCCAGGCGAGCATGCGTCTCGCCGTCTTGACGTCGATGTTGGGTTGCCTGGGTTTGCTCGCCCCCGCGCGACGGGCAGGAGTCTTGGGCTTGCGTGCCATGATCTGAGCCTCCCATCCATGTTCTACTGAGTGCGCCTGCGCGGATCAGACGAGGCGCACGAACTTCGCTTCCGACGGAACGCCGTTGCTGTCGATGATGAACAGCATGTAGTAGCCCCTGGGCGCCGCGACGTGGGTGTGCCCTCCGCCGCCGCCATAGGGATAGATTCGACTGTCCGCCGCGGTGACGCTGAGAGTCGTCGGGTTCGCCAGCGACCACGAGAGCGAGAGCACGCGCTGCTCGGTGTCGGTCTGGTGCGTGACCGCCATCGGCCGCACCATCACGACCTTCGCGATGTCGGAAGCCTGCGGCGAGCCGATCTCGAATGTCGAGCCGTGCAGGATGGTCGTGCCGAACGCGGGGTCCGGATAGGTGTCGATCGTCGGGCGGCTGGCCAGCGTCCCGTCGGCATTGAAGAGATAAGGCGGGCTGAAGACTTCGATCGTCTGGCTGCTGCCGCCGGTAGTCATCACCTTGCCGCTCGGCAGCAGGATCGCGACGGAATGGTACTGCCGCGCGTAGGCGAGTTCGTCCATCTCGGTGAAGGCGCCCGCGCCGAGTCCGGCCGACGGGTCGTACAGGTAGCAGGTGCCGCCATTGGGCGGCATGCCTGCCGCCGGCAGGCCGCCGCAGATCAGCACCTTGCCGTCCGGCAGCAGAACGCCGTTGACGCTGCTGCGCGAGCGGCCATCGGGGAGCGAAGAGCTCAGCCACAGCGCCGAGGTCGCCGGGTTGTCGATGAGTCCGACCGTCGCCTGCGTCGCCATATTGCCGCCGCCGATCACCAGGATGCGGTCGGGCTCCGTCGGGTGCTGCCGCAGCAGCAGGAGCGACATGCCTCGGCCGCGGTCCTCGCCGGCCGATCCATCCGTCAGCCCGGTCCAGTAGCCGGAGCTCGGCGTCGAGAAGGTGAAATAGGCCGCGGGGTCGGTTCCTGTATTGTTGCCCGTCCGCGTAAAGAAGACGGTCCCGTTCGGCAACAGATGCAGCCCCGGATAGAGCTCGGGGAAGGCGCGATCCGCCGCCGTGTCCATGGGTCCCGCCGGACCGTGCACGGGCACGAACGAATCCGTGCTCTGTTCGTAGATCTCCATCGAGGCCGTGCCGCCGTTGGCGACCAGCACGCGACCGGAATCCTCGCCGAGCACGACCGCAGTCGGATACCAGCGGGCCGCATTCATCGGGCCCACGGTCAGCTGCCAGGTTTCCGTGACCGGATCGAACTTCCAGGCTTCCGTCGTGCCGGCGGCGCTGGTGCCGCCGCCGACGGCCAGCAGCTTGCCGTCCTGCAGGAAGCAATGCGCGCCGCAGAACAGCACGCCGGTCAAGCCGGTCGCTGCGCTGCTCAGCGTGCGCAACGCGGTCGCGTGATTGGCGTCCGTGGGATCCCACAGCAGCGTGTCGGTCGCGGCGAACGATTCCGGAATGAACAGCACCTGCCCGTTGCGCAGCAGCGCCGCATGCGCGATCTCGAACGGCGTTCCCGCGCCGCCATAGAGCACTTCCCATTCGCCATATTCATGCGGACCCAACACCGTGAAGACGTGGTCCAGGAGCTCGGGCCTGAAGTGCTCGACCTCAAGCAGGTCCCTCAAGTTCGCGAAGCCGTAGAGCGGGCTCTTCTTGATGCGGTCGGCGATGACATGATCGGCGGTGTGCCGCCCGAGCAGGCGGCCGGCGTGCCCGTGGCCTTGTCCGTCTCCGCCCGGCTTCGGATGATCCGCGTGATTCTCGTCGAGATGGATGCCGCGGGCCCATCGCTTGTCGATGAACGGCACCTCGCGGCGCGGACCCGCCACCAGATCCTCGGCCGACCGCGCCGCATTGAAGAAACGCAGCAGGCGCCGGATGGTGGCCTCGCCCGCCTCGGTGCGCAGGACCAGATGGAGCAGGTTGGGGCTGGTGCTCGGACCGTAGGTGTGTTTGCCGTTGCCGACATACGCGGCGCGGATTCTGCGCGCGCCCGGGTTCAGCTTGTCCGTCGCGAAGGTCGCGCGGCCTCGTTCGTCCAGCTTGATCGGCGGAGCGGCCGGCTCGCCATCGATCAGGAACGTCACGCTGCCAGTCGGCGTCGTGCTGCCGTAGCTCAGGGGCAGCACCGTTGCTGTCACCGTCAGCCGTTCGCCGCGCCGGGTCTGCTTCTTGCTGCCGACGATCTGGACTGAGCTCGCGCGGAGCCTCATGGCCTGCTCGGCCAGATAGATCTTGGCGAACTCCTCGTCGCCGGTCGTCGCCACGTCGAAGACGCAGTCGCGATTGAGTTGGTCGATCGTGACCCCCTTGCAGATCCTCTTTGCCTTCTCAATCGGGATGCCCTCCCGAATCGGATTGGCGCCGGGGATATGAAACTGCGGCTTCAGCTTGCACGGTGGCTTTTCCGCCGGCCAGTCCTCGTCCGTGAAGGTCTTGGTGGAGGTGCCCGGGGCGTACACGAACAAGCTCGTCTGGTCGGTAACGCGCCAAGCGTTGGCGAAGGTCTTGTAGAGTGCCACGTAGCGGTCGTGGAGGCTCGTGGGCTTCGGTCCGACCGTCGCGCCGCCCGGCAGCACCGGCAGCCAGGTTTGGCGCGGAATGCGCCCCATGAGGCCTTCGTCGGCGTCGGTCTGGGAGACGCTGACGTTGAGGATCCAGATGTTGTGGCTGCTCCAGAAATACGGCGTGATGGTGACGACGGGGCTGTGCGCGTAGTCGATGCGAAGCCCGGTTCCGCCGCCGGCGGTGGCGAATGCCGTCACCCGGTGCGCGCCGAGATCGATGCCCCTGAACGGCAGCTGCGCCGGCTTCCCGTCGAGGTAGAACTGGAACCAGCTGCCCTCGCGCGCGGGCTGGTAGGCGATGCGGTGCGCGCCGACACGCGCCGAGATAGCTGTGTTCACGCTGATGCAGGTCGTGAGGCCGCTGTAGGAATCGGTGATAGGGTTTGCGGTTTCCACCGGCCAATGGCGCGCCTGGAGCTCCATGCCCTCGCGGTCGCGCAGCAGCGTGAACTCGCCGACCGCCTGGAAGTCGTAGTGCTTGCCGTCCACGGTGTGGACGTGCGGATCGCCGTTGTCCGCGCCGTCGTCGGGCGCGCCGATCTTCAGACGGAAGACCGTCTGGTCCCTGCGATCGTCCGGATCGGTGGCCGTGATGTAGACGTAATGCGTGTCAGCCGGCATGCCGGTGGTGTCAAGACTCCACGACCATTCACCCGGGCTGGTGACCGTGACAATGCCGAGGCTGGCCGTGAGATCCACCATTTCGCCGTCAGGGTGGTTGAAGGTGCCGGTCCGCTCCGCGATCCCGCCCACTGGCGTGTACGCCCACGAGCCCCGCACGTCGACATTCGGCCTCTCGCTGCCGTCGGCGGCGGTCACCACCAGCTCGCTGATCATGCCCCGATGGTGGTGGAAGAAGATGTGGCAGTGGAACAGCCAACGTCCGAGCGAACCGCCCATCATCACGCCGTCGACAAGCTCGCGGTCGTCGAGCCGCACCCTGAACGTGAGCGTGTAGTTGGCCGGCAGGTCGATGTTGTCCCTGAACTCGCGATAGGGCCACGTATAGGTCGGGAAGCCTGTCCGCGTGAGCGAGATCGGCTGAAAGGAGAAGCCGTGCAGATGGAAAGGATGGTGCGCGCCGGTCGGATTCGAGATCGTCAGCTGCAGCGTGCGGCCACTTTCCGCGAAGCGCGAAGAATCAATGTGCGGCGCGTTTGTATAGGGTGTGAAGCCCTCGAAATTGCCGACGATCCCGTTGACACCTAGCTGCGAGCCGCCGGCTGTGGAGAGCTGGATGTCCTGGTTCGGCATCCCGTCCTTGGGCGGCACGAAGGAGGTCGGATCAAGGAGAGTGCCGTCCGGGGCCCCGAGCGTCTCCACCGCAGCGCCCGGTATCGAGGCTCGCAACGGGGTGCTGTCATCGATGGTGTAGACGGACGGGGCTACGCCGGTGACATTGAGGTGCATGACCGGCACGGTCGGGATGTCGGAGAACCCCGCGCCGGTCCGCTCGAAATCCCGCGTCCACAGGGTCAACATGCCGGTGGCGTCGTCAGGGATGGCCGCGACGACGTCCGCACGACTGGCGGGCGGAAGCAGAATCTCTCCGGACGTGTACTTTGTGTTGAAACCGCCGGGCATGCCGCCTTCGATAACCGCGTTGTCGAGAAGACCGCCTTCGCCGCCGATCCGCACCAGCGGAATCGGTACACCGGTATCGGTCGTGAGGATGAGGCGGAAGTACCGGATGGTGGCGCAGTTGACGATCTGCAGGCGGAGCCCCTGTCCCGCCAGGACGGGGAGCGTGTAGGCGCCGGGCGCCATACCGGGCGCAAGCGGCGTCCCCAGGCGTCCGCCGACGTTCATTCCGTTGGTGAGAACGGTCTGCCCCTCGTTGGTCCTCCCCACCGGCCCCAGGGGCCTAATGATGCTGGGAACCTCGTCGGCAGCATACGAAACAGCGGCGGGCGTGCCATTATGATCATCGTTCGTCGCGGTCCCGGCGGGCGGGATCTCGCAAAGCTCGACCGGCGCAGGCCCCGGTTGCGACGTCGCGCCACCTAGCCATTCCGCCCGGTCGGCCATCGGGAACACCGTCATGGGGTCGACGTAGGTTGCGGAGTTGTTCATGCCCGGGGCCTTGCACACCGTGATGTCGCTCAGCACGAGCTGGCGCGTGTCCGCTTCACCGGGGATCACGCCCGAGGCGATCAGGGTCGCTTCGTTCGGGTCGGCCACGACAATCATGCCGTAGAGGCCGCGGAACACGCGGTTGATGGAGAGGTGGTGGTGCGGGTGGTACCAATAGAGGCCGGGGCGCGGCACCTTGAACTTGTAGAGATAGGTGCCCCCGGCGGGAGCGGGCGCCGGCGGAGCAACAGGGAATGCGGGGATGACGGGCTCCTGCGTCACCTCCGTGCCGTCGGCGGAGTTCGCCAGCTCGATGCCGTGCCAGTGGATGCCAGTCGGATGATCGAGTTCGTTGATGAGCCGCACGATCGCCGTGTCGCCGACATTGAATTTCAGGAGCGGACCGGGGATATTTTCATTGAACGTCTCCGCATGCACCATGGGCCCGATGCCGATGTCGACCATCCGGTGGGACGCGATGATGGTTGTCCCGAGGACCGACGCCGCAGGATCAGTGTCGGCGGGTGTTGGAACGACGTATGGGCCTATGCCTGTGGTCATGATCGGAACCTCCCCGGTTCGCGGATCGGACGATGATGCGCAATTCAGCCCTCTGCATCAGAGGCGCGGTGTACCGCGGTCGTACTGCGAGCGGCGAGCGACGGATGAACCCAAACCATCGGACCCTCCCTATCGGGAGGCCCGCGGCAGGCCAAACAGACTGGGCTCACACTCAAGCCGCCAGCGATCGCAACGTGAATGACGTCAAGAAACCGAATGCGTTCAAGTGCCGCCGATGTCCGCGCCCGACGACGGGCGCCCAGCGACGTAATATCGAATGTAACCCATACTAAGACAGATTTTGAAGAAGGTCAACCAGAGTGGGTGAGTCGCCCGTCGCAGCGACCCTCACGAAGTCAGGCGGCGGGCGACTTATCTACAGCGGGCGGCCACCGCGGTGTTTCCGGGTTGGGTTGGGTTGCGACACGCAATATTGACCTGGAAGGAGAACCGCAATGGTCGAACAGCACGGCCAAGCCTCCGAGTGGCCCCGAGAGAGGTACCGCAGGCCTCGCCACCTTTCCGGTGCGCAGTTGTCTTTAGTCCCTGGACCGCACGACATCGGGCCGCCGGCCGTCGCACGCTGCGCGCTGGTCGCTGGTCGCTAACCGCGGCGCGAGGCTTGCCAAGGGTGTGGCGCCGTGAAATCATTATAATAAATATCGACGCTCGCCTCGATAGCAACAAAGGAGGAACGCGCAGATGAGACTGACAACCTTCGCCCGCGCTCTGATCGTGGCAGTCGCCATAGCGGGCATCGCCACGCTCACCAACGGCGCCGCACGGGCCAGCGGCATCGTCACGTGGGGCAAGCCCACGGAGGTGATCTCCTTCGATCCGCACTTCTCGGGCGACGGCACATCGTGGACGGTCTTCTACCTGATCTACGATCAGCTCCTGAGCACCGACGACAACTACCAGCCGGCTCCGGGCCTCGCCGAGAGTTGGGATGAGATCTCTCCTACGTCGTACCGGTTCCATCTCCGGAAGAATGCCGCCTTCTCGAACGGCCGTGCGGTCACTGCCGCCGATGTCGTGGGCTCGTTCCAGCGCCTGACCCATCCTGAAACTGGCGGCGCCTGGGGCAGTCAGCTCGGCCAAATCACCGATATCGTGGCAGAGGATGACTACACGGTACGGTTCGACCTCGCGAAGCCGAACGGGGCGTTTCTCAACATCCTTTCTGTCTCGACCACGTCGATCCTGCCGATGAAGGAGTTGAACGAGGGAACTTTCGACCCGACGAAGGACCTGCTCGGGTCCGGACCCTTCGCAGTCAAGGAGCATGTGCAGGACCAGTATTGGACGCTCGTCCGCAACCCGCATTACTGGGGGGAGGGCCGTCCGGTCGCCGACGAGCTCATCATCCGCATCCTGCCGGATGATAGTGCCCGCATGGCCGCCCTGCGTGACGGCCAGGTCGACTTCGCAACGTTCGACAACCCCGACACGCCCAGGCTGCTGAGCAACGTGCCCAGCGTGACCGTGCAGGTGCAGAACACCCCCAATTACTTCCGCCTCGACGTTAGTGCCAGGGAAGCTGATTCTCCGTTCACCGATCCGCGGTTGCGGCAGGCCATGCACTACGCGCTCGATCGCGAGCGAATTGCCGAGATCGTCTTCGGAGGCCAGGCCACGGTCGAATACCCGGTTCCGAGCGGCCTCGGGCTCGACGTGTGCCGGAACAGCCCGTTCTACACCATGCCGCGGGCGGAGCGGCTGGATCGCGCCCGCGCGCTGCTCAAGGAAGCCGGCAAGGAGGGCGCCGAGGTCGGCATCATCGGATCCTCGACTTTGATGATCTATCCGCTGATCGCGCAGGTCATTCAGAGCAGCCTGAACGAGGCCGGCTTCAAGGCCGAGGTCGAGAAGATACCGGCCGCCGACTGGTACGCGCGCGTGTTCGTGGCAGAGACCGATTTCGATCTGGCGGTGTCCTGGTACGCCGGCTATTCCGACCCCGCCATGGTGCTCTACTGGTGGACACCCGACGGCGCCGCAGGCTGGGCGGACGGCTACACGCTTTTCGACGACGAGCTCAATGCCGCCATCGCCGAGGTCCGGGAATCGCCCAAAGGTCCGGAGCGTCTTGCCGCCATGGATCGGGCGTGCACCCTGATCAACGAGAACTCCAATGTGCTCGCGCTGGTCGGCAAGCCGGACTATATCGCCTATCGGAACGATCTGGTGAACGTTCGCTTCGGCGCGAACGAGGGCAACTTCGACACCATGAAGTACGCTGAGGAGTTCTCACGCAAGCAGTAGACCCTCAGAGGAGGTCGCGCATACGGTCGCGGCGTCGCGGACGCCGCGACCGTATCGGCTTTCCGCTTGGGCTCCTCGTCAAGACAATAGGCTGATGAAGTTTCTGGGTTACGCCCTCGCCCGCGTTGGCATCGCCCTTTTCACGATGTTCAGCGTTACGGTGATTGTCTTCGCCGCCATGCGGATGCTGCCAGGCGGTTTCGAGATGATCATTCTCGGTCCCATCCAGACCGAGGAGGTCCGGGCGGTGATCACCCAGAAATTCGGGCTCGACAAGCCGCTTCCCGTGCAGTTCCTTAGGTGGCTGCTCGCGGCGGTGCAGGGCGATTTCGGAACGTCGATGATCACGCAGACCCCGGTCGCCGACGAGCTCCTCCGCCGGGCGCCCGCGACGTTGCAGCTGGCGTTGATGTCGGTCGCGGCGGTTCTCCTCGTCGGCTTGCCGCTGGGCGTCGCTTCGGGCATCGGCAACAGCAGCCGGAAGGTCAAGGCGGGTGCCCGGCTGATCGGCGCCCTGGGGGCGGGCACGCCCGACTTCGTGCTGGGAACCATCCTGGTCTACATCTTTTCGGTCTGGTCGCTGGGTCTCACGGTCGGCGGCTACGCTCCCTTCATCGACGATCCCATCGCCAACCTGCGCGCCATGGCCTTGCCGACGCTGACCCTCAGCGTGTTCGGCATCGCGCTCGTTCTGCGGACGACCCGGGAATCGGTCCTCACCGTGATGACCAGCGGCCACATCACGGCTGCCGTAGCCCGCGGCGAAACCCCATTCGAGATCGTCACCCGCCAGGTTCTGCGGAATGCCTCGCTGCCGGTCCTGACCGTCACGACCATGTACTTCAGCGCCCTGATTGGCGGCGCGGTCATCGTCGAAACACTGTTCAGCATCCCGGGCATCGGGCTCTACACCTGGAATTCGCTTCACAACCGCGACTACGTCGTGACGCAGAGCGCGGTGCTCATCTTTTCGGCCGTGTTCATCACCTTCAACATGCTCGTCGACATCGCCTACGCTCTGATCGACCCGCGCATCAAGTCGACGCGCCGCTGACATGGTGGCGAGGCATCGTTCACGTCGGCTATCCGCGCTGCGCCTGCTGTTCGGCGATCCGTTGACAACCTTCGCCGTGACCATGCTGGTGCTACTCGTGCTCGCCGGGACGCTCGGCCCGCTGCTGCCGATCGGCGACCCGACAGCGATCGGTGCCGGGCCCCGCTTGGCGCCGCCGAGCCTGGATTTTCCGCTCGGCACCGACGAACTCGGCCGGTCCGTCCTGCCTCGCGTCGTCGGGGGCATTCTGGTGACATTCCTCGTGGCCGCGGTAGCGGTGCTGATGACCGCCATCCTGGGCGTCTCGATCGGCCTGATCGCCGCTTACTATGGCGGCAGGATCGACATGGTCGTGGCCCGCGTCGCCGACATCCTCTACGCGTTTCCCGCGATCATCCTCGGCCTGATGATTGCCTCGATCCTAGGACCCGGCAACCTGTCGGTGATCGCCGTCATCGTCGCGGCCACACTCCCGCTTTTCATCCGCGTGGTGCGCTCCGTAGCGCTGAGCGTCGCGTCACGCGAGTTCGTGGTAGCGGCGGAGGTCGCTGGCGCGTCGTCCGTGCGGATCATGCTCGTTCACCTGCTCCCGAACATTGCGGGCGCGGTCATCGTGCAACTGACCTACGCGCTCTCGATCGGCATGTTGATTGAGAGCGGGCTCAGCTTCCTTGGTCTCGGCACGCAGCCGCCCTATCCGTCGCTGGGTTCGCTTCTGCAGCTTGGCGCAGCCTATTTGACGATCGCGCCATGGTTGGTGTTCCCACCTGGCATCGTTCTCGCCCTGGTGATTCTATCCGTCAACCTGCTGGGCGACGGCCTGCGCGACGCGCTGGATCCGCTCGAAGGCAGGATGCTGAAATGACCGCGGTGATCGAGGCGGCAGGCCTAGCCATAGACTACGTCACGAATCGCGGCACGGTGCGTGCCCTCGACGGGGCGGACGTCACGCTGGAAGCCGGACGCTCACTCGGCCTCGTCGGCGAGTCCGGCTCGGGCAAGACCACGCTCGGCATGGCGGCCGGGCGGCTGCTGCCGGCCAACGCGTATCATGTCGAGGGCTCGCTCCTGGTCGCCGGGCGGCCCATCTTCGCGCTGAACGATCGCGATATCACCGCGCTCCGCCGCGCTCTGCTTGGGTTCATTTTCCAGAGTCCCATGTCGGCGCTCAATCCGACGGCACGAATCGGCAGGCAGATGGCTTGGGCCCTGGGGGGCAGGGCCGATGTCGAACGAATCCACACGCTGCTGCGCCAGGTCGGCCTGACCGACGTGAAGCGCGTCACGCGCGCCTTCCCGCACGAGCTTTCCGGCGGCATGGCGCAGCGCGTCGTCATCGCCATGGCGATCGCACGACGGCCGCGGCTCCTCATCGCCGACGAGCCCACCGCCTCCCTGGATGCCTCGATCCGCGGACAGATACTGAACCTGTTGCAGACCCTCAGAAAGGAGACGGGCGCGGCCCTATTGCTGCTGAGCCACGAGTTGTCGGTCGTGGCTCAGCACTGCGACTCGATCGGCGTCATGTACGGTGGCCGGGTCGTCGAATTCGGCTCCAGCAGGGAGGTGTTTGCGCGCCCGGTCCATCCGTACACGCGTGCTCTGCTGCGGGCCGCACCCGGCAAGGAAGGGCAGGGTGAGCGTCTGAGCCCGATCCCCGGGGCCACGCCAGTCCTGTCCGGGCCGAGCCTGGGGTGTAGCTTCGCGCCTCGCTGCCCCTTGGCTGACGATCACTGCCGGCGGGTGCGGCCGGTCGGCCACGACGTCGCCGGACGCCGCGTGGCATGCCATCACGCGGAGGCTGCCGCTTCGTGTTGCCCGGATACTCGAGCCGAGCGCGGGGCGCCATGAAGGTCCCGATCATCGACGCTCGCCATGTGGCGGTCACCTACAAGTCCGGACCCTTCTGGGATCAGCGGGTCACGCACGCGGTTAAGGCGATGACTTTCGAGATCGCCGAAGGCGAGACGCTTGGCCTGGTGGGCGAGTCCGGGTCGGGCAAGACCACATTGGGACGCCTCTGCCTGGGTCTCGTCCCGGCGACCGCCGGCGCGGTGCTGTTCGACAGAGCGCTGATCAGCCCACGTCAGCGGCCGCCAGCGGGCAAG
>Ga0299906_10001403_pt1 | contig 20760 bp, 27 predicted proteins | sample RVTome_14_FD_200259 | JGI IMG/M metagenome (GOLD analysis project Ga0299906, IMG submission 200259) | Soil microbial communities from uranium-contaminated site in the Upper Colorado River Basin, Wyoming, United States - RVT145D125 (version 2) ...
GGCGATGAGCAGTTTTTTCGGTCGACCGGCGTCAACTTGCCGGCGTTGAGACAGACCGTCGCGATCTCGTTGAGGTACGGCGAGAGCCAGGTCGCGCACTCGTCTGTCAGATACCCGCCGCTCTCGATCTCAAGCTTGAAGTCCTTCCCGTCATCCCGTTTCAGGTTCTCGATCCGGTCGGCGAGAAGCCCGATGACGCGGCGCGCGGTCTCGTAGTTCCCGAGATTGGCGCCGCAGATTTCCTCGCATTGCAGGTACGTCCCCTTGTCCGGCACCCGCGCCCAGACGACGACCCGATCCCCCGGGGGATACGGCGCCTCGGTCGGCAGGTGAAGCGGGATGACGGTCCCGGGTTTTCTGAGTATCGCCACGGAACCTCCCTGGTTACGGCAGACTGAACGTTCCCCCGGTCGGAGCGCCGATCCCGACGAAATCGAACGGCACCACGAGATAGGGTCCGGGATTGCCATTCGCATCCACGGCGCGGACGTAAATCGTGTAGTTGTCGCCGAGCGGTTGCCCGGTGAGAAAAGTGCTCATCGTCACCTGGGTCGCCGGCGGCGTGACGTGGACAGTCCCGGGCGGATTGAGCTGGGTCCCCGTCGGGTTGTCGACCGCCACCTCGTAATCGGCAGGCACTCCGGATACCGGCGGTGTCCAGCCGAAGACGTAGTCGATCGTGATGTCGGGATTCTGAACCTGAGCCGAGGCCGGCGGTGTATCAGCCTGGAAAAAGAGACCGGCACCGACGATCGCGCCGATCGCCGCGAGAGTCGCGAATACGGTACGCATGAGAGAATACTCCTTTCAGTGTTGCCAGATAATCAGTTCATCGTTGCTCGTCCCGCCCATGCGGATCTCGAGCGGCCGCGTCGCCAGAGACCGCTCGCTCCCGTTGTCGACGTTGACGAGCTGGCAGTCATCGGCGAAGAAGCTCCAGATGAGCCCCGCTACCGTGCCGACGTTCCACTGGACCGCGAAGCGCGTCCCGGCCCTGAGCTCGGCGAGCCAGTCCTTCGTCGCCGCGAGCACCTTCGCCGGGTCGACGGTCAGCGTCGGCGCGTCTTTCAAGTAGTCGGCGTAGAGGACGCCGCTCGCGGACTGCGCGTCCTCGCGGGCTTCCGGGTTGGTCTCGATCGTCATGGTCATCTCGCGGATGTCCGTCGGCGTGTAGCCGCCGAGGAGGAGAGCCGCCGAGAGGAAGAGCGGCGCCGCGTTGTCCTCCTCGGGATAGGTCGCCGGCGCGAAGAGCGCCAGGTCGCCGTGCGCCTCGTAGCCGCCGACGAGCCGCTGGGTCACGATGACCGGCTTCCCCACCTGGAAGAGCATCGAGAGGTTCGCCAGCATGCCCCTGCCGGCGAGGAAGGTCCCGTCCTCGAGGAACTTCCCCGTGACGTGGTGGAGCGAATCGCCGGCGCCGAAGTTCGAGTCGGCCGGCTTGTAGCGGAAACCGTTCGCGGCCGGCGCACCGCCGGTCGTCGCGGTGGCGCCCGAGGTCCCCCCGGTGAGGACCTCCGCGGCGTCGAAGGCGCCCGATGGGTTGATGTACTTGATGACCGCGGCGCCGTTCGCAGTATCGCGGAAGACCGTGGCCGTTTCGGTCGACGTCCCGCCGGTGATCGTCTCGCCGTCGAGGAAGGGACCGGTCGTCACGGCGCCGATGGGACTGTTCGTGACCGCCTCCACTTCGAGCATGGCGGCGAGCAGCAGGTCCTGGATCGCCGGCGCGACGCTCTGCGATGCGGGACCGCGGAGGATGTAGCTGATCGTCGCGTCGACGAGCGACCGGCCGGCCAGGATCGGCCGCTTCGAGCTCGACGCCTGCAGCTCCTCCGGGTCGAAGATGTCGACGTCGAGGTCCCACGAGTCGCCGTCGCGCATCCGCACGAGGAGATCGCCGACGACGATCGTCTCGGCGCTCCCCGGCGTCGCCTCCTGCTCGGCAGCGAACTCCCGTCGGTTCGTTCTCATGCTCGTTTCCTCAGAAAGGCTCGATGACCGTCTCGAGGTCCTCGTATGCCAGCTTGTACTGGACCACCAGGCTCACGATGGCGCCGTCGTTCAGCTCGTTCTCGTCCTCCTCCCAGAGCGAACGGCTCTCGAGCCGCGCCAGGTTCGCCTCGAGCGTCTGCCAGTCCATGCCGTTGATGGCCTGCTCGACGTCGCCGGCGGCGAGCGTCTCGGCCTTGTCGGTCGGCACCGAGCCGTCGGTCTCGGCCGCGATCGAGATCCAGACATCCACCTCGAGGTCGCAGCGCCATCCGCCCCCCTGCTCCTCGCGGTCGCGGACGATCCGCCGGCGCTTGACAAGGATGCTCGGAAGCGGTCCGGTCTCCGCCGTGTAGCGGTCCCAGCGCGCCACGAGGACCGGCGCGAACGATGCTCCAGTGTCGTCCCGGATCGCGTCGAGCGCCGTGACGATCGCGTCGAGGATGGTTTCCGCGTGGAGCGCCATTCACCGCGTCCCCCTCTTCGCCTGCCGCACGGCGCGGTCGCTCGCCGCCTTGAGCGATGTTGCGAGCCGCTGCCTGAGCTCCGGCAAGAACGCCCGCCAGGTCGAGAAGAATCCGAGCCGCGGCTTGATCGTCACCTGCCGCACCTTGATGACCTTCGGCCGCGCGCCGCGCTTCACCTTGACGCCGGCCCTGCGGAGCGCCGCGACGCTCTTCACCCTGACGAAGAGGAAGTTGCCGCGCCGCGGCCGGATAGTGCCGCCCTCCTCGTGGATGATGGCGACTGGATTCGAGTTCGACATCAGCGCGGCCTTGCGGTGAAGCGCGTCACGTCCGACGACGACTCCGCGGAAGCCGAGCGCCCGCGCCTTCGCCGGCACGGACACCCCGCCTCCCGAGGCCTTCTTCGCGAGCCGGCGCCTCACCTGGATGCCGCCCTTCTTCAGCCGCTCCCTCGCGAACTTCTTGTAGAAGGCGGATGCCGCGCGCGCGAACGAGCGGTTGAACTCGGCGTTGAACACCCGCGGCGCGTCTCTCATGAGTCGCTTCACCTCGCGGTCGTCGATCTCGAGTCGGAAATCAGCGGGCACAGTAGAGCCGCCGCGACGCGGCGTCCTCGTCGATGATGCGCTTCACGTGATAGTGCTTTCCGTTCCACATGACGACGTCCTTGAGCTCGGTCACGGTCGGGATGTCGGTCTTCGACACCTGGACGACGATCGGCGCGTCGAGGCCCTCGGCGGCGACGCCGATCAGGTTCGGGTCGTCGGCGTATCCCGGAGTCACGAAGGCGTTGACGTCGCTCCAGGGACCGTCGCCGTCGCCGTAGATCGTGTCGAGCTCGGCTTCCGTGAGCGCGCGGCCAGTCCAGAACATGCCGTCGTCAAGGTCGCCCGAGAGACCCGCCGTCGTGAAGGCGCCGAGCTTGAGCCCGGCGGCGAAGGTCGTGTGCGGGAAGCCGCCGGCCTCGCCGGCGGCGGACACCAGGGTCCCGTTCAGGTATGCCGAGAGCATCTGCGTCCCGGCGTCGAAGACGCCAGCGGCGAGGAACCACGTCCCGACGGCCGGCGCCAGGACGCCAGCAGCCACCGACGAGCTGCCGCCGGCGCCGTCCGCCTGGTGGAAGACGACCGTGTCCGAGGCGAGCTCGTAGCGCAGGATCAGCGCCTGGTCGGTGAGCGTCGGCGACCAGATCTCGATGAGGCTCTGATTCCCGGTCTTCGCGGCGAGCCGCACCCAGGCGAGCGCGGTCATGCTGACGAGGCCCCGGATGTCGAAATCGTCGAGCGCCGCGAGGTTGCGCCTCAGGTAGTTCGATGCGTCGAAAGGACCGCGCGCCTTGAGGATCTTCCCGTCTGCCTTCGATCCGACGGAGCCGACGGCCGTGAGATGGTTCCCGCGACCCGAGACGTCGACGGCCCTGCCGGACGACTCTTCGAGCTCCCAGCGGCCGACGAGACCGGTCTCGAGCGCGCCGAGAGCGTGGACTCGGTAGGAGATCGGCTCGGCGAGCTCGCCGAGCGCGAGCAACGCATCGATGTCGTCCTTGATGTCGGTCTGGAAGGTCATGGCTCAGAATAAAGGTTGGACCGCCGCGGCGCGGAGCGGCGGCGGTCCTGGGGAATGAGACTGGCTCTGCAATCGGTTTACGTCTGCGGCTCGAGCAGTACGTTCGGCTGATTCAGCAGGATCCGCGCCTTCGACGCGGTCGTCGACGCCGCGCGCGCCACGACGCCGATGCGGGTGTTGGACGACGCGACGGTCGTGAGTTCCGTCCCGTCCCAGTAGACGTCCTCGCCCGGCGCGAACGGCAGGCCGGTGTTCTTCGCGAGCTGGAACTTGCCGCGGATCCAGGCGTTGTAGCGCTCGCCCAGCGCCACCGTGTCGGCGACGATGCCGATCGTGTCGGACGCGTAGATCACCACTGCGCCGGCCGTCCGCGCGGTCGTGGCGACGAGCTCGATCGCGCTCCCGTCATCAACGTAAGAAGCTCCCATGGTCGAATCTCCCTACTCGGGTTGTTTTCAGTTTCTCTTTCGGCGCACTGGCCGACTACGCCGCGCCCTTCGACCGGAACACCCCGCGGTGCTCCAGCGCCCGGACGCCGAAGTCGTCGATCACCGCCCACCAGAAGCCGAGGCCATCGTCGACCTGCCAGCTACGGAAGAGCGGCCCAGCCTGTCCGGCGCGGGTCGCGAAGGCGATCGTGTCGATGAGCGTCGGCGAGGCGAAGAGGTACCACGCGGTCGTCCCGTTCGTGGCGTCATCGAGCAGCGACTCGACCACGACGTCGAGCGTCCGCACGAACATCGTCGTCGCCGTCGCCGCGGTCGTCGGGAAGTAGATGCCGTTGACGAGCTCGTCGGCCGCCTGCTCGAGCGCCGCGGGGACGATCAGGAAACGCGCCGAGATGTTGAGCTTCGCCGTCGACGGCGTCACGTTACCGCTGAGCTTCGACGCGGTGAGAGCCTTCTGGAGGCGCAGGAGCTTCCGGCCGACGGCGAGCTGGGAGGTCTGTAAAGTTGTTCCGGATCCTACCAGGTAATTCGCGCCCGACGGATGCGTCGTCGCGAACAGCGCGATCGAGTCCTCGGCCATCACCGGGCCGATTCCGGCGCTCGAAACGATGTGGTCCCAGAAGACCTTGTTGCGCGTCCGCGCGCTCGCCTGGCCGAGGCGCCGCGACATGTCGGTGAGCGCGCCGATGTCGTCGTTGATCAGCGCCTGGCGCCCGAAGCCGATCTTCCTGGCGTAGGTGAAGAGCTGCATGCCCTGCGACTTCTCGGCCATGGTCGCGGCGGCAAACGGCAGGGTGTCCGGCGTGAGCTCGAGGTCCTCGATCTCGCCCGCCTGGACGAACGTGTGGACGCGGAAATCATTCAGCGTCTTGAACGTCGCGACCCGCTGGAATGTCGTCTGAGCTTCGGCGACGCCCATCAGGACCATCTTGTTGGCGAGATTGGCGAGGACGAGCGGGAAGTCACCGGTCGTGTGCGGCGCCGAGGTGCGCGCGAACGCCTCGTAGCGGCCTGTCGTCTTCCGCAGATACCAGGCGCGTTCGACGGCCTCGGCGTCGCCGAGGAAGTCGACGTTCGGCACGTTCGCCGCGCGCAGGTAGAGCCGCGCCGCCGCCTGGATCGAGATGTGGTCCGGCAGGTCGCCGAAGTCCTTCGGCGCCGAGAACTCGAGGCCGCAGCGCCGGCTGAGCCCGGCATCGATCTGGACGATCGCCTTTGCCAGTGCGTCATGGCCGCGGTCGAGCGGCGGCCCGGCCGGCGTGGGATTCCGCGCCTCGAGGATCCCGAGGGTCTCGCGGTAGGCGTCGTCGGTGCTCGTGTTCGCGTCGAGCCACTTCGACGCGAGGTCGAAGTCGCCGGCGCGTTTCGCGAGGTCGTGGAGGACCTTCACCCGCGCCTTCATCTCCTTCTCGTCGGGAGGCGTGTTCTGCGGCGCCGGCGGCTGGACCGGCATCGGGACCGGAGCCGGCGGCTCGCTCCGCTTCTCCGCCGCGTCGAGCTTGTCGAGCACGGCGATCGCCGCCTCCTCGGACCCGAAGGCGTCCGCCTCGAGCCCGTGCTTCTTCAGCCGTGCCAGTGTCGCTTCTGAAAACATTGGGGATGTCTCCCGTTCCTGTTCCCGGCCAACTCCGACTTGAAAATCTGCTGGAATCGGCGTGAGAGAAATTTCGCGCGGCGTCCACCGCGTGACGACTTCGAGCCCGGCAGTCCCCCCCCTGAACTTCTGTCCTTCCGGCGATTCCCACTCATCCTTCTCGCGCAGGACCTGCGCGCGTTCGACGCTGAAGCGCACCGACACCCCGCGGAGCGAGCCCGACTGGACCTTGCCGAAAGCGCGGTTTCCGATATCGTCATCGTCGAAGTGGATCGTCGCGCGGCCGACCCGTTTCTTGGCGTCGATGCGGACGCCGTCGAGCCGGCCGACGATCGAGTCGATCGATGGGTTGTGATTCAGCAACGCCGAGCCGACGGCTCGGATCGCCGCGAAGTCGACCGCCTTCTCCTCGTGAAGCAGAACAGTCGGCGGACCGAAGAAACGATCCTGAACCGGCGTCTGACTCGAGAACGACACCTCGGCCGTCCGCGCCTCGGCGTCGATGCTCTCGCGTTCGATCGACGCCTCGCGGACGAAGACATTCTCCGCCTTACGCGGCTGCCGCTGATGGGCCTGTCGAGCCCTCAGCTTCTTCCTCTTCGTCTTCGTCATCGACATCGTCCGTCTCCACTTCTTCTTCTTCTTCTTCTTCTTCTTCTTCGGGCGGCGGCGCCGTCCCAGCGGCGCCGAGCGTCACTCCGAGCGACTCGGCGAACTGGTTCGCAGCGGCGATCTTCTTCACGTTCTCGTGGAAGTCCCGGCCGACGCGACGGGCCGCATCGATCGGGTTGTCGATCCCGAGCCCGATCGCCGTCTCGGTCGCCGTGATCTCCTTCTGCGGGTCGACCCAGAGCCATCCCTGCGGCGTCCAGATGACCGGCCATTCCGTTCGCGCCGAGCCGAACGGCGCCACTCTCGCGAAACTCGCCGCGTCGACGAACCAGGCCCAGACAGGATCGAGGAACTCCTCGATGAACTCCTCTTGCTCCGGCTCCCATTGCCGGCGGTCCTCGAGGTTCGCCTGCCGCGCGCTCGAGAAGTTCGTCCCAGTGAAATCCCGCGCGATGAGCTCGTAGCTGACGCCGAGCGACGTCGCGATGTAGCGCAGGATCAGCCGGACGAACGGATCGAAGGCGGTCGACTGGATGGACGGCGCGGCCGTCTCGAGGCTGTCGTTGAGCCCGCCCTTGAGCAACATCACGCCGCCGTCCATGAGCTGGAGGACCGCGTTGCCGAAGGTGTCCTCGCTCGAGCCGCTCTTCGACGTCGCGAGCCCGCGGATCCCGGCTCCCCCGGTCTTGTGAAGCGCCAGGAGCGACGCCGCGACGCCGGCGCGGGTGAGCTCGTGATTGAGGTACCGCCTGAGCGCCTCGAAGGCGCTCGACACCGGAGCCATCGGCGAGATCCCCCGCACAGCACCGGGACGGTGCGGCTTGAAAATGTGGATGACCTGCTCCGCCGGGACGCGATCGATCTCCGCCACTTCCTCAGAGCGGTAGAAGTGGTAGGCGACGATCTCGCGGCGCTTGTCGTCGAGCTCGATGCCGTGCCACAGGTTCTGCTGGTCCGTGATGTCGGCGAGCAGCTCGGCGCCGACCACCTCGAGCGCGAGCGGGATCTCTCGCTCGACGGTGTGCCGGCGGATGAAGACGTCGTTGGCGATCCAGCGCTCGCGGTAGACCTGGCGCTGAAGGAAGCGGAAGCTGCGCTTTCCGGTCAGGTCGCAGCCTTTCGCCCATCGCGTGAAGACGGCCTCGACGGCGTCGTTCTCCCGGTCCGCCGGAAGACCCTTCTGGGGACCGCTCCGGACCTCGATGCCGGACTCGGGTTTCATGCCGCGGCCGATGACGTTGCCGGTGATCGAGTTGACGGCGCCGCGCGCCCAGCCGTTCCGCGCGATGAGGTGACGCGCCACCTTGAGGTCGCCGGCGCGGTCGCGCTCGATGTCCTGGCTGACGGTCCCGACCGAACGGCTCGCATCGGCGCGCGCCTTCTGATCGTTAATGTCCGGCCCGCCGGCATGGCTCCGGGCGCGACCGGCGATCGTCGCCAGGTTAGCGCGGGCGATCATGCGGCTGAGAGCCCAGCCGGGGAAGACGGGCGCGATCATCCGGTCGAGGACGTTCATGCCTCGAGCCCCGGGTCATCGGACCAGGCGAAGACGGCGATCGAGGATCCGTTCGCGTCGGCCTCAGCCTCGGCGGCGTACTCGCGGCGGACGCCGAGGATATCGGGGAGAGAATCGCGCTGGACGGTACGTCCGTCGGAGAGCGTGTAGCGGTTGATGGCGCCGCCCTGAAGACGCGCCAGGACGACGGAATCGACCTCGGCCTTGATCTGAGCCGCTGTAGCCATACTCGAGGGAATACGGCTACAAACGGCGTCACATCAAGCTAAAACGAACGTTTCACTACATGTGGTACTTCATTCAACAAAAACCGGTCGCGAGCCCACTTTGCCCGCGCCTGCCGTGCCTTGCCGGGCCGCGCCGCGCCCTGCCATGCCAAGCCCAGCCGAGCCCCGCCTGCCGAGACGTGCCTGCCGAGCCGAGCCATGCCACGCCCCGCCGAGCTACGCCATGCCCAGCCTTGCCCCGCCTGCGGTTCCGTGCTGAGCCGAGCCCTGCCCTGACTATCCCTGCCGCGCCACGCCATGCCTGCCGTGCGACGCCAGGCCCTGCCGCGCCGCGCCGAGCCAGCCAGGCCGTGCCGGGCCTGCCGTGCCGCGCCAAGCGTAGCCATGCCACGCCGGACCGCGCCGGGGCACGCCACGCCTTATCCAGCCTCCTTCATCTCCGCTGCCGAGTCCGCCGCGTCAATCGCGTCCCAGACGCCGCCGAGCTCTTCGAGGATGGCATACTTCTGGCGCAGCCGCGCGAGCTCGCGGCGCGCCTGCGCCACGAGGATGCGTCTCTCGACCGGGTCGTCGAGGACGTCTCTCAGCGCTTTGTAGCCCCTCTCCGGCACCCTGTCTTTCTGCAGCGAGACGAACGCGCGCGTGTTCTGTCCGTTCTCGACCACGGTCTCCACGTGGACGCGGATGATCTGACGTGCCTGGGAGAGGCGGTACTTTTGCGCTGCCTTCGAGTCGTCCCACTCGAACTTGGCGTGAAGAGCCGAGTCCGGGTGCTGTTCAGCCCACTTGACGACGCTGCGCGGGGACAGATATCCCTCGCTCGCCTCCGCGAGCGTATCGAGCTCCTCTCTCAGTTTGGTCTTCGGACGTTCCATGAGCGGCTGTGCGTTCATGCCTTCTCCTTTCCAGGTGCAGAATCCTTGTTACGGAATGTGAACGAGCCCCAGCCGCAACCTGCACTGTCGCGGCTGTCGCTCCTGCCTTCTCCGATCCCCACCTGGAGACCGGCTCTGAGTACGAGATTGGCGATGTCATCGGACCTGAACATGTCGGCGTCGAACCGCACTGTCAGATCACATTCCCAGTGGCGGAACATCGGCCGTGCGCGGATGTCGAATGTCCCCGCTTTCCGCAGCCGAACAGGAGCCTCGAAGTATTCCGGCTCGCCATTGATGCGAACGAGTGGAATCGTCTCGGCTTCGTTCACTCCATCGGCTTCGATGAAGACCGCCCCTTTCGCAATCGTCATCGCGATGCCGGAAAACCGACATGCAGATTTCAGCGCTTCACGAAACGCGGATGCGGGATGCCCGTACCCACCACCCTTCATCCTGTGCTGTGCGTCGCGGTACGCGCGTTCGAAATCCTTCGGCGCTTTGTCCCCGCGCTTTTTCTTCATCTGCCGCGATCCCTCTCGCTGCGCTTCCGCCATGGCCTCGGCGGCTTTTTGCGAGAATGCGCACTGGACGAGAGGTGCCGTTCCGACCAGCTCGAACACGACGACGCCGAAGTTCGGCGGCGAGATGATGAGTTTCTTTTCGTGCGGCTGGATCGGATCGCCGGCCGCAGTCGCTGTTTTTCTTGCCATGTCTCAATCCCCCCTTGTTTCCTAAATCACAAGTGCTCGACCGTGCTGAATCTCTCCAGGCACGATCGGCAGACTCGATATCTTTTCCTCCTTTCGCCGCTGACCGGCTCCGTCGCGTAGACGTAGTGATCGCCGCTCTGGCACTTCGGACATCTCACCCCCTTCCGCGCATCCCCCGCGTCGATCGGCGGCGTCACCGGCGGAGGCTCGTCATCCCGCGCGCGCCTCCGTCCCCCGCCCATCCGGTCTCGACTCGTCTTGTCCATCGTCCTCACTCCTTTTCAGCCTGATCCACAGTCCCCGCGGACAGTCGTAGAACTGGCCGCCCCACTGGCGACGCAGCAGCTCGCGGTAGCGATTCGCGTCGTGGATCACGAGCGTCACGTTCTCGTAGAGCCAGTGCCGGAGCTCGCGCTCCCGGAGCTCCGGCGGGTAGCTGTCGAGAAACACCATGTCCGGCTCGCGCCCCGTCCAGTGAAGCGTCGAGGCGTCCGCCGGGTCGGCCGGCGAGATCACCGTCACGCGCGGCGACCAGGCACGTTCCCGCGCCAGCCGCGCGAACTTCTCCTCAGGCTCGAAGCTGACGAGCTCGCCGAATCCGTTCGCCTCAAGCCCCGCGAGGATCGCCGCGGTCGAGTACCCGGCGCCAGCGCCGCTCTCGAGGACCTGGCGCGGCTTCATCATCCCGACGATGGCTGCGAGGAGCTCCGCCGTCTCCAGCTCGACCGCCCAGGCGTCGAAGGCGCGGAAGCGCCCGCCGCCGGCAGTGAACTCCCCCTCCGAATGCGTCGCCTCGGCGGCGAGACGGCCGACTCCGGTCCCCGGCGCCGCGGCGGTGAGGAGCTGCATGACCTCAACGAGGTCGAGCTCCGAGTAGTGGTGACAGAGGTAGCCCCAGTGCGCGCAGACGGCGAAGCCCGCCTCGAGGACGCGCCGCGAGAAGGCGAGGTCTGAGCCGAGCGCCTCCGTGCCGTCGTCCTTCCAGTGCCGCTGGAACGGCCGGCCGTCGCGGATCGCCGGGCTCTCGAACACCCGCCGCGCCGCGAGGAAGCAGCCGGTCCCGATGGCGTCGCAGCGGATGAGCCCGCCGCCGGTCTCGAGCGGCAGCCACCGGTATCCCTCGTCGCCGACCCGCTCGTAGACGTTCCAGACGAGCCGCGGCTTCCCGGAGCTGTCGTGCTGCCAGACCGGCGTCGGGAGCCCGACGAGATCAAGGTCGAGCTCCACCAGGTCAAGCGGGTTCTTCCCCGGCGGGTTGTCCGAGTCCATCGAGAGCCAGAAGTCGTAGGGACCGCCGAGGAACTCGCGCATGCCGTGCGCCCTGGCGTTCTCGGACGGCTGCGCCATCGGGTAACACACGTCGACGCTGCAGCGTACGTCCTGCGTCAGCTTCACGGCCCAGGACGCGACGGCGCGGTCGAGGTCGCCCTTGGCGCTTGGGATCGTGAAGAGAACTCGCGGCTTGGTCAAAGGACCGTCTCCTTGCGGACCTGGAACTCCGGAGTCACCTCCTCCGGTTGCGCGGTAGACGTCTCGAGCTGGAGGAGCTCGCAGAGCGCAAGCTGCATCACCTCGCAGTCGAAGAGGTGATTCGCGGCGCCCGGCGGGACGCACTTCCAGACGAACGTGACGCGCCCGGTTCGCTTGTCGACGTCCTGGACCTTCTGCTCGGCGACCATGTGATCGAGGTACTCGCGCGAGATGTCTGTCGCCAGGAACCAGCGCTCGCCGTCGCGGATCATGCGGTGCAGCTTGTCCCGGTAGTAGTCCGAGCGGATCGTCAGCCGCTGGATCTCCTCCGCGCCGACGGCGACTGCCTGAAGCCGCTGCTGCGCCGCCAGCGCCCCCGAGCCCTTGATGGCGATCGCCCCGGTGAGCGCACAGACCTCGAAGACCTCGTCTGTCTTGAAGCCGCTGTCGATCCCGCACTGCCACGGCATGATCTTCGATCCGTTCGGCCTCGCATAGGACGCGCGGATCAGCGAGGCGACTTCCTCCCAGCTATCCTTCCGCCCCTCGTCGATGAGCCACGACTTGCCGCCATCTCCCCAGCCGCGGACGACGAAGTAGAGGTAGCGCCGGCCGACCTCCTCCTGGACGTCGACGGTGACGAGGATGATTCGGACGTCATCGGGGACCTCCTTCTTGTGATGCCCGTGGCGGACGATCCGCAGCGCGTCTTCCTTCAGCTCGAGCTTCGTCTCCTGCCAGGGAAGCGCCTGCCAACTGTTGCGGAAGTTCATGAGCTTCGCGGCCACGGGACGGCCGTTCCGGTAGCAGGACAGGAACTTCGCGACAATCTCGCTGAACGTCAGCCACGGCGAGTACGCCGCCCAGAGGTGATAGCCGGTCTTCCGCCGGGAAGGTCGCTTCCCGAGGACCTCGCCGTCCCTCGAGACCGGGTTCCCGAGCGGCGCCCAGACGCCTTGCCTGAGCATGGCGTCCTTGTGCTGGTCCTCAATGCGTCCCCCGCACTCCCGGCACTGGTACCAGGCGAGCCTGCCGTCCACCACCTGGTCGGGGTCCCGCACCCCCTCTGGCCACTTAATGCCGTGCCCCCCCTCGTGCGGCGATCCCATCTCGAGTGCCTGGTACTCGCCGCAGCGCGGACACGGAACGTTGTAGCGCTCATTCGTCGAGGCCAGCAGCTCAGGCCAGATGTACTTCCTATCCGTCGTCGGGGTCGACGCCTTCAGCACCACGCGGTCCAGGAAGGTCCGCGCGCGCTCGGTCGCGAGCTCGATCGGGTCGGCCTCCTTCCCGGTCCACTCCTCGTACTTGTCTGTCTCGTCGAGACAGATGAATCCCTTCGCCCGCGAGGATAGCTCGGTCGGCGATCGCGCCCCGACGAAGTGCAGCCAGATGCCGTTGAGCCGCACCGAGCCGCGGTTCATCTCCTTCTTCCGGCCCGGGTCGAGCAGCTTCGCCAGCTCCGGCGACTCGCGGATGATCGGCTGCACCCGCTCGACGTTGATGCCGGTCGCCGCCGGGTCCGTCGGCATGACCAGCATCGCCGGCCGCTTCAGCTCGACGATCGCGTAGAGCACAACGGCGATCTCCGCGAGCGTCTTCCCCACCTGCGTCGACCAGCAGAGCGTCACCTGCTCGACCTGGTCGTCGGTGACGTCCCTGAGCGGCTGACGCAGGTAGGGACACCAGTCGAGCGAGAGCTTCCCGGGAATCGAGCTGACGCTACGCGGCAGCACGATGACGCGCTCGGCCCACGTGTCGACCGGCTCGAACTCGGTCTCCGAGAACGCGCCCCACTGGGACCGCTCGAGCAGCTCAATCGCTGAAGTTCCGTCGTGCGGCGAATTCACGTAGCAGCTCTCTCACTTTCACTGCCATGACACGGTTCACCTCGACCGCCGTCTTCCCGGCGAGCGCCGGACCGAGCGCGCGGACCCAGTTCTCGAGCTCGTCCGCGAGGAATTCCATGGTCCTGCGGTTGAGCTCGCGCACGGCCTCGACGCTGACGAGCTCCGAGCGCAGTCGCTTCTCCTCGAGCGCTGCGATCGCCGCCCGGTGCTCGCGCTCGTCCGCCTGCGCCTTCCGGAGCCGCGCCGTGTCGTCGCCGGCGCGCTTCGGTCCAGCGGCGCCGCCGTTCGGGTTCGGCGACCGCGCGGCGAGATAGCCGTGGTCCTTGAGCCAGCGCCTCACCGCGGTCACGCTGTAGCGCCCCTGGTTGTCCTTGTGCTCGGCGCCGCAGGGACAGCCGCGGTGCTTGTACCCGAGCAGCGTCGCCGAGGCCTTCCCGACCTCGGCCGCGAGCTCGGCTATGCTGGTGGCGTAGCGCTTCATTCACCCCGGGGAGGTCCTTTCGCGTAGGTCTTGGTGTGAATCATCGCTCTAAGTCGTTGCAGGGAAAAGGGTGAGAGAGAGCAGCCCATGTCACCGGTTTCTTCTGGACGCCGGGAAGGACCCGTTGGCACGGCGATTGCCTGGACCGCCGAGGCAAGCTGCGTGCCGCGTCACAAGAGAAACCGCCTGAGCGCCTGCACGATCGTCCCCGGTTCAGACCTCGACTCCCAGAACTCGTGCACCTCGTCTCGATCGAAGACGAAGAGCGTGAGCTTCCCGTCAGACGCGAGACCGAGGCTGACCCGGCGAGTCGGCGTCGCATCGGGATCCCTCCACTGGATTCGCAGTCCACCCTTGCCGTCGTCCTTCACTGCATCGAACGTGTAGGCCAACTGTCGCTCACCCCCGATTGTAACGTTTGTCGAACTCGGCGCACGCTGCGTCGGCATGCACTCACATCACCAACTACACGAGCGCTCACGAGAGCGGCAGATACTCATCCGAACTGCCTCTTCAAGAGCCACTGCACCGCCTCGAACGCCCCGGCGGAATCGTCGCCGAACTCGGCAAGCTCTTCCGACACCTCTCGGGGACTGACTCGTGTGACCTTCAACCGGTAGGTCTCCGGCTCTTCCACCAACTCCTCCGTCAGATACCCCTCGAGCTCGCGCCGGATGTGGTCCGAGCACACCGGGCAGAAGCCGCCGGCGAAGGAGCGCATGCGGCAATCGCGGGTCGGGCGGTAGATGCCGCGGTTGTAGCCCCTGGCGCCTTCATGGGCGCCGGTGACAAGATGCCGCCACTTCGTTCCATTCCTGTCGATGGTCACATTGGGTTGTCTGGGTTCGATGTCACCCACCCAGATCCCGCCCGGTCCCCCGTACTCGTCGGCGAGCCCGAGCACGTGCCCCCATTCATGCAGCGCGCAGGCGGTCCAGCGCTGCGGGTTGAACTTGTCGGTGTACGTCCAGCAGATGCCGCCGCCTTCGCCGCCGCCCTTGCCGCCGTAGAGGGTGCAGTTCGTGAGGACGATGACGTGCATGCTGGCCATGATCGGCTTCTCTGGCGGGAACACCGAGTCCGCAGTATGGCGTTTTGCCTCTTCGTCATCCCCCGAAAGCACGTGCCCCGCCCGCGTCCCCTGGCCGTACTCGGCTTGGAAGGCGGTGTCGAGGTGCCCGCCCTTCGCCTTGAGGGTGCGCGCGGACTGCCGCGACGGCACGAAGAGTGCATGCAGGTTCAAGAGCCCGGGCCGGAACCATGGCTCACTCTTGATGACGTCGGCGAGCTGGTTCGCGTGCACATCGAAGAGCGGGCGCTCGGCCTCGGTGTACCCCTCCGATAGGCAGACGAGGTTGAGGCGTGAGGCGTCGGGGCCGCCGTCGAGGATCTTCGTCATTGTTTCAGCACCTCCGACACGTCGCGAATCACCAGGTTCTCCGACACGTCGTGAATCAGCTCGAGCCGCCCTTTCGGCGTGTTCGCGTACGTGACGGGTCGTTCGTCCTCGGGGAACGTCACGACGATTTCGCTTGGTCTCTCCGGCTCCGGCTCCCCCGCGCCGTCCGCCCCGAGGTTGTAGACGTGGATGCGCGGGCTTTCCTTCGGATACACGCCGCGTTCCGTCGCCTCGTCCGGCGGGTAGCCCTCGAACACGTAGAGCCGGCCGGTCAAGCCGTCGAACGCCAGGCCGCCGCAGTCACTGGATGCGTGAAAGCCATCGAGCTTCAGGATCTCGCCTTCGTCACCAGGGACGATCGGCCACTTGTATGCGAGCAGCCAGACCCCGCGACGCTCGCAATGGTATCCCTTGCTGTCGCTCCAGAGATCGCGGATGCCGATCTTTTCCCACGCCGCCCGCCATTCCGCCTCGTCCTTCCACGTCTCCGCATAGGGATCTACGCCATACCGCACCGCGTAAGATGGCGTAAACCAGGCAGGCGGATTGCGATGCTCCTGGTCGACCTCGCTCCCGGTTCCGTACCAGGGCTCCAGGTTGACATCCTTGCTCACCAGCCAGCACACATGTCCGGGTAGGAACACGAGGCCAGTGTACTTGTCAGCGGGGCTCCAGTCGGGGCGCTCGGGGATCGGGAAGTGCTCGAGCGTGTAGTCAGGATTGATGCGGTAGAGGACTGGGCCTTTGTGGATCTGAGCGTTGCCGGCGCCGTCGCTTCGGCCGCACCACAAGGAGCCGTCAAAGCTGGTTAGATAGCCGGAGCTCTTTTTCAACTCGCCACTTCCGAGCTGCACGAGCCGTTCGCCGTCGAAGAAGCTCTTGCGGCCGCCATCCTTGCCGTCCACCTGGTAGTAACGCTGGTAGAGTCCGACAACCTTCCAGCGATGCTCCGCGACGCCGACCAGCTCGTCGAGGCGGTTCACCCGCAGCTCGGCGGCTGGCACGAGCTCGCAGAATGGCTTCCACAAATCCGCCACTTCGCCGATCGGGGGGATCCTCACTTCCGCCACCAGGTCGCCGACGGCGTGCCCGCTGATCAGAAGACCATAGGCATTGCTGGACCCCAGCGCGCGCCCGCCCCAGCCGAACTTCGCGAACTGCCGAAGCGGCTCAGGTAGCGCGGGGTTATGTGCTTGCTTGCCGGCGGGCAGGCGGAAGAAACCCGCGTACTCTAGCATGTCGGGTTTCACGTTAGAATCCTCTCCAGCTTCCGCATCGCCAGTCTCAACTTCTTCACCGACGGCCATCTTGGCTGTCTTTTCATCGCCTTCAAAAGACTCCCCATCAACCTCGCGCGGTTTTTCTGTCTCTTCCGTCTCCTCTTCTTCGACCGCAAGCGCCGTCGCCTCCGTATCGTGGATGGGTCGCTCATGTGACGCCCTCGCAGTCGGGGCAACCGCGGCAGTCCGGGTCGTGTCCAAGCTCGCGCTCCCGGGTCATGTCCGTCACCGTGCCGCCAGCGAACGGAATCGTGTGCAGGATGACCAGCGCCGAAGCCGGCATGCGCTTCGACCACTCCTCGCCGCCCGAGCGCCAGCGCACATCCACCCACGAGCCATCCAGCGCGACGCGGCGGACGATACCCATAACTGCTCCGCCATTGCGGCTATCTTTCGGCCAGACCCAGTCGCAGCGCTTTACCGCTACCGTCCGCGGCTCGCGCCGTGGATCGTAATGCACGTAGTCTGTATCAGGTAGCTTCATGGCGCCTCCCCCGCGTCGCGCGCCCCCTCCGTCGTCACCTCGAGCGCGCGGAGCATCGCCGCCTGCCAACCGGCCATGAACGTGCCCCTGTGATCTAGGACTTCAAGACGCGTCCAGCGCTCTCCGTTGTAGCGCCCCAGCCACTCCTGCCAGGCGCGCTCGCGGTCTTCGGTTTCGCTCATGGCTCCTCCTGCTTCGCGTCCTTCAGATACTTTAGGTATGCTTCGGCCCCCGCCCGCCAGCCGGCGAGAAACGCCTCCTTCGCATCATCGTAGGCGGCAAGAAATGCCTGCGTCTTCGCCGCCAGTTCCTGCCACGGCAAAGAGTGATCGCTCACCTTCTTCGCAGCCCATGCCTCCCAGGCACGTTCGCGGTCTTCGTTCTCAGTCATGGCCCCTCCCGCGTGATCTTCCGCAGCGCCGTCGGCGATTGCGGCGGCCGGCGCGCCTGCGACGAGTCCACGACTTCGATCCGAAAGTCGTTCGAGAACCCGCTCCACAACCCGTCGTCCGACAGCAGTTGAACTCGCACCCGGTACTTCCCGGGCCCGATTCCCTCGAGCACCCGCGAGGCGGCGAACTCATTCGTCCCGGCAACAACCGGGCCGTCGATGCGCGTCCAGAGCGGCGGCACGTCGGGAGGCACCGGAACATCGGGATTCTCGAGGACGAACTTGAAGGCGACATGGTTGACGACCGCCCGAGCGCCCACACTGTCGAGTCCTGGCCAGTCAAAGGCGAACGGCCCCTCGGCCGGGTTCGCCTTGTCGAAGCGGACGTAGACCGGCTCGGGGAGCGGCATCGGACCCTCGTCGAGCGGGGCGCCGAAGGCGGCGGCGAGCAGGACGAGAACGATGGGGAAGGTGATCATGACGGGTCGTCTCCGAAAATGTCTGCTTGAATGAATCGGTCTGCTGGCCGCTCGGACCATCGTTCCCAGCCCTTCAGCCATTCTCCGAAGTCCGCGGCGTCTCTGTCGCCTTTCGCGGTGTTGCAGGTGCGGCAGGCAACTTCGACGTTGGTGAGATACGGCTCTTTCGCCGGGTCGAGAATGTCGAGCGTCATCGCTGCGATGCCGTCCGGCATGCTCTTGTAAGACTGCCGGCAGTAACGGCAGGTGTTATCCCAAGCGTGCTCGAACTTGTGCCTGATGTACTCGACGTCCCATCCGAATCGCTTCGCGAATTCGGACGTCGTCAGCTTTTCGCCGATCTTTTCCGCGTAGCGTTTCGCATGCCGCCGAACCGTGTCACGAGCCTTGCGGATGAGCGGATCCACATCGTTTCGCGCCGTGATCTCGCAGCGACGGCATATGGCTCTGTCGCGGGCACGACGCCCTGCCCGCCGATCGTCCTGCGAACGAAAATCCTTGAGCGGCCAATCGAGTCTGCACTTTCGACACTTCTTCCTCTGCTCGCCAGACATCATCACTCCTTCTCAATTTCCTTGGCGAGCGTCTCAAGGATTTTAGTCGAGACCCGGTCCCATGTCAGCAACCCACCACGTTTGCCGCGGTAGATTCCGACGCTTTGCACTTCTGTCCCGTCGGCGAGAGTCTTGTCGGCGCACTTTATGATGCGAGCAAGCAGACGCGTGCGTCGTTTGATCTCGTTCGCCTTCGCCTTTGCTGCGAGCGCTCTCGGATTCGTCCCCAGCGCTCTCGGGTTCGGCTTCCCGGAGCGAAGCGAAAAAGATTCCCCACTTCGTGGGGTAAGGGGTTCTTCATCCTGCTCCTGCTCCTGCTCCTGCTCCTGCTCCTGCTCCTGGGTTCGCATCTGCGCCCCCAATGTCGGGTCCTCCGGATCGATCCACTTTTTCAGAGCGACGCTAAGATATTGCGACGTTTCAGGATACCTATCAATCAGGGGGGTTTTCGGCAGGTCCTCCAAGTCTTTCAGACATCCGCGCAGCGTTTTGGCGTTTTTGGGGTCGTTGTAACGCCACCATTTCGGTATCAGAACGCATCGGCTCGGCTCATCGAGCGGCCACTCCATGACCGCGCAGGCTGACTTCGCCGTCGCGAGCCAGAGCTCAGGCGACCACCCGAGCCGCTCTCCCCCGAGCGCCGCCGAGAAGTAGAAGAGCCCGCAGCGGTTCGACTGGCCGGTCAGCAACTCGAGTACAACGAGCTTCTGGCGGTCGTCGAGCCTCCGGAACTTCTCGTCGTTCCAGATCCTCGGGTCGATCTTCCGGTACTTAGCCGCCACCGAATCCCCTCCTCCTCGGGCTTCTCTTCCACCGCTCGAGCGCGTCCCAGACGCCCTGGTTGACGCGCGGCCGCCTCCCGGTCGCCTCCTCCCAGAGCTCGTCGAAGCGCGCGTAGACGGCGGCCCTGAGCCGCTCGCGGGTCTCCTCGAGCGTCGCCGGGTTCCAGATGATGCGGACGGCTTCTTCGACGTTCACCGATCGTTTTCCCGACACCTGGACTTCTGCAATCTGACTTTGTTCGCTTTACGAAGCGACTCACGACAATCGTCCCGCGCGTACGAACGCTTTCGATGCATCGCCGCAAGGTCCCGCCGGTCCGAGCGTGGACCGGACTCAATGAGCATCGTCAGCTCCTTCTCTTCCGGAGCGAGGTCTTCCCAAAGGACGTCGAGGCCGCGCTGAACCCAACGGTTGAACGTACGTGCGCTGATGCCGATTCTCGCCGCAGCTTCCTGGCGCGTGAATCCATCGAAGTATATGGACCTCAGCGCCGAACGGTCAGGCTCCCGGACCAGCTCGAGCTTCTCGCGCAAGTAATCACGGCAGAGGTCGCGGAAGAACGCCACTCGGTCGGCTCGTTTGTCCTCGAGCACCTCCTGTGGCCAATCCTCGAAGTTGGTGACGACCGGGTTGTCCCTCCGGTCGTATTCGGAGGCGGACCAGCAGCGACGCCAGCCGACGAACCACCATGCCTCCACCAACGCGGCCTTTCTCACCGCCCGGTAAATCCAGGTGACAAACGACGTGCCCCGGCACGGATCGTAGCTGCGGACGCGCTTCATGAATTCGATGAGGGCTGCCCCGTACAGGTCCTCAGCGTCGACCTGTCGCGGAATCTTCCGGCATGCCTCGGTGACTATACGTTCCACCAAAGACAGGTTCTCAGCGACGAGCTTACGCTCGGGATCGGTGAGCTTCATGGCTGCGCCTCGAAGTGAAGCCCGAGGAGCCGTATGCCGCCAGGCTGGAGCGCGCCGATGGCGCAGCCGTCGACGAGCGCGTTGAACACGTTCTGCACGGACCCATCGCGATGCCACTCGCTCTTCTTCCGCGCCGATGACGAGCCGAACATCAGCGCGTCCCCGCACTCCGCGAGGATGCCCCCGCATGCCTCGGCTCGAAGCTTCCGCACATCCCACGGCCAGCGCCGGACTTCCATGATTCGTATCGGGACAGCCGTTTCGAGCGCAAGTCGAAGGCTCTCGAGCCAGCCTTGGTCCGCCGCTTTCCGACGCGCGTACATCGAATGAGACGGCAGGCCAACGCGACGGTCGTGTTTTCGCCGCCGATGCGTCCCGGCCGCGACCGCTTGTCGGCTTTGCGCCTTGCGCTTCCGCAGTCGCTTCTTGGGTTTCCCGCTCATTTCTTCGCGCACAGCTCCTCAAACACCACCGTCCAGCTCCGGCCGTCCGGACGCGGATGCCAGATGTCGACTACGGCCATGCAGAGTCCCGCGGCGATGCCGATCACCTCGGCGCGCTGGGTGACCGAGAGCTCGCCGACGACGTCCTCGATTTCCTCGCTGACGACACGCGTCGCGGCGCGGAACAGGCGTTCGAGCAGTTCGCGGTCAGTCATGGG
>Ga0299906_10001404_pt1 | contig 20748 bp, 14 predicted proteins | sample RVTome_14_FD_200259 | JGI IMG/M metagenome (GOLD analysis project Ga0299906, IMG submission 200259) | Soil microbial communities from uranium-contaminated site in the Upper Colorado River Basin, Wyoming, United States - RVT145D125 (version 2) ...
ATGGAGGTGGGCGCCGAGGGAGAGTCCTCCCCGCAGCTCAGAGCGAGGGCGGTCGCGAGCGCGAGCGTGCTGATGAAAACGAGAAGCTTGGTCCGAGGCATATTCCGGTTGTTCCCTTCTGTTGACCTTCAAGTCTATCCGAGCGTAAGCTCGACTCGCACCGTGGATCCCGAAAAATTCCTCACGCGGCTACGGAGAATTTGCCTCGCGCTCTCTGAAGCCTACGAGACCACGAGCTTCGGCCACCCGACATTCCGGGCGGGCCGGTCGGGAAAAAAGACGTTCGCCGTCTTCGAGAACTACCGCGGAGAGGACACGATCTGCTTCAAGGCGACGATGGAAGACCAGGCGCTTCTCGTCCTCGACCCGCGATTCTTCGTCGCACCCTATATCGGAAAGCACGGATGGACGTCGATGCGGACCGCGGGGGCGATCGAGTGGGACGAAGTCGAGGACCTCGTCCTTGAGAGCTATCGCCTGGTCGCGACGAAAACCATGCTCGCGAAGCTCGGTGAGAGCGGCCCTCGACCCCGGAAGAGCAAGAAGCGAAAGAAGAAGTAGCTTCAACGGTCGACGGGGAAACCCTTCTCGCGCCAGGCGAGGGTGCCTCCGGTCATGTTCCAGACGTCGCGAAAGCCGGCGTCCATGAGGAGGACGGTCGCCTTCGCCGATCGAGATCCGGAGCGGCAGATGGCGACGACCCTCTTTTCCCGATAGCTCTCGATCTCGGGGAGCCTTGCGGGAAGCTCGGGAAGCGGGATCAGGATCGATCCCGGCACGTGTCCGAGCTCGCCCGCGAACTCGTCGGGCTGGCGCACGTCGAGGAGAAGCCGCCCCGATTCGCCTCCGTCCGCGACGAGCCTGCGCACGTCTTCGACCGAGAGCTCGGGGAGGCCGATAGCGGGGGCGGGCTCGCACATGCACGCGGAAACCGCATCCTGAGGCATGAAATTCAGGGCAGGGTCGGTGGGGCCCTCATTATTGGCGCGAACCGTCTCGATCATCCACTCCGGCGTGGGCCGTCTCATCGAGGAAAGCCAGGCGACGTACTCTTCCCGCCCGCGGGGGGGCTCGAGGTTCGCGTTGGTCCGCTTCTCCTCCCGCAGAACCGACTCCCGCTTCCCCTGGTAGTCGTGCCCCGGGTAGATGAGGGTGGCTTCGTCGATCGAGGGGATCACGCGATTCAGGCTCTCCCAGTGCTCGCCCGGATCTCCGCCGGGAAGATCCGTGCGTCCAGCCCCGCCGATGAAGAGGAAGTCGCCGGTGAGGAGCCGCCCGGGAAGCTTCAGAGAGATGCTGTCCCTGGTGTGGCCCGGGGTCTCGATGGCTTCGAGGTTCGTCCCGCCGAGCGAAAGCGTCGACCCGTCGGACAAACGGAGCGACGCGTGCTTCGAGCCCGCCTTGCGGTGCATCGCGTACTCGGCACCCGTCCGCTGGGACAGGAGCCTCCCTCCCGAGAGGTGGTCCGCATGGGTGTGGGTATCGATGACGTATCGCAGGCTCCACCCGCCCTTTTCGAGAACCTTCAGATACTCCTCGGTCGCGCCCAGGACCGGATCGACGAGCGCGGCCTCTCGCGTCTCCGGGGAGCCCACGAGGTACGTCCGGCAGGCGTCCGGATTGAGCTGCTCGAAGACGAGCTCTTCCTTCTTCATATCGTCTCCCCCGGATTCTAGCAGTCAGGCGCGGGATTGTCCTCCCGGTATACTTGCCCGGTCATGTCGGAAACGCTGAGGCAGCAGGCGCGCGCGATCTTCGATGCCGGTCTCGAGGCCGCCGATCCCTACCGATTGCTTTCGAAAGGGCTCCGCGAGGTCCCCTCCGAGGGATTCCGTTTCGGGGACAAGCCCTTCGTGTTTCCGTTCCCGGGCGAAGGCGGCCGGATCCGTATCGTGGGTGCGGGAAAGGCCGCGGGCTCCCTCGCTCGCGCGGTCGAAAGCCGCCTTTCGGGGCGGGAGTACACGGGCCGGATCCTCGTGAAGCACGGGCACGGCGTTGCCCTCGAGCGCGTGGTCGTCGAGGAGGGCGGGCACCCCCTTCCCGACGAGGCGGGCCTTCGCGCGACCGAGCGCCTTCTCTCGGAGCTCGAGGGCGGGCGAGAGGAAGATCGGATCTTCTTTCTTCTGACCGGCGGCGCTTCGGCGCTCCTCGTCGCTCCCGCGGAAGGCATCGGCCTCGACGACAAGATCCGGACCACGGAGCTCCTCCTCCGGAGCGGCGCCGATATCCGCGAGCTGAACGCGATCCGCAAGCACCTCTCGAGAGTGAAGGGCGGGCGCCTCGCGGAAAAGATGGCGCCGGCCTCGATTCTCGGGCTCGTGGTCTCGGACGTCATCGGCGACGACCTTTCCGCGATCGGCTCCGGACCCGCGGTCGCCGATCCCACGACGTTTACCGACTGTCTCGAGATCGTGGCCCGCTACGGGCTCGAAGAGAAGCTGCCGGGAAGAGTCCGGGAGCGGCTCGAAGCCGGAGCTCGCGGGAGGCTCCCGGAAACGCCCAAGCCGGGCGATCCTTCGCTTGCGAGAGCGCGGCACGTGATCCTCGCGAGCAATCGCCTCTCCCTTCAGGCGGCTCGCGCGCAAGCTTCCGCCCTGGGCTTCGAATCCGAGATCTTCCGCGCCGACATGGTGGGGGACGTCCACGAGGTGGCCCGGGAGTTCGCCGAGAGGCTCGAAGCACTCTCGCGCCGGCGATCCGGCCGCGCCGCCCTTCTCGCGGGAGGCGAGCTCACGCTCGTGGTGAAGGGCTCGGGGCTCGGAGGGCGGAATCAGGAGTTCGCGCTCGCTTGCGCCCTCCATCTGCGAGGAACGCCGGGAGTGATAGTGCTCTCGGCGGGCACCGATGGCACCGACGGCCCGACCGACGCCGCGGGAGCCTTCGCCGACGGCGAGACTCCGGATCGCGCGCGAAAGATGGGCCTCGACCCCGAGTCGGTGCTTGCCAATAACGATTCTTATCGTCTCTTCGATCGCCTCGGGGATCTGCTCAAGACCGGCCCGACGGGGACCAACGTGAACGACATCGTCATCGGGCTCGCAGTCTAAACAAACTTAGCTCAACGAGGGATGAGCTGCGCCAGCTGATAGACCGCTTCTTCCGCCCACTGGGACGCCTTGTCTTTCTCGAGGTAGCGGCTCCAGGCTTGAATGGCGGCCGGCTTCATTTCGAGGGCCTCGTAGTACCTTCCGAAGTTGTAGAGAACGCGGAGATCCTCGGGCGCGGCGGACTGCGCCTGGCGCAAGTAGGCGAGTCCGCGCTGCAGCAGGCGATGGGAGTTCTCGGAGTCCCTCTGGGCTTTCTCGTAGTAGACGACGGCGAGGCCGTTCAGGGCGTCGACCGATGGGGCCTCGGTCGCGAGCGCCTGCTGGAAGAGGGACTCCGCTTGCTCGAGCTCACCGTCGTCCAGGAGCAGGAGGCCGAGGGTCAAGACCGCCTCTTTCGCGGGCGCGCGGTCCACGGCGGCCCGAAGGTTCGCGAGCAGCGCTTCCTCCGCCGGATCTTGCTCGTCGAAACCGCTCCTTGTGACCGACGCGCGCTCGAACTCGGTGATGTAGCGAAGCGGGATGCGCCCGGTGGCCTGCCGGAACTCGACCATGGCCGACAGCGTCTCGGAAGCGATGCGGCGGCTCGAAGCCGGAAGCCAGTGCTCCGCGTAGAGGTACCAACCGGCCGCTCCCATCGAGATCAGGACGGCGGCAGCGACGAGAAGAGGCATCCGCGCGATCGGCGCATTCCTCCTCGGGGCCGACGCCGCGATCGCCGGGCGCAGTCGTGCGGCGACCTCGGGGGCGCCGGGCTCGAGGATCCGGGCGAGCTCCGCCTGTTCCTCCCGCGATGCGGGACGATCGGCGCGCACGATCATCGAAAGCGTCTCGACGCAGTCGGCGCAGCCATCCAGGTGGGAATCGACCTCGCGCTTCCGGCTACGCGAGAGCGTCCCTTCGAGAAGGTTGTGAAAGTCGAGGGGATCCAGATGCCCGGACGTGGTCGTATTCGGCATTTCGAGACTCCCGCCTGCAGAGCCGAGGATTGGGCTCGTCACCGGTCGAGGTCTTGCCGAGCCGCGGAGCGCGGTTCGGTCCTCGGGTTCCCGGAAAGCGGTGTCGGCCGTACTTCCGGGGCCTTCGTCAATCCTTGCCCTCACTCAACTAAGACGAAATCGATCGGGACAATCCTCCCTGGCCTCCCTGGCCTCCCTGGCCTCCCTGGCCTCCCTGGCCTCCCTGGCCTCCCTGCCCTCCCCGGCTTTCCTGCAACTCATCCCGGAGCGCCTCCCGGATTCGTCGAATACACTTCTCGATCCCGCTCTCGGTCAGCGCGACTGACGGGATCGCGGCAATCTCTCCCACGGTAAGACCTTCGATGAAATAAAGCCGGAAGATGAGCCGGTCGCGCGGTCCGGTCGAGGTCTGGGGGGACGCTCTTTCGATCGTGGCGCCCATGCGTGCGCGGAGCTCCTGGGAGGCCAGGAATCGCTCCGGCCCCGGCCCGTCACTCACCAGGGCCTGGTCGTAGGACGGACCGTCCGATTCCAGCTCCTGCTGTACGAGGTTCGAAATCGACGAGGAGGCTTTCGGGGTCTTCTGCGCGCGGAGCTTCTTGAAATGATCGCGGACCAGATTCACCGCGATGGTGTGGAGATAGGTGTGTATGGAGTGCTCGCTGCGGCCCCGGAACCGGGTCAGCGCCCGGCGGTCGGACTCGAGGAGCTTGACGAACACCTCCTGCGTCAGGTCGAGGACCGCCTCCTGGGGCGAGCCGGTGTCGAGGCCCGGGTTTCGTTCCGTCTCGGTCTGGAACGACCGAAGGACGACGAGACGGATCCGGCCCTGGAAGCGGGCTACGAACTCCTCCCAGACTCGGTCCTCGGGCCCCGCGTCCAGGAGGCGCTCGACGAGGTCGCGGTTAGAGAGGCGCTTGGCGTCGGTCGAGTCCAACGTTTTCATCGGCTCCAGGAGCTTTCGCCCCAAAAATGAGGGCCCGAGCCTGTCCACGCGCGGGTAGGGGACCGGCGCCCGGACATCATAATGCGGAGGACGCCTCGGGGGGAAGCCCCGTCGAAGCGAGTGCCTTCGAGATATACTCCGACGATGGCTCGCGAAAGACGCCGGGAGCGAGTGCGCTCCACCACGGTTCTCGCCATCCGCCGAGACGGCAAAACCGCAATCGCGGCCGACGGTCAGGTCACGCTCGGAGACACCGTGGTGAAACAGGGAGCGAGAAAGCTTCGCCGCCTCTCCGATGGGAAGGTGGTCGCGGGTTTCGCGGGCTCGACGGCCGACGCGCAAGCGCTCTTCGGCCGCTTCGAGGCCAAGCTCCAGGAATACCGCGGCAACCTCGAGCGGGCGGCGGTGGAGCTCGCGAAGGACTGGCGAACCGATCGCGCGCTCCGGAGGCTCGACGCGCTCCTGGTCGTCGCCGACAAGGACCACATCCTTCTGGTTTCGGGCAACGGCGACCTCATCGAGCCCGACGACGGGCTTCTCGCGATCGGCTCCGGCGGGCCGTTCGCGCTGGCGGCGGCGCGGGCGCTGATTCAGCACACGACGCTCTCCGCGACCACGATCGCCGAGGAGGCGATGCGCGTCGCCGCGGGAATCTGCGTCTACACCAACGATCGCATCCTGCTGGAGGAGCTTTGAGGGCTTTCCCCTCGGGGCGCCGCGGCTCCCGCCCCCATTGACGGCCCCGATCATGGTCCTCCATCTGCCCGAGACAACCGATGGCGAAGAAAACCTCGACCAGCTGACGCCCCGTCAGATCGTCCAGGAGCTCGACAAGTACGTCGTCGGCCAGAAGGACGCCAAGCGGGCGGTCGCGGTCGCGCTCCGAAACCGCATCCGCCGGCTGAAGCTCCCGCCGGAGATGGCCGAGGAAGTCGCTCCGAAGAACATCATCATGATCGGGCCGACGGGAGTGGGCAAGACCGAGATCGCTCGGCGCCTGGCGCGTCTTTCGAACTCGCCTTTCATGAAAGTGGAAGCTTCCAAGTTCACCGAAGTGGGCTACGTGGGCCGGGACGTGGAGTCGATGGTGCGCGACCTGGCGGAGATCGCCGTCGACATGGTTCGCGAGGAGAGGCTCTACGAAATCCAGGACAAGGCGGAAGAGAACGCCGAGGAGAAGCTCCTGGATCTGCTGCTTCCCCCGATCCGCCCGGTGAGCGGGCCGGAAGAAGCTCCCGGACCGACGCCGGAAAAGCCGGCATCCGACTTCCGCGCCACCCGCGAAAAGCTCAGGAACCAGCTTCGAGAGGGAAAGCTCGACAACCGCTCCGTCGAGATCGAGGTTCGCGAGAAGATGTTCCCGACGTTCGAGATCATTTCCGGAACCGGCATGGAGGAGATGGACATCAACGTCAAGGACATGCTTCCCGGCCTTTTTGGCGGCCGGACTCGCAAGCGGGAGATGAAGGTCCCGGAAGCGCTCGAGTACCTCATTCAGGAGGAGGAGCAGAAGCTCGTCGACATGGATCAGGTCGGCCGTTCGGCGGTCGAGCGCACCGAGCAGGCGGGAATCATCTTCATCGACGAGCTGGACAAGGTGGCGGGACGCGAGGGCGGCCACGGCCCCGACGTGTCCCGCGAAGGGGTCCAACGCGACCTGCTGCCCATCGTCGAGGGTACGGCCGTCAGCACCAAGTACGGGATGGTACGCACCGACCACATCCTGTTCATCGCCGCCGGCGCCTTTCACGTTTCGAAGCCCTCCGATCTCATTCCCGAGCTCCAGGGGCGGTTCCCCATCCGGGTGGAGCTCTCGTCTCTCAACCACGAGGATTTCGTTCGGATCCTGAGGGAGCCGAGAAACGCGCTCCTCAAGCAGTACCGGGCGCTTCTCGCAACCGAGGGGGTGGAGCTCGAGTTCGAAGACGACGCCGTCGAGGCCATCGCGTCCTACTCGATGATGGTCAACGAGCGGACCGAGAACATCGGCGCTCGGAGGCTCCACACCATCATGGAGAAAGTGCTCGACGACCTCCTGTTCGAGGCTCCGGAGCTTTCCCAGAAGAAGTGGGTCATCGACGGGGACTACGTCCGGAAGGCGCTCGACGAGATTGCGAAAGACGACGATATCTCGCGCTATATTCTGTAGCCTTCGGGCGGCGGCGCTCGTCTCGCTCGTTTCCTGCGGAAAGAAGGGAGATCCCCTCCCCCCCCTTCGCCCGATCCCCGCGCCGGCGGAGGAGCTGAGCCTGCGGCAGGTCGGAGATCGCCTGCGTCTCGGGTGGCGGGCGCCCACGCGGAATCAGGATGGGACGAGCGAGAACGTCGACCTCGAAGAGGCTCGGGTGATGCGGCGGGTGATTTCGATTCCCCTCCCGCCCGCCCCGACGGAGGAAGCTTCCACCGAACCGACGGACGAAGCTCCCACGGAGCCGACGGAGCAAGCTCCCAAGCCTACGGAGCAAGCTCCCAAGCCTACGGAGCAAGCTCCCAAGCCTACGGGGCAAGCTCCCAAGCCTACGGAGCAAGCTCCCAAGCCTACGGAGCAAGCTCCCAAGCCTACGGAGCAAGCTCCCAAGCCTACGGAGCAAGCTCCCAAGCCTACGGAGCAAGCTCCCGCTGAGCCCACGGCAGAAGCGCCCACCGATCCCACGGCAGAAGCGCCCACCGATCCCACGGCAGAAGCGCCCACCGATCCCACGGAGGAAGCTCCCACCGATCCCACGGAGGAAGCTCCCACCGATCCCACGGAGGAAGCTCCCACCGAACCGACGCAGGAAGCGTCAACCGAAAGCGAAGTCCCCCTGGCCCCGCCTCCTCCGCCGTTCCGAAGCGAGGCCCTGGTCGTCGCTCAGGTCGTATCCCCGAAGCTCGGAGAGACAGAGGTTTATGAGGAGCCGATCGACCCTTCCTGGATTGGAAAACGCGTCGAGTACGCGCTCGTCTACGTGAACGGGAAAGGTCGCGAGAGTGCTCTCACCGAGGTCGTGCACATCGACCCCGTGGCCGCGCTCGCGCCGCCGGGACCACCGACGGCCGAAGCCGCCGACGGATTCGTCGCGCTGAGCTGGAGCCCACCGTCGCAGGCACCGGCCTCGATCGGGTTCTCGGTGTATCGCCGGCTCGAGATAGCCCAGGACTACCCCGAAGCACCCCTGAATCCGGAGCCGCTCTCCACCCCGAGCTTCGAGGACCAGACCGCGGTCTTTGGAGCGGCGAGCTGCTATGTCGTCGCGACGGTTCTCGCGCCGCAGGGCTCCATCGCGAGCGATCCCTCGGAAGAGGTTTGCGTGACTCCAGAGGACCGCTTCGCTCCGCCCGCGCCCACGGGGTTGGTGGCGGTGCCGTCCTCCGACGCCATCCTGCTGAGCTGGCGTGACGTCGATGCGCCCGATCGGAAAGGGTATCGCATCTACCGCGGGGCTTCTCCCGAAGGGCCCTTCGAGCTCGTCGCCGAGGTGACCGATTCGAGCTACGGGGATGGAAGCGCCGCTTCGGACGGGACCTATTTCTATACGGTCACCGCCATCGACGATGCCCCGGGAACCAACGAGAGCCCCCGAAGCGAAGTCGCCGAGGCGAGGCGCAGTCCGTGAAGTGCTATAGTCATCTGTCGCGAAAGGACGAAAACCCATGAAGATCTTCCTCGACACGGCCAACGTGAACGAGATCCGCGAAGCGGCTTCCCTCGGCCTCGTCGACGGCATCACCACGAATCCCAGTCTCCTTGCCAAGGAGAAGGCCCCGTACATCGACGTCCTCTCGGAGATCTGCGCCCTGGTCGCGGGTCCGATCTCCGCCGAGGTCGTGGCCACCGACGCTCCGGGGATGGTCCGCGAAGGGCGGGACCTCGCCAAGATCGCGCCCAATATCGTGGTGAAGTGCCCGCTCACGGCGGAGGGGCTCAAGGCGGTGCGCGAGCTCAAGAGCGACGGCATCCGCTCGAACGTCACTCTCTGCTTCTCCGCGCCCCAGGCGCTCTTCGCGGCGAAGGCCGGAGCCTATATTGTGAGCCCCTTCGTCGGACGCCTCGACGACATCGGGATCGACGGCATGGCTCTCATCAAGGACGTGAAGCAGATCTATCGCAACTACGGCTTCGATACTCAGATCCTCGTCGCCAGCATCCGCAACCCGCTCCACGTGATCGAGGCGGCGCTTATCGGGGCGGACATCGCCACCATGCCCGCGAACGTCTACCAATCCCTTTTGAAGCATCCTCTCACCGACATCGGTCTCGCGCGGTTTCTCGAGGACTGGAAGAAAGCGGAGCCGGCGCTCAAGGCCCAGAAGGTCGGAACCGCGGTCTGAAGGCTTTTGCGTCCAGCGTTAACTCCCCTCTACCAGTACTTAACCATGGCAGAAGGCCGCGACCGGGAGCTCGAGGAAAGGAGCCGGCGGGCCCTCGAGGCCGGGGGCAAGGACCGCATCGAAAGGCAGCACGCCTCCGGCAAGATGACCGCGCGCGAGCGCGTCGAGGCCCTTCTCGACGAAGGGAGCTTCGAGGAGCTCGGGCAGCTCGTCACCCACCGCTCCCGCGACTTCGGGATGGAGAAGACCCTCGTTCCCGGCGACGGCGTCGTCACCGGTTACGGGCGGATCGACGGCCGCCTGGTCTACCTCTTCGCCCAGGATTTCACGATCTTCGGAGGCTCCCTCTCGGAAGCCTATGCGGAGAAGGTGGTCAAGGTGATGGACCTCGCGATGCGCCAGGGGGCTCCGCTCATCGGGCTCAACGACTCGGGCGGCGCGCGGATCCAGGAGGGTGTCGTCTCCCTCGCGGGCTACGCCGACATCTTCCTCCGGAATACGCTCGCCTCGGGCGTGATTCCTCAGATCTCCGCGATCCTGGGGCCTTGCGCCGGCGGAGCGGTCTACTCCCCGGCGATCACCGATTTCACCTTGATGGTGCGCGACACCAGCTACATGTTCGTCACCGGCCCCGACGTCATCAAGACCGTGACCCACGAGCAAGTCTCGATGGAGAAGCTCGGCGGAGCGTCGACCCATAACGAAGTCTCGGGCAACGCCCACTTCCTCGCGGAGGACGACCGCCACTGCCTCGAGCGCATCCGGGAGCTCCTCGCCTATCTTCCGAGCAACAACCTCGAGGAGCCCCCGGTGAAGAAGAGCTCCGATCCCTGGGACCGTGAGGACGAAAGCCTCGATCGCCTGGTGCCCGAGGAGCCCGAGCGGCCGTACGACATGAAGGAGCTCATCCGCCAGGTGGTCGATGACGGGGTTTTCCTCGAGGTCCACGAGCACTTCGCCCAGAACCTCGTCGTCGGATTCGCCCGCATGGAAGGCCGTCCGATCGCCATCGTCGCCAACCAGCCCGCGGTTCTCGCCGGAGTCCTGGACATCAACGCTTCGGTGAAGGGCGCGCGCTTCGTGCGCTTCTGCGACGCTTTCGGGATCCCGCTCGTGACCTTCGAGGACGTTCCCGGCTTTCTTCCCGGAACCGAGCAGGAATGGGGCGGGATCATCCGGCACGGGGCGAAGCTTCTCTACGCCTATGCCGAGGCCACGGTGCCGAAAGTCACGGTCATCACCCGGAAAGCCTATGGCGGCGCTTACTGCGTCATGGCGAGCAAGCACATCCGCACCGACCTCAATTACGCCTTTCCCACGGCGGAGATCGCCGTCATGGGGCCCGAGGGCGCGGTCAACATTCTCTACAAGCGGGAGCTCGCCCAGGCGGACTCGCCGGACGAGCTTCGCCGGCAGAAGGTCGCGGAGTTCCGGGAGAAGCTCGCCAATCCCTACGTCGCCGCGGAGCGAGGGTACGTGGACGAGGTCATCGCGCCCCGGCGGACCCGGGCGAAGATCGCGACCGCGCTCCGATCGCTCCGGACGAAGCGGGATACGAATCCTCCGAAGAAACACGGAAATATCCCGCTCTAGTCAGGCTGCTGAAGAATGCATCTGCAGCCTGCGCGAGCGGAGCGTCCGCCTACGCGCGAAGCGCTTCGGCGGGACTCGCCCGTAGCCTTGGCGGAGGCGGGAGCCCTGCGCGCTTGCGCGCCGACGAAAGGACCGTGCCGCGGGGGTGAGGCCCCGCGGCACTAGAATGCACTTTAGAGAGTAGAATCAGCGTCTCTCTCGAACGAGGCCACCCGACCCATGTTTCGAAAGGTCCTCATCGCCAACCGCGGCGAGATCGCATGCCGGATTTCCCGCGCCTTGCGGGACGCGGGCATAGGAAGCGTCGCCGTCTACTCCGAAGCCGACCGCGACGGGCTTCACGTGAGGCTTTCGGACGAAGCGTATCTCATCGGCCCGGCGGCGTCTTCTCAAAGCTACCTCTCGATTCCGGCCATTCTGGAGGCCGCGAACAAAAGCGGCGCCGAAGCTATTCATCCCGGCTATGGCTTTCTCGCGGAGAACGCGGGGTTCGCCGTGGCCTGCCGGGAGAACGGCCTCACGTTCATCGGACCTCCGCCTTCGGCGGTGGCCCTCATGGGTGACAAAGCCCGGGCGCGTGCGGTGGCCTTGAACGCGGGTGTTCCCGTCGTCCCCGGCTCTCTCCCCCTCGACTCTCTCGACGACGCGGAGAGGGAGGCAGACCGCATTGGCTATCCCCTCCTGGTGAAGGCTACCGCCGGCGGAGGCGGGAAAGGGATGAGGCGCGTCGCGCGCCGCGAAGATCTCTCTTCCGCTTTCGAGCAGGCTCGCTCCGAGGCTCAATCGAGCTTCGGGGATCCCTCGGTGTATCTCGAGAAGTACGTCGAGCGGCCTCGCCACATCGAGATCCAGGTGCTCGGCGACGACCGAGGGTCGGTCGTTCATCTCTTCGAGCGCGAGTGCTCCATACAGAGGCGCCACCAGAAGCTCATCGAAGAGGCGCCCTCGCCTTTTCTCGACGACGCCCTTCGCGCCCGCATGGGCGAGGCCGCGGTCTCCCTGGCGCGCGCGTCCGGGTATCAAAACGCCGGTACGGTCGAGTTCCTCGTGGACTCCGAGCGGAATTTCTACTTTCTCGAGATGAACGCCCGGCTCCAGGTCGAGCATCCGGTGACCGAGCTCGTGACCGGCGTCGATCTCGTGCTCCTCCAGCTCGCGATCGCCTCGGGAGAGGCGCTCCCCTTCTCGCAGGCCGAGATCTCGCGTAGAGGATGGGCCATGGAGCTCCGGATCACGGCGGAGGATCCGTTCCAGAACTTCATGCCCACGGCGGGGACGCTCGCGGTCTATCGGCCGCCGGAAGGCCCGGGAATCCGCCACGACGCCGGGGTGTTCCAAGGCCAGCGGGTGACGCCCCACTATGACCCTCTGATTGCTAAACTGATCGTAAGTGGCGAGGACCGCTCCCAATGCATCTCCCGAGCCAGGCGGGCGATTCGCGAGTATCGCGTTCTCGGGATCTCGACGACGCTCCCGTTCTTCGAGCGCATGCTCTCGGACGAGCGTTTCGTTTCCGGCGAGATCGACGTGGGATTCGTCGACCGGCACTGGATGCGGGAGATGGCCTCGAGGCCTGCCGAATTCCCCGAGCTCTTTCCCGCGGCGCTCGCCGCCGCGGCGGCCGCCCTCGAGGAGCAGGAGCGCCTTTCGGATTCGAACGGAGAGAGCGGTTCCCTCTCGCCCTGGAAGCTCGCAGGGGTGCGCGAGGTGATGAGGGGGCGGTCTTGAGACGAGAGAAAAAACTCGGCAGCCTGCCTGACGGCAAGGTGCACCCGATCCGAGTCGAGCGGCTCGAAGACGGCTATCGCATCGAAACCGGCCCGCCGGGAGGGCGGTCGACCGTGGTCCGCGGGCCCGAAGCGCGGGTGTGGTCCGTCGTGACCGAGGAGGGCGGCTCGCTCGAAGCACTCGTCGAGCGCGGAGAATCCGAGATCGAGGTCGCCATCGGAACCGCCCGTTTTCGATTCACGACCGGAGCTGCCACCGCGAACGTCGCTCGCCGAGCCTCGGCGCCGGGTCGGATCGAGGTGAAGTCGCCGATGCCCGGAAAAGTGGTGAAGGTCCTGGTGTCCCCCGGAGAGTCCGTATCCGCCGGCCAGCCCGTTCTCCTCTTCGAAGCCATGAAGATGCAGAACGAGCTTCGAAGCCCCCAGGACGGCGTCATTGCCGAGATTGCGGTCGAGGCAGGCCAGGCCATCGAGGCGCGGGAGCGGCTCTACGTTCTGGGGCCCATCCAATAATAGGTATATTTGCTATGGTTGGTCGCTTCCGCCGCCGTGCCATCCGGCTGCTAGGGTGGGCGATCGGAATCTTCGCGTCCTTCCTTGCCGTGCTTCTCCTTCTTGTTGCGGGATATCTTCTCCTTTCGGACTATCCGGAAAGGATTCGACTCGCTCTCCAGTCGGAACTGACCGAGCTCTCTGGCGCTCCGGCCACGGTCGGTGACATTTATCTAAATATACCGCGTTACGGTTTTGAGCTCACTGACATCTCGGTCGGTGCGCCCGGGCGGGATGAGCCGGTGCTGGAGCTGGAGAAGGTCCGCGGAAGGCTTCGTCTCGTGAACCTCCTGAGCCTGGAGCTTCGCTGGAGCGAGCTGGCCTTCGAAGGGCTTACGATTTCTCTCCTGGAGGACCGGGAGACAGGGATCGTGCTTCCGAGTGGCCGCACGGAAGCCACCCGACTCGCGGGAATCACGCTGGCGGCGGACAAGATCTCCGTCACGAGAGCCGTTCTTCGGATAGAGAACCAGAGAGTACCCTGGACCCTTCAGGCCACGAATGCGGCCATGGAATTGACCCGGCTGAGGAATGGTCGTTACCAGGGTCGATTTACCTATGACGAAGGAGTGCTGACGGTCAAGGAACACCGAGATCTCACGGCCGCGGTTGCGGCCGATTTCGAGCTCGTCGGAAACGAGCTCTTTCTGCGGGACGGCACGGCGACGGCCGACTTCGGCCGCCTCCAGGCCACGGGGAAGGTCGCGTTCGCAGGCGGCGTGCGCGCTCGCTTCGAGGTCACCGCCGAAGGCGACTCCGGTCGTCTGGCCGAGGGGGTCTTCGGTCTCGGCGGCGCCTCCACCCTCGTGCAGGGGCAGGCCTCCTTCCGCGGAATGCTCACCATCGAGCCGCAATCGAAAACCCTGGAAGGCACGCTGGTACTGCCGGAAGGAAGCGTCGCCGGAATCCCCCTCGGGAATTGGAGCGGTGAAGTGTTCTGGGACCGCTCGATTCTGTCGATCGGCTACGCTCGCGGAGCCTTCGCGTACGGGAGCGCCAGGCTCCAGTTTCACCAGCCTCTTCCGCTGGCCGAGCATCCGGCCTCTCTCGTAGCCGACCTCGAGGGCGCGTCTCTGGCAACGATGCTCTCCCGAGCGACCGGCTCTCCCAGCCCTCTGGACTCGCGCGTATCGGGGCAAGGCAGTTTTTCCTTTGCCGCCGAAAGACCCGAGGAGATCGAGGGCTCCTTTTCGCTCGAGGGAGTCGCCCCCGCGAGCGACACGCTCTCCCCGTTTTCGGCGCCCCTGTCGTTTCGAGCGCGGGCGGCGGTCGGGGAACGGACGCTCGAGATCCAGGAGCTCCAGCTCGAGACGCCGTTTCTCGCGGGAACGCTTTCGGGCACCTACCCGCGCGAGGGCGCCGCGAGCCTTTCGATCGACTTCACCTCGACCGACCTCGCGGCCGCCGATGCTCTTCAGACGGAGCTCCAGAGGATTTTTGCCGAGGAAATCGGTTTTCCTCCGGAGAAGTGGCGGATCGAAGGCAGCGGCAGAGCCGTAGGCCGGCTCCGGGAGCGCCTGCCGCGATTGGTTTTCGAGGGGGAGCTCGTCGCCGAGGACCTGAGGCTCGAGACCGTGGAGCTCGGCGCGATGCGAATGAAAGCGCTCGTCTCGCGGGACGCGGTGACGTTCCAGGACCTCGTCGCGCGGGTCGGGGAGGGGACTCTCGCCGGTGACGGGTCTTTTTCCCTTCTCGGGCCCCTTCGCGAAAGGGACTTCGACCTGGACCTGGAGCTCTCGCGCTGGACGGTCTTCGAGCTGTCGCCGGTTCTCGGCGTCCCCTACGACATCGAAGGGCTTCTGTCCGGAACCGTCAAGTCTTCCCGTCGTCAGGATCGCCTCGAAGGCGGCGCCGATCTCGAGCTCACTCAGGGACAGGTGAACGGCCTCGACTTTACGAGCGGAAACGCCCGTCTCACTCTCGACGGAAGCCGGATTCGTCTCGACCCGCTTTCTCTCGCCCGCGGCGGTGCCGTTCTCGACGGGCATCTCGAGCTCGACCGCGAGACCCGGGGTCTCAGCGGCCTGGTGAGGGCCGAGCGGCTTTCGCTCGAGGGCATGGCTCCTCCGTGGGTTGCGCTCGGAGGCTTCGTGGACGGCGAGATCGAGCTCTCGGGAACTTACGACGAGCCCGTCGCCCGCCTGACGGGGCGCGGGGAGGCGATCGAAGTCCGCGGCCTCGGTTTCGGTGAGGCCTCGATCTCCGGCCGCGTGCTCGGGAAGGACCTGGAGCTGAGCGTGACTCTGAAGCGGCAGACGGCGGAGGTCACGCTCGAATCCTCCGTTCTGCTCTCGGGAGACTATCTCGCGCGCGGGCGCCTCGAGTGGAGCCGGCTCGATATCGCTCCCTGGGTGGGCCATTCGCCCGACAGCGCCTCCCCCCCCTTGGTGTTGACCGTGACCTCGAACGGCGCGGCGGACTATCGAGTGCCGATGGCTTCCGAGGATCCGCTGATGTCCGCCGAGGTCGAGGCGGAGGTCTCGAGTCTAGTTCTCGAAGGCCCGAGCTACCGGGTGGCCTCCGTAACCCCGGCGAGGATGTATCTCCAGGATGGGCGCCTCGAGCTTTCGAGAATGGCGTTCTCCGAAGCCGAGGGCCAACTCTTTCTCGGAGGAAGCCTCGACCTCTCGGACTCCTCACTCGACGTCGAGGCCGAGGGAGTCGCGAGCCTCAGGCTCCTCGAGAGCTTCTATCCCGAGGTCGCGACCACGGGGGAGACGACGCTCTCCGCCCGGATCACCGGAACGCTCGAACGGCCTTCGATCGAAGGTCACGCCGACTTCGACGGCGGCTCGATTCGGCTCGAGGGTTTTCGGCAAACGCTCGGCGGGCTCCGCGGCCGCCTGGTGTTCGACAATCGCACTCTCCGCTTCCCCGAGCTCGCCGCCGTCTTCGGCTCGGGACCGGTGGTCATCAGCGGGACCCTCGCTCTCGACGGTCTCCGCCCCGGCTCGTTGGACCTCACCGTCCGTGGCTCGGGAGTGAGGCTTCGATACCCCGAGGGTTTGGTGGCGACGCTCGAGGGCGACCTCTCTCTCGTCGGAAGCCCCGCCGAGAGGATGGTCAGCGGAAATCTGGTTCTCACCGACGCCCTCTGGACCCGCGAGTACGATCTGGTCTCCGGTATCCTCTCCGATCGCGAGGGGGAGGCCCTCTTCGCCGACTTTGCGGAGAACGAGCTCCTGAAGGACCTGCGCCTCGACGTCCGGATTCGGGCTCCCGATAGCCTCCAGGTCCGAAACACGCTCGCGGTGATCGACGCGAGCGCGGAGCTGGAGCTTCGCGGAACTCTGGGCGAGCCGGTGCTCCTCGGCCGATCGGAAGCGAGCCGCGGGGAGATCTACTTTCTCGGGCAGCGTTACGACATCACTTCGGGGAAGATCGACTTCGTGAATCCGGAGGAGCTGGAGCCGTTCGTCGACCTGACCGCCGAGACCCGGGTGCGAAGCTACCGCGTCGAGCTTCGGCTCACGGGAACCCCCGACCGCTTCTATCCCGAGCTCAGCTCCGATCCGCCGCTTCGCACCGTCGACATCCTCCGCCTCCTCGCGGGAGCGAGCGACCGCGAGATCCTGGATACCCTCGTGGGCAACGAGACCGAGGAGCTCGCCGGAGTCGGGGTCGCGTCGCTTCTGACCGAGCGGCTGTCCCAGGAGGTGGGAAAGCGCGCTGAGCGCCTCTTCGGTCTCGACCGGTTCAGCGTGAACCCGTTCCTCGTGGGACAGTTCGCGAACCCCACCGCCCGGGTGAGCCTGGGAAAGCAGATCACCCGCGAGCTCGCCATCAACTACTCCACCAACCTTAACGCGACCACGGAAGCGATCATCCTGATCGAGTACACGCCCGAGGGGCCGATGTCCTGGATCCTGTCGCGTGACGAGGAAGGCGACGTCGGGATCGACGTGAAGTTCCGAAAGAGCTTCTGACGAGAAAGACATGCTCCATTCTTGGCGAGTCCCGAATCGACGGTCCGGCGCGCCGCCTGAAGGTGGAGGCGAGCGCTGACCATGACGATGACGGCGCTGATGCTGGTCGTCGGGCTCGCCCTCGGTCAGGAGGCCGTCCCCGGCGCCACCGAGAGCTATCGCGGGCTCCTCATCCGGGAAGTCCTTCTGGAGCATCCGGGCGGTCCGCCGCCCGAGGCGAGCCGAGAGCTCATCGAGCTCGCTCCCGGCGAGCCGTACCGCCCCGAGGCGGTGCGCCGTTCGATCGAGCAGCTCTTCTCCCTCGGCGTCTTCAGCGATATCAAGGTCGAGGCCTTTCCCGCGGGGGACGCCGGCGGGGCGAGCCGCGAGGTCTCCGTCCTCTTTCGCCTCTACCCCCGCCTGGAAGTGGCAGGAGTGGAGCTCGAAGGCCTCGAGGTCTCCCCCGACCTCGAGGACCTGCGATCGCGCCTTCTCGAGGAAAGCGAGCTCCGCGCCGGGGACCCGCTCGAGGTCGACGAGCTCGCCGCGGCCGCCGAGAGGCTGTCGGTGCTGCTGCGCTCCGAAGGGTATCTGTGGGCGCGCGTCGAGCCCGAGGCCTCCTTTCGATCTCCCGAGGCGATGGTGGTGTTCCATGTCGAACCCGGAGCCCGCGCGCGCCTTTCGACTCTGGCGATCGAGGGGATCCCCGCTCACATCGAAGCCCACATCCGGCGGGAGCTCGCTCTCTCCGAGGGCGCTCCCTATTCCCGCCGGGAGCTCGACCGGAAGCTCGAGTCGCTCACGGCGGAGTGGAGGGAGCTCGGCTACTACGGCGCCCAGGTCTTGGTGGTGGAGACGCCCGCCGAGGATCAGCGGGTCGGCGTGCGCCTCACGCCTTCGATGGGCCCGCGGGTTCGAGTCGAGGTCGGGGGGTGGGACTTCGACGACAAGGAATTGCGAAAGCTCGTACCCCTCTTCACCGAGGCTCGATTCACCGAGGACCTGGTGGAGGAGTCCCGGGTCAACCTCGAGGAGTACCTGAAGGACAAGGGCCATCGCGACGCCGCGGTCTCGGTCGAGCGCGAGATCCTCGGCGACCAGGAGCACCTCGTCCTTCACTTCCAGGTTGCGCCCGGGCCGAGGTTCGAGGTCGCGGCGATCGAGATCGAGGGGCTCCGGGCGGCGGCTTCGGAGGAGGAAGTGCGGGCCCTTCTCGTCACGACGTCCCGACGACGAGTGCGCTCCGCCCCATTCCGCGAGAAGACCTGGCAAGCCGATCTCAAAGAGGTGCGGACCTACCTCGAGAGCCAGGGTTTCCACGCGGCCCGGGTCGACGTCCTCGAGCGGCTCGATCCGGAAGCCGAGGGGCTCGTCACTCTCGTCGTTCGAGTGGAGGAGGGTCCCCGGGCGCTCGTCGACCGGGTCGAGCTCCAGGGAGCATCGGCCCTCGAGCCCTCCGCCGTCCTCGAGGCCGCCCGCCTCGAGCCCTCGGACCCTTTCGCCTCGTCCGAGGTCGTCGCCGCGCGCGAGCGGATCCTCACGCTCTATCGCAATGAAGGTTTCCGCGGGGCCGAAGTGGAGGCGAGAAGCGCCCTCGACCAGGGGAAAGAGAGCGCCCTTGTGACCTTCGTCGTTCGCGAGGGAGAGCGCACCCGTGTCGACCGCGTGATCCTCGCGGGACTCAGGGTGACGAAGGAATCGGCGGCGCGACGGCTGGTCACCATCGAGCCCGGCGAGCCGTTGTCTCCCAAGGCGATCGCGGAAACACGGCAGAAACTGGTGGGCTCGGGTCTTTTCCGGAGCGTCGACATCGAGCCCCTGCCCCCTGACCCCGAGACCCTTCGAAGCGACGTGCTCATCACGCTCTCCGAGGGCCCGCGCACCACGTTCGCGTACGGCTTCGGCTACGAGGAGCAACAGCTCGCCCGCGCCGAGGTCGAGGTGACGCGCCGGAACCTCTTCGGGCGCAACCGTTCGGTGAGCCTGTTCACCCGGGGAAGCTTTCGCGGCGCGCGATTCATCACCACCTATCGCCAGCAGGACGTCTTCGGCTTCCCGGTGCCCGCCTTCGTCAGCTTCTTCGCCGAAGAAGAGGACCGCACCAGCTTCGACTACAACCGCGTCGGGGTCGGTCTCCAGCTCTCGAAGAGGGTGAGCCTCGATCAGAACCTCTTCCTCCGGTACCGCTTCGACCAGACGAAAGTCTTCCAGCTCGAGGTGGACATCGACGAGATCGATCGACGATTCCGCAACACTCGGATCTCCGCCCTGTCGCTCGCTTCGGTTACCGACCGGCGCGACGATCCCTTGAACCCGCGAGGCGGCCAGTTCCGCATCCTCGACGTCGAGTGGTCGGCGACGACCCTCGGATCCGAAGCCCCGTACCTGAAGGGACTGGCTCAGCAGTTCTTCTACTTCCCCCTGCCCCGTGAAATGGTGGCGGCGGTGGGGCTCCGTCTCGGAGTCGGACAGACCTTTCGAGAGGACCGAGACGCCCTTCTTCCCATCGCCGAGCGCTACTTCGCCGGCGGTGCGACCACCCTTCGAGGGTTCGCCCTCGACGAGGCGAGCCCCAAGCGGAAGATCCCCCTCTCGAACGGCGACGTCGTGGACGGAGAGCCCATCGGAGGAAACGTCCTCGCCCTTCTGAACCTCGAGCTCCGCTTCCCCATCCTCGGGAACCTCCGGGGAGTGGTGTTCTCCGACAACGGGAACGTCTACCGCCGCCTTCAAGTCATCGAGCTTCTCCACTGGCGCTACAACATGGGATTCGGATTTCGCTACGACACCCCCCTGGGACCGCTCCGGGTGGACTACGGATTCAAGCTCGACCGGCGCACGGTGCGCTCGATCGAATGCCCCGATGTCCTCGCTCCCTGCAAGGAGTCCCTGGGACGCTGGCACGTGAGTCTCGGCCATGCGTTTTAGAGCGCTCTGGCTCGCCCTCTCCGCCCTTCTCTCGGGTGCTCTGGCGCGCGCCGAGCTCGTCGATCGGATCGTCGCGATCATCGATCGCGAGGTGGCGACTCTCTCCGAGGCGGAGCAGGCGCGGGAGATCGCCCGGGCGCGCACCGGTTCAGAAGCTCCCCTCGCTTCCATCGTCGAGCGGCTCATCGAGTCCCGGCTGGTGGAGCGCGAGGTCGAGCGCTTCACCGGCGAGCCCGTGTCTTCCGAGCTCGTCGACGGCGCTCTTCAGGAAGTGCGCGCCGGATTCCCCTCCGAGTCCGCGTTCCGGGAGATGCTCACCCGAAGCGGGCTCTCGGAGGAGGAGCTCTTGGCGTCGCTCCGGCGGCAGATCGGAGTCTCCCAGTACCTGGAGCAACGCTTCCGTCCCCTGACGTTCGTGACCGAGGACCAGGTCGAAGCCTACTATCGCGACGAGCTTTCGGCCGAGGTCGAAGGCAAGCCCCTTCCCGAGCTTTCCGAAGTCTCGGCGTCGATCCGCCGCATCCTCGAGGAGCGGGCGTTCAACGCCCGGGTCGAGGCGTGGATCGAGGCGCTGAAGGGCAGAGCGCGAATCCGCCGCTACGTGTGGTGACCGGTCGCGTCGAAGAGCCCCTCGAGCCTCCGCCACCTTTCTCAAGAAACCGGCGTCCGAGAGGTCGCGCTCGACGAGAGGGTAAGGCGAAGTCAGGGTAGCCACCAGGGCTCGAGCGGCCCCGGTTGCGATACCGCCCTTCTGGCCTCATAGTCGAAAGAAACAATCCAGTT
>Ga0299906_10001405_pt1 | contig 20740 bp, 14 predicted proteins | sample RVTome_14_FD_200259 | JGI IMG/M metagenome (GOLD analysis project Ga0299906, IMG submission 200259) | Soil microbial communities from uranium-contaminated site in the Upper Colorado River Basin, Wyoming, United States - RVT145D125 (version 2) ...
GCTCAGGCTCACCCGCGGCTGGGTCTTCAGGTCCGGAGCGGGTACGGCGGGGTGGGCGGTTGGGGCAGGTATGGCGGGATGGCCAGGAGGGACCGTAGCGGCAGCAGGGGCAGGAGAAACAGGAGAAGCAGGTGGAGCAGTAGGAGCGGGTCCTCCCGCTTCTACCGTTGTTTCTGATTTTCCTGCTTCTACTGTTTTTTCTGGTTTTGCTGGTTCATCCTGTCCCTTGCAGCCGGCGAAAATAATGGCGGCCAGGCAGATCGAGGAAAGCAGTAATAGGGCGGAGCGGACGGGTTTGCTCATGGTTTTATTCTCCGGCAATTAGGTCTTATCTTGTCTTTCAATGTAGGGGCGAGGCACTGCCTCGCCCCTACCACGGTCAACTCGAACTTTTCGATTCAGAAGCCCCCTGCGCCTTCTCCCGCGGCGGGAAGAGGCGTGAGAATTCGCCCAGATCGTCGATCTCCAGGTGGCAGACGTAGCAGAGCTTCTGCGCATAGGGGGTGGCATCGACGGCGAAGTGATGGCGCAGCGGGTTGGTCAGGTCATGGCAAGTGATGCAGGTGATCATCCCCTCCTCCAGCTTCAACCCCGCCGCCAGGACCGCCTCCAGCGTCGCGTACCCCTTCTTTGCCGGCGGCGGATAGGGGATCAGCATCTTGTGAGTGTTGGGGTGAAGGCAGACTGTGCTGCAGACCACAATTTTCTTGCCGCCACTGCCGTCGTGGCAGGAGAGGCAGTAGGCGGCCTTCCCTTCGGTGTCGGCCGGCGAGCCGTGATGGTCGACCTCGACGGCGAGGGCCGGAACCAGCCCCAGGGCGAGCACACCCGCCACCGTCAGCCTGAAAGCCTGACAAAGAATCTTGCGCATTGCCCGTTTGCTCCAAGAAAATGGCGCCGGAGGAGTGCCCTCCGGCGCCGTGCCGTTTACAGTTCGTGCTGCCCCCGCTTGTGGCAGCGTTGACAGAGCTTCTGCCGCCGGTCGTCATGGGTCAGCTTCTCGAAATCTGAGCCGTGCGGGTTGTGGCAGCTGACGCAGTTGATGAACTGGCCGGTCACCGCATCGACATAAGGACTTTTGCCCATGCCGTGCAGATGGGTCTGCGGCGCCTTCGCATGGCACTGGAGGCAGAGCTTCTCCAGGTCCTGGTTAAGGAGTTTTCCCTGGTCGCCGGAATGGGGGACGTGGCAGGTGGCGCAATTTTCCTGAGCCGGGGGATGCTTGAATTTTTTGGCCACCATCCCCTTGTCGTGGCAGTCGAAGCAGAGCGCCGGGGTAGCCCTCGACAGCAGCTTCCCGGTCGGGGAGCGGTGGGGAGAGTGGCAATTGAGGCACTGCTTGCCGGCAAAAACGGGGTAATGGCGCTGCTGGCCGGAAAAATCCTTGCGGGCGTCCTCATGGCACTCCCAGCAGAGATCGGGCACCTGCTTGGCCAGATCCCGATTGTCCGCTGTGACATGGCAAGCGGTACAGTCTCCGGAGGCGTAGGGATCGTGACTATTGGCGAGCAGCAGTCCCTTCGACCCTTTGGCGCCGCCGTGGGGATCATGGCACTGGGCGCAGTTGGCCCGGGCGATCTCCATGCCGTTGTGCTTCGGCTTCACGGCGGCTGCTTCGTGGCACTCCCAGCAGAGATCGGGCGCCGCTTTTTCCAGCAGCTTGCGCACACCGGAACCGTGCGGGTTATGACAGGAGGCACAATCGCCGGAGCCGACCGGCGCGTGCAGGCTCTTGCCGGCAAGGGCTTTCTTGAAGTCGGCGTGGCACTCCAGGCAGAAGTCCTCGGCCGCCATCGTCAACAGCCCCTTGGCGACCGAGGAATGCGGTTGATGGCAGGTGGCGCAGGTCCCTTCCGCCAGGGGTTGATGCTGGAAGGCCCGGTCAGGGATATCCGCCTTGTCGTCATGACAGCGGAAACAGAGCCTGGCTCCAGAGGCCACCAGCAGCTTCTCCCCGGAAGCGGCATGGGGGTCGTGACAGGCGATGCACTCTCCGGCCTTCACCGGCCCGTGCACCTGCGGGTCCTTCAGCATTTTGGCCATGTCGTCGTGACAGGTGAAGCAGAGTTTTTCCCCTTGGGCAACCAGGACGACCTTCTCCGGCGTTCCCCCCTCGGCATGGCAGAGATCGCAGTCGCGGCTTCCGAAAGGCTCGTGCGTCTTGACCCGCAGCAGCTTGCCGGCCGTGGAGGCATGCGGATCGTGGCAGGAGGCGCAGTTGCTGTCGCGCCCGGCAAGATCCCGGTGGCTCGTCTTGAACTGGGGGCTGGAGAGGCCGTGGCAGCTGGCGCACAGGTCGCCGACCGCCTTGGTCAGGTTGCCGGGATGGGGAGAGCCGTGGGCGGCATGGCAGAAATCGCATTTCCCCGATTCGACCGGCGCATGGACCTGCCCCTCCTGGAACCGCTTCTGCTCCTCCTGGTGGCAAGAATAGCAGAGGTCCGTGCCGGTGGCGGCGAGGCCTTTGGCCAGGTCGGAGCCGTGCGGATTGTGGCAGCCCGAGCAGTGGCCCTGGGCCGCCGGGGTATGGACGGCCTTCGCTTTGAAGACCGCTTCCATGTCGGCATGGCAGGTCAGGCAGAGGGTCTTCTGGTCTTCGATCAGCATCGCCCGGGTGTTGCTCCCATGCGGCGCGTGGCAGTCCGCGCACCCTTCCTGGGCCGGGGGGTGGGGATGTTTCTTGCTGACGATCTCCTTCAGGCCGCTGTGACATTGCAGGCAGAGATCCGCCCCCTGGGCCACGGTCAGGGCCTTGCCTTCCGAACGATGCGGAGTATGGCAGGCAGAGCACCCCTGTTCGATCAGCGGCCGGTGTTTGTACTGATAGGCCTCACTTTTGGCGATATCGCTGTGGCATTCGCCGCAGAGCCTCGACTCCACGCGGCTGAGCAGTTTGCGGTTCAGGGCGCCGTGCGGCTCATGGCAGGTCAAACACCCCTCGACGTCGAGGGCTTGGTGCCGGGTGCCGGGCCGCGCCAGCTCCTTGCTGATATTGTCATGGCAGGGAAGGCAGAGGCCTTCCCCGGTCTGCCGTACCAGCCCCTTGTTCTCGGAGCCGTGCACCTCATGGCAGGCGCCGCACTTCCCCTGCTCCATGGGCGCATGGACCTGCGGCTTCTTGAACTCATCCGCAAGCTTCAGGTGACATTCCTGGCAGAGCTCTTTCGTATCCGCCTTGAGCAGGGGCCGCAGATCGCTGCGATGGGCTGAATGGCAGGTCAGACACTCCCCTTCCCGGGCCGGGTAGTGCTCCACCGCCTTGGCGGTTTTCGCGGCGATGTCGTCGTGGCAGGAAACACAAAGCTCCTTGACCGGCTGGGTCAGGTCGCTCCTACCCGCCGGCTTGGCGGCCGTGTGGCAGAGGTCGCAGTCCCCTTGGGCGTAGGGTTCGTGAATCTCGGGGCGGATGGCGCCTTTGCGCTCGGTTCCGTGCGGATTATGACAGTCGCTGCAGGCCTGACTCTGGATGGAGGGAACATTGTGAGGCTTTTTAGCCGCCACCTTTTCCGCCGGGTGGCAGGAAAAACAAAGGTCCTTTCCGGTGCGGGTCAGCAGGCGGTCCTGGTCGGAGGAGTGGGCCGGATGGCAGAGATGGCACTCCCCGCTGCGGAAGGGCTGGTGGACTCCGGCGGCGGCAGATACGGCTTTCAGTTCCGCATGGCAGGTAAAGCAGACCGACGTCCCATCCCCGGTTTCCTTGAGCAGCCCCTTGACGCCTGAGGCGTGAGGATTGTGACAGGCCGTGCAGTTCCCCTTGCTGACCGGGGAATGCACCGTCTTCTGGGCAAATTTTTCCTTCAGGTCCTGATGGCAGGAGTAACAGAGCGCGTCTCCTTCCTGCTTCAGGATCAGCTTGTTGGAGAAGCCGTGCGGCTTGTGGCAGGCTTCGCAGTCCCCCTTGGCCAGGGGAGCGTGGACGAAGCTTTTCTGGAGATACGCCTTGGCCTCCTTGTGGCAGTCGAGGCAGGTCTTTCTGGCCGCCAGACCGTCCCGGGCTCCAGCGAGCAGCAGGAAACAGAAGAGGATGACCGAAAGCATCCAGCGAACCGTATTTTTATTGATCGTTTGCATGTGCATCAACTCCTTGAAAAAAAGCCTTTTTGTATCTGGCCGGATATCCCTTAGGGCGCAGCATGCTGCGCCCCTACCGCACCCTGCGCATGGAGACGGCATAGGCCTGGGCCAGTTCCATCGCAGTGGATTGGGCCAGCTGTTCCAGGGAATCGATGCGCCCCATGCCGAACGCCGTTTCCCGGTCATTGCCGCGCCGGGCCGAACTGATCGCCCAGACGATATCCCCGGTTTCGGCGTCCAGGATTCTCAGGGTAAGGGAAACGACCGGGATATCTCCCGAGCCGCCGGCCCCGCTGGCTCGCTGCATCCCGTATTCATGAACGATGCCGACCAGAAACAGATCCACACCCAGATTGGCGCCCAGGCTCCTGATGGTCTCCTTCGGGATACTGGTGGCCAGGCGGACCCGCTCCTGGAGCAGGGCGGCGGAAACTTCCCCCGGATCGACGATCTTGGCCGGAGTCCTCTTGAGAAATTCCACCAGCGCCAGGTTCTCCATCGTTTTTCCGGCGCCCTGGTCGTCACTCAGGTTGTCGAAAGGGAGGATCGCCATTTTGAGCCCTTCCCCCCCTTTGAGGTTCTGACTCGCGTAGGGCTCCAGCGCTCCGCCGCCGCAGCCGGCAAAAGCGGCGGCCAGAAAGAAAACCGCGATGATCCCGGGCAATTTTCGTCTCATCTTCTTCCTTCCTATTGTGAAAATGCTTTTTTATAAAAATCCTTCACGACCTTTTTGCTGACCTTCTGGGTCATCGCTCCCAGCAGAAAGGTCTCCCCGATGCTCACGATGGGCAGGTTGGGTCCGCCCCGGGCGTTGACGTTGTTCTGCCACACTACCGTCCCCGTCTGGGCGTCGATGAATTTCGCCGTCAGCGAGATCACCGGATACTGTTCACCGCCGAGTTGGGTCATCTTGTACTCGTGTACGATCCCCATGAAGATCCCTTGCACGCCGGCCACACCGGCGATCTGGGTCAGCTGGGCGGGCGTAAACTCCGGCGAGCTCCCGCTTACGGCCCCCCGCATCACCTGAGTCACCACGGCATTGAACTGACCCGGCTCCATGACCTCCAGTTCGCCGTTGATCAGAAGCTCGGTCATGAAGTGCTCGGTGACTTTTTCCCCGGCCAGACGGTCCTCGCTCTGGTTGCTGAAGGGAAGCAACCCCACCTTATGGTAATAGCTGAAATCCGCCTCGGGGTGGATGAAACTCCGCGTGTCGATCATGGAACTGCACCCCGTGCATGCCACCAACAGGGCGATCCATATCCAGCAAATCAGCACTATTCTCATCTTCTACCTCATCAGAACGCGTGATTGAACCTTATGCGAAAAAAGTCGGTCTGCTCTTCCTGAAACACCTGAGCAGCGGAATAGGTCATATCCAGGGTGCTTCGTTTCCTCAGCGCAAGCCGCAGGGTTCCGGAAATATTGTCGGAGCTCTCCCCGCCGGCGGTCCGTCGTCCGTAGCTCAGGCTCATGGTGTGCCGGCGCAGAAAGCGATAAGAGAGGGCCGCGGTCCCGGCATGGGCGGTGTCGCCACTTTCGGGCACCGACATGGTCCCGGTCAGACCGTAGCTGGTTCTCCGGTTGGGCTGCCAGGTGAAGGAGCCGTTGAAGTTCTGGCTGCCGACTCCAAGCAGATCCAGAGTATCGGAAGAGTTGTTCACGGTGTAAAAAAGGACCGCGCTCGTATTGTCCGTGGGCCGCATATTGAGCTGCACGGATTTAGTGGTGGAAAACCGCTCATCGCTCGGCGGATCGACAGGCACCGGCGCCGACCAGTCGCCCGGGAGGACGGAGTTCTTGGTGTAAAGATCGTTATTGTCCGTGTCGAAAAAGGTGAACCCGGCCGGACGGTCATCGAACAGGACCCGATCCGCCAGCGGCCCGGAAGCGTCAAATCCTTCGGTGCTGACAAACGTGGGGAATTCGTTCCGGGTGACATTCAGATTCAGCCGCATGGACGTCCGGGGGGTCAGGTCCATGGTCGAGTTCACGCCCAGATTGTCCCGTACATTGTCCCCCTGCTCCGGGTCAGTTTCACTGGTCCGGGAAAGGAGCACGCCGAGCGTTATTTTCTCGTGCAGCCGCCCGTCCCAACCCGTCCCGACGGTGATGAAGTCGATGCTCCGCTTCCCGGAAACATCATCGAAGGTCCGATTGCCGACAGTGGTCCAGAACCTCAGACCATAAAAGGGATAGACCGTTCCGGTCAGGTCGGCATAACGGCTGGTGGTGGTGAGATCACCCGTATCCAGGTCGGCATCGGTAGTATCCCAGGTAAAATTCCCCGTCAATCCGAACCATTCGATGGGCCGGCTGTTCAGCCCAAGACGAAAGGCTTTGGTGAGCGTTACCGTCTCAGATCCCTGGGTCGTTTCGGAACTGAAACGGCTGATGTCGAAATCACCGGTGAGCACTGTCCAGGGCAGAATCTCATAGTTCCCCCCCAGGCCGAAGAAAAGGGCGTCGGAGGAGGAAGATGTCCCCCCCGTTTCCCGTGTATTCCGGGTAAAGCCCGCCCTGGTGTTGAGCCAGCGAAAACGGTAGTCGCCGTACAGCGACAAATTGTCGCTGCTGCTGTCGAGACCCCCTACGCTTGTCTCCAGGGTTGAATAACTGAAGGTCATCCGTGGCCAGTACACTGGAAAGAGCGACAGGGAGAACCTCGAGGTCTTGTTCTCAACCAGTTCCGCCGCGGTGGTCACTGTGGCGGTGCGGGTATGCTGCAGATTGAGAATATAGGAATCGCCGGCCAGGTCGACCCCCAGATTGCCCAAGGGTGAGACGTTCCAGAGTCTCTCGCCGTCCGCATTGGTGTAGTCGAGCCGGACGTTGAATCGGGTGTCCAGTTTTTTCTTCACGGGCGGCCGGATCTCGAGGTTCACCCCCGTCTGAAAAAGGTTGGTGCTCTCGTCGGCACTGGAGGCAACCGTATCTTCAGCAAAAAAAGACCCGCCCCAACGAGTAAGCGCCCGCGCTTCCCTCGGGGATAGTAGAATAGCCGCAATGATCATTCCGGCAAACAGCAAAATGTTCGTAAAAATAACGATTTTCAATTTTATCGCGGATAATTGATCGAATACGGCCGGGACCCGTGGCAGGTCGGCATACAGGAGCCGCCACCGACATTCATGCTGAAGGTGAGCAATCCCGGGGTCCTGCCGGTGACGATCAACGCTCCGAACTGCGGCGATCCATGTGAATCATGGCAGGCAAAACAAGGGACGTTTTGCTGTGTTACGTGGAACGTATGACCTCCGGGCGACGCCGGCGGGTTGAAGCGGCTCGCCTGCTGGGAAAGGGCGAATGCCCCCGGGTCGGCATAGGTCTCGAAATTGTGGCAGGCAAAACAGAGCTCGTCCCGGCCGACGATCCGGCTTCCGCTGTTGGCCTCGTAAGGCCGCCGGAGAATATTCGGGAACTGGGAGCCGTGCGGACCCCGCAGTTCCGCATCCTCGGAGCCGTGGCAGTCGCTGCAGAAGATGGTGCTGAAGGCATTCAGGCCGTTCACGAAGGCGTTCGGATCGATGCCGGGGTTGTTCCCCTGTCTTTCCACCGGGTGATGGGAGGCGTTGTTGGGATTGAACAGCCGGGCCAGGTCCGGCTGGCCCGGCGGCTGCTGTGTCCAGGAAGAGTGGCACTTGAAACAGATTTCGTATTCGAGAACCGGCGTGCTGGTGTCCACAGCCGGAAGATAGTCATACTGTGGAACTGTTCCCGGTCCACCGTTAATCACCCGGAGGCGGCTGACCCAGGCGTTGCGGTTGGAGGCCTGCGGAGCCAAGGGGGGCATCGGATCGCCGAACAGGGCATGGCCGTTGTGGCAGTCGCTGCATTCCACGTGGCGGTTGTTGCCCACGTAGGAATAGAGCGCGGGGTCAGCTCCCTCGTCGGCGCGGTGCCGGCCGAAATTTTGCCGGACGGCATGGGCGTACGGCTTGCGGATTTCCCGGGCAATGTCCCGGCTGGAAGGGTCGCCGTCGTGGCAGTTCAGGCAGAGGTTCTCCTCCCGGGCCACGAGGAGGCTCGGGATGAGACCGTAACGGTCTTTCTCTCCATGCGGATCATGGCAATTCAGGCATTTGCCGGCATCCGCAACGGCCATTCTGGCGCGGGGAAACGGACCGGGCCAGAGCGCCCGCGGATCGATGCTGTGGGTCGACGACTGATAAATCCGCTCACCCGGGTAGCCCCCGGAGAAATTTTCCTGGCGATGGCAGGCATAACAGAGCTCGTTGTCGTTCTCCCGCCACAAGCTCTTGACGAACTTGCTCCCGCCACTCCCTTCGACATGGCACTGGCCGCAGGAGCCGCGCGGCGAATCGGGAATCCGCTGAACCCCGGATGCCGGATTGCCGTGGCGCGTTTCGCCGAACCTCCCCGCCTCCGCCCAGCTCCCGCCGAACCCCATCATGACCAGGACCAGAAAGGGCAAAAGGAAATTCTTCTTTCTTCGGTTTTCGGGTTGAATCATTTCCGCCATCGCACCACTCTCATGAATAGGCCCATGGCCTCGCTTGTACCTTGGACCTTCGACCTTGGACCTAATAATTGTGACACTGGTTGCAGCCGGAATCCTTGTCCACCGGCCCGCCCGAGTCCTTGTAGGGCCAGACCAGACCCTTCTCGTGCCGACCGCCGTGGGCCAGGTGGCAGTTGGCGCACATGACCTCGTTGCCGGAGACCACGGTCCGCGCGGAGGCGTAGTCCGTCGCTCCCGAGACCTGGAAGCGAAGCCTGGGGACGCCCTCGGTCTCGTCGCCGGTGACATCGCCGAAGCCGTTGCCGACCCCGCCCCCCCAGTGGGCCGGATCGGTGGGATAGCCGGCGCCATCTATAGGGACATCGATCAGGTGATGTATCCGGTTGGTGGGGTTGTTGACCGACGGCTTGAGCTGGTCGTGGCATTCCGCGCACCACCTGGAAGTATTGGCTTTATAACCCTCGTTCGACTCCCGGTATGCGGCGATCGAAGCCGCCGCCGAGGGGGGATCGCCAGGCGGCTGATTGCGGAACACGTCCCTGGCCATCTCCACCGTCATGCCGACCCCGCCCGCCGGCGCCGTCAGCACGTTCCGGTAGTTCGGAGTCCCGTGCGGGTCGTGGCAGGAGGCACAAGTGAGGGTGACGTTGGTCCGGGTGCTGAAAGGGACGGTGGGGGCGTTCAGGCCCAGATCGTGGCCTTTGACGTTGGCAAAGCCGCCGCTGTTGTCAAAGAAACCCGCCCCGGAGTGTTCGTCGCCGCTGCCATCGTACATGATGACCGAGGCCAGGACGTCCGGGGCCTTGGGGTCGCTGCCGTCGTGGCAGAAGAGGCAGAGCTTGTTGGTGGTGGCGCGGATCAGCAGTTGCTGAAACGGTCCCCCCACCTCCACTCCCGGAGGCTGGGCATCCCCCTCGCCGTAGTGCAGGGTATGGCAATCGCTGCAGGGCTGCCGGTTTTTCTCCAGGTCGTGATAATAGGCGGCTGAAGCTTCCCCGGCGGGAGCTGCAACCAGTAACAGTCCGGCGAGCACCGCAAACAAAGCCGATCGTACAAATTCTGATTTGCGAAGCGTAGGCGAATCCGAACTGCTCATTTCACCGTCCCCTTGAGATCCTCCACCTGAAACACCTGAATACGGCTGGCGCCTTTTTCGAGCACGAACATCTCGCCGTTTTCCCCGAAGCAAAGATCGACCGGGAAGAAGAACCCGCCGGCTGTTTCCTCCATCCGGCCGTAATTGAAAAGGAATTTTCCATCCAGGGAAAACACCTTGAGGCGATGCTGAAAAGCGTCGGCAATCCAGAGACGCCCCCGGGCGTCGACGGCAAAGCCGGTCGGAAAGGATACGATGCTGGCCGATTCCCCGCCATGCTCGCCAAAGGCGTGCAACTCTTGGCCGTCGGCGGAATAAACCGTTACTGCCTTGCCCTGGCCGCTGACCCCGACCACCTTCCCGTCGGCGATCGGGCCGCCCTTCTGCAGGTAGCCGAAGGAGCCCAGAGCTCGCAGAAAATCACCCTTCGGGGAAAGAACCACGATCTGGTTCCCCGTCAGGTCGGCGATGTAGAGCAGGCCGTCGGGGCCCAGCATGATACGGCCCGGGGAGACTGTCCGACCGCGCGCGGCCGAAAGGTCGATCCGGTCCAGAAGCTGTCCGCCGGGGCTGAACACCTTCAGCAGACCGGTCTGCACCTCACCGACGAAAATGCGGCCCTCGCGATCGACGGCGACGCCGTAAGGCGAAACGATTCCCGCGGCCTTGCCCATCCGGGTGATCACGGCGCCGTTGCGGTCGAGGATGACGACCTCAGCGGTCTCGAAACTGGTGACGATGAGGTCGCCGTTCTTCTCGTCCCGGGCCAGGGCCAGGGGGCTGCGCAGCAGCTTCTCCCCTTTTTCGTCCTGGATGGTGGCGAGCCTTCTGATTTCCGGCACCTTGGCGGAATCCTGCGCCGGAGCAGCCTTCTCCGGCTTGCCGGTTTCCGGCTTCCCGGCAGCAAGCGAAGGGATGCCGGTCAGGAAAAGGCTTGCAGTCAGCATCAGTGACGCCAGTAAACAGCCAGGCACGTTTATTCCTTTCAACTTTCAGAACTCATTGATCCGGAAAACGGAAATCCGCCCCCCCCCTCGCTCCAGGACGTAGAGCTGGTTCTGGCTGTCGACCGCCAGGTCCACGGGGGCGAAGAGAGTGCCGGACGCACCCGAAAAGAGCGGATTACCGAGGGAATCCAGTGCCCGGATACCCCCGGTCTCTTCCACCACCCAGACCCTCTCCCGCAAATCGACGGCCAGGCTCTTCGCCCGCAGGGGAGCGGGAAACCGGGCGGGGTCCGTCCCCAAGGTGCGCAGCCAGCGCCCCCGGTCATCATAGACCCGGATTCCCCCGAAGCCCGGGTCAGCCACCAGGATCTTGCCCGGCGAACTCCAGAGGTCGGCCGGCTCGCCGACATCGGGAAGGGCCAGGCGGAGCTTGCGGTCGGGACCGATGACGAGGACCTGGCGGTTTCCCCTGTCGGCCACCAGGAGGTTGTTGTCGCGGTCAACGAAGAGCGCCACCGGCTCCACCGGCCGCTTGCGCCGGAAGGGAGAGAGGTCGATGGGCTGATAGGCCTCGGTCACGGCCGAGTCGTACGGCGCCGCGACCTTGAGAACCTCGCTCTCCCTTTCGGCGATGAACAGTGTGCCGCCGCGGTCAGCCGCCACCGCTTGGGGGAAGCGGAGTCTGCCGCCTTGCCCCAAAGTTTTCCGGACGTTCCCATGACGGTCGACAACCAGCACCTGGTGGGCTTCGGTATCGGCGACGATCAGGAACCCCCTGAACTCGTCGAACCAGAGGCCGGAGGGGCCAAGCAGGCCGGTATCGGTCCCCAGCGGGACGATCTCCTCGATTTTCTCCAGACTCAGTGAAAAAGCCGGCCTGACGGGCGCCACCAGAACAGTCAGGATGACCAGCGCTGCGAACCCCAGGTTGATCGACCGCACCCTTTGCATTCTTTTCCCGACTCCGGTCTCCAGCTCCGATAGAAAAATCTTTTTTATCCGCAGATACACGTAGATTAACGCAGATGAAACCGGAGGCAAACTTTTGGCTCAATGGTTCAAGGTCTTCAATCTGTGTTCATCTGCGTTAATCTGCGGACAAATATTCTTTCTTGATTTTGCCCGGAATTTCTTTTGAGCGCCCTTTACTTCCCCGTCTGCCCGGCGGGGGCGGTTTTGTCCAAACCCTCCTCCTTCCCGCCCGTTTCGGCACCCTTCTCCGCTCCGACGGCCACGGGCGGTTCGGTGGGCGGCGCCTTGATTTCGAAAGGCCGCTTCTGGGTGCCGTGGCTGTTCATGACCCAGAGCCGCTCGGCGTTCCCCTCCAGGGACGTGTAGAGAATGAGATCCTCCTCCGGGAGCAGAACAGGAAAGATGGCCCCGGTCTCAGTCAAGCGGTGAACCTTGCCGCTCTTGATCTCCACGGCGAGAATGTCCGGCAGTCCGTCCTTCACCCCGGTGAAGATGATCCGCTCGTCGGTGACGTCGAAAAAGGGTGGATGGGTGTTTTCCTGCTGCCGCAGTTGGAAGGCGCTGTCAACCTCTTCGGAATAGAGCATGTGTGGCTCGGAGCCGTCCGCACGCACGACCCAGAGCTGTCGCTGCAGCCCATTCTCCGCGAAGACCGTCAGAGTATAGCAGAGCATCTCCCCGTTCACCGACCAGACCGGGAAGGAGGCAAGGGCCGGGGCACCGGTCCCCTGGGCATTGGCCGAGGCATAATCGGTAATCCATTTGCGGCCGGTACCGTCGGCGTTCATGATCCAGACGTCGATCCGGTCGGTGAAGGCGATCCGCTTTCCGTCCAGGGACCATTTTGGCTGCAGGTAGAGATCAGCCGCGTATTCTCCAGCTGTGGTGGGATAGCGCAAATCAGTCTGCACGAACTTGCCATCGACCGCCTCCAGCAGGTAGAGACCGGGCGTCTCGCCGAACTTCGGGATGGAGTTCAACAGGACCTTGTCCTCCTGGATCGAAACATCGGCGTAGATGAAGGCCCTGTGGTCACTCCGGTTGGCGAACTCGACGGGCCCCTTCTCGGCAAAGGCGAACAGTCCCCTGCCGGAGAAAAGGACCAGCGCCTCCGACTCGGGGAGCCAGGAGATGCGGGTATCCCCTTCCTGAATCACCCCGGGGAGGGAGAGCCGCTCCTCCCCGTCGGCATCGACCACCTTGAGGGTATCGACCCCGGGTTCGTTGGTGAAAAAGGCAACTTTGGCCGAGTCGCGGGTCGGCGTCGCCATCCACCATGCCGGGCGGCTGCTCACCAGTTGAGCCAGTTCTCCGGTGGCAAGGTCGAGACGGAAGACCTCCCCCGAATAGCTCTCCGGGCGTACCCCGGCAAGAAGGATCTGCTTGCCGTCCGGGGGAAGAGAAAAGCCGGCCAGGTGCAGCTCCGTCGGCGACACGCGCTCCTCCCTGCCGCTGGCCAGGTCGAGCCGCCACAAAGAGGTCACCCCAACATGCTCGAACTCCTCGGCCTGACCCGTCTGATGCATGACGGCAGGCTTCTCCTGCTCGGATGGAGCCTTGTCAGCCGCCTCTTCGCTCCTGCCCGCAACGTCCTGGGCCAGATAATAAACGCCCGTGCCGTCAGCATCCCAGGCGAGCCATCGACCCTGCAGCCGCGGCGCCGCGTAGCTCTTGACATCCGACCCGTCCAGCTGCATGGTGCGGACCTCGTACTCTCCCGGTTTGTCCGGATAGGCGAAGGCGATCAGGCCCGTCGCCGGCGAAAAGTCGGGAGTGCCGATGTACTTGTTCAGCACGACCCGGCTCTCCATGGTCGACAGGTCCATCTCCCAGAGGCCGACGCCGTAGCTCTCCCCCACCTCATAGTAGACCTTGCGGCTGTCCGTTCCCCAGAAGACGCTGCGGACCCCGAGCTGTTCGGTTACCGCCTCGGACCTGGCCCCGTCGACAGTGGCGATCCAGAGATTGCGGACCTTCTTCTCGTCCGGGGCGGTGAAGGCCAGCAACTGCCCGTCGGGTGAATAGACGGGGACCGAGGCGGCGGGAGGAAGGCCGGGGACCCTTTTCTCCTCAGCGCCGTCCAGGCGGATGGAGAGGACCTCGTCAAACCCTTTGCGCCGGGCCGAAAACTGGATCGATTTCCCGTCGGCAGCCCAGCGGAACCCCTCTGCCCCGCGTGCCGTCAGCCTTCTGGCGCCCGTACCGTCGGCGTTCATGACCCAGAGATCGGCAGGGGTGTGAAGGGTGCCGGAGAGGAAGGCGATTTGCGACCCGTCGGGAGAAAAGGTGGCACTCCAGCCGCCGTTGGGCTCGCCTTGGAGAACGGAGGAAGTTTCCTCCCCCGGGGGAGCAGCGGAGGCCCCCGGCGCTTCGGCAGGAAGCCCGGAGAGGGTGGAGCAGGAGGCGAGGAACATCAGGGAAAAGATCAGGAGCAGCTTTTCAATCGTTTTCATCTTGCCCGGCTATCCTTTTTGTCTTTATCGAGTTTTTCGCAATTGGCGAGCGGAACGGTGAACTTATATACCTAAAGTATTCACGCGGTGCATGTCAATCAAATGCGCGTTCGAGAATATACATGATTTACCGTTAACTTATTATGAACCAGGAAAATACAGGACGGTCGCCCACCCTGAAAAAGAATTGCAGTAAATAGAATGCCAATTCACCTCAGAAAGTATTTCAGAAGGCCTTCACGTAGGCCGTTGTCCCACCCTTCTGGTGACACTTGCCGCAGCCGTAGGCCGGATTGCCCCCGCTGGGAACCTTGCCGGCGAAATCGGTCTGGCCGTTGGCGATGAAGTATGGTAGAGCCTGGTGTTCACGCTGTTGTGGATGCCGGAAAAGGCGTTCGCCTTGGAAGCCTGCAGAAGATGCAGCAGAGGGAGCAGGAGGAGGAAGTAAGGAGATACCTTTTCCCAGGTTCTTGCCGACCTGGCAATGCCAAACCTCCCTTCGCTTAAAAAGGCGCGGGCGGGAAATATCCCGCCCGCGCCAAAGCGCAGAGCAACTACAATTAGAACGCCTTCACGTAAGCCTTGGTGCCGCCCTTCTGGTGGCACTTGCCGCAGCCGAAGGCCGGGTTGTCGCCGGCGGAAACGGTGCCGTCGACGTCGGTCCCGCCGACGGGCAGGAAGGCGTGGCCGGCGGCGTCCCAGCGGGTCATGTTGTCGAACTCGGTGGCATGCGCCTTGTGGCAGGTGAGGCACATGATCCGGGAGGCGCCGATGGCGGTGGCCGGGTCGGTCATGCCGGCCACGGTGCTCTTGACGGTGAAGTCGTTGTCCGGCTGCACCAGGGGGTAGCGCCAGTCGTAGCCGACCGGGTTGGGGTTGTTCCCCTGGGCGTTGGTGATGACGGCGGTGTAGGTGCTGATGTTGTACTTGCTGCCAGCCTCGTTCATCGCCACGTTGGTCGGGTGGCGCACCCAGGCGTTGTTCACGCGGGTCTTGGCGTTATCGGCGGTGCGGGTCTCGTCGTTGCCGCCGTGGAAGTCGCCGTGGCAGGTGGCGCAGAAGGAGGAGAAGCCGCCGCGGTAGACGTTCTTGTTGGTGTCGGACTCAGTCGCGAGGAGGTCGGCGCCCTCCAGGGGGTTGGTGTCCTTGCGGGTGTTGACGTAGCTGGTCCCCTGGATGTCGCCGCGGGAGTTGGAGAGGAGCGGTTCGTAGGTGGCGAGGCCGTTCTCAACCGCGCCGCTGTAGGTCTCGACGCCGGCGGCGTCGGTCTGGGTCCGGCCGGTGGTCATGATGCCGTTGACCTTGCGCTTGAGCTGGCGGTAGGCGGTGTAGCTGCCGCTGAAGCGGGAGTGCATGCCGTGGCAGCTGTGGCAGGACCACTCGCCGTCGGTAATGGCGCCGCCCGGGGGGTTGGAGGAGAGGGTGGTGTCGGCCGGCATAAAGAGGGAGGTGGCGGCGCCGCCCACGGCGCCCTTGGTGTAGGCCGGGTTGTGGCCCTTCTTCGGATCGTTGGCGGACTGCCAGAAGTCGCCGCCGGGCATGGCGACGCCGGCCGGCTTGACGCCGGTTTCGGTCATGACGATCGGGGCGGTCCAGCCGGTGTCGGTGACGTCGGGCAGCCGGGCGTTGGCCGAGGTGTTGCTGTTCTCAGTGTGGCAGGAGAGACACATGTCGGTCCAGTCGCCGCGGTAGAGCAGCTCGCGGTAGGGGCCGCCGCCGGTGTAACCGGCCAAAGCGACGGCGGCGCCGTCTTCGCTGTTGTGCAGGGTGTGGCAGTCGGTGCAGATCAGACCGTCATAGGAGTGATACTGCTGGGTGTTGACGCCGGTGTTGGCGACGGCGCTCGGGGCGGCCGCCATGGCGGGGGCAGCCATCAGGGCGACGGCGGCCAGGGTCAATACAACCTTCTTCATTTCCTTCTCTCCTTCAGTGCTTGGGTTTTTCCCCGGTGTTCGAACCGCTATCGCCTCTCAGAAAGCGCCCGACCACCGGAGGGGATGCCGACCTTTGCCGGCATCCGTGGCAGTTTAAACCTCATTCCTGTATCGATTTTTCGGGTTTCTTCACCTCCTCTCTCTCTGTCGGGGTTTCAGGTTTCGCTGGGGGTCTTACCCCCGGGGTTGGCCTTCGATTCTTCCTGCGGAAAGCCGATCCGGAAGACCTGCACCCGCTTGAGCGGCTCCTCCAGTACGTAGAGCCGATCCTTGCCGTCCGAGACGATCTTGCTCGGCATGTAGAACTGCCCGTAATTGCGACCGAGGCTACCGAACTCCTCGATGAAATTGCCGTCGCGGTCGTAGCAGAGGACCTTGTTGCGTACCAGGCTGGTGACGAAGATGTGCCCCGCTTCGTCTGTCGTCAGCCCCTGCGGCCGGGCGATCTGCCCGTAGAGGATGCCGGCAGAGCCGAACCGGCGGGGGCTTCCTTGCCGGGGGTCGTAGATCACCATCGAGTAAGGACGCATGTCACTGAAAATGAACCTCCCCTGAGAATCGACCGTCATGCCGTAGATCATGTTGGGGGCATCCTCCCCATTTAGAAACAACTCCTGGTGTTTCTCTCCGAAGGGGTCGATCTTCACAATCCCCCCCTTGCTCTTGAGGGCGTAGACCTCGCCCGCAGGGCCTTCGGCAAAGTACATCGGGCGCACCTGGTTGCCGGGAGCGTCGACGATGCCGGGAAGCTCCAGCACCTCCAGGGGATCCCCCTTGTAGGTGAGGATGCTGACCCTGGCGCTCTGGCTGTGCCCCACATACAGACGCCCCTCGCCATCCATGGCCACCATGCGCGGGGCACCTTCCAGGCCGTCGATCTTGATTTCCTGGAGAAACGCGCCGTCGGCGTTGTAGACAAGAATTCTCCGGGCGCTGACGTCGGTCACGTAAAGCTCGCGGGAGTGTCGATCGAAAAAGATGTCGGTCGGACTCTTCAGCTTCTCCCCGCGGCCACCGGTGGTTTCGATGGAGTAGAGAAACTCCACCCGCATCACTCCCCGGTCCGTCCCCTGCCCCCAGGACAGTGTCGCGGAGGCGAGGAGGAGAGCTAGGGCCGGAGCCAAAATTTTCAGGGTCAGTGGTTTCATAAGATCATTAGCAAGGATTAAATTTAACTTCCCGGTGATTTCCCAGTTGCCTCCTGGCAATAGCAACCCCCATACCAACCCGAAAATATCGAACTGAAATCACCTGAAATCTTGCTTAACGGTGAGGTAATAACAACTACTTAGCTGGTGCCTCCGAACCTGAAAAAGAAAAGGCCCCCGAATATTCGAGGGCCTTTCGCTGCAGTGCCCGGCGGCATTACACCGGACTAAAAATATTATAGCCGATTTTCCAAGTCGGGAAAATGACGGCAATTTTGAAAGAAAGATTACAAAACCGTTGTGATTTTTTTAATTAGCCGAGAGAGGCGGGAGGGGAAGGAAAGCGCAGGGTCACGGTGGTGCCCGCGTCGACCTGACTGCGGATGGCGACGGTGCCGCCGTGCAGGTCCATAATCGACTTGACGATGGAGAGGCCGAGGCCGAAGCCTTGGGGGTGTTTGGTGCGAGTTGTTTCCACGCGGTAGAAGCGGTCGAAGAGTTTGGGCATATCTTCTTCCGCAATGCCGCAGCCGGTGTCGGTGACGGCGACCTCGATGCCGTTCGCCTGGTCCAGTGCCCAGGAAATTGTTACCTTTCCTTGCCCTGGGGTATAGCGGAGGGCGTTGGCAATCAGATTGCCAACGGCCCGGCGAAAGAGGTTCGCGTCGGCGGCAAGGGGGGCATCCTCCACACAGCTGACAGCGAGCTCGATCCCTTTCTCTTCGGCCATCGGCCGATAATATTCGGCGATGAGGTCAACTTCGTCCCGCAGGTTCAGGAGGGACAAAGTCAGAGGGTGTGCCCCGTTCTCGGCACGAGCAAGGAACAGCAGGCTGTCGACGATGTGGCCTAGTCTTCGATACTCTTCCAGCCCCGATTCGAGCACCTGGCGGTATTCCTCCGGGGATCGTTCCCGGCCCAGGGCCACCTCTGCTTCACCCATCAGGTTGCTGAGCGGGGTGCGAAATTCGTGCGCCATGTTGGAGGCGAACTGGGAGAGACGATCGAAGGAGTCCTGCAGCCGGTCAAGCATCAGGTCGTAGGAGCCTGCCAGTTCGTGCAGTTCCTTCGGCCAGTGGCGAGCCTGCAACCGCTCGTCGAGATGGGTGGCGGTAACGCGCCGGGTGATGGAAACGATCTCGCGCAAGGGACGCAGTCCGCGGCGGGAAACCCACACCGACGCCGCCAGCGAGCCCAGCACACCGAAAAAGCCGACGATGAGAAGCTTTTCGCGATATTCGGTCAGAATCTTCATCCTGCGCGTGGAGTTTAATGCCACCTGCAGACGGACCCGGTCGGGGGCATCTCCCAACTCGGTGCACAGTGCCTTGAGCATGAAGACCTGGCCGTCGGCCGTCCGCCATTCGGCCCTCTTGCCGTAGCGCGTCTCCTCCCGGGTCGGCCGGGGGAAGGCCGAGGCCGGGATGATCTGGCCCATCCCCGCCGTTTCTATCAGGACATTGCCTCCTTTATCCAGGACCCGCACGTAATGCTGAACGTATTCGAGGGTGCCGGTCTCCATGGCGATTTCCCGCTTCACCTCCTCCAGGCCGTCGGGCTTGACGAGCATGGCCCGAAGCATGTTCACCTCGTCGCGCAGGTAATGGCTGCTGCGCTCCTCGAGGCTTTTCGCCAGTCCCCAGTAGAGTATCCCGGAAGTCAGGGTGAGGATGAGCACGGCCGCCACGGTGAAGAGGATGACCAGTCGGCTGGTGATCGACAAGCCGGGGGCAGAGGTCCTGCGCTCAGCGCTCTTCAAGGACATATCCTACCCCACGCACGGTGTGAATCAGCTTCTTTTCAAAGGGCTCGTCGACCTTGACCCGCAACCGTCGCATGTGCACGTCGACCACGTTGGTCTCGCTCTCGAAATTGATGTTCCAGATACGCTCGGCGATCCGGGTACGGGAGAGCACCTCGCCCTGCCGGCGGATGAGAAGGGAGAGCAGCGCAAACTCCTTGGGGGTCAGGTCGAGGCGTTTGCCGGCGCGGGTGGCCCGCAGCGCCTGGATGTCGATCTCCAGGTCGGCCACCCGCAGGACCGAGGGGGTCATGACCGGCCCCCGGCGAAGAACAGTGTGGATGCGAGCAAGCAGCTCTGAGAAGGCGAAGGGCTTGACCAGATAGTCGTCCGCCCCCAGCTCGAGTCCCCTCACCCGATCCGTCACCGCATCCTTGGCGGTGAGGAAAAGAACGGGCGTCTGCTTTTGCTGGCTGCGAAGGGAGCGTAGAACCTCCCAGCCGTTCATCCCCGGAAGCATGACGTCAAGAATGATCACGCTGTAGTCGTTGCTCTCGGCCAAGCGCAGGCCGTCGTTGCCATTGCTGGCGACATCGACGGCGAAGGTGTGCTCGGTCAGCCCCCTGCGCAGGTAGTTGGCGGTCTTCTCCTCATCTTCGATGATCAGTATCCGCATCTTAAATCTCCATCCCCCCGGAATCGGGGGATATTTTCCTGATTTTCCGGAATTTTCAGCGCTTGGCAGAATGGCACAAATATTTGCATTGTGCAAATTTTAATCAGGCCGTAATGGAACGGCAATCTTTGCCCTCTGCGCCATCCAGGGCGGACTCAGCCCGACACTCTCCGGGTCCCCGTCAAGGTAGCTTAAGGTTAACTTTAAGCCAAGGTGCTGAGCTGTCCGATTTTTTGTGCCATTGGTTCTTGACGGTCTCCAGGGGTCAACACTTAAGCAGTCCGACCGGACAAGTCCCGTTTTTTGGATCGCTACCCCTGTTTCGAATTGGGTCAAGCTCTCCCACCTATTGACACGCTTCGTTAGCCAGTCAGAAGCATCGGATATGGGCGAGCTTCAATGGGAACGTTGCATGTCACTGTGCGGTTGACAAGACGAAACAGGAGAAAACAGCAGAGAATCGACAACCCCTCAAAGGGAAATTTCTCTTGTAATATCAAGCAATAAGCAATATCATGAAAATCCTCGGCACCCCTTTGGGATAAACAGAATTCAAGAGGTCGGCGGTTCGATCCCGTCTGGACTTACCAAAGAAATAAACAGGTTAGCTGAAAGGCTAACCCCTTTTTCGTTCTTTGTTCCCCGCACGAACGTACAGGTTTTCGCCCCATGCCCTGCCAGTGCCATTCCTTTGCCCTCGAAGCTTTCGACCCCCTCGCCCTCTTCCTGCGTCTCTGCCCGGAGGGGCCGGGCTTTCTGGAGAGCGCGAGCCGCGCCCCGCGCACCGGCCGTTACAGCCTCGTACCCCTGCGCCGCAGCGAATCGTACCGTCTTGACGAGCGAGGTCTGATGCGCCTGGATCAGGACGGCCAGAGCCTCCTCCCCGGCGAGCCGCTGGCCGCCCTCGGCAGCATCCTTGCTGCCCGGCGGGCGTCGCGGCCGGCAGAGGCGGCCTTTTTCCCCGGCGGCTTTTTCGGTTACTTCGCCTATGACCTCGCCGGGCAGATCGAGCGACTGCCCCGCCGCGCCCGGCGCGACCGGCCGGTGCCGCAGCTCTGGCTCGACTGGGTCGACCTGACGGCGATTTATGACCACGATGCCGGCACCCTGACCCTGGCCACCCTCGATTCCTCGGTGAACCTCCAGGCTCTGGAGCAGGAGGTGCGGCAGGCCCTGCGCGCCCCCCTCTCCTCTTTCGTGCCTCCGGTCATAT
>Ga0299906_10001406_pt1 | contig 20738 bp, 16 predicted proteins | sample RVTome_14_FD_200259 | JGI IMG/M metagenome (GOLD analysis project Ga0299906, IMG submission 200259) | Soil microbial communities from uranium-contaminated site in the Upper Colorado River Basin, Wyoming, United States - RVT145D125 (version 2) ...
CACGACCACCTCGGCCGGGGCGCCCCCGACGTCGAGGGCGACGACGTCTACAACGGCGCCCTGGACAACGCCCTCGGTGTCGCGGAGCAGCTCGCCATCGCCCGGGCGTTCACCCGGCTGCCGGAGCCGCCCCCGCGCTCGATCCTGTTCGCGTTCTGGGGAGCCGAGGAACAGGGGCTGATCGGCTCCAGGTTCTACGCCGCGCACCCCACGGTCGCTCCCGGGCGGATCGCCGCGAACCTGAACATGGACGGGGGCAACATCTGGGGCGAGACCCGGGACGTGGTCGTGGTCGGCCACGGCAAGTCCGACCTCGACGCCCTCGTGGAGAAGCACGCGGGAGCTCAGGGCCGCGAGGTGCGTCCGGATCCCTTCGCCGACCGGGGCTTCTTCTACCGCTCGGACCAGTTCAGCCTCGCCAAGGTGGGTGTCCCCGCCATCTACCTCGACTCCGGGATCGACTTCGTCGGCCGTCCCGAGGGCTGGGGGCGCGAGCAGAACGAGGCGTACGAGCGGGAGCGCTACCACCAGCCGAGCGACGAGGTCACGGACGACTGGGTGCTGGACGGCCTCGTCCAGGACGCGCGGCTGCTCTTCGCGTGCGGCCTCGATGTCGCGAACCGGGACCGGCTCCCCGCCTGGAACCCCGGGGACGAGTTCGAGGCGGCGCGCCGGGAGGCCCTGGCGGCGGTGGGCCCGTGAGCCCTACCAGAAGAACGCGTAGAGCCCGAGGGTCACGATCACCACTCCGATGCCCCAGGCCCGCGCTCCCGGCGATGGCGTGAGGTCGATGCGCGTGTTCAGCGGCAGCTCCACGGGCTGCGGCAGGGGCTTGAGCCAGGTGAGCAGCGCCATCAGGCCCAGGACGCAAAAGAACGTGACGGCCATTCGGTCCAGGAAGGCCAGGCTCGGCAGCAGCAGCTTGAGCAGACCGTAGACGATCGGGTTCAGGATGAGGCCCAGCACGCCGCAGATCGCCGGCGCCCTGCGCACCAGCAGGCCGAAGACGAACACGGCCAGGATCCCCGGCGAGATGAAGCCCTGGAACTCCTGGATGTAGGTGAAGATGCCGCCGAAGGCGGGATCGTCCAGGAGCGGCGCGATGAGGCAGCCGACCACGACGAAGACCCCGACGCAGATGCGGCCCACCTTGACCAGGGTCTTCTGGCTCGCCGACTTGTGGATGTACTTCTTGAAGATGTCCATGGTGAAGATCGTGGACGCGGCGTTCAGCATCGACGCCAGCGAGCTCATCACCGCGCCCAGGATCGCCGCGAGCATGAAGCCGCGCAGCCCGGTGGGGATGAGGTGCTTGATCAGGAGGGCGAAGGCCGAGTCGTACTTGTGACCGATCAGCAGGGTCTGCTCGACCACGCGCTGCGCCTCGGATCGCCCTTCATTGGCTGCGGCGATGCGGGCGAGAAGCGCGTCGTTGGCCTCCGCCAGCGGCAGCGTGGTCGAAGCCGGCTCACCGGCCACGGTCTCGTTGAAGGCGACCAGTTGCTGGGCCGCCGCCGGGTCGGTCCGGGCGAACTGCTCGTCGAACCGGAATGCCACCCGGGCGGAGCCCGGGTCGTCCCGAACCTCGGCGAAGGCCGCGAGCACGGGAGCGTTGCTCCGGGCCGCCTCCTCTGCCATCTGGTCCTTGTAAAGGTTGAAGGCGATCATCCCGGGGATCACGATCACGAAGGGGATGATCAGCTTCAACGAGGCCGCAAAGACGACGCCCTTCTGCCCCTCGGCGAGGGAGCTCGCTCCCAGCGTACGCTGCGTGATGTACTGGTTCAGGCCCCAGTAGTAGAAGTTCGGGATCCAGAGTCCCACGACGAGAGCGGTCCACGGGATGTTCAGGTCGGTCTGGGGGAGCACCATGTGGAGCTTCGCGTCGTTCAGCGCGCGGAACTTCTCGATCGCCCCGGCGCCGGCGAGCCCCGGGTCGAGCCCGACCGACTGGGGATCTGCTGCGCCGAGGGCGGAAAACGCCAGCAACGTCACGATCCCGCCTCCCACGATGAGGGCGGAGCCCTGGATCAGGTCGGCCCAGGCGCAGGCCTTCAGCCCTCCGGAGGCGACGTAGACGGCCGCCAGGATTCCGATCGCCCAGGAGGCGGTCACCAGATCGACGCTCACGCCGAGGAAGGTGTGCCCGCCGAAGATCGTGTCCACGGTCAGGGCGCCCGAGTAGATGACGGCGGCGATCGTTACGAACACGTAGATGGACATCATGAAGACCGACATGATCGTCCGTGACAGCGCGTCGTACCGGTACTCGAGGAACTCCGGGATCGTGTAGATGCCCGCCCGGAGGAACTTGGGCAGGAAGAAGAATGCCGTCACGACCAGGGTGATCGCAGCCATCCACTCGTAGCTCGCGATGGCCAGGCCGAGGTAGCCGGCGGCGCTCCCGGACATCCCGACGAACTGCTCGGTGGAGATGTTCGCGGCGATCAGCGAGAAGCCGATCAGCCACCAGCTCAGGCCGCGCCCGGCCAGGAAGTAGGACTCGCTGCTGTCCTCCTCCTGGCGGGACATGACGATCCCGACCGTGATGACGATGACGATGAACCCGACGAAGACCGCGATGTCGAAGGCGTTCAGTACCATCAGCTGCTCTCCCCGCGGAAGACGCCCGCCGGCGGCCGATCCTTCCGCCGGATCGGAACGCTACCACGAGATCGGGGGGGCCTTCCCCGGTAACCAGCCCGCGCCTGGCCGGCCATCCGGACTGGCGCATGGCGGTCGCCGTCAGGCGCCCACGTCCCCGGTCCCATCCCGGCTCAAAGGAATCGGCCGGAACGGTGAATAGCCCAGTAGAGCGACACGGCGCGGCCCTATGCCGCGCGGGGAGGGGCCTGTGACGACGATCAACTGGCGGCGGGTGATCCTGGGGGGCCTGGCGGCGGGTCTGGTCATGAACCTCGGCGAGGGGGCCTTGCATGGCGGTGTCCTGGGTGAGGAGGCCGTGGCGCTCTTCCGGCAGCACGGCGTGCCGGACACGGCGCAGGCCTGGCAGATGGGCGCTCTGGTCGGGATGACTTTCGTGTTGGGCATCGCCGCAGTGTGGTTGTACGCGGCGATCCGACCGCGCTTCGGCGACGGGCCGCGCACGGCGGTGATCGCCGGCCTCGCGGTGTTCGTCCTCGCCCACCTCTGGTCCGGCGTCTACCTCGGCGCCGCCTTCGCCGGGCTCGTCACGCCCCGGCTCGCGTGGCTTCCGGTGGTCTGGGGGCTGATCGAGGCGCCGCTCGGAACGCTGGTGGGCGCGTGGCTCTACCGGGAGTAGCGGCTCCGACCCTCGCGAAGCAGGGCCACCTGACAGGCGTCAGGTCACTTCCCTGACGCCCTTCACCATTTTGCCTGCTCGAGGACGCCCCCTCCGACCAGCTCGCAACGGCGTTCGCAACGTCCACGCCCCGCCGTGCTACCTTGTCGTCTCCTCCGTCGACTCGAATGACCGTCCGGTTCCTCTGCGTCTGCGCCCTGCTCGCGGCCGGGGTCCGCGCCGAGGAGCCCGGGGAGTCCGCGTTCCTGACCCGGGTGCGGCGCCTCACCTTCGAGGGTCGCCGCGCGGGGGAGGGCTACTTCTCGCCGGACGGGAGCCGGATGGTCTTCCAGAGCGAGCGCGAGCCCGGGAACCCCTTCTACCAGATCTACCTGCTCGACCTCGTCACCGGGGACGTGGAGCGCGTCTCGCCAGGTCGGGGCAAGACCACCTGCGCCTTCATCCGGCCCGGGACCGGGGACGTGCTGTTCGGATCCACCCACCACGATCCCCGCAGCGAGGAGCTGCAGCGGGAGGAGCTGGAGCTGCGGGCGTCGGGCCGCGAGCGGCGCTATGCCTGGGACTACGATCCGGAGATGGAGATCTGGGTCCGGGACCCCGCCGCCGGCGCGCTGAGGCGCCTGACGCACGAGCGCGGCTACGACGCTGAAGGGAGCTACTCCCCGGACGGAGAGTGGATCGTGTTCGCGTCGCTGCGGGACGCCTACTCCCGGGAGCTGGCCGCCGAGGAGCAGAAACGGCTCGAGACGAACCCGGCCTTCTTCGGAGAGATCTACAGGATGCGGGCGGACGGGAGCGAGGCGCAACGGCTCACCGCCGCGCCGGGCTACGACGGGGGGCCGTTCTTCTTTCCGGACGGGTCCCGGATCGTGTGGCGCCGCTTCGATGCCGAGGGGCTGATCGCCGACGTCTGGACCATGAAGCCCGACGGCACCGATCAACGGCAGGTCACGGACTTCGGGTCCATGAGCTGGGCGCCCTACGTCCACCCCTCGGGCGAGTACCTGCTGTTCGCCTCCAACAAGCTCGGCTTCGAGAACTTCGAGCTGTACCTCGTCGACGTGGAGGGAGGGAGGCAGCCGGTCCGGGTGACCCACTCGGACGGCTTCGACGGGTTGGCCGTGCCGTCGCCGGACGGAGCGCGCCTCTCCTGGACCTCGAGCCGCGGTGGGGGAGGCGGCGGGCAGATCTACCTGGCGGAGTGGAACCACGAGGCGGCCCGCGCGGCCCTGGCCGCCGCACCGCCGCGGGACTGACGGAGGAGAGATGCTGCTGAGACTCGCGTGCGCGTCGCTGGTCCTCGCCGCGGCGCCGGCCGGCGACCGACTGGACGTCCGACGCCACGTCGAGACCCTCGCCGGGGAGGAGATGGACGGGCGGCTCACCGGTACCGAGGGCGCGCGCCGGGCCGCCGACTACATCGAGGCCGAGCTGGAGCGACTGGGCACGCGGCCCCTGCCGGGGCAGGAGGGGTTCCGCCTCCCCTTCGAGTTCACCGCGGGCGTGGACGACGCCGGCTCCACCCTTTCGCTGAACGGGGCGGTGCTGGCGGACGGGGTCCGTGGCCTCTCCTTCTCCGACGCGGGCCGCGCCTCGGGGGAAGTGGTGTTCGCCGGCTACGGCATCACGGTTCCGGAGAGCCAGGGCTTCGGCTACGACAGCTACCACGGCCTCGACGTGAAGGACGAGATCGTGCTCGTCCTTCGCTACTTCCCCGAGGACGCGTCGCCGGAGGCGAAGGGCATCCTGGCCCGCTACTCCGGGCTGCGTTACAAGGCGATGGGCGCCCGGGAGCGGGGAGCCCGGGGCTTGCTCGTCGTGAGCGGGCCGCGCTCCCCGAACCCCGGGGAGCTGGTGAGGCTCAGCTTCGACAGCGCCGCCTCGGGCTCCGGCATCGTGGCGGCGAGCGTCACCGGGGACGTGGCGGACCGCATTTTCGAGAGCGTCCCGGGGCGGACACTGGAGGAGGCCCAGTCCGAGCTGGACTCGGCCAATCCCCACGTGTCGGGGTTCGCCATAGAGGGGCTGGAGCTGACCCTCGACGTCGCGCTGAAGCGCGAGAGCCGTACCGGCTACAACGTAGCGGGCTACCTCCCGTCCAGCGGGGAGGGCTCCGCCGGCCCCATGGTGCTGCTGGGAGCCCACTACGACCACCTGGGGCGCGGCGACCAGGGCAACTCCCTGGCAGGCGCCGGGGAGGCGGGGCAGGTTCACTTCGGAGCCGACGACAACGCCTCGGGCGTCGCGGCCGTGCTGCGCGCCGCGGCTCTCCTGGGTGAGGGCGAGCGCGCCGCCCCCGTGGCCTTCGCGTTCTGGTCGGGGGAGGAGCTGGGCCTGCTGGGATCTGCGGCCTTCGTCTCCTCCGCTGCGCTCGCCCCGGAGGACGTGCTCGCCTACCTGAACTTCGACATGGTCGGGCGCCTCGTGGACGAGAAGCTCCAGCTCCAGGCCGTGGGAACCAGCTCGGTATGGCCGGGCCTGATCGAGCAGGTCAACGTCCCGCTCGGGTTCGACGTGCAGGTGAGCGAGGATCCCTACCTCCCGACGGACGTCACGAGCTTCAACCAGGCCCGGGTGCCGAGCCTGAACTTCTTCACCGGCAGCCACGCCGAGTACCACCGTCCGGCCGACCGCCCCGAGCTGATCGACTACGTGGGCCTCGAGCGGATCGCCCGCTTCGGCGCTCTCGTCGCCGAGAAGCTGTCGAAGCTCGACCCGCGCCCCGACTTCGTCGAGGTGGCTCGCACGGCTCCCGAACGGGGCAGCCGGGATGCGGTGCGGGCCTACACGGGCACGATCCCGGACTACGGCACCGAGGTCGAGGGTCTGCTGCTCAGCGGCGTCGTCGAGGGGGGGCCGGCAGAGCAGGCCGGACTGCGCGGCGGCGACGTCATCGTGGAGCTGGCCGGCCAGAAGATCACGAACATCTACGACTACACCTACGCCCTCGACGTCGTGAAGATCGACGAGCCGACACGCGTGGTCTACCTGCGGGACGGGGAGCGCCACGAGACCGAGCTGACTCCCCGGGCCAGGAAGTAGCGGCTACTCGAAGAGCGCTCTCTTCTCGAGCTGGAAGCGGTTGCTCTCCCGCAACGGGAAGTCCTCGCTGACGTAGCCGCGGGCCGGAGCCGTCTCGGTGCGCGCGACGCACCGCAGTGAGTAGCCCGGGGCATTCCCCGCGAATCTCGCCGCGAGGACGGCTCGCATCCCGGGGGCTACCAGCACGCTCAGGCTGCTTCGCCCGTCCCCCGGCATCCGGGCGTGGCCGTGGGCGCGCCACAGCGTGAGCAGCTCCCCCTCGGTGGGGAGGGCCCAGTGCCCCTCTGGTTCGAGGGCCGCGCAAAACGCCTCCGCGCTCCCGAGGTCGTGCACGGCGGTCGCCGTGTCCCAGGCCAGAGGGCCCCGCCACAGCAGCCCGGACGACTCGTCGAGCCACAGCTCGTCGCCGGCCGCGTTCGTGGCCCGGATCCATCCGTCGGGCCCGCGCTCGAGGATCACCGGTTCGAGAGGCCCCGCGAATCGAGCCTCGAGGGACGCGAGGAACTCGCGATCTGCGGATCGGTCCTGCGCCTCCCGGGCGGCTCGCCCCAGCGAGGAGAGCTCGCTGATCGCGATCTCGATCGGAAAGGTGAACCCGCCGTGGATCGGGATCGGGCACAGGAGTGCCTCGACCCCGACGACACCGACCGCGACGATCGACGCGATCCGTCGACCGAGATGTCGGGTGAGACGGTACGCGGCCACGGCGAGGGACACGGCGATCCCGAGAAGCACGCCGTAGAAGAGAAGCACCTCCACTCCTCGAGTGTACGAGCAGACGCGGCGAACGCTGACTGTGCAGCGCCGGGCGAGGTGGCTCGAGTCGCGGCTGCTGTAGGATGGTCGCGTCCCGGGGGCGCTCAGGTCGCCGGCTGGCGGTCGCCGAGGTCCCGACGGAGGAGCACCCATGACCTCGCGTCCCAAGCTTCGCTCGAGTGCCTGGTTCGGAGGCCTCGACCGGGACGGCTTCATCCACCGCAGCTGGATGAAGAACCAGGGCATTCCCGCGGACCTATTCGACGGCCGGCCCGTGATCGGGATCTGCAACACGTGGTCCGAGCTGACGCCCTGCAACGCCCACCTCCGCGAGATCGCGGAGCGGGTCAAGCGGGGGGTCTACGAGGCGGGAGGGCTCCCCCTGGAGTTCCCCGTGATGTCCCTCGGGGAATCCAACCTCCGCCCCACCGCCATGCTGTTCCGCAACCTCGCCAGCATGGACGTGGAGGAGTCGATCCGCGCCAACCCCGTGGACGGCGTCGTGCTGCTGGTGGGCTGCGACAAGACGACGCCGTCGCTGCTGATGGGGGCGGCGAGCTGCGACGTCCCCGCCGTCGCCGTGTCCGGCGGGCCCATGCTCAACGGCTGGTTCAAGGGCTGCGAGATCGGCTCGGGGACCGACGTCTGGCGCTTCACCGAGGACGTGCGGGCGGGACGGATGAGCGCGCCGGACTTCCTCGACGCCGAATCGTGCATGAACCGTTCGGCGGGACACTGCATGACCATGGGGACCGCCTCCACCATGGCCAGCATGGTGGAGGCGCTCGGGATCGGGCTTCCCGGAAACGCCGCGATCCCGGCCGTGGACGCGAGGCGGCGGGTGCTGGCGCAGGTCGCGGGCCGGACGATCGTGGAGATGGTCCACGGCGATCGGCGCATATCGCGGATCCTGACCCGGGAGGCTTTCGAGAACGCGATCAGGGTCAACGCGGCCATCGGGGGATCCACCAACGCCGTGATCCACCTGATCGCGCTGGCGGGCCGCCTGGGCGTGGAGCTCGGGCTCCAGGACTGGGACCGCCTCGGGCGCGACGTCCCCACGATCGTCGACCTGATGCCCTCGGGCCGTTTCCTGATGGAGGACTTCTACTACGCCGGGGGGCTGCCCGCCGTGATGCGCAGCCTGCTGGAGGCCGGTCTGCTCCACGGTGAGGCACTCACGGCGAACGGCTCCACCCTCGGCGAGAGCTGTCGCGAGGCGCCGAACCACAACCCCGAGGTCGTCCGCCCGCTCTCGAACCCCCTCGTCGCCAGCGGCGGGATCGCGGTCCTGCGGGGCAACCTCGCGCCGGACGGCGCGGTCCTGAAGCCCTCGGCCGCAACCCCCGGGCTGATGCGGCATCGCGGGCGGGCCGTGGTCTTCGAGACCATCGAGGACTACAAGCGCCGGATCGAGGATCCCGACCTGCCCGTCGACGAGAGCTCCGTGATGGTGCTCAAGAACTGCGGCCCGCGGGGCTATCCGGGGATGGCCGAGGTGGGGAACATGGGCCTGCCGTCCAAGCTGCTGCGGAAGGGCGTCCGGGACATGGTGCGGGTCTCCGACGCCCGCATGAGCGGCACCGCCTACGGGACCGTGGTGCTCCACGTGGCCCCCGAGGCCGCCGCCGGGGGCCCGCTGGCGCTGGTCCGGGAGGGCGATCCCATCGCGCTGGACGTGGAGGCGCGCACCCTCCAGCTGGAGGTGGAGGACGCGGAGCTGGAGCGGCGCCGGCGGGAGTGGACGCGGCCCGAGCCCGCCATGGCGAGCGGCTACCAGCGCCTCTACGTCGACCACGTGCTCCAGGCCGACAAGGGCTGCGACTTCGACTTCCTGGTGGGGATGCGCGGGGCTGCGGTTCCCCGGGAGTCGCACTGAGAGACGGGCGCGCTTGCAGCCCGTGCTAGGCTCTGTCCCTATGCGCACGCGGGGCCGCACTCGCGCTCTCGGGATGCTCCGGTCGATCGCGCTGTCGCTGCTCGCGGTGATCGCCGCCGACGTGGTGGGAGACGCCGACTGCGATCCCCTCCGACTCGACGTCGGTTCGGTGACCCTGGCCGTGGCTCCGGCCGGAGCCACGTCGACGGCCGACCCCTGCGCAGACTTCTGCGTCCCCGATTGCTTCTGCTGCGCGCGTTCGGTCGGGGCCGCCACCGCCGCCGTCCCTCCCGTGCCGGCTCTGCTGTCTCCTCTGGCACCAGCGGACGCTGCCGACCGGACCCAGGGCGTTCGCCCTTTGCTGGACCACCCTCCCCGGCCGCTCCCCCGTACCAGCTAGCTCGTAGTCCCGGGCCGCCCGCTCGAGAGCGCCGTCCGGGGTGTCGACGCGCACCAGATCACCATTCGGGAGGACAGCCGTGTCATCCATGCACGGGCCCTGGCGCCCGGCCATTACCTTCATCGCCGTGCTCGGAGCGGGCGTCCCCGCGCCGTCCGAGCCGCTCCTCGACGAGGAGTCCTTCGTCCGGGCCGTGCTGCGCGCCCATCCCGGCGCGCGCCAGTCGGCCGCCCTGGATGCCGCCGCGGCCGCGGAACGAAGGTCCGGGCGCCTGCTCCCGGACCCGGCGCTCGGGTTCTCCTGGGCCCGAGCCCGCTCCCTCGACGGCGTGCGGCGGGCGGAGACGGGCTGGGCGGTCACCCAGACGATCCCCTGGCCGCCCACCTTCTCGGCCGGGTTGCGGGCCGCGGACCGGGAGGCCGACGCCCTCAGCGCCCGGGGCGAGGCGACCCGCTGGGAGCTGGAGATCGAGGCGCGGTCGGCGTTCGCCAGGCTCCTCTTCGCGCGCCGGGCCGCCGAGATCGCCCGGGAGGCCGAAGCCGACGCGCTGGAGCTGAGGGAGCTGACGGCGAAGCGCGCCGAGCTGGGCGAGTCGCGAGAGGTGGATCGCATCAAGGCCGAGGTCGAGTGGCTCCGCCAGCAGAGGACCCGCGCGTCCCTGGAGCGGGACGCCGAGGCGGTCGAGGCGGTCCTGCGCGGCCTCGCCGTCGAGCCCCTGCCGCGGCCGCTCGTCCTGGACGGGGAGCTGCCCGCCGCAGCGGCCCCGGTCGACGTCGCCGCGCTGCGCGCCCGCCTCGCTGCGGCCAACCCGGACGTGCGGAGCGCCCAGGCCGTCTCGGCCCGCGACGCCGCCCTCGCCTCCGTGGCGCGTCGTGGCCGCGTCCCCGACCTCGACGTCACGTGGTTCCGCGAGGAGGAGCTGGACAAGACCGCGAACGGCATCGAGGTGAACGTGCGGGTGCCGCTCTGGAACGCGAACCGCGGGGAGATCGCCCGGGCCGAGGCCGCGGCGACTCTGGCGCAGGCCGAGGCGCAACGGACGCTGCTCGAGCTGGAGGGCACCCTCGAGGGCGCGGCCCGGGAGCTGGACGGGGCGTCCGCCCAGGTCGAGATCCTGGCCGCCCGCCTGCTCCCCGCCGCAGAGCAGAGCCTGGACCTGGCGCGATTCGCCTACCGCGAGGGAGAGACGTCCCTCCTCGAGCTGCTGGACGCGCAGCGCACCTTCCGCGAGACGCAGCGCGAGGCGCTCTCCTCGCGCCTGGCCCTGGCGCTGGCCCTGGCCGAGGTGCGCAGGCTGGTGGGACCCGACTTCGAGCCCGGGAGGTGAATGTGAGAGCGACCGCCGTGAGCGCGCTGTGCCTGGCCGCCTTCGCCTGCGCGGCCTTCTCCTCCTGCGGCCGCGGCGAGGCGCCCCCCGGCAGGGCCGACGAGCACGCCGCGCACGAGGAGCCCGGCGCCGAGCACACCGAGGCGGGCATCCCGGAGAGCGTCCGCCTCTCCTCGGCCGCGGTCGCCGAGGCGGGAATCGGCACCTCGACCGTGTTGCCCGTGAACCTCGAGCACCTGCTCGTGCTCAACGGCCAGGTGGGCCACGACGAGAACCGCCTGCTCGAGGTGGGCGCCAACGTGCGCGGGCGCGTCGTGTCGATCCCGGTCGACCTCGGCGATGCCGTGTTCCGGGGTGACGTGCTCGTGACGGTGGAGAGCGTGGAGCTGGGCCGGGCCCGCGAGGACGTCGTCCGGGAGCTGGCGGCGGTGCGCGTGGCCCGCCGCGCCTACGAGCGCGCCCGATCCCTGGTGGAGGCGAAGGCGATCAGCGACGGCGAGTTCCAGGAGCGCGAGGGCGCCTACCTCGCCCGGAAGGCCGCGGCCGACGCCGCCGAGCGGGCGCTCCACATACTGGGCGAGACGCAGGAGCGGATCGACCGGCTGCGCGCGGCCGCCGAGTCGGGCTCCCACACGCCCGAGGACGGCGCCGCGCTCGCCCTGCGCGCCCCCTTTGCCGGGCGCGTCATCGACCGCAAGGTGACGCCCGGGACGCTCTTCGAGGCGATGCAGCCGCTGGTGACCCTGGCGGACATCTCGACCGTCTGGGTGTTCGCCCAGGCCTACGAGAAGGACCTGGCGCTGCTCCGGGAGGGCGTCGCCGTCACGCTGCGCACCGAGGCCTGGCCCCAGGAGGTGTTCCGCGGCAGCGTCGACTTCATAGGCAGCGTGATCGACCCGGCCACGCGCACTTTGCGGGTCCGCGCCACGGTTCCGAACCCCGACGAGAAGCTGCGTCCCGGGATGTTCGTGAAGGCCCAGGTGGACGTTCCCCAGGCCTACGAGGGCGGGACCGTGCTCGCGGTGCCCCAGTCGGCGCTCCAGACCCTCGAGGGCCGCACCACGGTGTTCCTGCAGGCCGAGCCGGGAGTCTTCGTGCGGCGGCTGGTGGAGACGGGCCACAGCTTCGAGGGCTTCACCGAGATCTACTCGGGAATCCAGGAGGGCGACGAGGTCGTCACCGAGGGCAGCTTCGTGCTCAAGTCGGAGTTCGCCCGGGCCTCCCTCGCCCACGAGCACTGAGATGCTCGCCCGCATCGTCGACTGGAGCCTGGACAACCGGCCGCTGGTGCTGATCCTGGCGGCGCTCCTCGTGCTCGGCGGCGCGTACGCGCTCACGCAGCTGCCCATCGACGCGGTCCCGGACGTCACGAACGTCCAGGTCCAGATCCTCACCAAGGCCCCGGCGCTGGGTCCGGCCGAGATGGAGCAGTTCGTCACGTACCCGATCGAGGCGGCCATGAACGGCCTGCCCGACCTGGTGGAGATCCGCTCCGTCTCACGCTACGGGCTCTCCGCGGTGACCGTGGTCTTCGAGGACCACGTGGACGTCTACTTCGCCCGACAGCTCGTGAGCGAGCGGCTCGGTCATGCCCGCGAGGCGATCCCGCCCGGCTTCGGCACGCCGGAGATGGGGCCGGTCTCCACGGGCCTCGGCGAGGTCTTCATGTTCACCGTCGAAGGCGAAGATCTCTCGCCGATGGAGCGGCGGACGCTCCTCGACTGGGACATCGCCCCGCGGCTGCGGGCGGTGCCCGGCGTGACCGAGGTCAACGCCTGGGGCGGCCTGCTCAAGCAGTACCAGGTGGTGGTGGACCCGGCGAAGCTGGTGGCCTTCGGTCTCTCGCTGCGCGAGGTGTTCGACGCGGTGGAGCGCGGCACCGGCAACGCGGGCGGCGGCTACATCGAGCACAACCGCGAGCAGTACGTGATCCGCGGCGAGGGGCTGGCCCGGGACGCCGGCGACATCTCCAAGCTGGTCCTGAGGGCCGGCGCCGGCGGGACCCCGGTGACGGTCGGTCACGTGGCCGAAGTCCGCGAGGGCGCCACGCTGCGGATCGGCGCGGCGACCGCCGACGGCAAGGGGGAGACGGTGATCGGCATCGCCCAGATGCTGGCGGGGCAGAACGCCCTCGCGGTGGCTTCGCGGGTGCGCGCGGCCGTGGAGGAGCTGCAGCCCACGCTCCCCGAGGGCGTGCGCCTCGTTCCGTTCTACGACCGCGAGGATCTCGTGCGCCGCGTCATCCGCACCGTCGAGACCAACCTCCTCGAAGGCGGCCTGCTCGTGGTGGCGGTGCTGCTGGCCTTCCTCGGCAACCTGCGCGCGGGACTCATCGTGGCCTCCGCGATACCGCTCTCCATGCTGCTCGCGTTCACGGGGATGGTCCAATCGCGCATCTCGGCGAACCTGATGAGCCTGGGCGCCATCGACTTCGGCCTGATCGTCGACGGCGCGGTGGTGCTCGTGGAGAACGTCGTGCGGCGCCTGGGCGAGCCCGCGGATCGCGGGAAGCCCGTGCGCCAGGTGACCGCCGAGGCCGCCCGGGAGGTCGTGCGACCGGTCGCCTTCGGGATCGGGATCATCACGCTGGTCTATCTGCCGATCCTGAGCCTCGGCGGCATCGAGGGGAAGATGTTCAAGCCAATGGCCTGGACCGTGGTCTTCGCCCTGGCGGGATCGCTGCTGCTCACCCTCACCGTTGTGCCGGTGCTGGCCTCGCTGCTGCTGCGCGCCGACGAGGCCGGCCACGAGCCGCGGTTCGTGGGCCGGCTGCGCGAGGCGTACCTGCGGGCGCTGGGCGTCGTGTTCCGGCGCCGGGTGCCGGTGCTCGCCGCGGCCGCCGCGGTGCTGGTGGCCGCGATCCTCGTGGGCACGCGTCTCGGCGGCGAGTTCATCCCGCGCCTCGACGAGGGAGACATCACGTTGCAGGGCTTCAAGCTCCCGTCCGTGGCGCTCTCGGAGGCCATCGCCGCCACGACGCGCGTCGAGCGGGTGCTGCTGCGCTTCCCCGAGGTCGAGACCGTGGTGACGCGCTCGGGCAGCCCCGAGGTCGCCACCGACGTCATGGGCATCGAGCTGGCCGACCACTTCGTGATCCTGAAGAACACCGCGGAATGGAGCGCCGACAGCAAGGGGGAGCTGATCGCGAGGATGGAGGCGGCCCTGCTCGAGGCCGTGCCCGGGACCGGGCTGTCGTTCACCCAGCCCATCGAGATGCGCTTCAACGAGCTGATCGCGGGGGTGCGCTCGGACGTCGCCGTCAAGCTCTTCGGCGACGACCTGGCCCTGCTCGCGCAGAAGGGCGAGGAGATCGCCCGCGTCGTCGCCGCCGTGCCCGGCGCCGCCGACGTGAAGGTCGAGCAGACCCGGGGGCTCCCCGTTCTGCGCATCCGCGTGGACCGCGATCGCTGCGCGCGCTACGGCATCGCCGTGGGCGACGTCCTGGACACGGTGGAGGCCGCCCGCGCCGGCAAGGTCGTGGGCACCGTGTTCGAGGGGCAGCGGCGCTTCGCCCTGGTCGTGCGTTTCGCGGACCCGGCGGCCCAGACCGTCGAGGCACTCGGGAGCATCCCGGTGGCCACGCCCGGCGGGGCCAGCGTGCCGCTGGCGCAGGTCGCCGACATCGGCATCGACAGCGGGCCCGCCCAGATCAGCCGCGAGGCGGTGCGGCGCCGGATCGTGGTCGAGGCGAACGTCCGCGGGCGGGACGTCGCATCGTTCGTGGCCGAGGCCTCGGAGCGGCTGGGGGAGGCGGTTCGCCTCCCCCCGGGCTACTACGTGAGCTGGGGCGGGCAGTTCGAGAACCTGCGCGCGGCGACGGAGAGGCTCGCGGTCGTGGTCCCGCTGGTGCTCGGGCTCATCTTCGCGATGCTGTACTTCGCCTTCGGCTCGGCGGGGCCCGCTGCCCTCATCTACCTCAACGTGCCCTTCGCGGCCGTGGGCGGCGTCTTCGCCCTGGCGCTGCGGGGGCTCCCGTTCTCGATCTCGGCCGGCGTGGGCTTCGTCGCCCTCTTCGGCGTGGCGGTGCTGAACGGCGTGGTGCTGATGACGCAGGTCCGAGAGCTCGAGAGGACGACCGACCTGCCGATCCCGGAGGTCCTGCGCCGGGCCTGCGCCACGCGCCTGCGTCCTGTGCTGATGACCGCGCTGGTCGCCTCCCTCGGCTTCGTTCCCATGGCGCTCGCCACCGGATCGGGAGCGGAGGTCCAGCGACCCCTGGCGACGGTCGTGATCGGCGGTCTCGTCACGTGCACCGCGCTGACGCTGTTCGTGCTGCCCGCCGTCTACGGGCTCTTCCGCGGGCGTGGGGGAGAGTGAACGGGCGCTCAACTCGGTCCGGACCGAGTTCCAACGTCGTGTCGTCTCGCCGGATCTCCTTCTGACCGGGCACCGGGTTGAGCGCAGGAGCTGGAGGGTGCGGCCTCGCGGCGGTACAGGTGGCGCCGGTCCACCTCGGCGATGTGGGCGACCAGTTTCGCCTCGGCGCGGCGTGATCGTCGGGCCAACTGTGAGAGCCGGGTCAGCAGCACGTCGTCGGAGAGTGAAGGAAGTGGTATTTCGGTCATGGATCCAATATGGGCAGGGTTCGAAGGCGCGAGCGAGGGCACCTGCGCCACGAGTGGAAGCGTGGGCTGCGGTTTCCGCCGTCAGAGTGGCCTGGCCTACTACCCCGCGCGCCTTCCCGGGCTCTCGGGATTGACACCCCCTTCCCGCCGGGGTTAGCGTCCAAGCCTCTTCCGATGCGTCGCTGCCTCGTCCTCTTCAGCCGCGATCCCGAGGCCGAGGCGCGCACCAAACGCCTCCCGGGTTCCGAGCCGGTGTTCGCCACGACGCTCGCACGGGTCGCCCGCGCAGCCGAGGAGGCGGGCTTCGAGCTGCTGGTCGCCGGCCGCGCCGCGCGAGCGCTCCCGAAGGCGACGGCCGTGCGGCAGCGTGGCATCACCTTCGGCGAGCGCTTGTGCAACGCTCTGACCGACGCCCGCGGCCTCGGCTACGAGCAGGTCTTCGTGGTCCCGGGGGACGTCCCGGGCCTCAACGGGCGCACGCTCCTCTCTGCCGCCCGGGCCCTCGAGCAGGCCGCCGTGGTCGCCGGCCCCTCTCCGGACGGGGGCATCTACCTCCTGGGCCTGCGCGGAGTCTCCCTGGATTGGATCGCGAGCGTGCGCTGGCGCACCGCATCGGTGTTCCAGGACGTGTGCCGGGCGGCCTGCGCGCTCGGCGTCGCGGTGCTCCCGGTCCTCGCCGACCTCGACCGCGCGCGCGACCTGGACCGACTCGCGTGCGACCATCGACTGGACCCCGAGCTGCGCCGGCTGATCGGCCGCGCGCGCCTCGCTTCGCGCCCGCCCTCCCGCCACGGAATCCGCCCGGTCGGGCGGACGCTCGGCGGCCCCGCCCCGGTCCGCGGACCTCCCTCTCCCGCGCTCTGACGACGACCCGGGCTCGCCGCGATGCGCGGGAGCCCTCGGCGACAGCCTGTGGGAGAACGGAGGTTCGACCGTGACGAGCTATTACCTGTCGGAAGACCTGGCCCGCTTCGGCGAGATGAGCAAGGCCGCCCCGAAGCTTCACGACCTGTTCATGAAGTGGTACGGGGCCGCGATGGAGGAGGGGGCGCTGGACGCCCGGACCAAGAAGCTGATCGCCCTCGCGGTGGCGTACGCGATCCAGGAGCCCTACTGCATCGACTCCTACGCCTCGGCATGCGCCGACGCCGGCATCACGCCGGAGGAGATGGCCGAGGCGGTGAGCGTCGCGGCCGGCCTGCGCGGTGGCGGCGTGATCGCGCACTGGGTTCAGGCCTGCAACACGCTCTCGAGGAAGGAGTGAGGCCCTCCGGGAACGGCCGATGACGGCGAGAGCCGTCGTGATCGGCGCGGGCCCGAGCGGGCTCGAAGCCGCCCTCGGCCTGGTCGAGCGCGGCTTCGACGTCACGGTCCTGGAGAAGGACCGTGTCGGAGCCTCACTGCTGCGCTGGGGCGCCCACACCCGATTCTTCTCCCCGCTCGGGATGAACGTGTCCTCCCGGGCGCGGCGCGCCCTGGGTCGCGGCCTCGGCCCCGAGGAGGCCATGCTGACCGGCCCCGAGATGGTGGAGAGGGTCCTCGAGCCGCTGGCCCGAAGCCCGGCCCTCGCGGGGAGGGTGCGGCTCGGCCACCGCGCGGCCGGCGTGGGGCGGGCGCGGCTCACCCGCGGGGAGCTGGCGGGACATCCGATCCGCGCCGAGCGGCCCTTCTGCGTGCTCGCGGAGGGCCCCGAGGGGGAGTACCGCTTCGAGGCGGAGGTGGTCCTGGACGCCACCGGAGTCTGCGACACGCCCGCGGCGATCGGATCGGGGGGCGTGCCCGCTCCCGGAGAGCGAGGGCTGGCCGAGCGGCTGGTGCGGCATCTCGGAGATCTGGAGGCGCGGCTGCCCGATCTCGCCGGTCGCGACGTGCTCCTCGTCGGCCACGGGCACTCCGCGGCGAACGCCCTGGCGCTGCTGTCGCGGGTCGACCCCGCACCGCGCGTCACGTGGGCCGTCCGCACCCCGAACCGCCACCCGGTGGTGCAGGTTTCCGACGACCCGCTCCCCGAGCGACGCGGGATCGTCGACGCCGCGAACCAGCTCGCGGCCACGCCGCCGCCGTTCCTGAAGCTGGAGCGGCGGGCCGGGGTGGAGTCCCTGCAGCGCGCCGCGCAAGGTGCGATCGACGTCGGCCTGTCGGGAGGGCGAGGGGGGCGCTACGACGTCGTGCTCGGGTTCACGGGGTACCGTCCCGATCTCTCCTTTCTCTCCGAGCTGGCCCTCGAGGTGTCGCCCCTCAGCGAGGGGCCCGCGCGCCTCGCCGCCGCCGTCGCGGGTGCCACCGACTGCCTGAGCCCGCCCCGGGTCCGCGGCGAGGATCTCGCCACGGGAGAGCCCGGCTTCCACTTCGTCGGCGCGAAGAGCTACGGCCGCATTCCGACCTTCCTCCTCCAGACCGGCCTCGAGCACCTCGACTCGATCCTGGACGGGCTCGCCGGGAGGACGGCGGCGTGAGCGCGACGGGCGCCGCGGCTGCCGGCGAGCATCCCGAGGCGCCGCTGTTCGCCCTCGACGTGCTCTGGTTCCACGTCGCGGGATCTCTCTGCAACCTCGAGTGTCGCCACTGCTTCGTCTCGGCCTCGCCGACGAACCACCGCTTCGGGATGCTGGACCTGGCCACGGTGAAGCGCCATCTCCGCGACGCGGAGCACCTGGGGGTGAAGGAGTACTACTTCACAGGCGGCGAGCCGTTCCTGAACCCGGAGATCCTCCCGATTCTCGAGGCCGCCCTCGGGCAGGGACCCGTCTCGGTGCTGACGAACGGCCTGCTGATCCGGAGCGGGACGGCCCGGGCCCTGCGGCGCCTCTGGGACGGCTCACCGTACAGCCTCGACGTGCGCATCTCGGTCGACGGATGGGATGCGGCCAGCAACGACCCGATCCGGGGAGAGGGCAGCTTCGAGCGGATCCTCGCCGGCGTGCGCCACCTCGCCGCGGCCGGGCTCAACCCCGTGATCACCGTCACCGAGGCGTGCCAGGGCGCGGCTTCCTCGGCGGGCCGGGCCCGCTTCCTCGACTTCCTGCGGGAGATCGGGCTCCCGAAGCCGCGCCTCAAGGTCATGCCCCTGCTGCGGCTCGGGGCGGAGACGGGGCGCACGCGAGCCTACGCCGCCTGGGAGAACCTTCGGGGTCGCACGCTCTCCCGTGACGAGGCGGCGGCTCTGGGGTGCAGCTCGGGCCGCATCGTCACCTCCGAGGGCGTGTCCGTGTGCCCGATCCTGGTGGACTCCCCGGAAGCGCGGATGGGCAGCTCACTGGAGGAGACCCTGCGCCCGTTCCGGCTCAGCCACTCGGCCTGCTATACGTGCCATGCGGAGGGGCTCTCGTGCCGGACGTGACGGGCTCCTCCCCGGTCATCGTGGACGCGGGGGAGATGCGCCGGGTGGCCTTCCTCGGGGGCATCTACTCCAACTACCTCGCCCTGGAGCGGGCCCTGGCTCTCGCCCGGGAGCGGTGCGTCGACGCGGTGTTCGCCTTGGGCGACTTCGGTGCGTTCGGCCCCCACCCCGACCGGAGCGTGGAGATCCTGCGGGAGGCGGGCGTCTTCGCGATCCAGGGCAACTACGAGGAATCCCTCGCCTCGGGCGCCGACGACTGCCACTGCGGTTACACCGATCCCCGGGACGACCACTTCGCCCGGATCAGCTACGACTACACGCGGGACAACACCGCCGCCGAGCACCAGCGCTGGATGGGGACCCTGCCGGGGCACATCCGGCTGCGGATCGGCGGCCGCCGCGCGCTGCTCTGCCACGGCTCGCCCCGCACCATCAACGAGTTCCTGTGGCGGAGCATGACCCCCGACCCGTTCATCCGCAGGCTGCTCCGGGATCACGACACCGATCTCGTCGTCTGCACGCACACCGGGCTGCACTGGAGCCGCTTCCTCGAGCCGGGCCGGGGTGTGGTGAACTGCGGCGCCCTCGGCCGTCCGGCCAACGACGGTCGCCGCGACGTCTGGTTCGCGGTCGTCGAGGCGGAGGGCGAGGGCGTCCGCTGCGACTTCGTCCCCGTCGCCTACGACAGCGAGCGCCTGGCCCGGGAGATGGAGGACGAGGGTCTCCCCCCCGAGTTCTCGACGACGATACGCACCGGGTACTGGACCACGTGTCTCGAGATCCTGCCGGCCCGCGAGCGCGCCCTCGGGCGCCATTGAGTCGGGCCCGGCCCCGACGAGGCTTTCGGATGACTCAGGGAACGAAGCGGATCAGCGCGAGCTTGTAGACGGCGACGGGCTGTCCGTCGCGACGCGCCGGCGTGTAGCGCCACTGCCTGACGGCCCGCATCGCGGCGGCGTCGATGCGGGGGTTGACGCCCCGGATCAGGACCGCGTCCCGGATCGAGCCGTCGATCCCGATGATGAGGTTGATCACGACGTCGCCGCCGTTTCCCCAGCGCAGGTCGATGTCCGGGTACTCGGGATCGACCTGGCGAGTGAGGACCGGAGGCTCGATGTCGCTGGTCAGGTTGAAGACGTTGTCGTCCGTCGGGCTCGCGGCCGGAGGGGGAGCGAGCTTCGCGGTCTGGGCGGCCAGCTCCAGATGGGCCTCGCAGAGCTGCACGTACTCCGATGCGAGCTGGAACTCCGGGTCGATCCGGAGCACCTCGTCCAGGGTGGCCTTGGCCGCGGTGTAGTCCTTCTGCTCGTAGAGCGCCTTGCCGTCGGCGAAGCGCCGGGCCTTCCGCTCGGCGCGAGTCGCCTCGAACTGCTCGACCACCTTGGGGGGCGCGATCGTGGGATCGAGCCGGTGCCCGGGGTCCACCGCGAGGAGCGCGTCGAACTCGGCCCGGGCCTCCTCGCCGCGCCCCAGGGCGATCAGGCTCGAGGCCCGGTACTTGAGCGCCTCGACGCGGTCTCCCGCCTCGAGGCTCTCGATCTCCGCCGGAGCGAGCCGCTCCAGCGTCGCGGCGTACTCTCCGTTCCAGTAGAGGCGCAGCGCCTCAGCCAGCGGTTGGCTCTGACCCTGGGCCGCGGCCGAACTCGCGAGCAGAGTCAGTCCCAGCGCCCAGGTCGTGCCCCCGTTGCGCATCTCCCTCACTCCGTGCCGCCTCGGGGCGGCTGGCGGCATAAAGGCTGCCGTCTAGTGTAGCAGCCCCCTGCCGGCGACCAGGAGCGCGGCGGGGATGGCCGCTAGAACGTCCTGCGCTTCAGACGTTGCACGTCGAACTCGGCGGTGTCTGCGATCGCCATCACCGCCATGACGCCGGCCTGGATCGGGTCCGTGACGACGAGATCGGCGGCCTCGGGGGCGCTTCCGGCCATGTTCAAGCTGATCACCACGATCCCGTGGGACCGGACCTCCCGCACCGCGTCGGCGATCGCCCCTCCCATCAGGGCGCCGGCCAGCACGAGCACTCGGGCCCGGGGCAACCGCGCCACCGCCCGGACCGCCTCGGCCAGGGGGGCTTCGCCCACGAGGGGGATCGTGTCCACCGAGATGTGCTCGCCGCGGATGTTGTGGCGGTCGGCCTCGGAGATGGCCC
>Ga0299906_10001407_pt1 | contig 20701 bp, 25 predicted proteins | sample RVTome_14_FD_200259 | JGI IMG/M metagenome (GOLD analysis project Ga0299906, IMG submission 200259) | Soil microbial communities from uranium-contaminated site in the Upper Colorado River Basin, Wyoming, United States - RVT145D125 (version 2) ...
TGGAGGAGATCTTCCTGCAGGTGACCACCGAGGAGCCGGCCGTGCCGGCCGAGCCGGGCATGGACGAGCCCGAGGTCGAGGAGCCCGACGCCGCGGAAGTCACGCGCCCGGAGGCCGGCGCCACGGAAGTCAAGGATGAGTAACGCGCTCGCGCTCGCCGGCAAGGAGCTGAAGGGCTACTTCGCCTCGCCGATCGCGTACGTGGTGATGGGCGTGTACGCGATCATCTTCGGCTTCTTCTTCTACACGCTCGTCGGGTACTTCGATCAGCAGAGCATGCAGTTCGCCAGCCTGGGCGCCGGCGCCCCGGCCATGAACGTGAACGAGCAGCTCATCCGCCCCACGTTCCTCAACGCGCTGGTCATCTTCCTCTTCGTGCTGCCGCTCATCACGATGCGGACCTACTCGGAAGAGAAGCGTTCGGGCACGATCGAGCTGCTGCTCACTTCGCCGCTCACGGACCTGCAGATCATCACCGGCAAGTTCCTGGGCGCGATGGGCCTCTACGTGGCGATGCTCGCCGTGACGCTGGTCCACATCGCCGTCCTCTTCTACTTCGGCAACCCCGAGGTCCTCCCCATCGTGACGACCTATGTGGGGCTGGTGCTCGTGGGCGGCTGCTTCATTTCCGTCGGCCTGCTCATCTCGAGCCTCACGAAGAACCAGATCGTCGCCGCGATGGCCACCTTCGGGGTCTTCCTCATGCTGTGGGTCATCAACTGGATCGCCTCGTTCAGCGGTCCGGTGGCCGGCGAGGTCCTCAACTACCTGTCGATCACGGATCATTTCGACGACTTCACGCGCGGCATCATCGACACGAAGCACGTCGTCTACTACCTCAGCTTCATCGCCTTCGGCCTGTTCCTGACCGCGCGGTCGGTGGACACCGAACGGTGGCGCGGATAGGACCATGCAGCGAACCTTCTCTGCTCTCAGCTACGTCGGCATCGCCCTCGTCTTCGGGGCCCTGGCCGTCCGGTGGCTCCGGCCGGAATGGGATCAGTACGCCATCTACGCCGCCTGGACCGGCCTGGCCCTCGTGCTGGTCTACGTCGCGACGCAGTGGCGGGAGATCGTGACCTTCTTCGGCGGGCGGAACGCGCGGTACGGCGCGCTCGCCACGACGAGCGTGGTGGCCGTGCTCGGCATCCTCGTGGCGGTCAACTGGCTGTCGAACCGCCGCAACACGCGGTGGGACCTCACCGAGAACCAGCGGTACAGTCTGGCGGACCAGACGGTCCGGCTGCTCGAGGGCCTCGACGCGCCGGTGGACTTCATCGTGTTCGACGAGGCCACCGCGCTCGACGCCTTCCGGCCGACGCTCACGGAGTACGCGTACCACTCGGACCACGTCAACGTCGAGTACATCGACGTGGATCGCGAGCCGGTCCGCGCGCAGCAGTACGAGGTCGAGAGCTACGGCACGGTGGTCATCGCCTCCATGGGCCGGTTCGAGCGTGTGATCTCGAGCGAGGAGCAGGAGCTCACCAACGGTCTGATCAAGGTGCTCACGGGCGAGGAGAAGAGGATCTACTTCGTCCAGGGCCACGGCGAGCGCGACCCGGCCGACAGCGAGCGCGGGGGGTACAGCCAGGTGGCCGACGCGCTCGGCCGCGACAACTACACCGTCGAACCGCTCGTGCTGGCGCAGCAACCGGCCGTCCCCGAGGACGCGGCGGCCGTGGTGGTGGCCGGCCCGCGCACCGACCTGCTGGCGCCGGAGGCCGACCGGCTCGAGGCCTACCTCGACCGCGGCGGCCACGTGCTCGTGCTGTTCGATCCGCCGGAGCCGGGCGACGGGCCCACCCCCGTGCTCGACGGCCTGCTGGCATCCTGGGCGGTGAGCCCCGGCAACGACATCGTCGTGGACGTGAGCGGCATTGGTCAGCTCTTCGGCGCCGACATCTCCGCGCCGGTGGCCCAGTCCTATCCCCAGCATCCGATCACCGAGGGGTTCGGCGTGATGACCGCCTATCCGCTGACACGCTCTGTGACGCCGGGCTCGAGCGAGGTGGCCGGCCGCACGGCGCGGTCGATCATCCAGACAGGCGCGCAGAGCTGGGCCGAGTCCAACGTGGCCCAGGTGCACGCGAGCGGCCAGGTCGAGATGAACGAGGACACCGACACGCCGGGACCCGTGTCGATCGGCGTCGCCGTGAGCGCACCCGTCGAGCAGGAGGCGCCGGAGGCCGGCGACATCGGCGCCGGCGACGAGAGCGCCGAAGGGGAGGCGGAGCCCGAGGAGGAGGCCGAACCGCTGAGCCCGCCCGAGTCGCGGCTGGTCGTCATCGGCGACTCCGACTTCGCCGCCAACTATGCGCTCGGCATCTCGGGCAACCGTGACCTGTTCATGAACACGGTGAGCTGGCTGGCCCAGCAGGAGAGCCTCATCGCGATCCGGCCGCGGGATCCGTCGGACCGGCGGCTGACGCTGACGGCCCGGTCGATGGACGGCATCTTCTGGCTCTCGCTCTTCGGCGTGCCGGCCGCCGTGCTCGGTACGGGCGTGTACGCCTGGTGGCGCAGAAGGAGCTAGCGATGGGCAGGCTCTGGTCCACGATCGCGCTGACCCTCGTCCTGGCCGGCCTGGGCGGCTACATCTACTTCGTCGAGCTCGGGCGCGACCCGAACGCCGGCGAGGCGCGGGAGGCGGTCTTCGAGGGGCTCGAGGCCGAGGCCGTCGACGAGCTGCAGGTGAAGGGCTCGGAGGGCGATCCGGCACGCCTGACCAGGACCGACGACACGTGGCGGCTGGTCGAGCCGGTCGAGTCGGCAGCCAACGAGACCGAGGTCTCGTCGATCGCGAGCAACCTGGCCTCGCTCGAGATCGATCGCGTGGTGGACGAGGCGGCCGCGGACCTGGCCCAGTACGGACTCGACCCCGCGCGGATCGACGTGGGCTTCCGCGCGGGCGGGGACGGTGAGCTTCGCCGTCTGCTCATCGGCGACACCACGCCCACGGGCGGCAACCTCTACGCCACGATCGAGGGCACCGGGCGCGTCTTCCTGATCGCGTCGTACCTGTCGTCGACCTTCGACAAGAACGCCTTCACGCTGCGCGACCGCCGGATCCTCGTCTTCGACCGGGACGCGGTGGACGGCCTGACGGTCGACAGCGGGTCGGAGCGGGTCAGGCTCGCCAAGAGCGGCTCGGAGTGGCGGATCACGGCGCCCATCGAGGCCAGGGCCGACTTCGCCGCCGTCGAGGGCGCGCTGCAGCGGCTCTCGTCCACGCAGATGCAGAGCATCGTGACCGAGGGGGAGACCGACCTCGGGCAGTACGGGCTCGCGCGACCAACCGGCACCATCGAGGTCTCGGCCGGCAGCGCCCAGGCCGCGCTGAGGCTCGGCAGTACCGACAACGCGCTGGTCTTCGCGCAGGACGCCTCGCGTCCCCAGGTCTTCACCGTGGCGCCGACCATCCGCGACGACGTGATCCGGACGGTAGCCGACTTCCGCCGCAAGGACGTGTTCGACGGCCGCTCGTTCACCGCGACCCGCGCGGAGCTCGTGCGCGGCGGGGAGACCGTCGTGCTCGAGAAGTCCGAGGCGGAGGATGGCGGAATCACGTGGCTCGACGCCGACGGCGAGATGGTGGAGACGACCGCGGCCGAGGATCTGCTCTCGAAGGTCACGGCGGTCCGGGCGGAGTCGTTCGAGGCGCGGGCTCCAGCCGCGCTCGACGCCCCGCTGCTCGAGGTGACGCTCGCCTACGGCGAGGACAGGACCGAGACGGTGCGCTTCGCCCGCGCCGGCGAGGACGCCTTCGCCAGCCGCGCCGGCGAGCCCGGGGCGGCACGCATCGACGCCCTGTCGCTCGACGACATCCTCACCGCGCTCGACGAGGTGCAGTGACCTGCGCGCGCATCCCGCGGCCGCCGTTCTCCTCGTCCTGACACTCGCGCCTGCCGGCTGCGCCAGCCGCGCGGGCGGCGGCGCAGGTGCGCGGGCGAGTGCCGCGGCGGCCCTGCGAGAGGCCGTCCTCGAGGCGACGCGCCTGCCGGGCGTGTCGCGGGCCTCGTGGGGTCTCGTCGTCCATTCGCTCGACGCAGACGAGACGCTCGTCTCCCTCAACGCCGCACGGCTCTTCGTGCCGGCCTCGGCGCTCAAGCTCGTGAGCGCGGCCTCGGCGGCCGACGCGGTCGGCTGGAACTACCGGTTCGAGACGACGGTGCTCGCCAGCGGCCCGGTGGAGGACGGCGCGCTGCGCGGCGACCTGATCGTGGCCGGCTCGGGCGACCCGTCGACCGGCGATCCGTCAACCAGCGATCCGTCAACCAACACCGTCGAGCGCGACGACCTGGCCGACTTCGTCGCGGCCGTGCGGCGGGCCGGCGTACGGCGCATCGAGGGGCGCGTGATCGGCGACGATGACGCGATCGACGAGCCGCGCCCGCAACTGGCGTGGACCTGGGACGATCTGGGCTACGCGACCGGCGCGCTCTTCGGCGCGCTGAACCTGGATGAGAACCGGACGGCCGTGCGCGTCACGCCCGGCGCGCGCGAGGGGGCCCCGACGCGGGTCGACTTCGCGGGGGCCGCCGCGCGACGGCTCCGGAACCGCAGCGTCACCGGCGCGGCCGGCTCCGACCGCCTGCTCTGGCCGGAACAGCGCCCGGGCGAGCCCTTCCTGACGATCGACGGCACGATTGCTGCCGGGTCGCCGCCCGCCGAGGTCCGGATCGCGGTGGGCAATCCCACGCTGTGGTTCGCCTCCGCGCTGCGCGCGCGCCTGGTGGCGGACGGCGTCGAGGTGACGGGCGCGGCGGTCGACATCGACGACGTCGATCCGCCGGATCGCGAGGGGCTGACGGTGCTCTACACGCACCGCTCTCTCCCGCTGTCGGAGCTTGTCGGGCCGCTGCTCAAGGACAGCGTCAACGTGTACGGCGAGGCGCTGCTGCGGCTCAACGCGTCGCCCGAGGCGTTCCCCACCAACGACGCGGCGCTCGAGGGGCTGGGGACGCGGCTGACGGCGTGGGGCGTCCCGGCCGACGGCTATCAGATCGTCGACGGCTCGGGGCTGTCGCGCCGGAACGCGCTGTCGCCAGAGGCGCTGCTCGTCGTCCTGCGGCGCGTGTGGGCGGCGGGCATCGAATCGCCATTGGTCGCGGCCCTGCCGGTGGCCGGCGTGGACGGCTCGCTGGCGTCGCGGATGGCGGGCACCGCGGCCGAGGGTCGGGTCCTCGCCAAGACGGGCTCGATGAGCAACATCCGCTCGCTGGCCGGCTACGCGCGGACCGCCGGCGGCGAGACGCTGGCGTTCGTGATCTTCGTGAACAACTTCGAGGGCGACGGCGCGATGGCCACGGCCGCGGTCGATGCGATCGCCGTCCGTCTCGCGTCGTTCACACGATGAGGCGCGCCACCGGGTAGCCGCGAGGCCCGGCACCTCTTCCGCGGCTCCGCTCGGTCCGCACTCGGACTCCAGCCGGGGTGGCGCGTTCTGCGATCGGCATGAGAGTCGCATGGCGGCGGGTGACCAGGCGATCGTCCTGCCGGAGCGATCGGTCCGGCTGGACCTCTACAACGAGCCTCAGCCCGACCTGGTCCTCCTGGCGGAATGATGGAGCGCGCTTCCTGCTACCAGCCTTCGTCGGGGTCGGGCACATCGCCCAGAAGCCACTCTACGTCCGCCCGATCGCGGAGCCGCCTGCTCCTGCGCCGCGACGGATCCGCAGCGGCTCGCTGCTTCATGGCGATCAGATCAGCGTACGATCACGGGCGCTGAGCCTCGAGATCTCGGTGATCAGGATCGCCCGTGCGTCCATGCAGCGAGGATATCAGGTTCGAGCCCTGAGCTCAGCGGGAGCCGGGCAGGGCCGGATCGGCGAAGCCGGCCCCTGCGAAGCCGGCCGCGCGCAGGCGGCAACTGTCGCAGCGACCGCAGGCACCCTGCGCGTCCGGGTCGTAGCAGCTGTGCGTCAGCGCGTAGTCGAGGCCGAGCGCGGCGCCGCGGCGGATGATCTCGGCCTTGGTCAGCATCTGCAGCGGCGCGTGGATCTGGAAGCGCCCGCCCTGCACGCCACGCGCGGTGGCCAGCGAGGCGAGGTGCTCGAAGGCGGCGATGAACTCGGGCCGGCAGTCCGGATAGCCCGAGTAGTCGAGCGCGTTGACGCCGATCACGATGTCGCGCGCGCCAAGCACCTCGGCCCAGCCGAGGGCGATGGCGAGGAACACCGTGTTGCGCGCCGGAACGTAGGTGGTGGGGATGCCCGGATCGTCGAGCGGGCGATCCTTCGGCACCGGCTGGTCGGTCGTGAGCGACGAGCCGCCGAGCGCCGCCAGATCGACGTCGATCTCCCTGTGCCGGACGACGCCGAGCCAGGCGGCCACCGCGCGCGCCGCCTCGATCTCGCGCGCGTGGCGCTGACCGTAGCGAATCGTCAGCGCGTGCAGGCGGAAGCCCTCCGCTCGGGCGATGGCCGCGGCCGTGTAGGAATCGAGGCCGCCGCTCAACAGGACGACGGCGTCGCCAGCCCGCTCTCCAGCAGCCCGTCCATCAGCAGTCCGTCCATCAGCAGTCCGTCCATCAGCAACGTGCTCAGACGCCACGGGTCTGCGCGTCCCAGATGTACTTGTGGATCTGAAGCTGGACGCGCGCCGGGACGCGGTCGGCCAGCGCCCACTCCGCGAGCGTCCGCGGTTCGAGCACGCCGTGCACCGGCGAGAGGTGCACGGCCGCCGCGCGCCTCCCCAGGTCGTGGCGCGTCGTGACCTCGCGCGCGAACTCGTAGTCCTCCCGGTCGGCCACCACGAACTTCACTTCGTCGTGCGGGCGCAGGCGCTCCAGGTTCTGCCAGTCCATGCGCCCGCTCTCGGCGCTGCCGGGGCACTTCACGTCGAGGATCGTGATCACGCCAGCCGGCACCTGCGCGGTGCTGCGGTGACCGCCCGTCTCGAGCAGCACGGTGTTCCCCGCATCGAGCAGCCGCTGCATCAGCGCGTACACCTCCTGCTGCAGCAGGGGCTCCCCGCCGGTGATCTCGACCAGGGAGCAGCCGTGGCGGTCGACCTCGCGCAGCACGTCGTCGAGCTCGCGTCGCGTGCCCTCGTGAAAGGCGTACGGCGTGTCGCACCACGAGCAGCGCAGGTCGCAGCCGGTCAGCCGCACGAACACGCACAGTCGACCCGCGAAGGTCGACTCGCCCTGCACCGAGTAGAAGATCTCGTTGACCGTCAGCATCAGCGATGAGGGGACAGGATTGTAATGGGGTCGGGCGTCATGCGGGGCGCATCGCCAGCCGCATGACGCCCGACCCCATTACAATCCTGTCCCCGTATCGCTATTGTACCGACATGGCCCTGCGCATCGGGACGTCGGGCTGGAGCTACCCCTCCGGCGAGGGCACCTGGAACGGGATCTTCTACCCGGCCACGCGGTCGCGCCGCCGGGGCACGTCGGACTTCGACGAGCTGCGCTTCTACGCCGCGCACTTCGACACGGTGGAGGTCAACTCGACCTTCTACGGTCAGCCGCGTCCCGAGGTCACGCGCGGCTGGGTGGCTCGCACGCCGCCAGGGTTCGAGCTCTCCGTCAAGCTCTATCAGAAGTTCACGCACCCGAAGATGTTTCGCGAGGCGGCCCACGCGCGGACGCCGGACGCCGACGACCACCTGCTGGATCTGCTGGGCGAGGTCACCGAGCACGACCTCGACGTCTTCCGCGCGGGGATCGAGCCGCTCGCCACCTCCGGCCGCCTGGGCGCGCTGCTCGCGCAGTTTCCGCCGAGCTTCAAGGACACGCCCGCCGCGCGCGACTACCTGTCGCATCTGCTGCGGTTCTTCGGGGACTACCCGGTGGCCGTCGAGCTGCGCCACCGGAGCTGGAGCGACGCCATCGGCTCCACGCTCGAGCTGCTGAACGCCTTCGGCGCCGCCTGGACGCAGATCGACGAGCCGAAGTTCCGCTTCTCGATCCGGCAGAACTGGCTGCCCAACGTCACCGGCTTCTACTACATGCGTCTGCACGGCCGGAACGCCACACAGTGGTGGCGTCCGACGTCACGGGACGAGCGCTACAACTACCTGTATTCGGCCGACGAGCTGCGGGAGTTCGCCGATGTCGTGGGCGCCGCGCGCGCACTCGTGAAGAAGTCGTACCTCTACACGAACAACCACTTCTCGGCAAAGTCGGTGGTCAACGCCGTGATGCTGAAGGCGCAGCTCGGCGAGCCGATCGCGGGCGAGTACCCGCCGGAGCTGATCGAGCGCTATCCGGAGATCGCGGGGCTGGTGAAGGCCGGGCGCCCTACTTCACGCTTACCCGCCGGATGACGTCGGCCACCTCCAGGCGATCGGCGACGTCGAGGCCAGAAACGACCTGACCGAAAATGGTGAATTCGGGGTCGAGATGCGACGCCGGCCCGATCGTGATGTACATCTGGCTGTCGGCCATCCGCGGATCGAGGGCCCACGCGATGCCGACCGATCCCCGCCGGTGACGCCGCCGCGGGTTGACCTCCGAGACGCCGATCGCCTGCCCGCTGCCGCCGGTACCCCACCGCGCGCGCCTCGTCATGTCGCGCGACTGCGGATCGCCGAACTGGACGACGAAGTCCGATTCCACGCGGTGCACCCGCTGGCCGTTGTAGAAGTTCCGCTCGACGAGCGCCACGACGTGCTCCACCGTCTTCGGCGCCTCGCCGGGGAACGTCTCGATCTCGATCGTGCCCTTCTCCGTCTCGACGACGAGCACCGGTGCCAGTGGCGGCGGCGGCGCGACCCGCGTGAGCGAGGAGTTCTTCTGGGCGCCCGCCGTCCCCGCCGCCGCGCCGAGCAGCGCGACGGTCACGACACCCACGATCGCCGGCCTCGTTGTCATCCCTCGATCCCTCCGGGCTGTCTCACCCGCGCCCTCCGGGCGTGTCACGCGCGCGGACGTGCGGGTCGCGCCGCGGCCTTGCCGGTACGAGCGACCTCAATTCTTGGGCAATCCGCGGCGATCGCGCAATCCCCGCAGCGTGGATAGACGGGCCGGCAGACGTTCTGCCCCCACGTCACCATGTAGAGATTGATGGCGGCCCAGTACCGGCGGTCGGTCACGGCGTACAGCGCCTGCTCGGTCTCCTCGGGCGTCTTCGTCTTCACCCAGCCCAGCCGGTTCGAGATCCGGTGCACGTGCGTGTCCACGCAGATGTTGCTGCGGCTCGCGAAGCCCAGAATCAGCACGAGGTTCGCCGTCTTGCGACCGACGCCGGGAAGCGTGACCAGCGCTTCCATCGTGTCGGGTACGCGCCCGCCGAAGTCCGCCACGAGCCGCTCGCAGCAGGCTTTCACGTGCCGTGCCTTGTTGCGATAGAAGCTGACCGGGTAGATCAGCCGCTCGATCTCGGCCACCGGCAGCTTCGCCATCGCGCGCGGCGTCCGTGCCCGCCGGAAGAGGCGCGTGGACGCGGCGTGCGTCGTGGCGTCCTGCGTGCGCGCCGACAGGAGCGTGGCGATCAGGATCTGGAACGGGTCCTCCGCCTGGTCGTTCGAGATCTTCTCGACGGCGGGCAGCTCCATGCCGTCGATCTCGCGCGCCAGCGTGCGCATCACGCGCCCGACCGTTCGGCGGAGCTCTGTCCGGGTCCGCGCCCTGCCGCGCCCGCCGGCTCGTCCCGCCCTGGGGTCAGTGGCCGTACGACTTGCAGTAGCCACAGTGCGTGCAGAGGACGGCCGGCTCGATCACGCACTGCCCGCCGGTATCGGCGCCCGCCGGAACGGTGAAGAGCGCGTGACTGGGATGGACGCGCGCGGCTGGCGCCGCGGTAGCGGCCAACCCCGGCCCCTCGCCGCCGGCCGCCCGTCTGGCGAGCACGTCGCGCACGATCGCGCGCAGCTCCTCGTCGGTCACCAGGCTGCGCTCACGGCGCCATCTCCACGACATCCACGATGCCGACGATGGCCGCGTCCACCGGGGCGCCCTTGCGTCCGAGCGCCTCGCCCGCCGCGCGCCCCTCCATCACGATGAGCACCTTCTCGTGCACGCCGGCGCCCACCGAGTCCACGGCCAGCAGCGTCGTGCCGCGGGGCACGTCGTCGGGACCGACCGGCTGGACGAGCAGCAGCTTCGCGCCCTCGAAGGCGGGGTGCTTGTCGGTGGAGACGACGGTGCCGACGACGCGCGCCAGCAGCATGGGAATGGCGGGCTCCAGGCTACAGGCTACGGGGCTACAGGTCCGTGGTGGGGGCCGGTCCGTGCCCGCGGTGTGGCTCCGGATTCCCTCCGCGACAGCGGCGTCGGTGTCATGGCGTCGCTGGCTCGACGTCCCAGTGGTCGACGATGCCGACGATGCCGGCGTCGGCCGGCACCGGAACGGGATGGAAGGGGAAGGCCGCCTCCTTTCCGCGGACGAAGAAGACCGTCTCCCCCACGCCCGCGCCCACCGAGTCCACCGCCACGACCGTGCGGCCCGACGCGGAGCCGTCGGCGGCGAGCGGCTGCAGCACGAGCAGCGAGATACCGGTGAGGCTGGCGTCCTTGACGGTAACGACGACGTCGCCGACGACCCTGGCAAGCTGCATGGTTCGGGTGCTAGTCCCCGCTGATCTCGACGTGATCGACGATGCCAACGATGGCGGCATCCACCGGACAGTCCTTCATGCCCGAGGCCATGCGGGCGGAGCTGCCGCTCACGATGAGCACCGTCTCCCCGACCCCGGCGTCCACCGTGTCCACGGCCACCAGGTGGTTGCCCTCGGCGGTGCCCGCCGGCGTCATCGGGCGGGCCACGAGCAGCTTGTTGCTGACGAGCCGCGGGTCCTTGCGCGTGGCGACGACGGTCCCGACGATGCGGGCCAGGATCATTTCGTGACGGCTTTGCCGATCGGCAGCGTGTCCTCGAGGTTCGCGTGGGGCCGCGGGATGACGTGCACCGACACCAGCTCGCCCACCCGCCGCGCGGCCGCGGCGCCGGCATCGGTCGCGGCCTTCACCGCCGCGACGTCGCCTCGGACGATGGCCGTCACGTAGCCGGCCCCGATCTTTTCCCAGCCGACGAGCGTGACCTTCGCGGCCTTGACCATCGCGTCGGCCGCCTCGATCATGGCGACCAGGCCCTTGGTCTCGACCATCCCCAACGCCTCACCCATGCTGTGCCTCGCTAGTCTCGAAGGTTCCTGACGGCGTCGGCGATCAGCGCCGTGAGTTCGCCGTATGTTAGCCGAATTTCGCCGTCCCTGCTCGCCCGTCGGACGGCCTCGGACACGTCGGGCACGAGACGGTCGGTCGCCGAGGCCGGCGACTCGAGTACCTGACACAGCACCTGGTCCAGGGCGGAATCGCCCGTGCGGACGACCGCGTCCTCGTCGGCGCAGAGCGGCGCGGGGGCGGCGATGCCGTAGCTGCCGCGCAGTCCCTGGAGGCGCTCGACCTCCTGCCGCGAGATCAGGAACTCGCGCCCGAGCTGCCGCGCCACCAGGCTGATGCGGGCGAAGTGCTCGATCGTCTCCATCTTGTAGTACGCCGTCATCACGCTCGTGCAGCAGGTCACCGCGCCGTGGTTGGCCAGCAGCATCCCGTCGTGCGCCTTGATGTACTTCCGCACGGCCGCCGGCAGCTCGGCCGTCGAGGGCGTGCCGTAGGCGGCAATCGGAATGCTGCCCAGCGTGGTGATCACCTCGGCGAGCACGGCGCGCGTCAGCGGGATGCCGGCCACGGCGAACCCGGTGGCCGTCGGGGGGTGCGCGTGCACGACCGCGTTCACATCGGGACGGTTCCGGTACACCTCGAGGTGCATCGGCAGCTCCGACGAGGCGTCCCGGTCGCCGGCGAGCTTGCGCCCCTCCATGTCCACCACGACCATCATGTCCGGCGTCATGAAGCCCTTCGAGACGCTGCGCGGCGTGGTGAGGAGGCGCCCCTCGTCGAGGCGCGCGCTGATGTTGCCGTCGTTGGACGCGACGAAGCCGCGGTCGTACATCCGGCGTCCCGCCTCGACGATCTCGGCCCGGAGCTGTTCCTCGACGCGAGTGCTCACGGGCACGCCGTCCGGCGGGAAGAGGGCGCCGTGGGTGCCGTCACGAGCGGGCCTCGAACTGCTGGCGACATTCCTCCGAGCAGAAGTACTGGACCGCCGATCCGGTCTCGAGGGAGCGGGCATCGCGTGGCGACACCCACGTGCCGCACACCGGATCCCGCGCGAGCTTGACCGGCTGGGCCTGCTGGCGCCGCGCGGCGCGCCGGGCGGCCGGCTTGCCGCCACCGAGCACCTCGATCACGCCGTCCATCATGCGCCAGAAGGCCCAGGTGGCCAGCAGCAGCAGGATGCCCAGCAGGAGCAGGCGTGTCACTGCGGACCCGATGTCGCTCCCGCATCGTTGTGTGCGGCCGCGACCCCCTCGAGCAGCTGCCGGGCCGCCAGACCCTCGGACGTGGCGGGCGCCAGGTCGACCACTCGCGTCCACTGCGCGACCGCCGCGCTCAGATCCTCCTTCGCGAAGGCCAGCACGATGCCCTTGTTGAAGAGCGTCTTGGTGTGCTGTGGATCGAGGCTCAGGGAATGCTCGAACTGCTCGAGGGCGCGGTCTGGGCTGTTGTCGTTGTAGTAGCTCACGCCGAGATCCGTGCTGGCGTTCGGGTTGCCCGGATCGAGCTCGAGCGCGCGCTCGTACCAGCGGATGGCGTCGGGCCAGCGCTCCGCGTCGAAGTAGACGTTGGCGAGCTGGATGGTCGCCTCGACGTTGTCGGGATCGCCGTCGAGCACGGCAACCAACGACTGCTCGCGCGCCGTGTCGAGCGGCGGCGCCTGCGCCGGGGCCGATCCCTGCGCCGTCGGGGCCGCCGCCGGCTGGCGATCGGCCTGACGGACCTGCTGGGTGCCGATCACCCAGCCCAGGATGACGCCGAAGCAGATGCCGGCAACGACGTACGCGATCGCATCGGACTTCATGGCAGCTCTAGCGAGGCCCCGCGGAACGCGGGGCGAGACGCCTTGAGGGACCGGATGAAACGTGAGTCATCTTCATGGATTCCGGCCCCTCAAGGCGTCTAGGCCGCGGGCCCGAACGTTCACATTATCACCCGGCCAGCGCGGCCAGGTAGTCCTTGACGCTGCGCTCGAGGCCGACGAAGAGCGCGCGGGAGATCAGGGCATGGCCGATCGACACTTCGTCCAGGTGCGGGAGACGCCGGAACGTGCGCAGATTGGCCAGATCGAGGTCGTGTCCGGCGTTGACGCCGAGGCCGAGCGCACTGGCCAGTTCGGCCGCCCGGGCGTAGCGGGCGAAGGCGTCGCGAGCCGGCGCGTCCCCGTGCCCGAAGGCGCGGGCGAAGGGCTCGGTGTACAGCTCCACACGGTCGCCACCTACCCGTGATGCCCACCGGATGGCCGCCTCTTCAGGGTCGACGAACAGGCTCACGCGGACGCCCGCGGCACGCAGGGCGCGCACCGCCTCCTCCACCCCGGTGCCCGAGTCTGGAGACCAGCCAGCCTGGCTGGTGATCTCGCCCGGACGCACGGGCACGAGCGTGCACTGCGCCGGGCGCACTTCTCGGACGAGCGCCAGCAGGTCCTCGCGCGGGTCGCCCTCGATGTTGAGCTCCACGCCGGGGCGTGTGGCCAGGAAGGCGGCCATCTCCCGGACGTCGGCGAAGGTGATGTGCCGCGCGTCGGTCCTGGGGTGCAGCGTGACCCCCGGCGCGCCGGCTTCGACCGCCACGCGAGCGGCGTCGATCACCGACGGCTCGACGCCGCCCCGCGAGTTGCGGACCGTGGCCACCTTGTTGAGGTTGACGGACAGCCGCGGTACGACGCCCGACCCCATTACGTTTTCGTAACGACGCCCGACCCCTTCACGGCGTCGAGGATGTCCTCGCCGAAGCGGCGGATCTCGGCCTCGTCCCGCCCTTCGAGCATCACGCGCAGCAGGGGCTCGGTGCCGGAGTAGCGCACGAGCAGGCGGCCGCTCCCGGCCAGCCGGCTCTCGACGGCGTCCATCACGGCGGCCACCTCCGGCAACGAGCGCAGATCCACCTTCTCGTCCACCCGCAGGTTCAGCAGCACCTGGGGATAGCTGGTCAGGTCCGACGCCAGGTCGCCCAGCTCGCGACCGGTGGCCTGCATCGTCCGCAGTACGTGCAGCGCCGTGGCCAGCCCGTCGCCGGTGAAGAGGTAGTCCGAGAAGATGACGTGGCCCGACTGCTCGCCGCCGAGCGACAGACCGCGTCGCGCGAGCTCCTCCATCACGTACTTGTCGCCCACGGCGCAGCGGACGAGGTCGATGCCCGCCTCGTGCAGCGCCAGATCGAGGCCGATGTTGCTCATCACGGTGGCGACGACCGCATTGCCCTCGAGCCGGCCCTCCGCCCGCATGCGCGTCGCGCACATCAGGAGCACGGCGTCGCCGTTGACGATCCGTCCGGCATGGTCCACGAAGATCGCCCGGTCGCAGTCGCCGTCGAAGGCCACGCCCAGCCGGTGCCCCCCCTCGACGACCACGCGCGCGAGCGCCTCGGGCGCCGTCGAGCCGCAGGCCAGGTTGATGTTGCGCCCGTCCGGCTCCACGCCGATGCAGTGCGTGTCGAAGCCGAGATCGGCGAACAGCCGCGGCGCCACGCTGACCGCGGCGCCGTTGGCGCAGTCGATGGCGACGCGCATGCCGGGCGTGCGCCGCTCGGGCGGCAGGATCGCCCGCAGGTGCTCCAGGTACGGCTCGCGCAGATCGACCTCGGCCACCGGACCGGCCTCGTGGTCCGGAACCGACCACGCCGTGTCGGCGACGATGGCCTCGACGGTGACCTCGAGCGCCTCGCTGAACTTGACGCCGGTACCGGAGAACACCTTGATGCCGTTGTCCTCGTACGGGTTGTGCGAGGCCGAGAGCACCACACCGGCCGAGTAGCCGGCATGGCGGGTGAGGTACGCGATCGCCGGCGTGGGCACCACGCCTGCGCTCTCGAGCGCGCCGCCCTGGCTGGCCACCCCGGCGGCCAGCTCCCGTTCGATCCACCCGCCCGACTCGCGCGTGTCGCGCCCGGCCAGGAAGCGGACCCCGTCGCGCCCACCGTCGGGCCGCAGCGCGCGGACGAGCGCCGCGCCGAGCCGCCGTACCGTGGGCGGGTCCAGGGGCGGGCGCCCGGCCTTGCCGCGCACGCCATCGGTGCCGAACAGCTTCGCCATCGGCCCGCTACCAGCCGCCCTTCCGCTCGATGGTGACCGTGACGCTCACCGTCCGCGCCTGGCGCACGCGGACGATCGGATGCACGACCCCCACGCTCACCACGTCGGTCACCGGGCCGGTGGCGCCCTCCACCGACACGACCTCGGTCGTCGCCTCGCGCACCTCGTCGAGCATGGCAGCGGGTCCGACGACGGCCACCGACGCCGGGGTCACCGTCACGCCGGTCACCGCGAACCCCGCCGCCGGCGTCCCCTCCACCCGCGCGGCCACCGGCACGGTGCGCGACGTCTGCGCCTCGAGCGTCAGCTCGATGCTGGCCGGGGTGATCTGGATGACCTCCACCCCGAAGGGCGCGCGCACGTCGGCCTCCGTGATGTGGAACACGCGCCGGCCCGGCCGGGCCGACGCCAGGTCGAGCAGTGCGGCGAGCTCGCCCACGGCAATTCGGCTGATGGTGCCCGACGACCCGCGCACGCGCACGTCCACCGACGAGGGCGCCTCGCTCACGAGCTCGAGCGCCGCCGGAAAGCTCGTGAACTCGAGCGGCACGCTCAGCACGCGCTCGACCGTCTGCTCGCCGGAGACGAGCAGCCAGATCAGCAGCGCCAGCACGAGCGCGGCGATCTTGGTCCCGAGGTGGGGAATGCGGATGCGCATCAACCCGCCGCGCTCCCCGCCTCGGCCTCGAGCCCCTCGTTGCGGGCCACGACACCGAGCAGCTCGCGCAGGCGCGAGCGCAGCATGTCCGGCGTGAGCCCCTGCTCCAGCGCGCCCGCGATGGCGAGCGAGATACGACCGGTCTCCTCCGAGACCACGACGGCCACCGCGTCGTTCTCCTCGGTCAGCCCGAGCGCGGCGCGGTGACGCGTGCCGAGCTCGCGGCTCACGCGAGGGTTGACCGACAGCGGCAGAAAGCAGGCTGCGGCCGCGATGCGGTCACCCTGGATGATGGCCGCGCCATCGTGCAGCGGCGAGCCGGGCTGGAAGATCGTGGCGAGCAGGTCGTAGGTGACCGTCGCGTCGAGCGGAATCCCGCCCTCGATGTAGTTGCGCAGGCCGATCTGGCGCTCGATCACCACGATGGCGCCGATCCGCCTGGCCGAGAGAGTGGTCGCGGCCACGACCACGTCCTCGACGGTCTCCTGCCGGCTCGTGGCCCGCTCGAAGTAGCGGAAGAACGGCGCCCGCCCGAAGTGCGCGAGCGCCCGCCGGATGTCGGCCTGGAACAGCACGATGATGGCGAAGCCCACGTACGTGGCCACGTTCCGGATCACCCAGTTGACCGTCTCGAGGTCGAAGACCCGCGAGACGAAGTACAGGCCGATCAGGAACGCCGCGCTCAGCACCATCTGCACGGCCCGCGTACCGCGAATCAGCAGCAGCAGCTCGTAGATCAGGACCGAGACGAGCGCGATGTCCAGCACGTCCCACCACGACACGGCCGGGCGGCTCAGCAGGTCGGCGAGCCATTCCATCAGTGCTCGCGATGATACTTCCGAATCTCGTCGGCCACGCGCACCACCTGGACCATCTCGGCCACCGCGTGCACGCGCACGACGTGCGCGCCGGCCAGCACGGCCGCGGTCACGGCCGCCGCCGTGAGCCAGTCCCGGCGCCCGGCGGGCAGCTCCCGGCCGGGCAGGGGGCGCGCGAGGAATCCCTTGCGCGAGGGGCCCACCACCACGGGCCGGCCGAGATCGGCCAGCTCGGCGAGCCGCGCGGCCGCCTCGAAGCTGTGCGCCGGCTCCTTCGCGAAGCCGAGCCCGGGATCGACCAGCAGCGCCTCGCGCGGGACGCCAGCCCCCACGGCGAACGCCATGCTCTCCCGCAGCTCGTCGAGCACCTCGCCCACCACGTCGTGGTACACCGCCTGGCGGTACATGTCGGCCGAGCGCCCGCGGGTGTGCATCAGCACGAGCGACGCGCCGTGGCGCGCGACCACGCCGGCCAGCTCGGGCTCGTAGCGAAGGCCGCTGATGTCGTTGACGAGCGCGGCGCCGGCGCCGAGCGCCGCGTCGGCAACGGCGGCCTTGTACGTGTCGACCGAGACGGGCACCGGCACGCGCGCGGCCAGCGCCTCGACGACCGGCAGCACGCGGCGGCGCTCTTCGCCGGCGTCGAGCGGCTGCGCGCCCGGCCGGGTGGACTCACCGCCCACGTCGAGCAGGTCGGCTCCCTCGTCCACCATCCGGAGACCCGCCTCGACGGCGCGCGCCGCGTCGAGCAGCAGTCCGCCATCGGAGAACGAGTCGGGCGTGACGTTGAGGATGCCCATGACGAGCGTGCGCTCCCCAAGGGGCAGCGTGCGGCCGCCGGGCAGCGGCAGGTTGAAGCGGCGTCGGACCCCTTGACTCACGTGGGCTGCCACCGTCGGGCGCCGCGCCCGACTCCAGAGCGCCGGCGCCGAGGGCAATGCGCGACGAGGGAACATGCCGGCGGCGGCGAGCGCCGGATTCTGTGACGGCTACTCCTGCGTGACGGGCCGCGGCGGCAGCGACGGCACGATGCCCCCCGCCGGCCGCTCCTTGGTCGCGCGCTCGCCCTGCTCGGACTCCGGGGCCGGCGGCGGCGTCTCGACCGGCAGCTCGTCGAGCAGCAGCCCGGCGGCCAGACGCCTGACCTGCTCGGCGTCGAGCGTCTCCCGCGCCAGCAGCGCGTCGGCCATGGCGAGCAGCGGCTGCTTGTGTTCGGTGAGGATCGCCTGCGCGCGGGCGTAGTTGTCGGTGACGAAGCGCTTGACCTCCTGGTCGATGCGCAGCGCCGTGCCCTCGCTGTAGTCCTGGTGCTGGGCGATCTCGCGGCCGAGGAAGATCTGCTCCTCCTTCTTGCCGAAGGTGAGCGGCCCCATCCCGCTCATGCCCCACTCGCAGACCATGCGGCGCGCCATCTCGGTCGCGCGCTCGAGGTCGTTGCCCGCGCCGGTGGTGATGCTGCCGATCATGATCTCCTCGGCGATGCGGCCGCCCAGCAGGATCGCGATCTGGTCCTCGAGGTACTCCCGCGAGTAGTTGTGCTTCTCGTCGATCGGGAGCTGCATCGTCAGGCCGAGCGCCATGCCACGCGGGATGATCGTCACCTTGTGGATCGGGTCGGCGTGCGGGAGCCGCACGGTGAGCAGGGCGTGGCCGGCCTCGTGGATCGCCGTGACGCGCTTCTCCTGATCGCTGACGATCATCGAGCGGCGCTCGGCGCCCATGAGCACCTTGTCCTTGGCGAACTCGAAGTCCAGCATGCGGACCGCCTTCTGGTTGTACCGGGCGGCGTTGAGCGCCGCCTCGTTCACCAGGTTGGCCAGGTCCGCGCCCGAGAAGCCGGAGGTGCCGCGCGCGACGACGGCGATGTCCACGTCGTCGGAGAGCGGAATCTTCTTGGTGTGGACGGCGAGGATCCCCTCCCGCCCCTTGACGTCCGGGCGGTTGACGACGATGCGCCGGTCGAAGCGCCCCGGGCGCAGCAGCGCCGGGTCGAGCACGTCCGGCCGGTTGGTCGCCGCCACCAGGATCACGCCCTCGTTGGACTCGAAGCCGTCCATCTCGACGAGGAGCTGGTTGAGCGTCTGCTCGCGCTCGTCGTGGCCGCCGCCGAGCCCGGCGCCGCGATGCCGGCCCACGGCGTCGATCTCGTCGATGAAGACGATGCAGGGCGCGTTCTTCTTGCCCTGCTCGAACAGGTCCCGCACACGGGAGGCGCCCACGCCGACGAACATTTCCACGAAATCCGAGCCGCTGATCGAGAAGAAGGGGACGTTGGCCTCGCCGGCCACCGCGCGCGCCAGCAAGGTCTTGCCGGTGCCGGGCGGACCCATCAGCAGGACACCCTTCGGGATCCGGCCGCCGAGCTTGGTGAACTTGTGAGGATCGCGCAGGAAGTCGATGATCTCCTGCAGCTCCTCCTTGGCTTCGTCCACCCCGGCGACGTCCTTGAACGTCACCTTCTTCTGGGCGCTCGAGGAGAGCTTGGCCTTGCTCTTGCCGAACGACAGGGCCTTGTTCCCGCCGCTCTGCATCTGCCGCATGATGAAGACCCAGAAGCCGATCATCAGCAGGATGGGCAGCCAGATGGAGAGGAGCGAGGCCCAGGGGCTCTCGCCGCTCGGGCGCACGGTGAACTCGACGTTGTACCCCCTCAGGAGGGGGATGAGACCTTCGTACGACTCGTGCGCGTAGGTGCGGAACGGCTCGCCGCCCGCGTTCGTCCCCTCGATTTCCTCGCCCGTGATGGTGACCTCGGCGATCCGCTTGTTCTCGACCGCCTCGAGGAAGTCGCTGAAGGCCATCTGCGTGGCGGCGGCCTGGTACCTGGACGACAGATTCCACACCATGACCGCAATGACGGCCATGACCATCCAGAACACCAAGCTCCGCGTCGTCGAATTCACGCGCCCTCCTGATGGGGTCTCGGGACTGCGCCTGGGCCAGGGCTTCTGCCCGAAGCAGGGGCCTGACCCGACTGGTACAAGGGTATCATCCCGCGGACACCCCCTGATCCTGTAAGACCAGTTTTCCGGCCCGAAGTTCCACGCGCCCCCCCGGGACGTCCACACCGCCCGAAAGTCCCGCCAGCAGCTCCAAGACGGCCTCCACGTGGGCCAGACCGACCTCGCGGTCCGGTACGGCCGCCCGCAGCGCCTTGAGCACGATCCGGCGCCGGAGGGGGGCCGGCTCGGCCCCAAGCGCCACGGCGTCGATCTCGAGGCCCTCCGCGCCCCGGCGGACCAGGACCTCGAACCGACGGCGGCTCAGCTCGTCGAGCCACTGATCGTCTTCTCGGACGAGAGAGGCCGCCCGTGCAATGGCGGGCACCGCACGGGCCCCGCACGCCCGGTCGAGCTCGGGCAGGACCCGATGGCGGATCCGGTTGCGCGGATTGGCCACGTCCTCGTTGGACTCGTCCTCGACCCACGTCTCCCCGCGCGCCTCGAGGTACGCGCGCAGCTCCGCCCGCCCCACGTCGAGCAGGGGGCGGACCACCACGCCGCGGCGCGGGTAGACCCCGCCGAGCCCCGTCAGACCGGCGCCGCGCACCAGCTTCAGCAGGAACGTCTCGGCCTGGTCGTCCCGCGTGTGGCCGACGGCGATGCGATCGGCTCCGGCCGCTTCGGCCGCCCGGTGGAGGAACTCGTACCGCAGGCGGCGCGCCGCGTCCTCGAGCGAGAGGCGCTGCGAGGCGGCGTAGCCGGCCACGTCGATCGCCTCGACCGCGACGGGCAGACCCAGCCGTCCGGCCAGGGCGCGGCAGAACGCCTCGTCGCGGCCGGCACCGGGGCGCAGCCGGTGATTGAGATGGGCGAGCGAGACGACGTCGAACCCGTCGTGGCGCGCGAGCTCGACGAGCAGCAGCGCCAGCGCCACCGAATCCGAGCCGCCCGACACCCCCACCAGCAGACGTGTGCCGGGCGGACAGAGCGCGTGGCGGCGGATGGCGCGCCGGACCTGCTGATAGAGGGCTGCCATGGTCGGGCAAGGCCAACACTCGGGCGGTGACTCTGGTGCCGGAGGGCGGACTCGAACCGCCGACCCCGCGCTTATGAGACGCGTGCTCTAACCGACTGAGCTACTCCGGCCAAAGAGATCATTGTAAGGGGTCGGTGACGGAT
>Ga0299906_10001408_pt1 | contig 20693 bp, 18 predicted proteins | sample RVTome_14_FD_200259 | JGI IMG/M metagenome (GOLD analysis project Ga0299906, IMG submission 200259) | Soil microbial communities from uranium-contaminated site in the Upper Colorado River Basin, Wyoming, United States - RVT145D125 (version 2) ...
CCTCGTACCTCAGCGTGTCGTAATCGAGCCGCGTGAACTGCTCGGTCATCTTGAGCTGGCTCGTGTGCGGCAGTCCGCCCAGGCTGAACCAGAAGTCCTCGTTGAAGCTGGAGGTCTCCATCACCAGCGTGTCCCCGTCCCATCCGCCGACGGCCCGGCCGTAGTAGAGGGGGTTGTCGTCGTCGCCTCCGACCTGCCCGACAGGCTCGCGCCCGTCCAGGAACAGGATCCGGTAGTTGTGGTTGCCGCTGCCGACCAGCACGAAGACCCGCTCCTTGTCGTGGTCCTCCAGGAACTCCACGCCGTAGGGCTCCTGGAACTGGCGCGGGCCTCCCGGAGGCTTGCACATCAGGAACGTCGGATCGTCCCGCAGGAAGCGCTCCTGGCGCTCGACGTAGAGCGCCCGGGCCCAGGGCTGGAAGGGCGCCACGCGGCCGGCATCATTGATGTCGGCGAGGATTCCGTATTCGTCCGTCTGGACGTCCACGCCGTCTTCCACCAGAGCTGTCGCGCTCGGGTAGGCCCAGTAGCCGGGAGTTCCGTTCGCCGCCGGACCCAGCGTCGGCCGCCCGTCGGGCGAGCGCGGGACCGGTCGCGGCGCCAGGGGTTTGAGCGGCGAGGTGTCTTTCACCTCGAGCACTGTCCGGCCGCTGGAGAGGACCATCGAATTGGACCACACCTGGCGGCTGCCGTCGCGCGCGGTGATGCCTTCGACCGTGACTGCATCTCCGGTCTGCACCGAGTTGCGATTCCATCCGTTCCGGACCATGTCGATCGGGCTTTCCAGCTCCACCGCCCAGTTGACGATGTCGTTTGTCTCCGCGACATTGATGAACACGTGAACGTGCGGATCCCGCCAGTCGACCAGGGTCACGACACCGCTCAGCGTGATTGGGGTGTTCGGGTCGAACTTCCCGTAGACCGAGTGATGTGCGACGGTGCTTGCGGGAAGAACCACGGTAACCAGGAGCGTCAGCACGAGAGACGCGGGGATGACGTTCTTCATTGTTTCCATCTTTTTCATCGCTGTTCCATCACTGGCGCGTTATCTCGAATGGCCCATTGGCGTTCTGATGGCGCCAGGTGCCGCGGACGAAGCGGTCGTTGAAGGGAAGGTTCTCGATGCTCCCTTCGATGACATAGTCCAGTGTTCCACCGGTTCGGCTTTCGCCCTTCGCTTCGAATCGAAGCACCCAGCCGTCGGGGTTGAGCGTCGCGTTCTCGATGGGGATGTTGTCGGTGCCGGGATTGATGGTTCCGGTGATCTGCTGGCCGTCCCAGTCCATGATGACCACTACCACGTTGGTGTGATCCTCGCTGGGTCCCCAGGTTCCAAGCCAGGAACCCTTGAGGGGATGGCCTTCCTGTGCGATCACCGGTGCAACGAACACCAGACACACAACAAGCGCTGTCAAAAAGAATGCCGGCACACGCATGGGATCTGTTCCTCCAGAAGAAGTAGGTAGACTGAATCCTAGGACATTCCGGTGAACCCGTTCAAGCGGAAAGCTCAGGCACGCGCATTCTCCCTGCTCTCGAAGCTTGCGATCGCGTCCGTGTGCCGGAGTATGTACTCCAGGTCGTCCACGCCATCCAGCATGCACACGCGGGCGAAGGGATCCACGTCGAAGGAGAACGACAGCTCCGCTCCGGCCGAGGCCGTCCGCCTCTCGAGATCCAGGTGGAATGGCTCTCCCTTCTGCGCCACCTCGAGGCAGCGGCGGTGCGTGTCCGCGTCGACGCTGACCGGCAGCAGGCCGTTCCTCAACGCGTTCTTCCTGAAGATGTCGGCAAACCCTTCGGCGATCACGGCCCGGATGCCGAAATCGAGCAGAGCCCAGACCGCATGTTCTCGCGAGCTTCCGCAGCCGAAATTACGTCCCGCGAGCAGGATCCCGACACCGGCGCTCTCGGGCCTGTTGAGGACGAATTCTCCGCGCGCCTCTCCGTCCGGCTGATATCGCCAGTCCTCGAACAGGTGCGTCCCCAACCCCGACCGTTCGGTCGTCCTGAGGAACCGGGCCGGGATGATCTGGTCGGTATCGATGTCGTCCCGGCTCAGAACGGCGACCCGGGACTCGAGAAATTCGAACTTCTTCATTATTGTGCCTTCAGCTACATGGTATTGGACCGAACGACGTCGCGTTCGTTAGCCCGCACCGGAGCCACGGGAGGCTCAGAGCAGGTGTCTCGGATCGGTCACCTGCCCGGTGACGGCCGCGGCCGCGGCCGTCACCGGCGAGGCCAGCATGGTCTGTCCCCGCGGGCCCTGCCGGCCTTCGAAATTCCGGTTGCTCGTGCTTACCGAGACCTGTCCCGGCTCGAGCCGGTCCCCGTTCATGGCGATGCACATGCTGCATCCGGGTTCGCGCCACTGAGCGCCGGCATCCGTGAAAATCCTGTCGAGGCCCTCGTCTTCCGCTTCCCTTCGCACCTGTTCGGAACCGGGAACGATCAGGACCTCGGTTCCGGGGCTGACCTTCCGGCCTTTGAAGACCGACGCGGCGGCGCGAAGGTCGGAGACTCTGGAATTCGTGCAGCTTCCGATGAACACGACGTCGACTTTCCGGCCCAGCAGGGGATCTCCGGGGCGCAGTCCCATGTACTCGAGCGCCGCTTCCATCTGAGCCCGCTCCGCAGCGTCGTGGCAGGACGCCGGATCGGGAACCCGACTGTCGATGGGTGCGCACATGGAGGGGTTCGTTCCGAAGCTGATCATCGGGGAGAGAGCCGACACGTCGAGCGTCACGGTCTCATCGTATGCGGCTTCCGGATCCGACCTCAACCCGCGCCACCTCGCAAGCGCCCGATCCCAGGCTTCGCCCGAGGGCGCAAACTCCCGGCCGGACAGGTACTCGTAGGTGACCTCATCCGGGGCGACCAGGCCCGCCCGCGCTCCGGCCTCGATCGACATGTTGCAGATGGTCATCCTCGCCTCGACGTCGAGACTCCGGATGGCCGATCCCGTGTATTCGAGAACGTGCCCCGTGCCCCCGTCGATGCCAATCTGCCGAATGAGCGCGAGGATCATGTCCTTGGCGGTGACTCCCCGCCCGAGACGGCCCTCGAACCGAACGTTGAAGTTGCCGGCCTTCCTCTCCAGCAGGCATTGTGTCGCCAGAACGTGTTCGACCTCGGTCGTTCCGATGCCGAAGGCGAGGGCTCCCAGCGCGCCGTGGGTGGAGGTATGGCTGTCACCGCAGACGATCGTGAGCCCGGGCTGGGTGAGGCCCAGTTCGGGTCCGATCACGTGGACGATCCCCCGGCGGCTGTCACCCATGCCGTAGAGCCGGACGCCGAACTCCCGGCAGTTGGCCTCGAGCTGGTTGACTTGCCGCGCGGCGTCTTCTCCGGCGTCGGCGAGATTCCGGCTGATCGTCGGTGTCGAGTGGTCGGCCGTCCCCAGGGTCCGGTCGGGACGCCGGACTCCCAGCCCACGTCCTCGAAGTCCTGCAAACGCCTGAGGGGAAGTCACTTCGTGGATGAGATGGAGGTCGATGTAGAGAATGGACGGGGCTTCGCCTCCGCTGACCACCACATGCTGGTCCCAGATCTTGTCGTAGAGTGTCCGGTTGTTCACAGCCTGAACCTGTTTTTCGTTTGATCTGACCCGGGCAGTTTGCTAACCTAGTGACCTACCGATCGGTAGGTAGGTATGGTGAAACGAAACGTTACTCCAAAGGCCGAATCCAGGTCAACCGCGCCCCGGGACAAGGTCTACGAGATCGCGGCCCAGGTGTTCCACCGCAAGGGATACGATAACACTTCGATGAACGATATTGCCGAGGCCGTCGGCCTGACGAAGGCCGGGCTGTATCACCACGTGGCCAGCAAGGAGAGTCTGCTGTCGACGATTCTCGAGGACGGCATGGACATGACCGAGGCCTCGGTCGTCGAGCCCCTGGCCATGATCGCCGATCCGCTGGTCCGGCTGAAGACGCTGATCGAGCTCCATCTCAGGCTGCTCCTGGAGGGGCGCGAGCTCGCCGTGACGGGCCTTCTCCATGAATGTCAGGGGCTGGCGGCCGAAGACCGGACACGCATCGATCGACGCAAGAAGCAATATGTGCGCATGGTCACCGGTGTGATTCGGGATGTTCTGGAGAGTGCCGGCCCTCGCGCGCCCGATCCCAAGATGGCGGCGCTGGCTCTGCTGGGGATGCTCAACTGGACTTATCAGTGGTACAAGCCTTCCGGGTCGGTGAAGCCGGAAGAGCTCGTCGAGCAGTTTCAGAGCCTGTTTATCCATGGTCTTTTGGGGGGCCTTCCGGGTCTGGAGGGTAGATGAAGCACATAGCGATTTTCGACACGACCCTGCGAGACGGGGAACAGGCGCCGGGCTTCAGCATGAACATCGAAGACAAGCTCCATCTGGCGCGCCAGCTCGAGCGTCTTCGCGTGGACGTGATCGAGGCCGGGTTCCCAATCGCGTCGGAAGGTGATTTCGAGGCTGTCAGGCGCGTGGCCGGAGAGATCCGGGAGTGTTCCATCGCGGGGCTCGCGCGCGCCGTGCCGGGCGACATCGAGCGGTGCTGGCAGGCACTGGAGAAGGCGGCCAGGCCCAGGATCCATACGTTTCTGGCGACCAGCGACATCCACCTGAAGCATAAGCTGCTCAAATCCCGGGAAGAGGCTCTCGACATGGCGGTCCGCGCCGTCGAGCTCGCCCGCTCGCTCTCCGACGACGTCGAGTTCTCTGCCGAAGACGCCGGGCGCTCCGATCCGGAGTATCTCTACCAGGTGGTCGAGGCCGTCATCGCAGCCGGCGCCAACGTCGTCAACATCCCCGATACCGTGGGCTACACACTGCCTTCCGAGTACGGACGCCTGATCGCCGGGCTTCGGAAGGTCAGGGGGATCGACCGGGTGGCGATCAGCACACATTGCCACAACGATCTCGGCCTGGCGGTGGCCAACTCCCTCGCGGGCGTGGAGAACGGGGCGACGCAGGTGGAGTGCGCCGTAAACGGGATCGGAGAGCGCGCCGGCAACGCGTCGCTGGAAGAGGTGGTCATGGCCATCCAGACCCGCGGCAATGACCTGGGGGTGACGACGGGGATCAATACGCGGGAGATCTACCGGACCAGCCAGTTGCTCTGTTCTCTGACGGGGATGGAAGTGCAGGCGAACAAGGCGATCGTGGGGAGGAACGCGTTCGCGCACGAAGCCGGCATTCACCAGGACGGCGTCCTGAAAGAAGCGGGCACCTACGAGATCATGACCCCCGAGTCGGTCGGCGTTCCGACCAACAGGATCGTTCTCGGGAAGCACTCCGGGCGCCACGGGCTCGCTGCCCGGTACCGGGAGTTGGGCTATCAGTTGAGCGAGGCGGATCTGGCGCGCGCGTACATGTTGTTTACCAAGCTTGCGGACCGCAAGAAGACGATCTACGACGAAGATCTCGTCGTGATCATCACCGACGGTATCCAGCACGCGCCGGCCGCGTACTCGCTCAAACACTTCCACATCGTCGGGACTTCGGACGCCAACTCGACCGTGACGCTGAGCCTCGAGAAGGACGGGGCGATGTACACGGAGTCGGCCACCGGCGACGGTCCGGTCGATGCGACCGTGCGCGCGGTCAACCGCATCGCGGGCGTCGACGGGAAGGTCGTGACCTACAACGCGAAAGCAGTGACCGAGGGGAGCGAGGCCGTCGGAGAAGTGATGATCCAGGTCGAGGTCGGGGGACGCACCGTCGTGGGACGCGCCGCGAGCACGGATCTCAATATCGCGGCGACGCGGGCGTACATCGACGCGATCAACAAGGCGGTCTGGATGAGCGCTCCCCGGAAGACCGAGCAGGCAACGAAGCAGTAGAAGGGAGTCTGACTATGGACGCTCGCATCGCATTTCTTCCGGGCGACGGCATCGGTCCCGAGGTCCTGACCGAAGCTCGTCGGGTACTCGAAGCGGTCGCGTCTGTTGGGGGCCATCGGTTCGAGATCGTCGGGGGCGCGATCGGCGCGGGAGCCATCGCTTCGGAGGGCGATCCGCTTCCCGCATCGACCCGCGAGACGTGTGAGAAGGTGGACGCCGTCCTGCTTGGCGCGGTGGGCGTACCCGAGCAGAGCCTCGGGAACGTTCGGAGGCCCGAAGAAGGCCTGCTCGAGCTCCGGACGCTGCTGGGGAACTACGCCAACCTGCGCCCGGTCCAGGTGACCGCCGCGCTTCGCGGCCACTCGCCCCTCCGTCCCGAGCGGGTCGAGGGCGTGGATCTCCTGGTCGTCCGGGAATTGCTCGGAGGGATCTATTTCGGCAGACCCCGCGGGATCGACGGGGGCAGGGCGCACAACACCGAGGTCTACACGGAGGGCGAGGTTCGCCGGGTCGCGGTGACGGCATTCGACAGGGCGCGCCAACGGCGGCGGAAGGTCGTGTCCGTCGACAAGGCCAACGTGCTCGAGTCGTCGATGCTCTGGCGACGGGTGGCGTCCCGGGTTGCCGCCGGGTATCCGGACGTGGAATTCGCGAACATGTACGTGGACAACTGTGCGATGCAGCTCATCGCGAACCCCAGACAGTTCGACGTGATCCTGACCAACAACATGTTCGGCGACATCCTGAGCGACGAAGCATCCGTGCTCGCGGGAAGCCTGGGCATGTTGCCGTCGGCGAGCATCGGCGGAAAGACAGGGCTGTACGAGCCCGTCCACGGCTCTGCCCCCGACATCGCCGGCAAGGGGCTGGCCAACCCGATCGGCGCGATCCTCTCGGCAGCGATGATGCTCGAGGAGAGCTTCGGCCTCGTCGCCGAAGGCGCGGCTGTGCGCCGGGGGGTCGATCAGGCGCTTGAACTGGGGTACAGAACCCGCGACCTCCAGTCGGGATCGGACGGCGAGAGACCGGTTTCGACCCGCGAGATGGGGACGCTCATCGCGGAGTTTGCAGCCGAGGTGGCGTCCCCCCCGAAGGCGATCCCCCAAAGATGAAGGATACAAGCGAGAGGACCCCTGACCTCCGCCGTTACAGCGGTGAGCTGACCCGGGGGTACGACCACCCTGCCGCGCGGGCCATGCTCTACGGCGCCGGTCTGAGCGACGCCGATATGGCGCAACCCCAGGTTGGCGTGATCAGCGCGGGATATGAAGGCAATCCCTGCAACATGCATCTGAACGATCTCGCGCGCGTAGCGAAGCAGGGGTTGCGCGCGGCCGGGATCACGGGCCTCGTGTCCGGCACGATCGGGGTCAGCGACGGGATCTCGATGGGAACCCCGGGGATGCGGTACTCGTTGCCTTCCCGGGATCTCATCGCCGACTCCATCGAGACGATCGCGTCCGCCCAGCACTACGACGGGGTCGTGACGATCATGGGCTGCGACAAGAACATGCCCGGAGCCATGATCGCCATGTGCCGGCTCAACCGCCCGTCTCTGATGATCTACGGCGGGACGATCCGGCCCGGGGTCTACGACGGCGAGCAGCTCGACATCGTGTCCTCGTTCGAAGCCCTCGGGCAGTTTCTGGCCGGAAAGCTGACCGAAGAGCGCTTTCACCAGGTGGTCCGCCATTCGTGTCCGGGCCCGGGCGCCTGTGGCGGCATGTATACGGCCAACACGATGGCGTCGGCCATCGAGGCGCTGGGTATGAGCCTGCCCTACAGCGCTTCGTCCCCCGCCGAGAGTCCCGAGAAGGCCGCGGAATGCCGCGGGGCGGGCGATGCGATGCGGCTCCTGCTCGAACGCAATCTCTGTCCGCGGGACATCCTGACCAGACAGTCCTTCGAAAACGCGATCACGACGACGATCGTTCTGGGCGGATCGACCAACGCCGTGCTCCATATTCTTGCGATCGCCCGAACCCTGAATCTCGATCTGACGATAGACGATTTCGAGAAGATCAGTCGGAGGGTTCCCCTGCTTGCGGATTTTCGTCCGAGCGGCCGTTACCGCATGGAAGACCTGCATGAGGTCGGAGGCACGCCGGCTGTCATGAAGATGCTCCTCGCATACGGCCTCGTCGACGGCGGGTGCATGACGGTCACGGGAAAAACGCTGGGAGAGAATCTTGCTGCCGTGGGGGGGCTTGCCGCGGGCCAGTCGATCGTCCGGACGCCGGATGAGCCGATCAGCGAGCGGGGGCATCTGAGAATCCTGCGCGGCAACCTGGCCAGAGACGGCGCGGTCGCGAAGATCACCGGCAAGGAAGGCGAGGTTTTCGAAGGTCCCGCCCGTGTCTTCGACAGCGAGGCGGAAGCCAACGCCAGCATCGCGGCCGGAGAGATCCGAAAGGGCGACGTCGTCGTCATCCGTTACGAAGGGCCGCGGGGCGGCCCCGGGATGCCCGAGATGCTCACGCCGACGTCGATGATCATGGGGCGCGGGTTGGGCAAGGACGTCGCCCTGATCACCGACGGTCGTTTTTCAGGGGGTACCCACGGTTTCGTTGTCGGCCACATTACACCGGAAGCCCAGGACGGCGGCATGATCGCGCTGGTCGAGGACGGCGACACCATCCGGATCGATTCCGTCCGTAACGTGATCGAGGCGAAGCTCGGAACCGACCAGATCGAGAGCCGCCGGGCCCGATGGGAGGCCGCCAGGCCCGCTCTTCGGGTCTCTTCCGGCGCGCTGTTCAAGTACGCGCAATGCGTGTCTTCGGCATCGGAAGGGTGCACGACCGATCGGGGCCCGCGCGGCGAAAACTGAGAGAGAGGTAGAACGTGGCGAGGGAAGTCGATGCGGCACCGGCCGGGAAGCCGGTTGAGGTCCCGCCCACCCGGACGGTTTCCGGTTCCGAGGCGGTCGTTCTGTCCCTGTTGCAGGAAGGGGTCGAGACCGTCTTTGGCTATCCGGGCGGCGCGATCATGCCGGTCTACGATGCCTTGTTCGAATACGAACAACGGCTCCGGCACGTTCTTGTCCGCCACGAACAGGGCGCCGTGCACGCCGCGGAGGGATATGCGCGGGCGTCGGGAAAGACGGGTGTCTGCATTGCGACTTCAGGTCCGGGGGCGACCAACCTGATTACCGGCATCGCCGACGCCAGAATGGACTCGACGCCGATCGTGTGCATCACGGGACAGGTGCCTTCCAGAATGCTCGGCTCCGATGCGTTTCAGGAAACCGACATCATGTCGGTCAGCGCTCCTCTGACCAAGTGGAACTATCAGATCACGCGGCCCGAAGAAATCCCGTCGGTGATTTCGAAGGCGTTCTATCTTGCCGGTTCGGGGCGTCCCGGGCCGGTACTGGTCGACATCACCAAAGATGCCCAGATCGGAACGCTGAACTACAGAACGGCCGAAGTTCGCGAGGTTGCCGGCTACCGGCCCGTTCCGCCGCTCGATGCGGCGCGCGTCCAGGCGGCCGCGCGGTTGATCAACGAATCGACGCGGCCGATGGTGCTGGTCGGGCAGGGCGTTCTGCTGTCGCGGGCGCAGGCGGAGCTCGGCGCCCTGGTCGGGAAGGCGGGTTTGCCTTTTGCATCGACTCTTCTGGGTCTCTCCGCCCTCCCCCGACGCCATCCGCTCAATGTCGGCATGCTCGGGATGCACGGCAACTACGGCCCCAACGTCAGGACGAACGAGTGCGACCTGCTGATCGCGGTCGGGATGCGCTTCGACGATCGCGTCACGGGGGATGTGAGCCAATACGCCCGGCAAGCCAGGATCGTCCATATCGAGATCGATCCTTCGGAGATCGACAAGAATGTCAAGACCGACGTCAGCATCAACGCCGACGCCCGGGAGGCTCTGGCGGCGCTCGCTCTGGCGGTCGAGCCGGCGTCCCACGACGACTGGCTGGCGGGATTCCGCGAGTGCGACAGGATCGAGTACGAGCGGGTCATCGCGAAGGACATCCATCCGGATTCGCCCGGATTGAGAATGGCCGAGGTCATTCACGAGCTGTCGGAGAGAAGCCGCGGCGAGGCCATTGTCGTGACAGACGTGGGCCAGCATCAGATGTCCGCGGCCCGCTATTACCGCTTCAGCGAGGGCGGCCGCATCATTACCTCAGGGGGGCTGGGCACGATGGGCTTCGCGTTGCCGGCCGCTCTTGGGGCCGGGATCGCGTGTCCGGGCCGGCAGGTCGTCGCCGTGATCGGTGACGGCGGCTTTCAGATGACGATACAAGAGCTGGGGACCATCCTGCAGACGGGCACCCCCGTGAAGATGATGGTCCTGAACAACGAGTACCTGGGTATGGTCCGGCAGTGGCAGCAGCTATTCTTCTCGCGGCGATACTCGGCGACCGAGCTTGCGAACCCGGATTTTGTCCGGGTCGCAGCCGCTTACAACGTCGGCGGCAGACGCGTCGCCGCCCGCGGTGAGCTGGGAGAGGCGATCGGCGAGATGCTCGATGCGGAATCGTCGTGGCTCCTGGAGGTCGTCGTCGAACGGGAGGACAACATTTTCCCGATGATTCCCTCCGGCGCCGCGGTATCCGAGATCCGGTTGGAGTAGGAGGGCCGGTTGAGTCAGGAAGACGACGCGCGCTTCACTCTGTCGATCGTCAGCGAGAACGAGGTCGGCGCGCTGCTTCGGATGACGATGACGCTGGCGCGTCATCGAATACGGGTCGAGAGCCTCACTTCGACGTCGGATGAGTCCGCCGGCGTCCACAGGCACATCGTGGTGGCCCGGGCCCGGCCCGACCGGGTGAGGCGCGCGATGAAGCAGATCCAGGCGTCGGTGGGCGTGCTCGCCGCCGAATATTACGCCGAGGGCGAGACCGTCGACCGGGAGGTGGCGTTGTACAAGCTGGACGTCGACCGCCTCGGGGACCCAGACTCGTTCAGGGATCTGGTCCGGGCCCGCCGGGCCCGCGTTCTGGTTCTCGGCGAGACATACGTCATCATAGAAAAGACCGGTTGCGGACGGGAAATCGAGGAGCTCTACGAGTCCCTTCGGCCTTTTGGAGTCATGCAATTCGTTCGGTCCGGCCGTATCATGGTCACGAAGGCGGGGCCGGCTGAAACAGCCGGAGCCCGGGCATCGTCCGGGAATCGGGCAAACGGAGGTTAGGTAGCGACAATGGCGAAGATTCGTTTCGGAGACGTCGAAGAGAACGTGGTCACGCGCGAGGAATGGCCGCTGGAGAAGGCCCTGGAATGCCTGAAAGACGAGACCATTGCCGTTGTCGGCTACGGCGTGCAGGGACCCGGTCAGGCTCTGAACCTGAAGGACAACGGGTTCAATGTCATCGTAGGACAGCGGAAGGGGACGGCATCCTGGGAAAAGGCCGTCCGGGACGGATGGGTCGAAGGCGAAAGCCTCTTTCCGATCGAGGATGCGGCGGACTGCGGCACGATCATCCAGTATCTGCTTTCCGATGCGGGTCAGATCGCCCAGTGGTCGAAGGTCCGGCCGTATCTTTTGCCGGGAAAGTGCCTCTACTTCTCGCACGGTTTCGCGATCACGTTCAGCGAAGATACGGGCGTCGTGCCCCCGGGCGGGGTCGACGTCGTTCTGGTGGCGCCCAAGGGCAGCGGGACGTCGTTGAGGCGCCTGTTCCTCGAAGGCAAAGGGCTCAACTCCAGTTACGCGATCCACGAGGACGCGACCGGCCGCGCGAGGGAGCGCGTCGTGTCGCTGGGTATCGGCGTCGGTTCCGGGTACTTGTTCGAGACCGATTTCAGGAAGGAAGTCTATTCCGATCTGACCGGCGAGCGCGGGGTCCTGATGGGAGCGATCGCGGGCGTCTTCGAAGCCCAGTACAATTGCCTGCGGAAGCACGGACATTCGCCGTCGGAAGCGTTCAACGAAACCGTGGAAGAGCTGACCCAGAGTCTGATGCCGCTGGTTGCCGAGAACGGCATGGACTGGATGTACGCCAATTGCTCGACGACCGCGCAGCGCGGGGCGCTCGACTGGCGGCACAAATTCCGGGAGGCGGTTGCTCCCGTCTATGAAGACCTGTACGCGAGCGTCAGGTCGGGAAACGAGGCACGCATCGTGATCTCCTCCTGCGGCCGCCCCGATTATCGGGAACGGCTCGAACGCGAGCTCGGGGAGCTCGGAGGCGAAGAGATCTGGCGTGCCGGAAAGGCGGTGCGGGCACTGCGCCCGCAGGCGGGGGCCCGGCCGCGGCCGTCGGGAGAGACGAGCGGGGCCATCACCGGTGAAAAAGTCCGGGCCTCCAAATGACCCGGGTTTCGACATGACACGATCGGGGACTCCGGTCGCCTGGCGTCCCGCTACCGACGCGATCGTTCGCGCGGCAAACCGGCTCAGGAACGTGATCGTCCGGACTCCATTGGAGCGGAATGCCGGGCTGTCCGACGAGTTCCGAGCCGAGGTTCTTCTCAAGCGGGAAGACCTCCAGGTCGTGCGTTCCTATAAGATCCGCGGCGCCTACAACAAGATCCGGAGTCGTTCGGACGCCGAGCTGGCCCGGGGCGTCTCCTGCGCCAGCGCCGGCAACCACGCTCAGGGGGTGGCCCTCTCCTGCCGCAAACTCGGCATCCACGGCGTGATCTACATGCCGCTGACCACGCCCAGTCAGAAAATCGAACGTGTCCGGTCTCTCGGCGGGTCCGGGGTCGAGGTCATCCTGACCGGAGACGTCTACGACGACTGCGAGCGGGAGGCACTGGGGAGATCGGCGAGCGACGGGACGATCTTCGTCCATCCGTTCGACGATCCCGAGGTCATCGAAGGGCAGGGGACCGTGGGGATGGAGATCCTCGAAGACGCCGGGAGAGACGTCGATTTCGTCTTCATACCGGTCGGCGGCGGCGGGTTGGCGTCCGGCGCCGGCAGTTGGATCAGGGCGGTCTCTCCGTCGACCCGCATCATCGGGGTCGAGCCCGCGGGCGCCCCGTCGATGTCCGCCGCGTTCGCCGCCGGGCACACGGTGACGCTCGGGACGATCGACTCCTTTGCCGACGGCGCCGCCGTGCGGCGCGCCGGCAGCCTGACCTTCGAGATCTGCCGGGAGGTCCTCGATCAGATGGTCACGGTGCCGGAAGGCCGGCTGTGCTCGATGATCCTCCGGCTGTACAACGACGACGGGATCATCGTCGAGCCTGCAGGCGCGTTGTCGGTCTCGGCGCTGGAAGACTTCGCCCGCGAGATCGAAGGCAAGACCGTGGTCTCGATCGTGAGCGGCGGAAACAACGACATCCGCCGGACCGAGGAAATCCGCGAACGATCGTTGATTCACGAGGGCCTCAAGCACTACTTCATCGTCCGGTTCCCCCAGCGCGCCGGGGCGCTCCGCCAGTTCGTCGTCGACGTCCTGGGACCGGGGGACGACATCACGCACTTCGCGTACTCGAAGAAAACCGACCGCGAGCGCGGCCCGGCCGTCGTGGGCGTCGAGCTCCGGAACAAGGAGTCCCTCGAGCCGCTGATCCGCCGCATGAAGGAAATGGGGTTTTACGGGGAATATCTCAACGACAGGCCGGATTTGTTGAGGTATCTGGTCTGACGTCGATTGCGCAAATCCGTTCCGGTCAATCTCCTATTGCGGTTAACTGATCTGATTATGTTCTTTACACTATCGCCTCGGCTCCGCCTCGTTGATCCCCCGCACGGAGGACCGTGCGGGGCCTACTGAGAAGAAGCAAGCCCAGAGAGCCATTGACAGTTCGGTCGGTTGACCTTCATACTTTGCTCAGAATGCAGTTTTTGTACACACCCCGGTTGTCCGATTCCGCGATCCGTTCGTTTAGCGGCTATTACTGGTTTCCTCCCGACCGGGGGTGGGTAACGGTATAGCGCCGACTACCTGAAAAGAGCCGAAAAGGCCCGCTCTCCGGTAAACGAGGAGAGCGGGCCTTTTTTGTTTTGACTGGAGGTTCCGATGTCAGAGTCCGAGACACCGTACACGCTGGTCGACCGCCGGGCGCGGCCCGAAGGGACGCGGATCCGTGTCGGGACGGTCGAGTTCGGCGGCCCGGAGTTCGTGCTGATCGCCGGGCCGTGCGCCGTCGAGAGCCCGGAGCAGATCGATGTTGCGGCCCGCGCGGTCGCGGCCGCCGGGGCCACGGTGCTCCGGGGCGGCGCTTTCAAGCCCCGCACCTCGCCGTACGCGTTCCGGGGGCACGGCGAGAAGGGCCTCGAGATGCTCGCCAACGCCGGCCGCCGTCTGGGTATGCCTGTCGTGACCGAGGTCCTCGGCGCCGCGGACGTGCCCCTCGTGTCCGCGTACGCCGATATCCTTCAGATCGGCGCCCGGAACATGCAGAACTTCGTTCTGCTCGAGGCCGCGGGCGCTTCCGGAAAGCCGGTTCTTCTGAAGCGCGGGCTCTCGGCTACGATCGAAGAGTGGCTGCTCGCGGCCGAGTACGTCGCGCTCCAGGGCAACATGAACATCATCCTGTGCGAGCGCGGCATCCGGACGTTCGGGACGGCCACGCGAAACACGCTCGATCTGGCGTCGGCCGTGCTGGCGGCCCGTCTGACGCACCTGCCCGTCATCGTCGATCCCAGCCATGCGACCGGCCGGCGGGACCTGGTCGCTCCCATGACGAAAGCGGCCGCGGCGGCCGGCGTGGCGGGGGTGATCGTCGAGGTGCATCCCGATCCGGACTGCGCCCTGTGCGACGGCGCGCAGTCGATGACGCCCGACGCGTTCCGGGACCTGGCGCGGGATCTGGGACCGCTTCTCGCGTGCGCGGGCCGCTACGTCGGCGAAAGGGAAAAAACGAGCGTGCAAATCCGGGACCTGGAGGCCAAAATAGGAGTCCCATAGATGACATCCGCATCCGCCAGATCGCCGCGCTACGACGTGACCTACCAGGGACAGCCCGGCGCGTTCAGCGAAGACGCCGCCTTCGATTTCGTCGGAAGGAACGCGCGGCTTCTTCCTTCGCGGACTCTTCAGGACGCGTTTCGGAGCGTCGCCGGCGGCGAATCCGCGTACGCGATCGTCCCGGTCGAGAACACCCTGGCGGGACCGATCGACGAGACCTACGACCTGATGGCCGAGAGCGACCTCGTGATCGTGGACGAAACCGTGCAGCCGATCCTGCATTGCCTCATCGCGGCGAAAGGCTCGCGCAAGGAGGACGTCGTGCGCGTCCTCTCCCATCCCATCGCCCTGGCCCAGTGCGCCGGGTTCCTGAGATCTCATCCCGAGTGGACGCCTGTCCCGGCTTTCGATACCGCCGGCGCCGTCGAGGACGTGCTCAGGGAAGACAGGCCGGGAGATGCCGCGATCGGCAGCGCGCGCAGCGCGGAAGTCTACCTCGGCCAGATACTCCTCGAAGGGATTCAGGACCATCCGGAGAACTACACGCGGTTCGTTCTCCTGTCCGCGGATCCGACGCTGGGAACGCCGCGCGCGGCCGACGGGACGCGCAAGACCAGCATCACTTTCCGTGTCACCGATTCCACTCGCCGGGAAGCCGGCGTCCTGCGCCCGTTCGTCGAGTGCGGCGTTCCGCTGGCGAACGTCCTGTCGCGCCCGCTGGGAGGACCCGGATCCGAGTCGGTCTATCATCTGGATTTCATCGGATCGACCGGGAGCGCGGCCGTCCAGAGAGCTCTGGACCAGATCCGGAGGAGCGCGACGCGAATGAAGATACTGGGCACCTACCCGCTCCGCGTCGCGTCGATCCGGGAAGTTATCCGGCCGGCGCGGCCACCTGTATGACGAAATGAGAAAGGGAGAGAACAGACTATGGTCATGACAGCTTCGACGATGTTGGCACTCGGCACCGAGGCCCCCGACTTCACTCTGCCCGACACCAACGGGACAGCGGTCTCGCTGGCGGACTTCGCCGGGAACAAAGGACTCCTGGTGATGTTCATCTGCAATCATTGTCCCTACGTGAAACACATTCGCCACGGCCTGGCGGAGTTCGCGCGGGATTACAAAGGGAAAGGCCTGGGGATCGTTGCGATCAACTCGAACGACACCGACACGCACCCGGACGACAGCCCGGAGAAGATGAAGGCCGAGGTCGGGGAGATCGGCTACGTGTTTCCCTACCTGTTCGACGAGACCCAGGCTGTCGCCAGGGTATACCGTGCGGCGTGCACCCCGGATTTCTTCCTGTTCGACACGGATCGGCGGCTGGTCTACCGCGGCCAGTTCGACCTGAGCCGTCCGGGCAACGACGTCCCGGTCACGGGTGCCGACCTGCGCGCGGCGGCCGACGCGGTTCTGGCGGGGAAGCCGGTTCCCCTCGATCAGACCCCCAGCATCGGATGCAACATCAAGTGGCGCGAAGGGAACGCGCCGGAGTACTTCGGGTGACCAAGACGATTTCCTCGCCCCGGCCAGCACGCGGTCGATCTTGAGGTCCGGCACGCGATCGAAGTGCCGTACGTTGGCAGTGCGACTCGCGGCTCCATCTGCCTCCGTGTTTCGGTATCCCGGACGGGCCGGTCAGACCTCGAGGGGAAGTGCCTTGGACGTCCGGATTTCAGCGTCGATCAACAGGAGTCGGAACGAGGAAAGCTCCTGGAATGCCAGCGTCCAGAGTGGCGAGTCTGGCTCGATGAGCTTCCGCCAGTCCCAGAAGATGGGCATCCGTGGTCTGCGATGCATGACGGCACCACTCCGGGAAATCCCTGGCCCGCTGGTCGTCGGGCAAGAAGACGTGACACGCTCCCAGGGAGTCGAGCATGCCCGCCAGCGTCCGGCTGGCCTCTTCGACCGTGACGCGTCCTTCCGTGCGCTGCACTGAAACGCGAACGAAGCCCAGCTCCGGGATCGCAGATGTCAGAAGCTCCGCGGTCTTTTGCTTTCTCGCGGCGGCGATCCAGATCGCCGTACGCGCATGGTCGACGTGATCGGACCAGCCCCAGGCCACGAGGACGCTGACATCCAGCAGGTATCTCATGGGAAATCGGAGAGGATCTCGCGAACCGATTGCGTCGTGAGCGGAGGCTCGTTCGGAGGCGCGGCAAAGATGGTCGCGCCGGTGTGTTTGCAGCGTACGCGCCGCGGCTTTCGAGCGCCGGGCATCGGGGCGCTCGCCCGGCGCCGGAGGTATTCCGAAACGCTGAGGCCCTCTCTCCTGGCGCGGGTTCGGATCAGACGGGCTTCCTCTTCGGTCACTTTGAACGTGATTGTCTTCACGGTAATACGGTATTACTACGGCCGCTGCGTGTCAACCGGGGATCGGGTGGTCGGGACATTCTCCGACCGGGCTGGACGAGCGCTTACATGACGCGACCGATATCGGTCCTCGCGAAATCTTCTCCCTTGAAGAGCAGAGGCTCCCCGGAGGTTCTGGCGAGCGCGTAGGCGAAGGCATCGCCCAGGTTCAGCCCCGCGGCGTGCCGCCCTTTGCCGAAGCGCCGGTACGCCCGTCGTGCCTCGGCCACCTGGTCGGAATCGAAGGGAACGATCTCCATGCCGGCCTTGTGGATCAGCAGGTCGAGTTCGCGCCCGCCGTCGGCTCCCTTTCGGGTTTCGATGACGATGGCTGTCTCGAGAAGGGTCGCGGCCGAGATCAGGCGGGTTGTGTCGTCCTCGAGAGCCAGGCGGAAGGCCTCGGCCTCGGGCTCCGCCAGGAGCAGGGCCAGGAGCGCCGACGTGTCGAGCACCATCAGCGGGGAAGGCCCCGGTCGTCGTAGCCGATGATTTCATCGGCGGAGCGCTCATCCAGCGTCGGCAGGCGGGCGCACCGCTCTCCGATCTCCCGAAGCTCATCGCGTAAACGCCGGCCAGCAGGGACGCGCTTGCGTAGCCGGGCCAGGCGCTCGCGGAGAGCGACGATGACCGCTGTCGTCAGGCTCTCACCGGTCCGGTCTGCGACTTCTCGCGCCAGTCGGTCGGCTTCGGGGTCTTTGATGCTCAGCGCCATCGGCTACCTATATATCTAGAAATATATCATAGATTATAGAATCGGCCCGATTCAGAGCGACGCGTCTGCCGCGACCGGCACCCGAAGGGGTGGCGAACGGCGCTGGACCGGGTAATGGCATGTTCGGTCTAAGCGGGAATCGGACCGGAACCAGGCACGGCTCGTCCGCGACCAAATAGGTTCTATTCCTGACGCAGCGCCGATACCGGGTCGATCGTCGCCGCGCGTCGGGCGGGGAGCCACGCCGCGAGAAGCACGAGGCCGAGACCCGCGAAGAAGACGATCGCGTACGTCGTCGGATGGGTCGCTTCGATCGCGGTCAGATAGCTTCCGAGGACCCGCCGCAGAGCGAAGCCGCCGGCCAGGCCCAGAGCGATGCCGAGGCCAGCCGGAACGAGGCCGTTTCGCATCATGAGGGCGACGACGTTCCGGCGCTCCGCGCCCAGAGCCATCCGGATGCCGATCTCGCGCGTGCGCTCCGCGGTCGCGAACGCGACGACGCCGGAGACGCCGAGCATGGCCAGCAGGACTGCAACGGCTGCGAACGAGGACAAGAAGGTCGTCTGGAACCGCTCCGACTGAACGTCGGCTCCAAGCACGGCGTGCATCGACCGGATCGTGACCCGGCTGTCGGGCTCGAGGCCGCGGATCAGGTCCGCGATCACGCGATAAGCGACGCCCGGCGCCCGTGCGACGAGCGCGACGCTGCCGCCGGGCGGGACCCCGCCGATCTGTTCGTAGGGTAGGTAGATGCCCGGTCCGAACCCGGCCCTGTACGAGTCGCGCGTGTCGGCGACGACGCCGATCACCTCGCGCCATGTATTGGGGTTCGGGTTGACCGGGAAGATCTGGCCGATCGGGTTCAGCCCCGGCCAGAACCGGCGCGCCGTCGATTCGTTGACGACCACGCCGGTATCCCCGCCCACATTCGTGACGCCCCCATCCCCGCTGCTGAGGAAGTCGCGCTCGTCGAACCAGCGGCCCGCCAGAAGCGACGTTCCCATCGCCTCCAGGTACTGGACGGTGACCTGGTCCACGGTGACGTCGACCCGTGGCGGAGGAACGGTCGTCTCCCCACCCCCGTCAGGGGCGGAGGCCTCGACCTCCGCGGGATTGCGGACGGATCGGGCGGACCTGTTCCCGGGAAGCCAACGAGTCGCGGCGGCCGCCTGGACGCCCGGAATGCCGCGCATGGCCTCGAGGAGGCGCGAGGTGAAGGCGTTGCGCAGCGCCAGGTCATAGCGCAGCGGAAACTCCACTTCGACCGCGACGACTCCGTCCGGGTCGAAGCCGTAATCGATCGCAGTCATGCTGCGGTAGTTGTGGATCAGGAGCCCCGCTCCGACCAGCAGCAGAACGGCGACCGCCGTCTCGAGAAGGATCAGGCCGCGGCCGAGACGCCGTTGATCGCGCCCGCCCGCGACGCCGTGGACGCCTTCGCTCAGAACTGCAGCGACTTCCACCCGCGCGGCGCGGAGGGCCGGCAGGACACCGATCGCAAGGGCGGAGACCAGAGCGACAGCGGCGGCGAACACGAATACCTTTCCGTCGATGGCGATGCCTTCCCATCGAGGGAGGACCGGCGGTATCGTCGCCAGCGCCAGGCCTTGAAGACCGCGAACCAGGACCAGGGCGACCGCCGCCGCGGTGCCCGCGAGGATCAGGGCTTCGACCGCCGGCTGGCGGAGGAGAGCCCAACGGGAAGCGCCAAGGGACGCGCGGATCGAGAGCTCGCGTTGCTTTCTCGAGATTCGCGTCGCCTGGAGGCTCATCACGTTCATCACCCCGACGGCGAAGACCAGCCAGATCGCGGACACGAGCAGCAGTGTCGTCCGGCGCGCGTCGCGGCCGACGATCCCGTCAAAAAGGAGCATGACCCGCGGCTGCATCTCCTGGCGGACCTCGCCGACCGTCGTCTCCGGCGGACGATTCCCGGCGGATGCCAGGATGGCGCCTATCTCGTCCCGGGCCGATCGCACGGTTTGTCCGGGAGCCACACGACCGACGGCAATGATCTCCCTGACCACGCCACCACCGAACGCTCCGGCTGCGCGCGGCTCGGCCACGATCCAGGCCGAAGCCTCGGGCAGGAGTGGCGTCAGGGCGCCGAAACCGGGCGGCATGACCGCGACGATCGTCAAAGCCTGCGTGACGCCGGCCTCCCCGATCGTTCTTCCGATCGTTTCGACGCGTCCTCCCCAGCGCTGTTGCCAGGTCCCGTAGTCGATCACGATCGGCCGCGTGCCGTCCGGCAACAGGCTTCCGGAATCGCGTAGCTCGGAACGGTCGGGGATCCGCCCGAGCAGCGGCGGCACGCCCAGGACGGCGAAATAGTCCGGATCGACCAGGTGGACGGGCATGCGATCGGGCGGTCCCTCCTCCGACAGGAGCAGCCCGTTGCCATAGACTCTGATGGAGGTCGTCGCGGCCAGAGTCCGCGATAGCTCGCGGATTGACTCGAATTCACCGGCTGTGAGAGGTTCGACGATCCCGCCAACGCCCTCCAGGCCGTACGCGATTGCGACGATCTCTTCGGGATTCTCGAACGGCAGGGGCTCGAGAAGAACGCTATCGAGAATTCCGAACGCCGCGACGGCCCCGGCCATGCCGATCGTCAAGGTCGCAATAGCGGCCAGGCTGAAATCCGGGCTGCGCCGAAGACTGCGGAGGGCAGGTGTCACGTCCGTAAATGGCTCAAATCCGTAAAGTCGTCCCGCAAGCGACCCGGCACTCTGCCGTTCGTGCCAGTGCCGGTTCGCATGGACTCGATCGAGCGTTCTCGTTTCCCGACGTCTGCACCGATCAGACTGTCGCGCCAGACTTTGGCGTCAGTCACTCACCGCGCAGCGATGACCACACTCCACCTCTTTCCTGATACATCAGCGGTCGGGCATTCTAGTTCTGGTTCACGGCCCTGCGTACTATGATCCCGCGATCGAGTCAAGAGAAAACGCTGAAAACGCTGAAGTCTATCGCCTTCCCGAT
>Ga0299906_10001409_pt1 | contig 20682 bp, 14 predicted proteins | sample RVTome_14_FD_200259 | JGI IMG/M metagenome (GOLD analysis project Ga0299906, IMG submission 200259) | Soil microbial communities from uranium-contaminated site in the Upper Colorado River Basin, Wyoming, United States - RVT145D125 (version 2) ...
CGCTCGGACCGCTCGGCGCCGCCGACCGCGACGACGCGCGGAATCTCGCCGATGCCGCATCGCCGGAGCCCGACCCGGCCCGGAATGAAAGGCCCGAATAGTCCCGCCCTCGGTCGTTCATCGGACCGTTGGCGCGTGCGGTCGCTCCCACCGTGGGCCTATAGCCGAAACACCGTCTGTACGTAGAAGCGGTCGCTGTCCGGCGCGTCGCCCGTGTCACGCACGAACGAGCCCGGCAGGAAATAGGCGTACCCCACTTCGATGGAAAAGTGCTTCGTGAGTTGTCGCTTGAGATACAAATCGAATTCCTGGCCCACGAAGCTTCCCGCGTCGCCCGTCGGGTCGGATCGCCCGGCGTTCACCCAGGCGTCTTTGGCAGACGCCAGCCAGATCACGCGATAGAAGCCGCCCGCTTCCGTCTTGTCGTCCGGATGGAAGCGCAGCTCCAGGGCAGGTTGGATCAGATTCTCCGAGACAAAATAGTCGGTAAAACCGTAAAACGCGTGCCGCGCGCCAAATAGACCGTCGAAGCGGTTGCCGGCGCCGTCGTTCGGGCTGCCGTCGCCCGAGGCGTAGTTGAATTGCGCCGCCAGCCGCGGCCGCCAGGAATGAGAAAACGTGTACCCCAGCTCAGAGTGAATCGCAAACGCTCGTTGTGACAGTCCTTCGTTTCGCCCGTATTGCAGCGCCGCGTCGACGTCATAATCGAGCGACGAGTTCGGAATATCCCCGTAAAAGCGCGCCCCGAACGTGTGCAGGTCGACGTCGCTGGCGTTGTAGCCCTTGTTGTCCACGTCGAGCGCGAAATAGTAGGGCTCGATCGTCACCGTCGGCGCCCAGCCGCGCCACGCACCCGCCACGCCGTAAAACCACTGCTCTTCGTCCGACCGATCGGGCTGGACCGTGCGGATTTCCACCGGCTGCACCGCGAAAACATCGAGTTCCCACAGCGCGTCCATATCGCCCAGGTGAAGGCGAAAACCGTCGAAGGCGTTCGTCGTGTTGCGGAACCCGTTCCGCGAGCGCAGCCGCCGGTCCACGTAATCCACCGCCAGCCGCCCGAATTGAAAACTCAGCGGCTCGCCCGGCCCCAGCAGATCTTCAAAATACAGTTCCGCGTACGCCTGGAGCAGATCGTTCTCGTCGACATCCTTCGTCGATTGCGGCGAGATGCTGTTGAATTGCCGGGAATCCTGAAACTCCACGCCGAAGCGCAGCGGGTCCAGCACCTTCTGAACGCCGAGAAACGCGCGGGAACGCAGGAGAAACGGCGTATTCCGCTCGAGGTCGTTGGCGTAGTCGTCGTCGAATATCTCGAATCGCGTCCGCTGCTCGACGCCGAACAGCACCCAGCTCATCGGCTCGGACTCGACCGACAGCAATTCGCTCAACGGCCTGGCATAATCGACCGGCTCTTTCATTCGCGCCGTCGCGGCGGACTTCGGCTTGAAGTAATAAGACTTCGGGACCCCGTCGCCCGGCGCCGATTCGACCGGTTCCTCGGAGTTGTCGGCTGGCGCCGAATCGGTGGGCGGCGACGCTGATTTCAACGGCGTGGGCTCTCTTGACGGACCGCGCGCCTCCGTTTCGGCGCTGACGCCGGCCGTCACGGCGAGAATGCAAACGATGCAGAAGTATTCGACGACCGGAGAGTTGTTCACGCCCTGCCTCTGATGCCGATCAGTGATTCCCGATGGAAAACGGTCGTGACTACTGCAGCGCCGCCTTGGCCGCCGCCAGGTCGTCGTAGATATCGAAGAACTTGTTCAGCCGCGTCGTCTTCAGGACGCCTTCCACGAACGGCGACAGCCGCGCCAGGGCGATGCGCCCGCCCTGCGAATTGGCCAACGCCGTCAACCGGACGAGATCTCCCAGCGCCGCCGATCCCAGAAAATCGACCGCCGACAGATCGACAATGATCTTCCGCGCACCGGGACGATCGAGCAATTTCGAAATCGCATCGGCCCATTCGGCCTTTCCGCCGCCGTCCATCGACCCGGCGAGGCGAACGATCGTCAGGCCGCCGTCTTCCTGCGTCTCGATCGTCATCATCGCTTCTTCCTCTTCCGCCTGTCGAGGTCACTCGTTCATGATCGGCGCGTCGGGTCCCGATCCGGTCCGTTCCTGCGCCTGTTCGAGCTGCACCTTGCGTCGTCCGTCCGCCCAACCGCGCTCGTACCCCTGCTCGTATTGCTTGTCCATGATCCACAGCCAGGCCCAGCCGGCATGATCGTCGAACAACGACTGCATCGCCTCACGCATGCCGTCCCGATAGCCGCGCGAATACTCCCCCGTGGAATAGGACATCGACGGCTGGTCACTCTTGGCGTTCATTTCCGAACAGCCGACGACGCCCGAAAGGGCCGCGACGACGATCATGCCCGCCGTCAGGGCCCGCCCACCGGCGCCGCCCGCCAGGCGCCGTTGCGGCCATCGCGTGCATCGGCCTGATCGCCGGCCTATCACGATTTCTTCCCCGGCCGGTAGATTCCCCGCTCACACGCCACGACGAAGGTCTCGGCGGTGGTCTTGAGGCGCTCCCATTGATTGCGAATATGATCCGCCTCGTCGGCCACGATGAACCCGTCGTCCGCGACCGACGCGCTGACCCGGTTGAGCAGTTCGCTGAACGCGCCGACGAGATGCTGGGTCGATTGCAGGAGATCGGTATTAATGTTCTCGCAGGCCGCCTCGGGATTGTGAACGAAAAAACCTTTCGCCTCGTGGCACAGCCAACTGACCACCGGGATGTGCCCCGTGAATTGCACGATCTCGCAGAGACGGTCCAGCGGGTTGCGCGTCCCGCTGGTGTCCGGATCATGGCGATTCGCATGCTCGCACCATTTGTAGATCAGCGCCGGGCTCAACCGCAGGTGCGCCGCCAGGGCCTTGACGCCGACCTTGTCCGCCGCTTCCTTCAGAACTGCATGGGATTGCATGGGCAGCCGCTCGTTCTCGACGACTCTGGGTCCTGATCCGTTCCCGCCTGATCGGCGAGACCGGGCCGCCGATTATAATCGCTTTTCGCCCCGTGCCGAATGATGACCGACCGTTCCAATCAGCCGCCGTTTCACACGGCCTCCCGCCTCCGCGAACTACTGCGAGCTTCGGGAATCGCGCCGCGGCGGCGGTTCGGCCAACATTTCCTGATCGACGCCAACCTGATGAACCGCCTCCTCGACGCGGCGGAACTCTCCCGCGATGACTGCGCCCTGGAAATCGGCGCCGGCACGGGCTGCCTCACGGCCCGATTGGCCGCCAGCGCCGGAGCAGTCGTCTCCATCGAGGTCGACGCCGGAATGCATCGGATCGCGATCGAGACCGTGGCGCCGTTCGACAACGTGACGCTCCTGCACGGCGACGCCCTGGCCAGCAAGTCACGGCTCAGTCTCGATTTGACCGGGGCCATTCAACGCCGCGTACCGTCCGCCAGCCCGCAATACAAGCTCGTCGCCAATCTTCCCTACGACATCGCCACGCCCCTGGTCATCCTTCTCCTGCAACTCGAGATCGCGCCTCGGTGCTTGTCGTTCACGGTGCAGCGCGAGGTCGCGGAACGGTTCATCGCGGCGCCGGCGACCGCGGCGTATGGTCCCGTCAGCGTCATGGCCCAGGCGCTGTGCAGCGTGCGGCGCATCGCGCGGGTCCCCGCCGCGGCATTCTGGCCCCGCCCCAGGGTCGAATCGGCCATGCTGCAACTCTCTCCGCTGCCGCCAGGCCAGTGCCGCGTCGCCGACCGGCGAGAATTCTGCCAATTCGTCAGATCGTTTTTTCTTTATCGCCGAAAGCGAATGGCATACCGCGGCCGACGCGCCGGCGGCCAGGGGGGCCTGCCCGATGCGCTATCGGCCTGCGGCATCCATGACAACGCCAGGCCCCAGGACCTTTCCGTCACCGACTGGGTTTGCCTGTTCGATCACCTGTCGTGACGCGCGAAGGCCTTCCGGATATACTCGAAAACCGATCGGACGGTCGCGTTCCATGATCCGCGACTGGGGCATGAGGCCGGCGAATGAGCGACCCGAAGAGTAGTCGATGGACGATCTCCACGACTCGCCTGGTCAAGGGCGAGGACCTCAATCACCATCTCACGCTTTACGGCGGCCGCTGCGTTGAGTGGGCCGTGCAGTTGGCGTACATCGCCGCCCAGAATTGCTTCGACGACTCCCGCCCCATCGTCTTCATGTCGATCCGCAGTCTCTCCATGCGCTCTCCCGCCAAGCTCGGGGACATTCTCGAGCTCACCGGCCGCGTGGATTACCTCGGCGAGTCGACGATCGGCGTCCGCGTCGACGGCCGAAAGCTCCAGCCGAAATGCGACCCGCGGCCCGTCGTCACCGGCACGTTTCTGCTCTGCACCGTCGATCAGGAGGGAAAGGCCGTCGCCCACGAACTGCCCCCCCTGCCTTCCCGCTCCGAATCGACCGATCGCCGCTGGCGCGAGGCCGAACGCCAGGTCGCTCTCTCCTAGCACCGCCGTCGCGCGCCATGAACCCCGACGACACGATCGCCGCCATCAGCTCTCCCCCGGGCGTCGCCTGGCGGGGAATCGTCCGGCTCTCGGGACCCAGGGCTCTCGAAATCGCCGACGGCGTCTTTGCCGCGGCGGGCAACGGGCCGCTGCCGACGATCGGCGCCGGCCGCCACCTGTCGGGGCGAGTGTCGCTGGGCGGGCGCCGAATCGACGCCCACGTCATCGTGTTTCGCGCTCCACGCAGCTTCACCCGTCAGGACATGGTCGAGATCCATCTGCCCGGCGCGCCCGTTCTGATGGCCATGCTGCAAGAGACGCTCCTGTCGCGCGGCGCCCGCGGCGCGGGGCCCGGCGAATTTACGGCCCGTGCGTTTCTCAATGGGGCCCTGTCCCTCAGCGAGGCCCACGGCGTCGCGGCCATGGTCGCCGCCCGAAGCGATGCCCAGCTTCGCGCCGCGGCGCAGTTGCTTGCCGGTCATCTGTCGACAGTGGCAGACCGCGCCCGGGAAGAACTCGCCGATTTGTTGTCGCTGGTCGAAGGCGCCCTGGATTTCGCCGACGAGCCGATCGAGTTCATCACGCCGGCCTGCCTGCTGGACCGCCTCGCTCTGCTGCGCCGGGCCCTCGGCGAGACCGTCGATGCGTCGATCCGAGCCGAGCGCTGGGATGCCCTGCCGCGCGTCGTCCTGGTCGGCCCGCCGAATGCCGGAAAATCCTGCCTGTTCAACCGACTGACGGGAATCGATCGAGCGATCTGCGCCCCGATAGCGGGGACCACCCGCGATTTCCTTTCCGCCCCGCTCTCCGCGAACGGCCTGGAGGGTCTGCTTGTCGATACGGCCGGCCTCGGCGAGCTGCGGGAAATCGGGGTCCTCGGTGAACAGCGCGCGACGATGCGCGCCGCCCGCGATGCCGACCTGATCCTGTTCGTCGTCGATCCCGGTGAACCGGTCGCCGCCCTTCCGGGCGAACTGGCCGGCACTTCCACGATCGCCGTCGTCAACAAGTCCGACCTCCGCGACGCGCAGGTCGTCGACGCCGCTCGGCGATCGTTGGGCCGCCGATATCCAACCGTCCATACAGTCAGCGCGCTGACCGGAGACGGTTGCCGGCGGCTGGGCGGCGAGATATTCGACGCGCTGCGAGGCGCCGAGCCGGCGGCGCGGGATCACGTCGTGGCCCTGGCCGCCGAGCATCGCGAGGCACTCGAGCGGGCCTGCGCGGCCCTGGATCGCGCCGTGGAGATCGCCGATGACGCGGGCCATTCGCTCGACGACGCCGATCTCGTCTCCGCCGAGCTTCACGCGGCCGCAGATGCCCTGGGGACGCTGACCGGCCGAGATGCGACCGAAGACCTCCTCGGGCGGATATTCTCGCGGTTCTGCGTGGGCAAATGACGAGCGTCGCGCCATGATGCTGGACGGCATATTTCTCGACTTCTACGGGACCCTCACAGCCGGCGATCGCCAGGCCGTCGAAACGGTATGCGAGGCGATTGTTCGCGAAACCGGCCTGACCATTTCGGCATACGAACTGAGCGTCACCTGGGGAGAGCGGTTCTTTCACGCCCTGGACGAGTGCAACGGAGACGGGTTCCTGACCCTCTTCGACGTGGAGGTCAAGACGCTTCGCCAGACGCTTCAGGCGCTGGACGCCGGCGCAGACGCCCCATTCTACGCCAGACAACTGCAAACCTACTGGCAGTGCCCCCCGCTTCAGCCGGAAGTGCGAGAATTCCTCCCCCGGCTTCGCCTGCCGGTCTGCATCGTGTCCAACGCCGATCGGGCCGACATCGACGTCGCCCTGAAGCGCCACGAGCTCGCTTTCGAGCACGTGGTCACCTCCGAGGACGCCCGTTCATACAAGCCGGACCGGGCGATTTTCGAGTTGGCCCTGGCCCGGACCGGCTGGCGCCGCGACCGCGTCATCCACGTCGGCGATTCGTTGCATAGCGACGTCGGCGGAGCCCTCGTCGCGGGCATCACCAGCGGCTGGCTCAATCGGGCGCAACGCATCCACGACATCGGCACCCATCGGCCCGATTACGAATTCGATGATTTGCTCGCCCTTCTGTCCCTGGTTGATTCGCCTTGACGAGATGTGCGGACGATGCGCAGCAAGGGGGCGCTCCTTCATTCTGATCTCAGTAAAAAAGAACCGGCCCTCGAGACGATGATCTCGAGGGCCGGATTCGCTTGACGTACGCCGCCCGAGTCGGGCGATCGAGGCCCTATTGGACCTCGAACGAGAACGACCCGTTGGGATTGTTGGTCGACGTTCCGCCCTTCTGGGCGCCCGATATGCGGATCAGGAACGTCGTGTTGGCCGGCAGATTCGACGCCGTGCTCACGATGCGCCGTGCCTGGCGACCCTGGAAGAACAGGGTATTGGTGCCGATCCCCTGCGGACATCCATCGTCGTCACAGCCCTGCAATAGACTGATCTGCGACGTCGTGGCCGCGTTGCCGGGACAGCCGCCGTTCGGCAGACCCGCGGTCTTGTGGATCGACAACACCGTGTCATAGGTCGTATTGACGAAACACGTCAGGAACGTCCTGGACACCTGCGCCCCACCTTGCGTCCACGTGTACCAAACGTCCGGACAATTCGCGCACGCGCCGCAGGACGATCCGGCCCCCGCGTCCTTCGAGGCGCCGAACGTCGTTCCCGTGATCGGGCCAACGGCGCCGATCCCGATATCGTCGGCGTTGATGCACAGGTCGTTGGATGGCACGGGCAGCGCCGGGCTCAATGGACAGCTCGCCGAACCGATCGGCGTCGGACCCACGCAGAAGGCCAGGTCACGATCGATAAACTGGTAAGGGAACGCGTCCGCTCCGCCGGACTTCTCGATGGCCGCCTTGAGGTTGCCGCCTTCGTTCGACGTCGCCCACAGGAAGGCACAATTCAGATTCACGGTCGTATTGACGATCTCAATCCAAATGCATTGACTCGCCGTGACCGGAACCTGGGCGTGGAACGTCTCATACCGGAAGAGAACGCCGCCGCCCTGGGCCACGCCCTCGCCGGTATCCGTCTTGACCGGCGTCACGTTGAACGGCCCGCCGATGATGGTGCCCGTGTCGGGCAGATTGCCGGAAGTTCCGTAATAGGTGATCGTGAACGTCTCGACGTCCGTCACCAGGTTCAGGCAGTCCGTGTTGGCGGGCGACGAGAGCCGGTGGAAGCCCCAGAAACAGACCTGGTCGATGTATTGCTGGGACTGCGAAAAGTTCGGGCGTATGTCGTCGGCCGTCGTCACCGTGTTGTCGGCGTCGGAGACGTAGCCGCCCTGCTGCTGATTGCTGATGATGTCAGGTAGCTGACACTGGGCGGCATTGGCGCAGATGGCCACCGGGCAACCCGGAGGATCGCAATTGCCGCCCTCCAGCCACTGGCCGCCCTGCGCCAGACACGCCACCTCGGAGACCAGGACGGTGCAGTCCTGATCGACGCAACAGCGCCCGGTCGGACACGGACAAGACGCCGCCTCGACCCATAGGCCGTCGAGTGTGCTGCACGTGGACTGCAACGTCTCGACGCACTGCGTCGTCATGGCGCCGTCGAGAAAGCAGCATCGACCGACCGTACACGCCGGATCGGCCGGGCAGGTCCCGTCTTCGACCCATTCGCCGTTGCGAACCGCGACGCAGATGTCCTCGGTCGTAATTTCACAATCGAGAACGCCGAGGGGCGGATCGTCGAAACAGCAGCGGCCGGTCGGCGCCCCGCAGCCGTCCTTGGCGATGCGGACGTTCACGCTCAGGGCCAGGTCCTCGATGGCGATGTTCGCCGCCGTGCATGCCGTGTAATCGGACGGCAGATTGCCGGTCGGCGGATCGACGTCCACGACCGCGTGCCGCGTGTCACCGTTCGGCGAATGCTCCCAATGCCACTTGCAATCGCTCAAGGGCGTGTTGTTGACGATTTCCAGCCAGATGCACTCTCCGGCCGTCACCTGAAGCGGGTTCGGCAGGGTCGCCGAATAGAAGAACTCGGTCACCGCGCCGCCGGCCGTCGAGATCAGGCCGCCGGTCACGACGCGATTGGCATTCGCGATAAACTGCGCACAGGCCGGCTCGGATGTGCCGGCGGCGCAGATTCGCGCCCCGGGACACCGGTTGGCCGTCGTCTCATAAAAGCTGATCTGGAAGCAGTCGTCCTCCGCCGTGCAATCGGCCAGCGAGAAGTCGAGATAGGCGCCCCAGAAACAGACGGTATCCAGCGTGCCGTCCTCCAGCGGACAAATGCACTCGGCCGCCCGACGATCGTCGGACAGATCGAGGTCGCTCATCGTCACGCCCTCGCCGATGCCCAGCGTCGGAAGCTGGCTCGTCGCCGGATCGCCGCAGACGGGCACTTCCGGACACACCGGCTTGACCGGACCGACGAGAAGATCGACAAAGCTGGTTCGGTCGCTGAGCGTGATCGTGCCGTCCTGGTCGGTATCGGCGCGGCAATAGTTCGCGTCGAAACAACCGGTGAAGTTGTTGAACAGGGTCGGCGGATTGAACAAGGTGTCAATCCACTTCTGAATGTCGCGGCCGTTGATCAGGCCGTCCCCATTCAGGTCGCCCTGGCAGCAATCGGACGGGACAAACGTCGAACAGGAGACCTCGGCCACGTAGCCGGAGTCGCAGGACGTCTCCCCCAGGCCGCCGAAGACCGCCGGCCGAATGACCACGATATAGGTGCCGGCACAAACGCTGGCCGACACCTCGATCAACTGAGGATCACCCGTCTGCGGCGCGCAGGCGAACTCCACGTCGTTGATGGCCAGGAACTGGGCGTTCGCCCCGCAGTCCCCGTCCGGATCGGCGACGATTCCGATTTCGTATTGCATCGCCGAACTCACGACCCGCCACGTCAGCGTTGACGGCTCACTGACAATCACCTTGAACCAGTCCTCATCACGGTTCTTGAAGACCGACGGGCCCGTACAGAACCCGTTGACCGCGGCGCTGCACGTGCCGTTGCTGATGCAGTCGGCCGGCGAATCGCAGGGAATAGGATGGTCGAAGTTCCCCGCCTCGCCGCAAACCATGATCGGTCCCAGACTGCAATCCAGCGTCGGACCGTTAAACGACGGCGGCGTGGCCAGGCAGCCGCCATTGTGAAGGTCCTGCGGCTCGGGATCGGACGTATCGACGCAGATCAAGTCCGCACCCTCCTGGACCACGTTCGGACCGGCAGGGCACGCCGACGGGCACTCGAAGCACTGCATGACCGGTGTGACGTTGATCACCATGTCGACCGCATCGTCCAGCGGCTCGGTCACCGCCGTCGTGATCGTCCGCGGCGACCCTTCAAAGACAAACTGCTTGCCCGGAATGTTGGCATTGCCGAAGGCAATGTAAATCGTCTGGTCCTCCTGAATGTCGCCCATCGGACCGACCGACAGGCACATGCAGCCGTCCGTCGTCGTGTTCAGTCCGCCATAGCAACCGGCATCGACGACGGCCGCGTTGGCCAGCGAATCGGTCGACGTGCAGTCGTCGCCGAAGGCGATGAACGAACCGAGTTCGCAGTCTCCGGAATCGGCGTTGACGGTCGTCGCGACACCGAGGATCGGGTCAAAGAATCCGTCGCTGCCGCAGGAGTCGATCACCAGGCCGCCGATGCCCATGGGCACGACGTACTTCATCCATTGCACCACGTGGATCGAATCCATGTAGGTGCCGGAGTCGCCGCCGAACTCCGCATTCAGGTCGACCGCCCGGAAGCAGGCCTCGCCGACGGCGGGACACGGATCGGTCTGACAACCGGCGGGCTGCTCGGACACCGCGACTTCGCCCTGATTGAAATCAGTCGCCGGTCGAATCCTTCCGGTTCCTCCGCCTGCAGCCAAGCACTCGGCGTGCGTCTCCGTAATCAGGCACGATCCGTCTGGAAAGCAGCAACGCGACGTCTCGAGACTGAACGGGGCGCTTCGCGGAATAAAGTCGATGTTGAGAAGGCCGGGGCCTCCCAGGGGGCTGTCCGGCGTCTCGGCGCCTCGGCCGCGGCCGACGCGAATCTTGATGCAATCGCCGGGATCGAGAAAAGCGGTGCTGCCGTCTTCGACGCTCAGGGTCATGTGCGAAAGCGAATTGACCTTGAAGATCGTTCCGTTGTCCAGGAGGTTGTCGTTGCACTCGATCTGGGGCTTGCTGCACAGCGACGCGCCGCACGGCTCCGTGACTGCCGTCGCGCCCACGTCACCGTAGACCACCACCCAGGTATCGACGTTGCTGCCGATCGTGCTGATGACCAGGTCGCCGGCGGTCACCGCCTCGCCCTGCACGATCGTCGGAATCTGGTAGTTGTAGAAAATGTCCTTCGTGATGACCAGGCCGTTGTTGAGCTGCCCGATCGAGCAGTCGGCCGGCTGAGGATTCGGCGACCCGGAGTTCGTCGCGAACAGGTTGTTGAAGACCTCGCTGACGGCCTCGCCGGTCAGCAAAATCTTCGTCGTGCATTCGTCGTTGTCCGGTACGCCGGGACACGCCGCGCCCTGGACGGCACATGTCGTCAGGTCGCCGAGGTACTGGCCGCCGCTGCCGGTACAGGCGATCTGCGCCAATTCCGTGCAGCCGGTCATGCTGGTGTCGCAGCAGGCGCCGATCGGAAGGAGGCACGGCTCACACGTCGCCGTCAGGCGATAGCGCGTATCGCACGGGACGCCGGTAAACGTGTCCGGCCGAACCACGAACCACCAGTTGCCGGGAGGCAGACATCGCGTGATCGTCAGAACCTCGCACGCCCGGCCGAACCGGAACTCGAGGTTGTCATCGGTGCACGACATCGTGTCGCCCCCGTTGTCGATCAAGAGCAATTGAGACGCGAATCGCGGACTCAGCGTGACGGTCACTTCGGTGTCGGCCGTCAGAACCATCTCGTACCAGTCGTTGTCGCGCGAATCATCCGGTCCCTGGCAACTATTGGTTCCCAGATCACAGGTGATGCCCGCGGCGCAGTCGGTGTCGGCCGTGCAAAAGCCGGCGTAGGTCCCGGCCGAGCCGCAGATGATGTCGTCGCACGCCAGCGAATCGAAGTTGTTAGGCACCGACAAACATCCGGCGTTCGTCATGTCGACGTATCCCGCCGAGCAGTCCGGCTCGGCGCTGACCGTCGCGCCGGCGCAGGCGTCGTCGTGAGAAATGCACAGGTCACACGCCGGATTGGTCATGTTGAAATCGGCGCACAGACCGGTCTTCCAGACTGCCGTCGTCGTCACCAGACAATCCGCCCGCAGGACGCCGTCGGTGCACGTGCCGTTGCCCATGCCGTCATTGGTGTCGCGGTCGCAGCAGGCCCCGGGAGGCCCCGGGTTGGCGAAGATCTGAGTTTCTTGACCGGCCACGGTGGGCGGGCCGCCGTAGAAGAAATAGTCATCGTCCTGGCCGGCGCCGAGGTCCTCGCAGGTGCCGTTCCCGTTGGGGATGACGATGCCGTCTTCGGTAAATCCGAGGTCGCCGTTGACCGTGTCGACCTCACCGGCGATGCTCCACGATGCGTCGTCGGAGTTCTCGTCCGCGCGATCGACCTGGAGGCCGACCCAGAGGAAATCCACGTCCATCAGGACGGGCGGATCGATGTTGAAAGTGACAAGCTGAAGCGGATTGGTCAACTGAAGGTTCTGCGTCGCCGTGTACAACACGATGGACTGCGAGTCCTCCGGGCAGATCGGAAAATAATTGCCGCTCCGCAGGATGAGCGTCAGGGGGATCGTGTTGCCGGCGTTGGTGATGCCGCCGGCGGTGACCACGACGCGGCAAACGAATCGCTCGGTGCCGACCAGGGCGCAGTCGTCGTAGAGCGGCACGTCTTCCGTGTCGTCGAGAATCCCACCGGCCGCGTTGATGCCCGTGGTATCGAGATTGATATAAATGGGAATCTCGCAGGGCTCGGTCACGCAGGCGCCCGGCGGAAACGGGCCGCCGCGAAGGCCGACCGGACCGTAATCAAGCGGACGCTGAATGGGGTATACCGGCCTGATGTTCTTCCTGACATTCGGCTTCGCCTTGCTGATGAAGCTTCGGTCGGGCTCGATGGCGAAAGTCGCTCGCTCCACGTCCTGGACCTGATTCGCATCGGCGCGCGATGCCCGGATCGTCTCATCCGCCGTGACCGCGCTCCTCGTGCTCAACCAGCAGATCGCCAGCGCGACGGCACCCACCAATGTTCGTTGTCTCAACATACGCCCAGACTCCTTGTTCTTGTGTGCCGGCGATCGAACCGATAGACCGGTCCTGTCGACACAGGTCACTCTTGATGAGAAATGGATTGGATGAGGGGATGTCGGCGCAGACGCCTAACGCCTTCTGCGCAATATTCCCGAAACTCTCCCACGACTCCCACTGAATCGAACGCGTCAATGCGGCTGCATCACGCGCGCTCGACTTCCAACCATTCTCTCCCTCTTACGAAGATGTTACAGAATCCGACCAAACGGGGTCAATAGGGGGGGTCCGAAAAAACAATCGGCATGTTCGCGATAACAAAAATCGCGCCGCCGAACGCCCCTATCCAAGGCCGATTCGATGTCGCGCGGAAGCCCGAGCTAGCGCCGCGATGGATCTTCACTGTCCGGGTCGACGCCGAATTCTCGAATTGCTCCAGACAGCGCCTCGTCGCCTAACTCCTTGCGCCGGGCGAGACTATGTAACGCCGCGACGACGATCGACTCGGCGTCCACTTCGAAAAACCGTCGCAATTCCTCCCGGGATTCGCTCCGGCCGAAGCCGTCGGTCCCGAGCGGGGTAAACTCGGCCGGGGCCCATCGGCTGACCATGTCCGCCACCAGCTTGAGGTAATCGCTGGCGGCAACGATCGGAAAGGGCTCGGCCTCGAATTGCCGCTCGAAAAAGCTTCTTCGCGGCCTGGCCTCGGGATGCAACCGGTTCCACCGCTCGGTGATCAGCGCCTCACGCCGCAGTTGTTGGTAACTCGTGACGCTCCAGACGTCGGCCGAGACGCGAAACCGTTCAGCGAGTAGCTCCTGCGCCCGCAACGCTTCGTTGAGGATCGCCCCGCTGCCGAACAGGTGAATCCGGGGCCAGTTGCGTTTTCGCTGGCCTGACCGAAAGCGGTAGATCCCCCTGAGGATGCCCTCCTCGACGCCGGGGGGCATGGCGGGCTGCTCATACGGCTCGTTCATCAGAGTGATGTAATAGAAGACGGACTCCTGCTCCTGATACATCCGGCGGATGCCCTCGCGGATGATGACCGCCAACTCGTAGCCGTAGGCGGGGTCATAGGCCAGACAATTGGGAACTGTCGCCGCCAGCAGGTGACTGTGACCGTCCTGATGCTGGAGCCCCTCGCCGGCCAGAGTGGTTCGTCCCGCCGTCGCCCCGAGGAGGAATCCGCGGCCGCGCATGTCGCCGTGCGCCCAGATGCTGTCGCCGATGCGCTGAAAGCCGAACATGGAATAAAAAACGAAGAACGGAATCGTGTTGACGCCGTGCGTGACGTAGGCCGTCCCCGCCGCCGTGAACGACGCCAGCGACCCCGCCTCCGTGATCCCCTCTTGCAGGAGCTGCCCGTCACGCTCCTCGCGGTAATACATCATCGTCTGGCGATCGACCGGCTCGTATTTCTGGCCTCCGCGGGCGTAGATGCCATATTTTTGAAACATCGCGTCCATGCCGAAGGTGCGCGACTCATCGGGAACGATGGGGACGATCAGTTTGCCGATCCGCTTGTGATCGAGCAGGCGCCCCAGGAGCCGGACGAACACCATGGTCGTCGCCGCGCTGCGGCCGCCGCTGCCCTTGACGAACTCTTCGAATAGTCGCTCGGAAGGCGGCTCGAGCCGCTCGGCCCGCACCACGCGATTCGGGACGAACCCGCCGAGCTTCTCTCGGCACGCCCGCAGATACTCGAGTTCTTCGCCGCCGTCCGGCGGACGGTAAAACGGCGCGTCGCGCAGGTCCCGGTCGGAGATGGGAATGTTGAAACGATCGCGGAATTCCTTGAGCTCTTCCTCGTTGAGCTTCTTTTGCTGATGCGTGATGTTCTTTCCCTCGCCCGACTCACCGAGGCCGTAGCCCTTGATCGTCCTGGCCAGGATCACCGTCGGGCGGCCGCGTTGCCCCACCGCGGCGCTGTAGGCCGCGAACACCTTCACCGGATCATGCCCGCCCAGACGCAGCTTTTCGAGCTGTCGGTCGCTGTGATTCTTTACCAGTTCGGCCAGACGCGGGTCAACGCCGAAAAACTCCCGCCGGATGTAGTCGCCGCTCGAGACGCTGAATCGTTGCCATTGCCCGTCCACCACGCCCGCCATCCGGGCCGGCAGCGCGTTGTCCGTGTCGGCCTCGAACAACGGGTCCCAGTCGTCGCCCCAGAGCACTTTGACGACGTTCCAGCCGGCGCCCGAAAAGGCCGCCTCCAGCTCTTGAATGATGCTGCCATTGCCGCGGACCGGCCCGTCCAGTCGCTGCAGGTTGCAATTGACGACGAAGATCAGATTGTCGAGGCCTTCCCGCGCCGCCAGCGTGATCGCGCCCATGCTCTCGGGCTCGTCCATTTCTCCATCGCCGAGGAATGCCCACACCCGGCAATGACTGGTATCCGCCAGCCCCCGATCCATCAGGTAATGGTTGAACCGTGCCTGATAAATAGCCGAGATCGGTCCGAGGCCCATTGACACCGTGGGAAACTCCCAGAAATCGGGCATCAACCACGGGTGGGGATAGCTCGGCAACCCGCCGCCTTCGGACAGCTCGCGACGGAAATTGTGCATCTGCGTCGCCGTGATTCGGCCTTCGAGAAAGGCGCGGGCATAGATTCCCGGGGCCGAGTGGCCCTGAAAGTATATCTGATCGCCGGTGGCCTTCGGCGTGTTGGCGCGAAAGAAATGGTTCATCCCCACGTGAATCAACGTGGCGGCGCTGGCGAACGTCGATATGTGCCCGCCGATGCCGGCCGAGCGCCGGTTGGCGCGAATCACCAGCGCCATGGCGTTCCACCGGATGAGACTCTTCAGGCGGCGCTCGATCTCTCGGTCCCCGGGGTACGGCGGCTGGGCCGCGGCCGGAATCGTGTTGACGTAGGGCGAATGAGAGTTGAACGGGGCACGAAATCCGTGGGCCTGGGCCCAGTCTCGAAGGGCCGCCAGCAGGAATTGCGCCCGCTCGGGACCGGCTCGGTGCGCCACGGCCTCTATCGACTCAAGCCATTCCCGCGTCTCCAGCGGGTCCGGATCGATCAGCGAGGGGTTCGACATGGGCCAGAGCTTATTCTCCGACCGATAAACGTCAACGCCCGGCGTCCCCGCGCCTTTGGATATTCGCTCGTGTCGCGCCGGCGGTTATGTCCAGTGCGGGTCGGTGTTGCCGATAGAAAGATGGGGCATGCAAACGCATCGTCTGCCCGCCATGGTTCGCCGACCGTGAGGAGATTGCTCGTGCTAACTCGAAATGACGGAATAGAAGCGTTGGTCGTGACCGTGATGCTGGCGGCGTGCGCGTGCGTCCCGCAGCCCAACGAGCGCCTCAATTCACCGCCCCAGGGCGAATCCGATCGCCATCCCGGCTGGGCCGCCTATTACACCTATCACAACGATCAGGGAATGCTCGCCGACATGTCGATCGCCGACATCCACTTCGTGCCCCACTCGACTGCGCTGTCCGGCGTCGGTGAGGCCCGCCTCGCTCGCTATGCGGAGTTGCTCGCGGCGCGCGGCGGAACGTTGAACTACGACTCCGCCCTGACCGACGATCACAAGGGGCTGGTCAATGAGCGGCTCTGTGTCGCCAAGGCCTTTATGGCGGAGGCCGTTCCCGGCGCCGAAGCCATCGACGTCATCGTCGGCCCCGCCGGCGGCCGCGGCATGAGCGCCCAGGAAGCGCTCGGCGCCGAGGACGTCGCCAAGCAGGCCGAGCCGCGGCCCAGCGCCTATTACCTGACCAATCGCGAAGGACTCGTCATCGAGGATGACTAACCCATGAATCGATTCGCTTCTCTGCTGACCGTTCTGGTAATGGGCGTGCTGATCGGCGCGTGCGCCGATGCCGAGTCTTCGACCTGGGGTCGCTCCGAATCGAAGGCCGCCGGCGACCACGATCCCCGCTTTCGAAACGCCGCTCCCGCGCCTCCACCGAGAATCGAACACACGACCCATCTGGCGGCCGGACAAATGCTCGAGCGGCAAGGCGACTTCGCCGGCGCCATCGGCCAATATGAAAAGGCCATCGCCGCCTGGCCGCGCTTCGCCCCGGCATACAACCGCCTGGGCATCGTCTATCAGCAGATCGGCCGGCTCGACGAAGCCGAGAAGATTCTCGTGCAGGGTGTCCAGGCCGACCCCTCCTCGGTCACGCTGCGCAACAATCTCGGGTATTGTTACCTGCTCCAACAGCGCTATCAGGAGGCGCTCGCCATGTTCCGCGATGCCCTGGCCCAGGATCCCGCCTTCAAGCGGGCCCGAATGAACCTCGCCATCTGCCTCGGCAAAATGGGACAGACCCAGGATAGTCTCATCGAGTTCAGCAAGGTCGTGTCGGCCGACGTCGCCCATTACAACGTCGGCGTCATCTGTCTTCATCGCGGTGAGTACGACCGGGCCGGCCAGGCGTTCGCCCAGGCATTGACCATCAACCCGAAATGCCCAGGCGCACAAATCCAGCTCGCGCTGGCGCAGCGAATGGCCCAGGGCGCCAAAGATCTTGAGCGCATGGCGGGCACCGTCGACCCGCAGGACCCCGACCTGCCCTGACCGGACATCCGAGCCCGGATACTCAGTGCCCGGCAACGAGCCACACGCTCATCGTGGCGAAAGTCCATCGGACCATGATGAAGGACAGGCCCCAATCCGACACGACTCCGTCGCAACACGCGGGCGACGGCGAACCCTGTTACCATTCACCGCCCGACGACGAATGGACCGGCGCCCTGAAATCACTCGCCGCGCCGGTGATGCCCGCGCTGCATCGCCCCTGGGTCGCGGGCGTCGCTTCGCTCCTGTTCATCGTCGTCGTCCTCGCAACCACGACCCGAGTCTCCCCGCCGACGGCCCTGCACGGCGCACGGCCCGATACCGTCGGCCCCGGCGCGCTCGAGCCGTTCGAGTTCGCGGCCGGATCGTACACCTGGTTGTCGCGCAGGGTCGCCCGACAATACGAACCGCTGAAGCGACGCATCCCGCCGCCCGAGGGATTCGCCCGCATCGATGTCCCCGAACACAGCTTCGCGGCATGGCTCCGCTGCCTTCCCGTCGCGCCGCCGGACGCACCGGTCAAGAGCGGGAGTCGAAGCGTCATTCTCGCGGCTGACTCACCGACCCTGGCGGCGGTCATTGCCCTGCAACCGACGCAGGATCGACTCCTCGCGGGCGCCGCCTTGCTCGTCCGCCTCCGCGCCGAGTATCTCTGGACCGAATCGCGCCTGGCGGCGCTTGGCTTTCACTTCACCAGCGGCGACTACGCCGCCTGGCCCCGATGGGCGGCCGGCATGCGGCCATCGGTCAACGGCCGCGACGTCACCTGGCAGCAACAGGCCGAACCAGACGACAGCCGCACCAGCTACTGCGCCTACCTCGAGACCCTCTTTCGCTATGCTTCCTGCTACAGCGTCCTGGACGACACGACGGCAATCAACGACGGCTCCATCGCCCCGGGCGACATCTTCCTTCACGCCGACCGCCGGCGGCCCCAGTCCGTCATCGTGCTCGACGTCGCAACCGATCGCGACGGAAGCGTCGCCGTCCTCCTCGGCGACGCCGGCATCCCGGCCCAGTCGTTCCACGTCCTGCGAAGCCCGGATGACTCCCCCTGGTTTCCCCTTCGCCGCGGCTCGCCGATCCTCCTGAGCCCCGGGCGTGACCTGCATTTCAATGACCTGCGGCGATGGAAATGACGCCCGTGGCGGCCTGACCCGCAGCGCCGCTTCGTCCCTCTCTTGCAACGCTACCTTGCATTAGAATCCGCCTCGTGAAGACGCCCGTCAGCCCGTCGACGACCTACGAACCCGGCGAGGATTTCGCCCGCCAAATGGACGCGGCAGACCCCCTGTCGAAGTTTCGCGATCGATTCTGCATCCCGGCGGCGCGCGACGGCTCGCCGCTGATCTATTTCTGCGGCAACTCCCTGGGGCTCATGCCCAAAGCCGCGCGCGACGCCGTCAACCGGGAACTCGACGACTGGGCCGCCCTCGGCGTCGATGCCCACTTCGACGGGCGAAACGCCTGGTACCCCTATCACGAGCAGTTCCGCGAAAGCGGCGCCCGCCTCGTCGGCGCACGCCCCGGCGAAGTCGTCATGATGAACTCGCTGACCGTCAATCTGCACCTGATGATGGCGACTTTTTATCGGCCGACCGACGCCCGCTACAAGGTGCTGACCGATGCCCCGGTCTTTCCGTCCGACATGTACGCCATCAAGAGCCAGGTCGCCCACCACGGTTTCGATCCCGCCGACGCCGTCGTGCTCGCCCAGCCGAGGGACGCCGATCACTTCCTTCACGAAAACGACGTCGTCTCCATCCTCGAGGATCACGGCGACGCCGTCGCCATTGTCCTCCTCTCCGGCGTCAACTTCTTCACCGGGCAGTTCATGAACATCCCGCCGCTCGTCGCCGCCGCCCGGCGCGAGGGCTGTATCGTCGGGCTCGACCTCGCCCACGCGGCGGGCAACGTCCCCCTCGCGCTGCACGACTGGGACGTCGATTTCGCCGTCTGGTGCAGCTACAAGTATCTGAACTGCGGGCCCGGCGCGGTCGCCGGCTGTTTCATCCACGAACGCCACGCTCACGACCCGGATGTTCCCCGGCTCGCGGGTTGGTGGGGCAACGACCCGTCCACGCGCTTTCGCATGCATCTGGAGCCGGACTTCGTTCCCGTCGCCAGCGCCGAGGCCTGGCAGGTCAGCAACCCGCCGATCCTGTCGATGGCCCCGCTGCGCGCCAGTCTCGACATCTTCGACGAGGCCGGAATGACGGCGCTGCGCATCAAGTCGATGCGCTTGACCGGCTATCTTCAATTCCTGCTCGATCAGATGCCGTCGCGGCGCTACGAGGTGATGACGCCTCGCGACCCGTCGGCCCGCGGCTGTCAGTTGTCGATTCTCGTCAATGACCGGTCCAGAGAGCTGTTCCGGCGGCTCGACGAGGAGGGGGTAAAAGGGGATTTCCGCGAGCCCAACGTCATCCGCGTCGCCCCGGTCCCGCTCTACAACACGTTTCACGAGGTCTGGCGCTTCGCGCAACTTCTTGCCGAACAAGTGTGACCGGATCCGACCGCAGTCAACGAATCCCGATTGAGCGCCAACGATCGGACAGCGCAGTTGAGCCCTGGGATTTGAGCCCCGACCAGCCCCGGGCTTTGCACGTGTCGAGCGTGCCGCGCGGGGACCAGCCCCGACCGTCAGGGAGGGGTCGGCGCGGAAGGGCGAGGGCCCTCTTGTTCGCGCGCCCGCCGCGCCGCCACTGGTCGCGGGGTCATACTCTCTATCCACCGACCCCGAAGGGGTCGAATGATGTCGGCGCGCACAGACCAACATCGTCGCGCCGCCGTGCGCATGGCCCGCACCGATGGGCCGGTCGTCTATGCGACCCCTTCGGGGTCGTAACGAATCGGGGGGCGCATTCGTGTACAGGGGCGTTGCCCCTGCCTATTGACTTTCAGCCCTTCGGGCTGGGGAGTCGCGCCGTGTCCTTCAGCCGTCAGCATGTCCTTCAGCCCGCAGGGCTGAGCGTCAGCGTGTCCTTCAGCCCGGAGGGCTGAGCGTCAGTAGCCGGTGGCCAGCGCAGCGCCGCCACCGGTCGCGGTGGCGTCGTTATTGTTCAACGACCCCGAAGGGGTCGAATGAGGTCGGCGCGCACAGACCAACATCGTCGCGCCGCCGTGCGCATGACCCGCACCGATGGGCCGGTCGTCTATGCGACCCCTTCGGGGTCGTAACGAATCGGGGGTCGCATCCGTGTACAGGGGCGTTGCCCCTGCCTATTGACTTTCAGCCCTTCGGGCTGGGCGTCAGCATGTCCTTCAGCCCGGAGGGCTGGTGTGTTGGCGAGGTGGTTCTTCATACAGGGGCGTTGCCCCTGCCTACTTGCTTTCAGCCCTTCGGGCTGGAGAGTCGCAGCGTGTCCTTCAGCCCGGAGGGCTGAGCGTCAGCGTGTCCTTCAGCCGTCAGCGTGTCCGTCAGCCCGGAGGGCTGGGCGTCAGTAGCCGGTGGCCAGCGCAGCGCCGCCACCGGTCGCGGGGTCATCCTCTCTATCCACCGACC
>Ga0299906_10001410_pt1 | contig 20681 bp, 19 predicted proteins | sample RVTome_14_FD_200259 | JGI IMG/M metagenome (GOLD analysis project Ga0299906, IMG submission 200259) | Soil microbial communities from uranium-contaminated site in the Upper Colorado River Basin, Wyoming, United States - RVT145D125 (version 2) ...
GGTGAAGAAGAAAAAATCTTATTCAAGTCGTAGCAAATAAATTTTCCCAATTGATATGGGGAAGTTGAAATCCATACCTTAAGCCTCTCTGGCTGAAAAATGATCGCGTGGTGTGAAATCAGCTGATTGATTGCTTTTTCATTTCCAAGGCCAATGTCTTTTCCACCCAGACCCAATTGGTTTCTTAAAATTTCCGCGGCATCTGTAACGCTGATTTTTTCTTTTTGATTCAGAAGTTCTTCCATGCGGTTGTGCCTGTAAGGACTGGGACTGGTCTTCATGTGCTCCAGGTTTAATTCAGTATTCGACAATAACTCGCTTTGAAAATGATTTGCACATATTATATAATCTTTGCCGGACTCATAAAAACCGGTTTCACTTTCTGTCTTTTCTATTACTGCCGCTTTTCCGTCAAAAGCGGAACCAACCAGGAATGATTCTGAGACGAAAACCTTTCTTTGCTCAGCAATATGGCGTGCCTCTGAAATATTTTTTGCATACTGAAGAATTTCGCGGGCTACGATTGAAACCGGAGTGGCGGAACCTGAGGGTATTGCTGATTTAGCTGCATTAATCGTTACAGTCAGTCCCTGATCATTCATTCCGCTCAAAACTCCGGTCATCCCGCCCCAGGTCACCATCATAAACTTATGTCCCTGATCCGGATTGTAGAAAGCAATAATTTTATCTCTCGCGAAATCCTCGCCAACGTAGAAGTCAAAATTTCTGCCGATTAGTAGTGTAGAGTCAGCGCTCTTCGTACCCCATACTCCAAAAGAAGTACAGCCGACAAATGACATATTTTGCAGAGCATGGCCAATATCATGAGCCGCGTGGTAATTCAGCAGACGGTGATAGGGAGGGGCGATGTCATCGAATTCATGGGAGGCGCTTTCTGAAACTCCGAATATTTCCATTTTGTATTCAGGCAAAATCTGGTCTTCAAGATTTCTGTTAAACCAGCCAACAAAATATTTCAGAAATTCCAAGTAAAGGGTATTGGGAACAAGCCGATGTATTTGTTGGGTAAAAACCTCCTCCTGGTAATGTACCAGTTCCCGGGTAAGTTTTCCAATGATTACTCCTCTTTCAAAAGGATTTCCTTCCACATACAACTCATAAAGACCAGATTGACTCTGACGAAACCAGCTATTATGGATAGTCATCAAACCATCCGGTGTTTTAACGGGGTTTAATTCAAGGCTGGAGAGATCATCAGGAACAGGAGGCTGCACCGTTGCCACCACATACAGGTAAATAAACAGGATCAGAAGCAGTGAGAATATTCCACCTGCAATTCCAAGCAGGACACGCAAATATTTGTTTTTAGGCATTTCTTATTTTATCTAACAACGCGGGAGTGTCAATTAATTCACCGCAGGTGACTATTGCACTCATGGTAACGCCCAAAACTCCGTGAAGGTTTAGATTTTGGCCGGTAAGAAACAAATTTGGAATTTTGGTTCTTGGAGAGATGAAAGTTTTCATAGGTTCGCGAAAATCTTTTTTAACTCCGTATAAGGTGCCATCATGCGTACCCACGTAATCACGCAGAGTTAAAGGCGTAGCACAGTAATAACTATCTATTGCATCTTTAAAGCCGGGAAATCTTCTCTCAACAACATCAAATAAAATTTCAGCTTTTCGCTTTTTGAATTCATCGTAACCTTCACCACGATGGGATTCTTTGGAAACAATATTATAAGAGTCTGCCCATTCCTGTACATCTTCAAGATGCATGTAGGCCATTAATGAAATTCCATCGGCATAGCCATTGGATTTTGAAGAATTGCTGAAGAACATTGCATAACCCAATGGCCAGTTTTCTTCTTTGTAATTTACTATTTCCCAAACATCATCATTTTCGAAATAATAAACATTGTAATTTCTATATGGAAAAGCATTCTTTTTCATTACCACATTAACAAGGAATGTAGACATTGTATTTTCAAGCTTTTCAATGCGATGCCGGTAGGCCGGTTTTAGCAAGCGACTTTCTGTTAATTCCAGGGTTTTGCCTGGATGAAGATTAGAAATGAACGTTTTCCCAAAAACTTTGTCTCCTTTTTCGGTTAACGCGTATTTGATTTCTCCTTTTTCTTCTATTAATCGGGTAACCCTGGTCTTGCGAAAAATTTGCCCGCCCATTTTTATAATCTCTTTAGCAAGAAATCTTCCAATTTGAGAACCTCCATCAATGAAGCGATATGAACTCTCAATATAACTGTTGATGATCAGAGCGTGAATGTAAAAGGGAGTTTTGTAAGCCTCGCCGGCGTAAAGAAGATTGGTGCTGGCTAAAACATTTTGAAGTTTGGCGTTGTTGGTGAAAGATTCAATAATGGTTTTAGTATCAATTTCCAGTGATGTAATTTTTTCAAAAATTCCGCCTGTACGTAAATTGTACAAAGGAAATTTCTTGCACGTTTCTTTAACAGCGTTGCAGTAGGCAATAATTCCCGCTCTTTCTTCAGGGAAATCTTCAGAGAGCCGGTTAATAAAATTCTCATAACCTTGTGGATGCCGGAATTCTTTTTCATCATTCTCAAAAATAATAACGTCATATCCATCCTCATCCATTTTTTGGATTTTCACCTTATCCATTATGCCCAGGTATTTGAATATTTGATAAAGATTCTGACCTGGCTCAAGACCGCCCACATAATGAACCCCGGAATCAAAGATTACTTTCTTTCTTACAAAGGTTTGCAGGGTACCTCCTATCTGCTGATTCTTCTCAAGAATGCAAACTTTGAAACCTTCCTTTGCGAGAATGGTTCCGCAAACCAAACCTCCCATGCCACTGCCAATTATTACAACATCGTATTGCGTATCCATTACTTCATTCTTAGCACAAAAATAACATTAGAGGTGAATTTTGCATCATCAATAACTTCAATTTCAAGATTATGCTTAGCAGCCTCCGCTCTTATCTTTTCTCCTGTCATGAAGTTTAATGATTGGGTTGACTTATTAAACTTCATTATCTTAACAGAAAAGAATTCTGAAAGTTTGGTTCCCCTGTATCTCTCTCCTGCATCGGTAATGCCTTCGCGAAGAATAATCATTCCTTCGGGATTTAATGCCTGAACGCTCTTTTGAATTACTTTTTCCTGCTGGTCCGGATTAAGATAATGTAATACATCGCTCAAAATAATAACATCAGATTTTTCCAGTTCATGCTCCACGATATCCGCGTAAACAAAATTTAGCTTTTCTGTTCTGGAATAGCAATTTTTAGCTGTTTCAATTTTATCTTCATCATAATCTATACCGGTAATGGTTCTTTCTTCAGATAAAAAATGCAGCATGTAGCATAAAAATCCATATCCACAACCCAGATCAGTGATGCTGGATTTCTTTGGAACAATGCTTTCAAACGGTTGATAATTTTTTTCCAGCCTGAGCTTAATTTTCAAATACCACTCCAGCACCGGCCCTTTGAAAAGATAGTTAGATATAAGTTTATATCTGAAATATCCCGGTGTTTCATACTCAGCTCGCATTGCCTGGAATTCACTTTTAAAATACTTACTTATTTTCCTGGCACGCTCCTTGTATCCGGTTCCGAAATCAGAATCATCCGGATAAATTTTCGGGAGGAACTTTAATGTGTAGGAAGAGTCCTGCAAATAAAAATCACCTTTTTGAATGGTAGTATTCATTCCGTGTATAACGAGAGGAGTAATTGGAATTTTAAGATGTTCAGAAAGGTAAAATGCTCCCTTATGAAAGCGGTGAATTTTTCCGTCGTATGATCTGGTACCTTCCGGAAAGATTATTACCGAGTACCCTTCTGCTAACCGTGCTTTCAGTTTTTCAATTCCTTCTTCAGTCCCCCACATAACCGGATAATAGTCGGCAAATCTGACCACTCTCCCAAAGACCGGAGAGTTCCAAACCCATTTGTTGGTGAGCAGGATCAATTTGGGATGAAGCATAGCTGTTGAAATGATGTCACAGAAAGAAGAATGATTCGCAATTATTATGGAGGCTTCCTTAAAATCATGATTGTTCCGCAAAACTCTTTTTTTTACATTAACCATTATATAAACAAGCGAGACTGTAGCCAATCGTATTAATACATGATATAAATATTTAAGTTTCTTTCTTCCAATGGGAATTAAATTGGTAATAAAGCCAATTATAGTGAGAAGTAGCGCACCAAAAACGTAATAAGAGAAAGCAAATAAAGTTTTTAATAAGCCAAAAAAAGTCATTGGCGGAAACTTTTTTCCGGCTCTGTTGGCAATGAAAAACCTAAACAAAAATGGCTCAATGGTTTGCGACATTATCACAACGCAGACAATCCCGATAATAGAAATAAGCGCGATGGACTTAAGCGCCGGATGCTGAGCAAATATCAGCACTCCTAATCCTGAAATTGTGGTTAAGGCAGAAAGAATTACTGAAGTGCGAATGGAGATAAGGTTGTTTTTGTTACTCCGGTATTTTTGTTGAAGGCCATCCATAATGAAGATGCTATAATCATCTCCAAGGCCAAAAATGAAGGTAGAAATCATAACATTCACAATATTGAATTCAATATTCAATAAGGCCATTATTCCTAAAATCCAAATCCAGGTGATTAGCATGGGAATGAATGTAATGAGGGTAAGTTCAATTCTTCCGTAGGAGACCAGCAATGCAAAGAAAACCAACAAGGAAGTGAAAGTCAGAATGAAGTTAAAGTCTTCATTAACATATTCAACCAACATTGTAGTGAGAATTTCGTTATCCACGGCCACCACTTTATTCATTCCTGCCAGCGCGTCATAAAGTTTGTTTTTCTCTTGCTGATCCACCTGAACAAAAGTTATGATGGATACCCGGCCCGGTTGTTCTGCAAAATTATCAGCGAAGAAAGTGGTCTGCATTTCGTCGGTTTTCCGGTTGTCCAGGGTTGTATACCTGCGCTGCAATAAATCAAATGCCGGCTGGAACGCCTCTGCACGAAATCCAAGTTTTGAGCTTTCTTGTTTTATTAAATTGACTACGCTTGCACGCTTATTTTCATCCCAATAATTATTCCACCGGTTAATTCTGCTTTTTTGTAAGGAATCTGAGAGAATGAAATTTGAGACCGAAGATATTTTTTTAACCAGCCCGCTGTTTTGAAGATTTTTAAGCACCGGGAACAATTGTTCATTCTTTTGTAATGCATCTTCCCGGGTATTTCCCTCTGTTACCAGAAAAACTGATCGAAAGGCAAATTGATTTATTTCGTTCAGTTCCTTCTGCGCCTGCTTCAAATCGTCAGACATGAAGTTTAACTTGTTCATATCTGAATTAAACTTGACCTGGCCGGCGTAATAAAAGAAAAGTGGAGTCAGTATAAAAATCAGAGCTACAATGTAATTGGAATGTTTTGTATCCCGGAAGCCAAGCTTTTCGATTCCTTTCTCAACAATTCCCGGTTCTTTCCTAAATAAAGTGGCCGGGAAAAAGTGCGGGAGGAAGATAAGCGAGAATAGCATGGCGCCAATCAAACTGAAGCCGGCAAAAAGTCCAACATCTTTGAGCAACGACGCATTTACAAATTGGAGCCCCAGGAAAGCTAATACGGTAGTGGCGCTTCCAACGGTCATGGGTTTAGCGAGGTCCCGGATGGTGTCGCGAATATTTGCCGTATGTCGAAGGTGTACAAAATAGTGCAGGCTGTAGTTTACTGCAATCCCCATTACAATGGAGCCTGCTGCAATCGCGATTACTGAAACCGAACCTTTGATTAATGAAATAAGGGCCAGGGAAAATAATGCTCCGAAAACCACAGGGAAAAGGATAGCAACCGTGACTCGCTTTCTTCGAAAAAATCCTACAAGAAATATCAGCAACATTACCACCATAATGCTGACAGTAAGAGCCGTATCTTTACGCAATTGCAAAGCATTTCCAACAGATACCGCCGGAGAACCAAAATAGGTTGCATTAATTGCTGGAAATTTTTCCGTAATTCTCCCGATTTGTTGATCCAGGCCATTAATCAATTCAAGATTATGACCTGTATCATTAGGCGGGTACCTGGTAGTGATGAAAAATACAAGATGTTTATAATCTGAAGTTATGATATAATTATCGTACAGGGTGTAGGTCTCATCATATTGAAGTTGCGAGAGTTTAGATAATATTGGCCTGGAGATTCCCAAAGGATCTTTCAGAATAATTTGCCGCGATACAACTCCGGAAGGTGTGATGAGTTGTTTGTAATTGGATTGCATTGAGTTAGCAATGCTTTCAGGCGTAGTTAGTGAATCCAGGATCTGGTAATCGTTTTCATCAAGAAACACAGGGAGATTATCAATCAGATAATCGAAGATCTCCATGACAACCTGATCGTCTACCTTGTATTTTAACGCTGAATAATATTCTGAGAGAGATTGCTGTATACCTGCAACCAATTCTTCCGTAAAAAGAATCAGGCTGTCCGGACTTGGCGCTGCCAGAGAATCTTTAAGTGAAACCGTAAAAACCATTTTCTCCAGAAAGTTAGAACCTTCCAAAACCTGGTTTAATTTCTCAACTTTTCTATCGTTTGGGAATACTCTGGAGATATCTTCTTCAATAGTAATTTGTGAACCCAGTCCCAGGATAACAAGTAAAACAATACTAAAAACAACGAAGAAGGTTTTTCTGCGTTTCTGAAAAAAATCATAAAGCCCAACGAAGAAGTATTCCATTTAAGAATTAGCGTTTGAAACCACTCTCTTCTTCTTGCCAAAAACCTTAAGGGTAAAATAAGTAACAAAACCGAAGAAAAGTCCGCAAATTGTTGCCAGGGTAAAGCTGCCGAGAACATATTGGATAAAATTTGATTGAATTGAATCCAGGGTTAATTCCTTGCTAAACGCAAGTTGATCGGCCTGCTCGCCCATCCAGATTTTACCGGTTATGTAACTCAGGTACAATATTATTGGAATCATGGGAGGTATGCTAATGTTGGCGGCGACTATTACCAGGGCTTTATTGAGACGCATTACAATTGCCAATGCCAATGCCACTAACATTTGGAATCCCCAGATGGGCGCGATACCCATAAAAATCCCGAATCCAATGCTGATAGCTTTCGTCCTTTCGGTTTCATGAGGGCTGGCAAGTAGATTTTGAAGTGTAAACCAGGTGTCTGTCCTGAGTTTTCTCAAGAAGTTGCGCGGTTTTATATAAAGCAGCGCGAGGATTACCAATACGGTATTCAGAACGCTTATCCTGGCAAAATCAATAATTGGTCTGAAATGAGAGATCCGTTTTTCTTTATCTTCATAGAAGATTTTTACCGGCACCGGGAGAATTTTTATTCCATTCCATGACGCTCTTACCAGCACTTCAATCTCAAATTCAAATTTACTGGTAATGAAATTAATATTTCTTAGCCTGTTAACCGGATACAGGCGGTAGCCTGATTGAGTATCAGGAAGTTTTATTCCTGTTTCAACCCAAAACCAAAAATTCGAAAACTTGTTTCCAAAACTGCTTTTTGATGGAATTCCCTGCTGTTCCATATTGCGGCTGCCAATTATTAAATCACCCGGATTCTTTTTTGATGCTTCAAGCAGCAGAGGTAAGTCTTCGGGAAAATGTTGACCATCAGAATCCAAGGTAATAGCATAATCGTAACCCAGTTCCATGGCTTTTTTAAATCCGGTCCGCAAAGCAATCCCTTTGCCCCGGTTGGGAGTGTATGATACAACTTCGATAAATGGAAATTTCTTTAGAATACCGGAAGTATCCTGAGTTGATCCGTCATTAACAACAATAAGGTTCCCTGAATAGTTTAAAATCTCCCGAATAACTTTTTCGAGAGTGGCTGTATTATTGTAGGTGGGTACAATTACGCACGTATTCTGTTTGCGAAATTGTTCCTGAACGGCTTCCTGAGAAATCATTAAACCAAATGTGCTTTCAATTTAAAAAAGGTTGTTTCTCCCGAATACAATTTAGCTTCAAAATCAACGGTACCTTCACCATTGAGACCATACTCAATATTGGCCTGCACTTCAGAATTTTGCCGTGGATCAATCACCGTCATGAATTTCATACTTGTAGCGCTGGAAAGTCTGAAACTTCTGTGTAACTCCTGCTCCATAATCTCCTTAATTAACTGCATCATGCAAACTCCAGGCACAACCGGAAAGTCCTCAAAATGTCCGCCAAAGATGGAATGGGTTTCATCAAAGGAAACAACGGCTTCTATAGTATGGTTTGAATGCTTAACCTCTTTCAATGAAAAAAAATCATTGATTAGCATTTTCAATATCTAGTTTAATTAAGCTTATTTTCATGTTGAATGTGGTATGGTTGAGGGTTATTTCGCCAGGTATCCGGTTATCATAGTTCCTGAAAAAGGCTTCTAATACCTTCTTCCTGCCCCCTTGTTCCACGCGCACTAAATTAGTGCAATCCCAGGAAGTAACATAATAATCCGCCTCATTGTCCGGATCAGGCACTGCGTAATAGTAAAGGTCTGATTTTGAGTAACTTAAAATTGGCCACTCATCAAGTGAATGCATCAGGATAATCTCAAAATCTTTCCTGAGTGTATTAATCACCACTTTCTTGTTCAGGTTATCAATCACGTAGTGTGATTTAAATTGGCCGTTTTTCGTAAACTCAAAATCAAGAAATTTAAGTCCCGATTTACTGGTAAAAGCGATGCGCATGCTGCTGTCGGGCATTAGTTTAAAAAGCATAAGTCCGCTGATGTGATTGCCCATAACATCCACATTAGCTTCATACCAGTTAGTAGTGAAGCGGGGTTTGAATTTTTGCAGGCAGCCAGGATCTCCTTCAGCAGGAACAAGAGTTTTGTATGCAGAACCGCAGGAAAATAGCAGGAAGCAATTAATTAAGAGTAAAAATCTCATCAGAAAGTTGGGCGTTCAGATTTCTATTGACAAACTTTATTAATGTAGTGTCTCCGGAACTTTCATTCATCAAAATTTGCGTAACGGAAAAACTTTCTTTATCTGCATAAATCAGAATGGTGTTAAAAAATCCTTTCAGAGTTTTATCCACCGGTGTCATTTCCATCAGGTAACGTGAAGCATCTTCAAAAATTCTTACAGAAAAATCTTCATTGTCAATAATTGTTCCATTAACGCTTTCAACCATAATATTATTAACCTGCTGAAAAAGTTTGTTCGATCTAACATTCATTGTAGTTTCATTTTGATCATCTTTTATGATCATTTTATCTCCATTGATTATCATCAGGTAATAAAAAGGATCAAGGTATTCAATTCTGATTTTGTTTTCTCTTTTGAACCGGAATTCTCCCTTAGAAATTATTTTTTCTGAAAGTATGGTCAGTTCTTTCTCCTGTTCAAAATTGCTTGAAATAGATTTGATCTTTGCCGACTCATCATTGAATTTCTTCTTGAATCCGGAGATATCAGAAATTTCAGTAAAGTTATTATACTGAGCAAGAAGGTTTAACGGTGCCAGCCATAAAAATAATATCAAACTACGCATAAGGTTTTTCCTCAATCAATTCATCAACTCTAACAATCTTCAAACCAATATTCCGGATATATTCCAGAATTTCCGGTAAGATGTCTGTTAAAACGACACTATGGTCGTGAAACAGGATAATATCTCCGGGCTTAATTCTCTTTTTGATTTTATTGAAAAGCCTTTTTTCATTCTTTATTATGGTATCGAGAGAACGAAGACTCCAGCCTACTGAAACATAATTACGATTTTTCACGACTTTGGCCAAACGAGGATTGGTTACTCCATAAGGGGGACGAAAAAACCGGGGTTTTCTGCCGGAGACTTCTTTAATAGCATCGTCAGTCATAGATAACTCCTCTTCCATTTTTTTTGTTGATTGGAAATCAAAAAAATCACTGTGGAAAAAACTGTGGTTGCCAAGCAAATGGCCTTCTTTGTGAATTCTTCTGACAATGTCCGGATTTTCATCCACATTTTTTCCTATACAAAAAAATGCAGCCTTGGCATCATACTCCTTCAGGATATCCAGGATATATGGAGTCCGTTGGGGGTGAGGACCGTCATCAAAAGTGATCGCAACTTCACTTTTTAGAATGCCGGCTTTGAAAATTACGGGGATAAAGAATTGGGAATCGATTTTTACAACCCCATAAGTAACTATTCCAAGATAAACCAGAGTTGCTCCAAAATAAATCCACCAGGGCAATGGGAAATAGAACCAATCGATCAGAAAACTGATGGAAAAGATAAATAGGAAAGTGATATTAATTCTTCTATAGATCACTTCTGCAATAAAATAAGGGAATGGTAAACACCAAAATAATTATTATAAATTAAAACATTACGAATTGATGTTTTACCAGACAGCTTTCTTGCCAGAATTTCAGGAGTTTGATTGTGTTCCAGGGCATTTGTGCCTACCCAGGTCGCAAATGCTGATGCTGTGGGATATTCTCCGGAAAGATGCTTAAAGAAAAGTAAAGAGGATTCAGGAAAAATATTTTCCACTTTTTCATAAATCCCATCATACCGTGTATCTCCGGATCTGCCGGTTAAGAGAACGTCTATCTCAGTTGGATTAAGATTATTTTCGCTGAGAAACTTCAACAGACTTTCTATGACGTGGGAAGCATTTGCGGGTTTGTAAATGGTTTTTATTGACTTAATTTCAGCCAACGCGTTTTGCTTGTTTCCTGAAAGAACAAAATAAGTGCATCCTTCTCCATCCATGGTGCCTTCTGCAGGCAGATTCAGAAGACTCAAATTGGAAACGTTTTCTTTTCGGTACAAATCAAATCTGTTCAGGATCTTATGGCTAACCTCAATGATTTCATCAACTCCGCCTACCAGCAAATTCCAACCAGGGTTGTCAGCAAGCAGGAGAGACGCATCCACCAGACAATTTTCAAATGAAAACCCTCCTTGAGTATACGTCGAATTGTATCCATTACAATGCTGTAGCAATGCAATCTGTCCTGACATCGTATTATGCGTAGATTGAATAAATGGTGTTGGGTTAAGTGCTACCTCTTTACTGTCAATCATTTTACGCAGAAAATTCTCAGTATCCGCCATACAGCCATAAGAAGTACCGGTTATTATTCCATCAGGTATTTCTACTCCGGCTTCTTCCAGTGCTTTGTTTGAAGCCGCTACACTAATCCGTATTATTTTGCTCATCCTCCGGATTGCGCGCAAGTCTATGATCCCTTCATAAGAGGGTTCAACAGCATTTAGCTGGTTTCCAATAAATTCCTGAATCTCTGATAAAAAGGAATTGTTCTCAAAAGTCTTTTGTGGTGAAATTGCTGCCATGCCTTTTATAAACACGCTCATATCAGCAGGATGAAAAAGTTAATGACGAACAATTACCTCCAAAACCGAAACTGTTGCTCATCACGTGATTCACCTCAACTCCTTTTTGAAATGACTTTAGGGGTGCAAATTTTATTTCAGACATTTGGTGATTAAAGCGAAGATTTGGATAAACAACTTTACTTTGAATAGATGCAATGGAATATACCGCTTCAATTCCACCGCTTGCACCCAGGGTATGTCCGGTAAAGGATTTTGTTGAACTGGCTTTCGGTACATTTTCTCCAAACAAACGTTCAACGGCAATTCCTTCGGAGGAATCATTGTTCTGAGTTCCGGTTCCATGCAAATTGATATAATCAATATCGGTGGGCATAAGATTTGCCATCTCCAAAGCAGACTTCATTGCAGAAAATGAACCGCGGCCTTCAGGAGAAGATGCAGTTTGATGAAAGGCATCATTGGTGTTGGCGTATCCGGAAACGATAGCAAGGGGTCTAACCTTTTCTTGTTCAAGAACTTTTTCTGAAACTAGTACTATATATCCTGCACCCTCGCCCAGGTTCAGTCCTTTTCTGGTTTCATCAAATGGACGGCAGGGTTCTGAATCAAGAATCATCAAACTATTGAAGCCGTTCAGAGTGAATCTTGTTAAAGCATCCGTGCCGCCGGCTATCACAATGTCAAGTTGATCGTTCGCGATAAGTTTCGATCCCAGCATAATAGAATTTGCTGAAGATGAACAAGCGGTATTTATGGTTGAGATGAAATCCTGTATCTGAAAATGGCTGGCAATTAGTTCGGTTATTTTGCCGCACTCGTGGTTCTTTATTTGATGCAATGGCGCAGAATCTTCATTACGCATAAATGTTTCATAATACTGCTCACTCTTGTCCATCCCACCAACTGTGGTTCCGGAGATGATTCCGCAGCGCCATTTTCTTAATTCCGGAATTCCTGAACTCTGAATTGCTTCTTTAACCGCATGAATTCCAAGAAGTGCGGTCCGGGTTAATGTGGTGGGGAGCTTTAAAGAAGAAGCAAGTTTTTCATTGGTGACTTTAACTTCTCCTACCGGCAGTTTGTTTTTGTGAATACTCTCGAACAAGGTAATTGGCCCTATTCCCGCCTGATGATTTTTTAAAGCTTCCAGATTTTCGGCAAGATCCTTTCCAATTGCCGAAATCACTCCTAATCCGGCGGCATAAGCTTTACTTTTCAAGCAGACTGAGGCTTTTTATTATTCTCAATATATTCTGCCATAGATTTAACTGAGCGAAAGATCTGGGGACCCTGAGAAGGATCCTCCACCTTTACACCGTAGTGTTGCTGCAGCAGTACAATCAATTCCAAGGCATCAATTGAATCAAGTCCGACACCTTCAACAAAAAGCGGTTCATCATCCTTAATATCTTCAGGTTTCAGATGCCTTAAGTTTAAAGCTTCGATTATCTGAACCTTCAGTGTTTGCATTAACTGTTCCATTAGTAGTTGTTATATTTTTTCAACAAATCTTCCATAGAATGGTTGAAAGAATAGTCTGATTTTTTTTTCTCCACCAAATATAAAAAAACATCGTGGTTCTCACCTAAAACTTCGACCCAACCTGACAAACATGCCTCAGTTTGATTGTTTTGCAATAACAAATCTACATATTTCACCATATATTCTGGGTTAAAGGCCTCGTGAATGAAAAACGCGTTTTCGCCTTTGAATTTATTTCGAATACATATTTCACCGATTACTATGTTGGGAAGGGTATAAACAAAAAGGGCAGGGCTTGGAATTTTCTCAGTTGATTTCTGATATCTTAAATCGGTATCGAGGCTTGAGCTATGATTAGATAATACAACGGCAATATCTTCCGGCTTATATTTTTGGTTAGGGTTTTCATTTTGAAGGAGCAGTTCAGATGCAATCACGCCCGCTTTGCTTAGATTATCCATTTTATAATATTTAGGATATATTTCGCCCAACGGATAAATCTTCAAAAGGAAATCATAAAAGGAAGATTGATGATCCTCGTAAATAAGAATATCATTTACAGTGACTTTCCTGTTGTTAATCCTGCAAAATCCATTAACAAAGTATTTCATCATTCATTACCGGGAGAGCTCTGCCATTTTTATTTGGAAGTCAATGAACTTCGATACGTTTCGTAATGAAATGGAATGATTCTGAACAAAAGGATTATTCATATCCCAAACATATCCTGCTAAAACACTGCAGATTTTTTTCTTTATTTCTTCATTTGGTTGATTATGAAAAAATATCTTTTCTAGAGTTCCATCGTACCAGCCATTCACATAGGATCGGAATGTGTCCACACCCTGTTGCATCACATCGGTATATTCAGTTTCCCAATCCACTTCTGCACCTTGCAATTTCTTCACCACCAGGTTAGCCGCGAGATGACCTGATACTGCCGCAAACATAACACCGGAGGAAAAAACAGGATCCAGGAATTCGGTGGCATTTCCTGCCAGAACAAATCCGTTTCCATGAAACTTCTTTGTCTTTATTGACCAGGCTTCCAGTTTTCGGGGCTCGAACACAAGCTCCTGATCCTGGAATCTTTCACGGAGATACTTGTTTCCTTCCACCAGAGTTTTAAACTGCTGATTGATATCTCCGTCAAGTTTTTCAAAGTAATCCATGGAGCCAACAAATCCGAGGGAGGTAGTTCCATTGGAAAATGGGATTACCCAAACCCAGGTTCCCGGTGCGTAAACGATAATTAAAATTCTGCTGGGTTCTTCAAAGTGCAATCTCCTGTTGTCTTGTATATGAACAAAGACAGCTTTCCTTGGATCCAGTCCTGAAGGTTTATCCAGGTCAAACATTCTTGGAATCACTCTGCCATAGCCACTGGCATCAATTATATACCTGGCGGTAATAACCGATGAGTTTCCGCCTTTATCAACAACTGTGGTTTTGCTGTAACCATCTTCTGCAAATTCAATTTTTTCTACTCCGGTTTGAAAATCAATTTCAATTCCCCGCTGCTGCAGGGAATCTGTCAAAGCTTTATCAAAATCCGCTCTGGTAACCTGCCACGTCCAGCTATATCCCGGAGTAAAACCCTGTGAAAAATTGAAATCACAAATAGCGTCATCTTTCATGAATTTGGCCCCGAATTTTTCCTGAAACCCGCATGCTTTGATGGCATCAAGCAAATCAGCCTCCTCGAAAGCATCCATGCAACGAGGCAGCAGACTTTCACCAATTACAAACCTTGGAAATTGTTGCTTCTCCACAACTTTTACCTTAAGACCTTTTTTGTGAAGCATTGCAGCGGCTACACTTCCGGCAGGGCCCGCCCCAATTACCAATACATCTGTCTTTAATGAATTCATCTTCACGCCAATTTACATTCTATTAACGATTGACACACGCCTAAATCCCGAGTTTCTTTAATAATTTGAAAACCGGTTTCGTTCAAATAATTGAACAAGTCTTTTGAATAGAAAAATTTGCTGTTTCCATTTGCAATCGTGGTAAAGTAGAGCGATGTCTGCATAAGGCTAAAGGCGCCACCTTCAAATTTTTGTTGATCCCACATGGGTTCCACAATGAAAACTCTGCCATCAGGATTTAGAGCATCCTTGCAACGTGTCAAGATAGAAATCACCTGTTCTTCAGAAAAGCAATCCAGGAACTGACTCATCCAAATTGCATCAAATCCCCCGGGGAATGGTTTATTTTCCAAAAGATTAGTTTGATAAAACTTCACTCTGTCTTTTTCCCGATGGGATTCCAGATTTTTCCTGGCCTCGTTTAATTGAATTTGCAAATCCATCAAAGTTATTTCCACGTCCTTGTCGAATTCAATGCATTGTATTGCCCACTTACCCGTATTACCACCGATGTCAAGCAATCGAATGGGTTTATTGGCAAATACGAGGGGAAGAATTTCCGGAAAGGCGGTATCAGAATAAAAGTGATCAAAATCAAACCAGCTCTTAAGTGCTTTTCCCGGGAGGATAGAAAGGCCTTCATAAATTGTTTTCCAGGGTCCCAGAAATCTTAATCCCTCCGGCTTTGCATTTTCCAGACTTTTCTCCAAATCGAAAATTCCATTATAACAGACGTGCTGGGTGAAGTCCATGTTAATCCTGGTCATTTCATCCTTAAGAATAAACCAGCCAACTTTAGTGACGAAATATTTCTCATCTTTCTTTATTAGAATTCCAGAAGCAAGGCATGACTCCATCAACATCTGCACCTGGTATTTGTTGTATTTGGATTTTTGTGAAACTTCTTCCACAGAAAGTCCGGTATCACTATTATCCTCCAGGATGTCCAGAATTCCACTGTCCCTGATTACCCTTGCAGCCTGGAAAACAAATGGAGCCAGTGCTATCCATTGGGCATCACGCATCGCAGTTATTCCATTCTTGCCATCTTTACTAAAGAATTCCATCAATTATTCTGTTTTTTCGAAGATTAAGGTTGCGTTACATCCACCAAAGCCTGATGCAGTTTTTAAGAATCGCTTTAGCGGTTTCATTTCTTTTTTCCTAATCACATTAATAGGTTTGGTGACCCCGGGTGTTTCGTATCCCATGGAAGGGATTAATTCGTTATTTAGCAAAGACATAACACTGATTGCAGATTCAAGCACCCCTGCTGCTCCCAAAGTGTGACCATAATATCCTTTCAAACTATTGAGCGGGACATTGCTGAAGTCGGTAAGACTGAAGGCATTTGCCTCCATTTCATCATTAAACAACGTACCGGTTCCGTGAGCATTGATAAAATCAATTTCGCTAACCGTAACTTTTGAAGCTTGCATAGCTTTTCTTATGGCAACACCTAACTCTTCGCCGGTTCTGCTTGGTCCGGAAATATGGTTAGCATCGTTGGAGGTCGCTCCGGAAGTTATGCAAACCGGAATCTCTCCTTTTTCTTTAGTAATGATGATGGTAGCGGCAGCTTCCCCCATATTGATGCCTTTTCGATTTGCATCAAATGGTTTACAGGGTTCAGAGCTTATAGCTTGCAAACTGTTGAAGCCTGAAGTAATAAAATCTGAAATCAAATCACATCCGCAAACCACTGCATTTCTGTATAAGCCGGCCTCAATTAATCGTTTAGCGGTGAGAATCGCCAATGATCCACTGATGCAGGCATTCGAGATCACAACCGGTTGATTTGGATTATTAAAATATGATGAAACTTTCCGGCTGCTTTCAAAAAGATTTACCTTTTTAAGATCATTTGGTTTGCTAAGGGAATCAATTTCTCCTTTTGTGCTGCTGATAATGAAGATTGTATCTTTATCAGAAGGGGCAGCTGAAGTTTGCGAAAGGGCCGCTTGAATGGATTGAATCATTAATGATTCAAAGACTCCGAAATTGTCAACCAAAAAATTTTCTCTTTGAAGTATTTTTCCGCCATAAACGGTATTGATTCCAATCTGAACAGGGGCAACTCCGCTTTTTCCATCAATAACAGATGAATAGTTTTCATAGGTAGTTTTACCCAATGGAGAAATGATGTTGTGCGCGTCTACCCAGATCCTTTCCATTCAATAAATCAAATCAGATTCATCTTTTTTTTCCATTCCTCAAAAAATGCGGGAACTGTTAGATGAAGGTCGAAAGTTTTATGGTTAACAAAAACCTGGGTTGATGAACCCTTTGCAACAATATTTCCTTTTTTTGAATGCCGGATTAGATATTCAAAATAAATCTTGGCGCTCTGAGTATTATGGTAAGTGACTTCAACATCCATAATATCTCCATACCGAAGCGGGCTTTTGAAATCGCAATTAACCGAGACGACAGGAACCACAAGTCCATTATTGTAGAAGTCGAGATAGGAGACTCCGTATTTCCGGCCAAACTCTTCACGGCCATCCTCCATAAACCGGATATAATGACCGTGCCACACAATACCAAGCGGGTCAGCTTCATTGAAGCGCACTCTGACCTGAGTAGTGTGCTTTAACAAAGAGACCTTGTCCGATAAAGTTTCGGATTCTTCCCGGGAGACTTGCTTCAGAATGTTTTCTCCCAAGTCTTATATCTTTTCTTATCAATCTGAATTATTGCCTCGAGGATTGATCTGGCCCAATGGTTACGAAGTCCAAATCCAGCGGAAGGTCCGGAAAGTCTTTCTTCATAAATGATTTCCTTATTGTTCAGGTTAACAAAAGTGAGTGCCATTGTGCCTTCCGCTTTATTCTTGTTGAAAGATTCAATTACAAACATCATCCCAAGCCCGGTCAAATCTTTAAAGTCATAGCTGCTCATGATGTTTTGAATTTGTTCGGAAGTTAGCGGTTTGCCAGGATCTGTGAATGTAATCTTTTCTTTAAAGTTTACATTGTCATTGTGGTCAATACATATACCTACCTGGTAATCGATGTTGTTGTTACGTAATGCTCTTCGGAGGTTGTACTTATCAGCTTCCGAAACCATAAGTTGATTCCACTGAGGGTTCAGCCTTTTCAATTCGTCTTCACTCTTCCACTCCTCATAACCTCCCACAAAAAGTGTTTCGGTGAGATCGATGCCAAGAAAAGTTATCTTGCTTGAGTTTAAGATATCTCTCTTGGTGAGTTTTAATTCAGGCTTACTACTGGTCGTAGCGCCGCCCCGTGAAGATGGAGGAGGCTTATCTGCTGAAGATTGTGCCATGGTAGCGGTATAGGTTAGCACTACCAACATTGCAACCATTGCTATACTGCTGTACTTTTTCATCTTAGAATTAGGTTTTAATTTGACTATTTTTTGATAAAAATTCTCATCTCACACTTGGCTACTTCTTCATTACCAATTTTAACAACGGCATCAACCATTGTTATATCCAAAACTCGACTACGGATATTTATGGTTGTAGTAATGTGAGTGTTTATTAATGGCAAGTTAGTGATTTCTAAGTTTTTAACCATAGCAATATATCCAATAGGGACAGGAATATTATTCAGAGAAAAATAGTAGCCTGCCTGGACAGCAGCAGTTTGGGCCATATTTTCAATGATTCCGGGTTCTGTAAGTTGATTTTCAACAACAAAAATATTGTCTGGCTGAATATCAAATTCCGTTGTGGCGCAAGACTCATTGGCGTCAATAAGTCTTGAAATCATAACCATTGGCTCTCTTTGCGGAATTAAGCTGAGAATATCGTCCGTTTTGGGCAACATGGGATTATTTCTCAAACTTATAATAATTAAACCACTGAAAAGGATACTTTTTCACCATTTTCTCAAAAAGTTCAGCAAATTGTGTTGCCATATATTTAATATAATCTGATTTTGCCAATGAAGAGTCATAATCAATTATTGGTGAGCCATAAAAATGGTAATGCCGCAGGGTTTCTTTAAAGGAAAAAACAAAGGAAACAGGAACCTTAAAAGTAGCTGCCAGAGCAAAAGGACCAACCGGGAAAAGCGCTTTTTGATTGAAGAAATTCATTTCCAGGGTTTTTGCTTCATCCACAAACCTGTCCGCATGGAGGCATATCAATTCATTGCGAAGCAGGGCTTCTCCAATTTCATAAACATGTGACAAATCTTCTTTCATTACAATCAGGTTGTAATTTGCAAAGAGGATCTGGTTTGCATACTCTTTAATCCACCGATGCTCTGCATCAAATACCACAATATTAATTTTAGCCTTCAACCTCTTGAGCAGGTCTCCGGCAATTTCCCAATTGCCGACATGCCCGCTAAGCAAAATTCCACCTCTTCCCAAGGAGACAATTTCATGCAGGTTTTGTTCGCCGTCGAAAGTGAAAGTCAGGTTGTTCTTAATATCCCCCATAACGACGAATTTGTCAATAAGTACCTGGCCAAAAATGTAATAGTTCCGGTAGATAGCCAGAATCGATTTCGCTACTGAGAATTTAAATCGATTTCGAAAATGACGATAGATATGCTTAGAGGACTCCCAACTAAACAGGAAATAATAAAAGGCGACAAACAATAAGACAAAATAGGCCGGAAACAGGCCGAACTTGCGGCAAATGAAAACGAAAATTTTATACCCTGATTTATTGCCTTTGGATTTACCCTGCCATTGAGGCATAATTATGCATCCACTTTGGAATCAATGCGGGAAAAGATGTAATCGTATAAGTCCTGAAATGTTCTGATTGAAGTAAAATCTTCAGGTTTAACTTTGAATCCAAAGTTATTTTCAATAGCCACTACCAGGTCTATATAATCAAGACTATCCAGATCAAGAGTTTCTGCGAGGCTTCCATCCGGGGTTATTGAAGAAACCTCAATTTCAAATTCTTCTGCCAGAAAATCATTTATCTTTTCAACAATGCTATTCTTATCCATCTAATTAAGAATTTTTTTCACAATTAAACTTGAGTTAGTACCGCCAAACCCAAAAGAGTTCGACAAAAATACATTAATATTTTGATTAATTCGCTTGTCCGCTATTTTGAGTTTAGCTGAGAATTCATCAGGAGTTTCCAGATTGATGTTAGGAGCGATGAAATCATTTTCCATCATTATCATGCTATAAACTATTTCACTTGCTCCGGCCATCCAACATTCGTGTCCGGTCATAGATTTTGTTGAACTTACCCAGGGTTTGTGCTGCCCGAAAACATTATCAATGGCTCTCGCTTCATTTGCGTCGCCAACGGGTGTGGAAGTTGCATGTGCATTTATATAATCAATCTCCGACGGGTTGATGTTTGCATCTTTCAAAGCCCTTTGCAAAGACCTGCTGGGGCCTTCCACATTCGGATTGGATATATGATCTCCATTGGAAGAAAAGCCATATCCGATAATTTCACCTAAAATATTAGCTCCTCTTCTTTTTGCGGAATCAAGACTTTCTATGATTACAGTGGCAGCGCCCCCACTTGGAACAAGGCCATCCCGATCTTTATCAAAAGGCCTTGAGGCTGCCGCCGGATTGTCTTCCCTTATTGAAAATACTCCTAATCCATCGAAGTTACCCATGGAATAAATATTTGTTTCCTGAGCACCGCCGCAAATTATCATGTCCTGCAAACCATTTTTGATATACAAAAATCCAATGCCAATGGCGTGTGAACTGCTGGCACATGCCGCACTGACGGTGAAATTAATCCCCTTCAGTTTGAATATGGTGGCAAGGTTCATGTTCACAGTTGAATTAAGAGATTGAAAAACAGAGCCGGAACCAACCATCATGGTGTCCTTTTTGGTTCTTATTATGTCTATTGCTTCAATAACAGCCTTGGCTGAACTATCATTACCGTACAGAATGCCGACTTCATTTTTGTTGAAATACTCCTGTTCTAAACCCGCCTGCTGCATAGCTTCCAGTGTGGCAACGTAGGCGTATTCTCCTTGTTCCGGCAACATGATTCTGGCTCTCCGATCTAATATCCCTTTCAATACCGGTTTCTCAACCTTGCCCGTTAGTCCAGACCGGTAACCGGTTTCCTTTCTTCCCTGGTCCAATACA
>Ga0299906_10001411_pt1 | contig 20680 bp, 20 predicted proteins | sample RVTome_14_FD_200259 | JGI IMG/M metagenome (GOLD analysis project Ga0299906, IMG submission 200259) | Soil microbial communities from uranium-contaminated site in the Upper Colorado River Basin, Wyoming, United States - RVT145D125 (version 2) ...
CTAATGACGTGATGGTAGGGTCATCGCGAAGTGTTGCCGCGGGAATGGAACGTATAGGATAGGAGTGTTGAGCCGATCTATAATAACCTCTCCTTTTAGACGGTGTCTGCTTGCCAGAAGATTGCCAACGATAGACAGATGATCAGGAAAAGCTGAAGGGTGCTCGTAATCGGCGCTATAGCGCCAGACAGGAAGAGCCACAGCAGTGTGAGCCCAATGACCGAGAATGAGATAAACTCAACGGCAACTGCCTTCGGCGAGTAGCCTGACAACAACGTGTTGCATATTGTCTTGGCCGCAATCATTCCCGCGGCGGTGCCGCACATTGCTGCTGAGAAATCAAGGACCTCGGGACGCAGCACCGTAAAGAGGCGTTGCTGAATCCCGATCAGAGCCGCCACGCAGGCTGTAACGAGAGCCCATGCTAAGGGCCCCAAGACCGTTGCGCCGACCGTTCGCCAGAGTGTCGCGGCTGCGTTGCTCACGGGCACCTGTATTCCAGTTGACATGTGCTGCCCCTCGGACTAAGTCGAAGTCGAGAATACGACGGTGACAGCTCGGACCGAAGAGAAAGGCCTGCGACCAAGTGGATCTCGTGACTGGATCAAGCGGGATGGTGTTCGCGAGGCTCGACCCTGATCCGGTCCTGATGCTTGCATGCTCGCGTGAAGTCGTAAGCGCCCTGCAGACGTAGCCGGGTTTCAGCCGTCGACCAGCCGACCTTTTCGAGCCGGATGCCCGTTTCAGCGGAAATCCCGGTCTTCCCGGTGACGATATCGTTCAGGGCCCGACGGGTCACGCCGGGGATTCTGACCGCTTGGGTCGCGGTCAGCTCCTGAGCCTCGATACGGTCCGCATCTTCTGTTTTCAACCGACATAGAGGGTGATAGGCAGTACTTGTCAATCTTCCGCTTGATCGCAGCGGAAGGCTCGGGCATGCTGCGAATTCCGGCGGTCAGCCCGAGTTTCTGCCTGATTTGAGAGGCGCGGCCTGTCGGTCGAGCGGAGTCTTCATGGAATTCATCAAAGTCGAATACAACCAGAATCTGGAACGCCTTGAGAAGCTGCTGGCGGACGTCCGGCGGCCCGGCGACTTCTACGTCCATGGATCGATGGAAACGCCGATGCCGAAGGTGGATGTCCGGGGCGTGGGGACGTTGTCGTTTCCGGTCTCTCAAGAACAGATTGGGGCGATCGTCGGGCAGGCGGAGCGGGCGCCGTACGGCCGGGGCCGGGAGACCCTCGTCGATACGTCGGTGCGCAAGGTCTGGCAGATCGCTCCAGGGCGCGTGAAGGTCGGCGGAGGGTCCTGGCAGGAGACGTTCGGGAATATTCTCTCGTCCGTAACCAGAGGCCTCGGATGCGAGGGCGCCTCCGTGTCCGCCGAACTCTACAAGCTCCTCGTCTACGATCGGGGCGGGTTCTTTCTGCCGCATCGGGACGCGGAGAAGACGGCCGGGATGTTCGGGACGCTCGTTGTCACCCTGCCGTCGGCGCACCAGGGTGGAGCGCTGGCCGTCCGGCACGCGGGGACGGAGGCGGTGATCGACACGGGCGGCGCGGAGTTCTCCGAGATCTCCTGGGTTGCCTTCTACGCGGACTGCGAGCACGAGGCGCGGCCCGTCCGGAAGGGTAACCGGGTTTGCCTGGTCTACAACCTCGTTCAGAAGCGCGGCAGGGGCCGGAAGCGCCTGATTGCGCCCGAATACGAGCCGCAGATAGCCGCAGCGGCCGAGATGCTCGGGCGGGCCCTGAAGGCGACTGCCGTTCCGGGGAAGATCGCGTGGCTGCTGGAGTACCAGTACAGCCCGGCCGGGCTGGCGTTCGCGGCCCTGAAGGGCGCGGACGCGGCGAGGGCCGGCGTCCTCGTGCAGGCGGCGGAGCGCGCGGACTGTGTCGCGCATCTGGGCATCGTCCACATCGGTGACTCCGGAGGCGCCGAACCGGATTACGACGGAGAGTATTTTGGTTGGGGATGGGATCGTGACGAAACCTGGGACGACGACGGAGACGAAGACGACGACGAACGAGATGAAGACATGCGGGACGATGACGACGGCGAGAGCTTCACCGTCGTGACAGTCGACGATTCCTGGCAGTACGTGGACGAGTGGCGGGACACCGGGGACCGCCCGGTGGAGTTCGGGCCCATCCCGCTCGGCGATGGCGAATTGCTGCCGGCCGGCGCGCTCGACGGCGAGAAGCCCGACCGGCAGCGGCTGACGGAGGCGTCCGGGAACGAAGGCGCCACCTACGAGCGTTCGTATCATCGCGCAGCGCTCGTCCTCTGGCATCGGAAGCGCTACGCGGAAGTCCTGCTCGAGGCCGGCGTCGTGGCCGCCCTGCCCTACTTCAGGCAGCTTGTTGAGAAAGGCGCCGCCACGCGGAAGGAGGCGGCGGCGCTGGCCCGCCGTATGATCGGGGACTGGTCGGACGATTCCGAACGGTGGGGTTCGTATCCCGCTCGGGCGCCGGAGTCCGGGCACCGGACGGAGATGATCGCGTTGCTTCGACAGCTCGGCGACGCCGGCCTGCTGGAGCGATTCATTACGAAAGCGGTCACGCCGGGCTACGACGGCTCGGAGAATGCCGAGCTCGTTGCCGCGGCCGGGACGTTGGGCGTCGTGAAAGCCCCCGGGGTCCTGTCGGCTCTGGTCGCGTCGAGAACAGCGGACCGTCCCTCGGAGTGCGCGGAGCTCCTACTGGCGCTGAGCGAGAAGCCGTCGAAGAGTCTCCTGAAGGTGGCGCGGGCTTTGGTTTCCGGCATCGACCGGACCGGCGTGACGCCTCCGCGTGCCGAAGACTTCGGCTGGGAGCCGGAAGAACGCCGGAGGCCACCCGACGCTCGGTTTATCGTGAACCTGCTGGCGGCGCTGGCGCGTCTGGAAGCAGGAACTCTTCGGGCAACTGCAGCCGGGAAGCTGGCCGCGCGTCCCGAGGTCTTCGATCCAGTGAGTGTTGTCGTTCCCGCGCTTGAACAGATCGGAGGTGCGCGGAGCCGGACCGATGCCGCCTTCCGGCATCTGTGGACGCCGATGGCCGAATTCCTGCTCGAGCGCAGCGCGCGCCCTCCCGAGCCGCCTTCGGACTGGCGTCAGAAGGCGGCGCTCTCCTGTAAGTGCTCCGATTGCCGCGAGCTGCAGGCCTTCGCCCGCGATCCGGGCGAGCGCGTTCACCGCTTTCGCGTCCGGAAGGACCGCCGCCGCCATCTTCACAACGCCATCAAAGAGCACGGGCTGGATATGACCCACGTGACCGAGCGTCGGGGTTCGCCGCAAACGCTCGTATGCACGAAAGACCGCCGCGGCTTCGATCGTCGCATAAAGGAGTATAAGAGGGAGATCGCGGCCATGCGGACGCTCGTGGATCTGGCGCCCGCGACTGCGGGCGCCCGGACTCTGGCTGAAAGGATGACGGACGCCGTCGCGGGCGCGCCGAAGTGAGCGTTGGCCGTTTCCGACGGTTATGAACGACGGCGATGTGCGTCTGAGGCGAAAACTTGACTGGATCCATGGCGGCCTTGCGTATATGCCTGAGCACCTCGTGGATTTGGACATCCTGTTCGATTCCCGACGACGGCAAAAACGACGAAGACCTGTAGCGATCAAGAACCGGATTTTCCCGGCGCCACGTTGGACTTCGCTTTCCCGTGTCGCGCCTGCTCGGGCGTTTCGCTGCTTCCTGCACGAATCCGGACGACGGAGTGGTTGATCAATACGTACTATACGTATATGATACGTGTATGACCCGGAAGCTGACGATCACTGTTTCGGAAGAGGTCTACGAGGGCCTGCGCGCCCGAATCGGTGCCGGGCGCATCAGCCGGTTCATCGACGCGCTCGCCCGCCCGCATGTCGTCGACGGCGAGTTGGACGCGGCGTACCGGTCCATGGCGGCCGACGAGGGTCGAGAGGCGGAAGCGCTGGAATGGACCGAGAACTTAGGCGGCGACGTGGCCGATGAAACGCGGTGAGGTCTGGTGGGTCAGCTTCGATCCTTCCATCGGCGGTGAGGTTCGCAAGACGCGCCCGGCCGTCATCGTCAGTCGCGACGCTTCCAACCGTTATCTGAACCGCGTCCAGGTTGTCCCCCTCAGCAGCAGGACCGACAAGCTCTATCCCTGCGAGGCCTACGTGACGGTCGGCGGCCGGACTTCGAAGGCAATGGCCGACCAGCTCACTACAGTCGCGAAGAAGCGACTGCGCGACCGCATTGGCGTAGTCGAGCCCGTTGACATGAACGCCATCGCGCGAATCATCCGTCTGCAACTCGATCTCGACTGAAGGCGTTCATGTCGGCGGGACTGGCCGGACCATGCCCCCGACAATGTCGGTAAGTATCGAACCGGCGCGACCGGGGTCCAAGCGGGCTGGCGCTGTGCTACGGCATGCGTTATAATATTAGGCGTGATACGCTCCGTCGCGGATAGCGCCACCGAGGACTTGTTCAACGGTATCGATAGTCGCCGGGCGCGCCGAGCGTGTCCCAAGGCGCTGTGGTCAGTGGCTCGCCGCAAGCTGACGCAGCTCAACCGGGTCCGTACTCTTTCGGAGTTGAGGGTCCCACCCCCGGGCAACCGGCTGGAGCGGCTGGCAGGCGACCGCGAGGGTCAGCAGAGCATTCGGATCAACGAGCAGTACCGGGTTTGTTTCCGGTGGGAGGACGGCTTTGCCGACGACGTCGAAGTCACGGATTACCACTAAGAGGCGTCCGGGAAAGCCCCTGGTCCGGCGGCGCCTGCCCACGCATCGCCCGCCGACGCACCCGGGTGAGATGCTCCTTGAGGAATTCCTGAAGCCGCTGGGGATCACGCAGTCGGCGTTCGCGGCCCGGCTCGGAGTGTCCTTCCCCCGCCTGAACGAGGTCATCAATGGGAGGCGGAGCGTGACGCCCGATACGGCACTGCGGATTGCGCGGGTCACCGGCATGAGTGCGGATTTCTGGCTGGGGTTGCAGCAGGATTGGGATCTGTGGCACGCGCTTCGCTCAGACGAGGCGGCCGAGATCGCTCACCTGGAGCCGTTGGCCGGCGCCCAATGAGGGCGCGCTAACAGGGGTTTGCACCTGCCGCCCCGGATACGTCCCGCGAACGATCCGCTACGCGATTGGGAGCTTGACGATCCCCTCACGCTAACTCACTGAAGCGTTTGAGGAAAGGGAAAATGGGCGCGACCGGGATCGAACCGATGACCTCTACCGTGTCAAGGTAGCGCTCGTTCCAACTGAGCTACGCGCCCCAGGGTGTCTCTGGATTCTACGGCCGCGGGCCGAAGAGCGTCAACCGGCGTCAGAGCGCCGTCATGTCCCGCCAGTTGGGTCCCGTCTTGAGGTCGACGACCAGCGGGACGCGCAGCCCGGTCACGCCCGTCATCCACACGCGGATGTCTTCCGCGATTCCGATTTCGTCTTCGGGCACGTCGAAGACCAGCTCGTCGTGGACCTGGAGGACCATTTTCGTTCCGAGCTCGCGCCTCCCGAACTCCTCGCCGATCCGGATCATCGCCAGCTTGATGATGTCGGCGGCCGAACCCTGGATCGGGGCGTTGATCGCCATCCGCTCGGCCGTGCTGCGGCGCATGCCGTTTCTCGAGTTGATCTCGGGGATCTGGCGGATGCGTCCGAACAGCGTCTTTGTTGCTCCGCGCTCGCGGGCCTCGGCCAGGCTGTTCCCGATGTAGTCCCGCACGCCAGGATAGCGGGAGAAGTACCGGTCGATGAACTCCTCGGCCTCTTCGCGGCCGATGCCCAGTTGTCGGGCCAGGCCGAACGGGGTCTGGCCGTAGACGATGCCGAAGTTGACGGCTTTGGCCCGCCTGCGTTGCTCGGAGCTGACCTCTTCGAGCGGGATTCCCAGGACCTCGGCGGCCGTGCTCCTGTGGATGTCCGCATCGTTCAGGAAGGCTTCGATCAGGCCGGGATCGCCCGACAGATGCGCCAGGATCCTCAGCTCGACCTGGGAGTAGTCGGCCGCGAGCAGCGTCGAGCCTTCGGCGGGAACGAAGGCGGCGCGGATGTTTCTTCCCAGCTCGGTTCGGACGGGTATGTTCTGCAGATTCGGGTCGCTCGAAGACAGGCGTCCGGTGGCTGCGCCGGTCTGGTTGAACGAGGTGTGCAGGCGGCCGTCCTCGCCGAGCAGCGTGGGGAGGACGTCGACATAGGTCGATTTGAACTTGGCGCGCTGTCGGTAGTCCAGGATGAGCCGGGGCAGGTCGTAGGTGTGGGCCAGGTCCTCGAGGATTTCGACCGAGGTCGAGTACTGGCCGGACTTCTTCAGCTTGCGCGACGGGGGGAGGTTGAGCTTCTCGAAAAGGATCGTGCCGAGCTGGCGGGGCGAGTTGATATTGAACTCTTCGCCGGCGAGCGTCCAGATGCGCGACGTCAGGTCTTCCAGCTCCGATGAGATCGTTCCGGACATCTGCCCGAGGACCCCGACGTCGAGCCGGATGCCGGCTTCTTCCATCCGGGCCAGCACGGGCGACACGGGCAACTCGATCCGCGTATAGACATCCTCCAGCTCCCGGCGCACTTCGGGCCGCCGCTCGCGGGCGAGGCGATGGATCCAGACGGCTTCGTTGCCTTCGATCTTCTGTCCGAACGCCTCCCCGACGATTCCATCCAGATCATACTTCCCGCGGTTGGAGGAGAGCAGGTACTCCATGAGCATGGTGTCGTCCCACGGCGGCCGGATCTCGATCCCGCGCCGGCGCGCTCCGAGGATCGCGGCTTTGAGATTGTGGGTGGTCTTGCGCTTGCCCGACGCCAGCAGCTCCCCGACGGCGGGCGTGTCGAGAGGAACTTCGCAGACAGGTCCCTGTCCCTCCCAGATCGCGACTTTCCCGTCGCGGAGATGGAACACGAAGTCGCCTCCGACGTCGGGAAGCTCCACGGTCTCGAGAACTCCGACTGGCTTCCCGTTTCCGATCAGGCTGAGCTGCTCTTTCAGTTGGCCGGAGAATTCCAGCTCGCGGAGCAGCCCGATCAGCGCTCCGCGGTCCGGTTCGGAAGTCTTGAGCGACTCCCAGTCGACGTCGACTTCGACGGCAGTGTCGATCGTGACCAGCTCCTTGCTCATGAGAATCTGATCCCGGTTCGCCAGCAGCGACTCGCGTTGTCTCCTGGCGGTGATCTCCGGGGCGTGCTCGATCGCGGCTTCGATCGAGCCGAAACGCTCGATCAGACTGAGGGCTCCCTTTTTCCCGATGCCCGGCGCGCCGGGGATGTTGTCGGAAGAGTCTCCCTGCAAGCCCAAAAGGTCGGTGATCTGTCCGGGCCCGACACCGAAAAGCTCGCGGACCTGGTCGGGACCGATCAGCAGATCGTCTTTCGATGTGTTCAGGACGAGAGTGTCCTCGGTGACCAGTTGCATCATGTCCTTGTCGATCGTGACGATCAGCGGATAGATGTTCTCCGCGCGGGCGAGGCGGGCCAGTGTTCCGATCACGTCGTCGGCTTCCTGCCCCGTGACCTCGATGGTCGGGATCGCCATGGCCTTCGAGAGCCGGCGGACATACGGGAGCTGTTCGACCAGATCCGGCGGCATCCGCTCGCGTGTCGCCTTATACTCGGGATATCGGATGTGACGCGGCGTCGGTTCGCTGCTGTCGAACACCATCGCGGCGTAGTCGGGCGGAAACTTTTCCAGCACGCGATTGAGCATGAGCAGAAACCCGTAGGTGGCGTTGGTGGGCACGCCCCGACTGGTCGCGAGGTCCCGGATCGCGTAGTAGGCCCGGAAGACCTGAGACATCGCGTCGAATACGAGGAAGACCGGTCTCTTGATCATGAATGAGCAGAAGTGTGGCGGATGGGCCACACTCTTCGAATCTTGCGGAACGCTAAGTATCTCATTTTACTAACTGACATCGTTAGGGCCGCCGATTGCACGGTTGGATTGAGTATGCACGAGCGAACCCTCGCCGATTCGATCCGCTTCGCCGGTGTCGGCCTGCACACCGGCCAGCCCGTCTCCATGGAGCTTCGGCCCGCGCCCGAGGGTACAGGCATTGTATTCCGGCGGGTCGATCTCGACGACTTCGAGATCCCCGCCGACGTATCTTCGGTCGCCCGCGTGGCCTACGCGACGACTCTCATGCGGGACGGCGTCTGGATTTCGACCGTCGAACACGTGCTCTCGGCTCTCTACGGTGTCGGCGTGGACAATGCCTACGTGGATATGGACAACCTGGAGGTTCCGATTCTCGACGGAAGCGCGCGGCCGTTTACCGACGCGATCGCCGAAGCGGGGCTCGTCACCCAGGGCCGCCTGAGAGAATACCTGCGGATCGTCCGCGAGTTCTCGGTAAACGACGAGGAGCATGGCAAGTCGCTCTCGATCTATCCCGCGGATGCGTTTGAAATCCAGTGCGCGATTGATTTCGAGCATCCGTTCATCGGACCCCAGGAGTTTTCGCTGGAATGCACCGGCGAGGCCTATTCCGCGGCGATTGCTCCCGCCCGAACGTTCGGATTCCAGAGGGATGTCGAGGCCCTCGAGAACAACGGTCTCATCCGGGGTGGATCGCTCGACAACGCGATCGTTCTCACTGCCACGTCAATGCTGAACAAGTCGCCGCTCCGGTTCAAGGACGAATTCGTGCGCCACAAGATCCTCGATTTGCTGGGAGACTTTGCGCTCATACGGCGGCCCGTTCTGGGGAGACTTGTCGCCAACCGCGCCGGCCACGCCCTGCATACGCGATTCGTCGCCGGGTTGCTCGAGAGCACCGGCCATTGGGTGGTGGAGCACGCCGCTCACTCCGCTTCGGTTCCGGGCTGATTCATTCGCTCCAGACCCGGGTCAGGGTCAGCACCTCCACGCGCGTGGCTCCGTTCTTCCGAAGGATACTCGCCACTTCATTGACCGTCGCTCCCGTCGTCATCACGTCGTCCACGATGAGGACCCTTCCGCTAACCGGGCGCGGGCATTCGAACGCGTTCCGGACGTTGTCGGCGCGCTGGCGCCGCGTCAGATCTGTCTGAGTGTCCGTCGGACGCTTCCGGCGAACGAGGTCGGACCGGACCTCGAGGCCGGCCTGGCGGGCCAGGAGTGCGGCCTGATTGTAACCGCGCCGTCGCTCGCGCTTTCGGTGAAGCGGAACCGGGATCGCGACTTCGGCGGTAAAGGGGCCGTTCCGGAAGCATGCGGCGAGTCGGCGTCCGAAAGGCCGTGCCAGCGAGACCCGGTCGTTGTATTTGAAATGATGGATGGCGCTTCGGAGCGCTTCATCGAAGACGAGCGCGTGGCGTGCAAGGTCGAAGCGCGTCTCGCCCTGAACGCAGCGGCTGCAGCGGCCGTCAGGAGATGGATGAGGGCCGCCGCATCGAAGGCAGAACGGCGGTTCGGGGGACCGGAAGCCGCCTTCGCATTCCCCACACAGAACTCCGGAACGCCACTCGCTCACCTGCTGTCCGCAGAGGACGCAGTCTGCCGGAAAGACCAGGTTCAGGATCGTGTTCAGCAAGAGAAACGTCGGCGCAGGGGAAAGAGAAGGTCAGTGTAGCATGTTTGCTAGCGGGCGTACGGCAGGTTCCGGATGATCGTCAGGGCGCGGTAGATCTGCTCGAGGACGACGGCGCGGGCCAGATCGTGGCTGAAGGTGAGCCGGGAGAGCGAAAGCCTCAGATCGCATCTGCGCTTGAGAGCATCGGAGAGACCCGCCGGACCTCCGACGACGAACACCAGATCGCGCTGTCCCTCGCCCATTTGACACTCGATGAGTTGGGCCAGTTCTTCCGAGGTGCGCTCCTGTCCGCAATCGTCGAGTCCCACGACATAGTCGGTGGCTTCGATCCGGCCAAGAATCCGTTCGCTTTCCCCGGCGATGCGCTTGCGGTCATCCGATGTGCGGGTCTCCTTCACCTCGGAGACGTCGAGCGGCAGAAAGCGACGGATGCGGGCGACATAGTCATCCGAGAGCGCGGACAGAGGCGGGTTGCGGGTCTTTCCGGTCCAGATGACGCGGAGCTTCATGCGCGCGGCGCGGCCTCTGGTACGGCCATCCGCTTCCCCTGCCTCCACAGGCGCTCCAGATCGTAGAACTCGCGGGTCTGCGGCTTGAAGATGTGGACGACGAAATCGACGTAGTCCATCAGGATCCAGCTTCCTTCGTTCTGTCCTTCGACGTGTGAAGGTTTCAGGCCCGCGCCCTTCAGCTTTTCCGCGATGTTGTCGGCGACCGCCTGCGTCTGACGCCGCGAGCCGCCCGTGCAGATGATGAACCGGTCGGTGAAGGAACAGATGCCCGTCAGATCGAGAACGACCAGGTCGGTCGCCTTCTTGTCGAGCGCCGCGTCGATGGCGATCTCCACGGGCTCGGGGAGCGCGTTTCTGGGTTTGGTAGATCGGGGCGTGGTAAGACTCCTTTCAGTGATCGGTCTGGTAGAGCCGATGTCTCTGGATGTACAGGGCGACCTCCCGCGGTACCCATTGCCCTGGATCCTGATTCAGGGCGGCGGCCTCGCGAATGCGGGTCGAGGATGCTTCCTGATGGAGCCAAGGCAGGTAGTAGACCGAGCGGGATTCAGCGCTTTCGCTCAGCGAGATTCGCATTTCCGGTTCGAGCGTTTCAAACCGGGCGATGTCCTTGCGCATGGGGAAGCCGGGTCTGTGAACGACGACAAAACTTGCCAGCGCAAACAGCCTGGCGTAATCCTTCCACTCCTCGATTTCACCGTACATATCCGTTCCGGTGACGAAGAGAAACTGCGATTCCTGGTACTGCTGATGCATCAGGCCGAGAGTGTCCACGGAATACCGGGGCCCGAGAGTATCGGTCTCGATCGCAGACACGCGAAAGCAGCTATCGGATGCGGTCGCCAGCGCGACCATGGCGAATCTGTGAAACGGGGACGTGACTTCGGAGCGGTGCTTGTGCGGAGGACAAAAGGCCGGAACGAAATGAAGCTCATCGATATCGAAAGCTTGAACCACCGACCGGGCCACCGTCAAGTGCCCGTTGTGAACCGGATCGAAGGTCCCGCCGAGGATCGCTATCTTCACGCCCCGGCCAGCTCAAGATGCTCTACGATAGCTCTTTTCAAACCGTCGAGTCCCTCGCGTGTGACCGAAGAAATTCTAACGAACTGCGCGTTTTGCTGTCCACACCATTGCGCGAGCGCATCGACGCGCTCCGGGTCGGCAGCGTCCATCTTGGACGCGACGACGATCGATGGCTTGGCCCCCAGGCCGGGATCGTGCTCGGAGAGTTCGTTTCGCAGAATACCGAGCTGTTCGACAGGATCCCGTTCCTCCCCGACCGACACATCGATCAGATAGAGGAGCAGGCGCGTGCGTTCGACGTGGCGGAGGAACTGTAGCCCGAGCCCGAGCCCTTCGTGGGCGCCTTCGATCAGGCCGGGGATATCGGCGACGACGAAGGTCCGGTAGTCGCCGGCGTCGACCACGCCCAGGTTCGGCTCCAGAGTCGTGAACGGGTAATCGGCCACCTTGGGATGCGCCGCGGAAATCGAGGAGATCAGCGTGGATTTTCCTGCGTTGGGAAATCCGACGAGCCCCACGTCCGCCAGCAGCTTGAGCTCGAGGCGGAGCTTTCGTTCCTCTCCCGGCGCGCCGTCCTCGGCCCGCTTCGGAGCCCGGTTGACGGAGGACGCAAAGCGCGCGTTGCCCCGTCCGCCGCGACCTCCTTCCGCCGCAAGCCACCGTTCGTCGGGCCGGTCGAAATCATGGAGCAAAGCCCCCGTGACTTCATCGTAGACGAGCGTGCCGACAGGAACGCGAATGACCTCGTCGGAGCCGGAGCGGCCGTGACAGTCGCTGCCCTCGCCGTGCCGGCCGCGGTCCGCCTCGAAGATCCGCCTGTACCGGAAAGGGAGAAGGGTGTTCTCGTGGGGATCGGAAACCAGGTAGATGCTGCCGCCTCGCCCGCCGTCGCCTCCGCTCGGGCCTCCTCTGGGGACGAACTTCTCCCGGCGGAACGCGATCGAGCCGTGCCCTCCCCCTCCGGCCCGGACCACGATTCTGGCTTCGTCGATGAACACGTTTTTCGGGCAAAGAAAAAGAGCCGGGCTCGCGCGAGCCCGGCTCCTCGAGACCGTCCGGATTAATTCTGGCTGGCTTCGATGCTGATGAATCGTCCCAGGCGCCCGCGATCCCGAAAACGAACCGTACCGGACACCGTGGCGAACAGCGTGTCGTCCTTGCCTATGCCGACGTTGGTGCCCGGTTTGAAGCGAGTGCCCCGCTGACGCACGAGGATCGAGCCTCCCGTGACGTACTGGCCGGCGAACCGTTTGACGCCAAGCCGCTGCGCGTTGGAGTCGCGGCCGTTTCGGGAACTGCCGACGCCTTTCTTATGTGCCATGATTCCAAATCCTTACAGCTTGATCTCGTCCACGCGGAGCTCGGTATACGGCTGCCGGTGTCCCCGGGTCCGCCGGTACTGTTTCTTCCGCTTCTTCTTGAAAACGATGATCTTCCGCGCCCGATCCTGATCGAGGACCGTGGCCCTGACCCTGGCGCTGGCCACGACGGGGTCTCCGAGGGTGACCTTCCCCTTGTCGGCAACCATGAGGACCTCGCCCAGTTCGATCTTCTTACCGACTTCGGCGTCGAGCCTCTCGACCTTCAGGGTCTTCCCCGGCTCGATCCGGTGCTGCTTGCCGCCTGACCTGATGACTGCGTACATGGAACTCGACTCCCTGTTAGGGCAAACTCCAATCATAGAGGAGACACGGGGCGATTGTCATCCTGATCTTCATCTGCCGGAAGCTGGCGCCTCGGCTCCGCCTCGTTGCCCAGCCGCACGGGAACTTAGTCGGGGCCTTTTTTATCGAAGCTGGCGCCTCGGCTCCGCCTCGTTGCCCAGCCGCACCGGAGGACCGGTGCGGCTACTTATGCGCCGAGACTGAGGGGTGGCAGCTTACGGCTTCTTCGCCTTCGGGTGTGCCTTCCTGTATTCCCTTCGAAGATGCTCGAGGCTGGCGTGGGTGTACTTCTGGGTGGTCCGCAGGCTCGCGTGTCCCAGCAGCTCCTGAATGCTCCGGAGGTCGGCCCCGTTCTCCAGCAGATGGGTGGCGAAGCTGTGGCGCAGCGTGTGAGGCGTCACCGGGCGGCCCGTCTTGAGGAGGGTCCGGTAGCGCTCGACCAGGCGCTCGACCGACCGGGCCGTAAGGCGCGTGCCTCTCAGGTTCACGAACAGGGGCACCCGGCCGTGGTCGTCGGTTCTGGTGAGTGGCCGCGCTTCGCGTCCCCGTTGGTGCCGGTAGGCGTCGAGCGCGTCGGCGGCGAACCGGCCGAACGGGACGATCCGTTCCTTCTTTCCCTTTCCGAGAACGCGGACCAGGCGTTCGTTCCAGTCCACGTCCTCTTCGTCCAGACCCGTCAGCTCGCTTACCCTGAGACCGCTGGCGTAGAGCAGCTCGAGGATCGCGCGGTCTCTCAGACTCTTCAGGCTGCTGTCGCCGGGGGTCTCGATAAGATCCTGCACTTCCAGCTCGCTGAGGTTGGAAGGCAGGCGTTTGGGCAGGCGCGGCGAGGAGACCAGACGGGCAGGGTTGGCCCGGACGCGTCCCGTGCGGACCATGACGCCGAAAAACGTCCGGATCGCCGAAAGGGTCCGCGAAACGGAGCTCTTTCCGAGGCCGTCGAGATACAGGGAGTTCAGGAAATCGCGGATCAGGAGATGGTCGACCGCGTCGAGACCGACCTTCCGGAGGGCCATGAACCGGGACAACCGCTCCAGGTCTCTCCGGTAGTTGGAGATCGTGTGCCGGGAGGCCGCCCGTTGGCGGAGCGTGGCGATGAACTCCTCCACTTCCGATTCGATCATGGTTGCTTGCCGGCCTCGATCCGTTGTCGGACGGCAGCCCGGTATGCGTCATTCAGACGTTCAGTGACGGGTCCGACGTTGCCGTCGCCGACCGGCCGCCCGTCGATCCGTGTGACCGGCATGATCCCGCGTGTCGTGCTCGTCAGGAAGGCTTCCTGACAATCCGCGATGACCTCGGGTCCGAACCGGCCTTCGACGACCGCGATGTCGATCGACCGGGCAACCTCCATCACCATGGCGCGGGTGATTCCGCGGACGATCCCGCTGTTCTCCGAAGGGGTCAGGACCTGGTCCCCGCGCACAAGACACAGGTTGGATCGTGTGCCGTCGGAGAGGTCGCCGTCCGCGTTCAGGAATATGACTTCCGACACGCCCTGGGCTGTCGCGTCGCGCGCTCCCAGAACCTGATGGATCAGGTTCCCGGTCTTGATCGACGCGATGGCCGGATCGCGCCGTCTGGTTGAAATCGCGATGTCGACGCCGGTCCGGTAAAGCTCCGCGGGATTCTCCCGGTGAGGGTTGACGATGATGATGCGTGTGGGCTCCCGGCAGCTTGCGGGATCCGGCGAGAGGGCCCCGACTCCGCGGGTGAGGATGATGCGGACGAGCCACTCTCCGCCCCCCCCCGCGCTTTCGAGGGCGCGGTCGATCTCATGGCGCAAGGCCGCCAGATCCCACGGAACCGGAATGCCCAGCGTGCCTGCGGCCTCCGAGAGGCGGCTGAAATGCTCAGCCAGCAGAAAGGGACGTCCGCCGTAGGTCCTCAGGGTCTCGTAGACGGCGTCGCCATAAAGAAATCCGTGGTCGAAGACTGAAACCGCCGCTTTGTCTCCGTCGACGAGCGAGCCGTTGACGCTCACGCGGGCTGGCACTGATCCAGCCTTTCGAGAGCCCTCTGGGCGATTCGCCGCTGCCTGTCTTTCCGTTCCGAACGGCGCGTCCCCCCGATCGGAGGGAAGAGGCCGAAATTGATGTTCATCGGAGCGAAGTGCTTCTGCGGTGTCGTGATGTACCGGATGAGGGCGCCCATCGCCGTTTCGGGGGGCGGAACCCAGGCGGGGAGCTGCCGGGCTCGCCGGGCTGCGTTGATGCCCGCGACCAGCCCGGTCGCGATGTTCTCGACGTAGCCTTCGGTCCCGGCGAGCTGTCCGGCGAAGAACACGCCCGGATCGCGCCGGAGAGAGAGCGGCGGCTCCAGCACCCGGGGCGCGTCGATATAGGTGTTCCGGTGGATCTGGCCGAGACGCAGAAACGCGGCGTTCTCGAGGCCGGGTATCGTCTGGAAAACACGGCGCTGTTCGCGGAATGTCATGCGATTCTGAAAGCCGACGATGTTGTAGCTGGTTTTCATGAGGTCTTCCTGCCGCAGCTGGACCACGGCGTAGTAGGATTCTCCGGTTTCCGGGTTCGCCAGCCCGACCGGTTTCATCGGTCCGAAGCGCAGCGTATCGCGCCCCCGCCGCGCCATCTCCTCGATCGGCAGGCAGGCCTCGAAAAAACAAGTCTCTTCGAAGGCATGAAGCTCGACCAGGTCCGCTGCGACCAGCGCATCGTAGAACCGGTCGTAGTCCTTCTTGTCCATCGGACAGTTCAGGTAGTCGCCCTCGGTGTGGCCGTACCGCGAGGCACGGAACACTCTGGAGTGATCGATCGTCCCGGCGTCGACGATCGGAGAGATCGCGTCATAGAAATAGAGGTGCTCCCGGCCGCACAGCCGGCGGATCGAATCGGAAAGCGCCGGCGAGGTCAGGGGGCCGCTGGCCACGATCGTCGTTCGGTCTTCGGGGATTTCCGTCAACTCTTCCCTATGCACCGTGATGCCGGGCTCGTTTTCGATAGCGCGTGTGACAGCCTCTGAAAAACGCAGGCGATCCACCGCGAGCGCGCTCCCCGCAGGAACGCGTTCGCGGTCCGCGATCCCGAGCAGAAGGGAGCCGGAGTGCCGCAGCTCTTCCTTGAGCAACCAGGACGCGCTGTAAGGCTGATCCGACTTGAGTGAATTACTGCAAACGATCTCGGCCAGGCGGTCGGTCCGGTGCGCCGGCGTCGTCCGGACCGGCCGCATCTCGAAGAGGTCGACGCCGAGTCCGAGTCGCGCGATCTGCCACGCGGCTTCCGAGCCCGCCAGCCCGCCGCCGATCACCGTAATCGCTTCCGTCATCGGGGGGATTATAGCAACGTGAGAAACTTACGCCGCTTCGACCGGGACCTTGTAGTCGCACGCCTCTTCGTTGCAGTACCGGAAGGTGCCGTCTCGCTTGGTGGACTTCTCGAGCAGGTAGGGAGCGCTGCATTGGGGACAGGCCTCGGCGACGGGACGCTGCCAAAGGACGAAGTCGCACTTCGGATAGCTGGAACACCCGTAGAAGACCTTGCCCTTTCTCGATCGGCGTTCGATCAGCTCGCCGTCGCAGCCGGGACGCGGGCAGGGAACGCCGACCGTCTTCGGCTTGATGTACCTGCATTTCGGATAGTTCGAGCAGGACGTGAACTGCCCGAACCGGCCCTCCCGGATCACCAGATTCGAGCCGCACTCGGGGCACGGTTCGTCCGTCGGGATGTCGGGCGCTTTGGCCCTGGCGTCGCCCGTGGCGATCTTGCGGGTCGTCTTGCACTCGGGGTAACCCGTGCACGCCCAGAACTGCCCGAACCGGCCGCGCTTCAGGGCCATCGGACGACCGCAGTTCTCGCACGGCTCGACCCCGGCTTCTTCCTTCTCCGCTCCTTCGTCTTCGCTGTCCTCCGCTGTCCGGACTTCCCTGGTGTTCGTGCATTCCGGATATCCGGTGCAGGCCAGGAAGCTGCCGAACTGCCCCCACTTGATCACCATCGGCTTCCCGCACTTTTCGCAGACCTGGTCGGTCGGGATCTCCTGCCGCTTGATGTTCTCCATGTTGAGGCGGGCTTGCTCCAGATCTTTCCCGAACTTCGAGTAGAACTCGTCGAGGGCCTCCACCCAGGTGATCTTACCCTCCTCGACTTCGTCGAGCTCCTCTTCCATGCGCGCGGTGTACTGGACGTCGAAGATGTCGGCGAAGTGCTTCACGAGCAGATCGGTGACAACCGTTCCAAGCTCCGTGGGATGAAACTTGGTCTGCTTCTTCTCGGCATACTCGCGGTCCTGGATCGTGGTCAGGATCGTGGCGTAAGTCGATGGGCGCCCGATGCCCTTCTCCTCGAGAACCTTGACCAGGCCGGCTTCGGTGTATCGCGGCGGGGGCTCGGTGAAATGCTGCACGGGATCCAGTTCCAGCAGTTTCAGGGATTCGCCTTCCGAGAGCGGGGGCAGAGCGACGTTCTCCTCGTCGGAAGACTTCTTCGCGTCGTCGTCGGTTGCCTCCTCGTAGACCTTCAGGAATCCGTCGAACTTCTGCACGCGTCCGTTCGCGCGGAAAACGTAGTCACGCGCTCCGATCTCGACGGTCGTCTGATCGTACACGGCCGGGTTCATCTGCGAGGCCACGAAGCGCGTCCAGATCAGCCAGTACAGCTTGTACTCGTCTTCGGTGAGGTACGGCCGGATCTTCTCGGGCGCGTGCTCGACGAACGTCGGCCGGATGGCTTCGTGAGCGTCCTGAGCGTCCTTCTTGCTCTTGTAGATGACGGGCTGTTCGGGCAGGTAGTCGCCGCCGTAGGATGCGGCCACGTAGCCGCGAACCATCTCCATGGCATCGTCGGAGATGCGCGTCGAGTCGCTTCTCATGTAGGTGATCAGGCCGACGCCGCCCTCTTCGCCGATCTCTTTGCCCTCATAGAGACGCTGGGCCAGCATCATCGTCTTCTTGACGGTGAACCTCAGCCGCCGGGCAGCGTCCTGTTGCAGTTTGCTCGTCGTAAACGGAGGAACGGGCCGGCGCCTCTTCTCCTTCCTGACCACGGACTGAACCGTGAACTCCGCGTTGTCGACGGCCTGGACGACATGATTGGCTTCCGATTCGCTGTGGATCTCGATGTTCTTGTCGCGGAATCTGGCCAGCCTGGCTTGGAACGGGGGCGGGGCATGCCCTTCGAGCCTGGCGCCGATAGTCCAATATTCTTCTGATCTGAACTCCCGGATTTCCCGCTCGCGCTCGACGATCAGCCGGAGAGCGACGGTCTGAACGCGGCCGGCGGAGATCCCCCGCCGGACTTTGTCCCACAGCAGTGGGCTGATCTGGTAGCCGACGAGACGGTCGAGAAGCCGCCGCGCCTGCTGGGCGTCGACCACGTTCGAGTTGATCTCCTGAGGGTTTTCTATAGCGCCCCGGATGGCCTTCGGTGTGATCTCGTTGAAAAGGACCCGCTGGATGTTGGCGCCCTTGCCGTTCAGGATCTCTTTCAGGTGCTGGCAGATGGCCTCGCCTTCGCGATCCGGGTCCGCAGCGAGGAGAATCCTGCTTGCCGACCGGGCCGCCGATCGCAGGTCTTTGACGACCTTCTCCTTGCCGGGGATCAGCTCATAGGTGGGCCGGAACTTGTGGTCGACGTCGATGCCCAGTTTGCTCTTGGGCAGGTCCATGACGTGGCCGACCGACGCCTTGACGACGTAGCCCGCGCCGAGGTACTTGCGAATCGTGTTCGCCTTCGCCGGCGACTCGACGATGACCAGAGCCTTTCCCGAAGACGCTTTCTCCCCGGACGTCTTTTTGGACGTCGCCTTCCTGGCCGTCTTCTTCGTTGTCGCGCTCTTCGTCGCGCTCTTCGTCGCGCTCGCTTTCTTCGTTGTTTTCTTCGTAGTCATCGTTCGACGCGGCGTCCCCTCGTCAGGAAAAAGAGACGAGACACATAGTTATTAAGTATTGTCATCCGAAAAATCAACAGGCTTCCAACCGCCTTTTTTGCGAACTCTCTGTTTCGAAGCGGGTTAGGGGCGACTTTTCAGACCTCATTTCGTACGTATCGGTCGCCCGCAAGTCTTCGAACCAGGCCGCGAAGCTCCAAATCGAGAATCGCCGAGTAGACTTCTGACGTCGATGCCGCGGCTTTCGAAAGCAACGCGTCCACCGGAATGTCCTCGGAGAAAGACAGGCAATTCAGGATTTCCGCCTGGCACGGCGAGAGAGTATCGGCGCCGGTTGCCTGGTCCGCCTCCCTCTCGATCAACTCTACCTTCGGCGCCAGCTCTCTGGCGATGTCCTGCCAGCCGGTGACCAGGTATGCGCCCTGTTGAATGAGCTGATGCGGGCCCAGACTCCGTGGCGAGTGGATGGGACCGGGGACCGCGAACACCTCGCGGTTGGCTTCCAGCGCCAGCCGCGCCGTGATCAGAGACCCGGACTTCTCCGCCGCCTCGACGACGACGGTCGCCAGCGACATTCCGGCCAGGATGCGGTTGCGCCTCGGAAAGTTCTGTGGGAGGGGCAGCGTTCCGAGCGGGAACTCCGAAACGAGCGCGCCGCGCTGGGTCAGGGACTCCGCCACGCCGCGATTCTCGGCGGGGTAGACGCGATCGACGCCGGTTCCCAGCACCGCGATCGAGGACCCGGAGGCGAGGGCGCCCCGATGGGCCGCCGTGTCGATGCCCCGGGCCAGTCCCGACACGACGACCACGTCCCTTTCGGCCAGATCCTGTCCGATCCGCCCGGCGCAATTGACGCCGTATGGAGTGGGCCGGCGGCTGCCGACGATCGCGATGTGCGGCTTGTCCGGATGCCACCGGGCGCCGCGTATATAAAGGATCAGCGGGGGGTCCGGGATCTCGCCGAGCAGAGGCGGATAGTCGGGGTGGCCGAGATCGACGACCCGAACCCCGAGCGAGATCGCCCGGTCCCACTCCCTGGCAGCGCGTTCGCCCGAGTCCCGCGAAGCGAGATCCCGGGCGACGTCGGCTCCGATGCCGATTTCGACCAGGTTCCTGAGGCTCATCGAATCGAGGGCCCGGGGGTCGCCCACCGCGTCGAGGAGCCGGCGGGCGCCCGCGAGACCGAGACCCGGGGTGAGCCACACTCGCAGGAACGCTCGTGTGCGTTCGACGTTTTCGCTCATGAGACTTCCGACTCTGAGGCATGCAAGCACGTTGGTGGCCAGATTCCTTCTTCGTGCAGGTTCCGTGGATTCCGATCCCCAGAGTCGCGGTTTCCGCGCCGGAGACGCCGCGGATTTCTCCACACGCCGTTTTCGAAATCGGGGGGACTGTGACAAAATATCCAGACCTTTACAGTGCTTCGGCCGACGGGGGAGGGTCATGGGAAAACGCGTAACGTTCTGGCTGCTGGCGGGCGTTCTTGTGGTCGCCGTCAGGGGGGCGTCCCAGCATCCTGAAGATGCGTTCGTGGGCCAGATCGCTCCGGAGCTCAAGACCGGCGAATGGATCAATTCGGAGCCGCTGACCCTGGAGGGACTGCGTGGAAAGGTTGTCCTGCTCGATTTTTGGGCCTGGGATTGCCCCGAATGCGCGAAGACCCTGCCCGGCCTCAAAGACCTCCACGCCCGTTACGCCGATCAGGGCCTGGTCATTATCGGCGTGCACACCCCCCGGGGGGAGTTCGAGAAGAACGTCGACGACGTCCGGAGGACGGTTACGGAAAAAGACATCCGGTATCCGGTCACGACCGATCACGAGTACCTGACCTGGCTGGACTACCTCAATAACGTGTGGCCCACGCATTTCGTCCTCGATCAGGACGGCGTGATACAGCTCAGTCACGCCGGAATCGGCCGTGACGAAGACACCGAGCGGGTCATTCAGGAACTTCTCCGGGACGGCGCCCGGTAGGAGGAGGCGTGAAAGCGCTGCTGTCGAGTTTCCTGTATCTCTCGCTGATCGCTTCTCCGGCCCGCGCGCAGTTCGACGACGAAGACTTCGTCAAGACCATCCGCGGCATAATCCGCGACCTCGCGGGCGATCCGGTTCCGGATGCGCGCGTGTTCGTCTTCACCCCCCGGAACAATCAGACGCGCACGCTGAGGACCGA
>Ga0299906_10001412_pt1 | contig 20674 bp, 16 predicted proteins | sample RVTome_14_FD_200259 | JGI IMG/M metagenome (GOLD analysis project Ga0299906, IMG submission 200259) | Soil microbial communities from uranium-contaminated site in the Upper Colorado River Basin, Wyoming, United States - RVT145D125 (version 2) ...
CGTCGCGGCGATCGACCACGGGAAAAACCGGCTGACGAAATGGCCGATCGGCGACGGCAGTCCGATCAGCCAGTCGGCCGGGCCCACGTAATCGGTCGTTGCCGCCTGGCCGGTGATGCGCCCGTAGATTTCGTTGTGCCAGAGTTCGCGTGTGAGATGGTCGGGATCGATCCGCCAGACCGCGACGACCCAGGCGCCGACGACGAGGACGACGGCCGGCAGGCCCCACCACCAGCGAAGGCGATGGACCGTTCGCCACGATCCGCCGAACACTCGCGCGGCAACGGCGGCGTAGATGATCGCCAGGAAGGCCGGCGGTCCCTTGGCCAGCCCCGCCAGCGCCACACACGACCAGAACAGAAAAAGGGGACGGGAGCCTTTTTTTCGGGGCGGTGGACAGTCTCCGGCCCGTTTTTGCACGTGAAAAAGGCTCCCGTCCCCTTTTTTCGCCAGGATCATGGTGGCCGACCACCAGGCGATGAACAGCAGCAGCGTCAACAGCATGTCCGGGCGGGCCAGGAACCCCAGTTTGAACATGGCGTAATTCGAGGCCAGGCATAGCCCGGCGAGCCAGCCCGCCTCGCCCCACCGCCGGCCCACCGGAGCGGGCCGGCCGGTGTCATCTGCTGCCGCGCGTCCGTCGTCAATCCGGTTGCCCAGTGTGACGACCATAACGAAGCACCCGACCAGGGCCAGCACGCTGGGCGCCTTGTGGGCGATCTCGCTGGAGAACCCCAGCACGCGCACGAACGGCACGGCCAGCCAGTTGTAGAGCGGCGGCTTGGTCGCCGGCCAGGCATCCTGCTCGCGCGGCAGAATCCAATGCGCCCCGCCGTGAACGATGATGTCCGTCGTGTAGCTCACCGTGCGCGGCTGGGTCTGGTTCCAGATGTCGGCCGGGCCGGCCATGCGCGCGCCGATCGCCCAGATCAGCGCGGCCAGGGCCGCGTACGTGAACATGGTGCGCAGGTTGGACCGCGGCGGCAGCGCCATGGGCGCATCATCGCGGCGCCGCCGACCGATGTCACGCCGATCGAACGCTCAGAACGGGCACGGCGCCGTGAAACGAATCGGCGCTGCCGTGCCCGGGTGGACCAGGCCCAGCGTGTGCGCGTGCAGCAACAGTCGATCCGCCAGGGCCAGAACCGCCGGCGGGGCGTACAAGTCATCGCCGAGAATCGGGTGCCCGATCTCGCGCAGGTGGATGCGGAGCTGGTGCGAGCGACCGGTGACGGGCGCGAGCTCCAGCCGCGTGCGGTCGGTCTCGCGCGACAGCACCCGCCAGCGCGTCACCGAAGGCCGGCCCCGCTCGTGATCGACAACCTGGCGCGGCGGGCTGTCCAGGTCTTTGCGGATGGGCAGATCGATCTCGCCGGCATCATCGTCGACGACGCCGTGAACGACGGCGATGTAGGTCTTGGACGCCTGCCGCTCCTGAAACTGAATGCTGAGATGGCGATGGGCCTCGGCGTCGAGGGCCAGAACGATGACGCCGGAGGTGTCGCGATCCAGCCGGTGGACGATCCTCGCCCCCGGAAACAGCACCCGGACTCTGGACACGAGGCAATCCTGCTTCGCCGGGCCGATGCCGGGCACCGACAGCAGGCCCGCGGGCTTGTCGATGGCCAGAATCCGCTCATCGCGGTGGAGAATGTCGCCGAAGCTGGTCAACATGGAGCCATCAGGGTAGCGCACCGCCGCGGAAGGGGGCGAGCGCTGCCGCCGGCCGCCTATCATCCAGTCTTTTCCGGCATCCCGTCCGCGAGTCGTCATCATGCTGAGGACCATCATCACCGTCGCGACCAACGTGATCCTTGCCGCAAGCGCGTGCGCGCAGCCGACATCGTCGTCGCCGGCCGGCGCGCAGGCCTGGCGGGCGGATGAGGCGCACGCCCTGGCCGGCCACCGGCAGCTCACCTTCGAGAAGGACTTTCTCAAGGCCGGCGAGTCGTACTTTTCGCCGGACGGGTCGAAGATCATCTTTCAGGCCATCGAGGCCGTGAAGCCGGGCGATGCGATGCCGGAGGACTTCTACGGCATGTACGTCGGCGATGTTACGCGCGACGCCGAGGGGCGCATCGCCGCCCCCGGACTGACGAACTTCCGGCGCCTCAGCCCGGCCGGCTCGGCCAACACCTGCGGGTGGTTCCATCCCCTCGAGCCGGGCGTGGTCATTTTCGGCTCGACGATCACTTCGCCCACGGCCCAGTCAGCCCCCGGATACCAGCGCGGCACGGGGCGCTACAAGTGGATGTTCCCCCCGGAGATGGACATTGTGACGGCGAATCTTGATCGCGCCGACGGCACGGCCGCGACGCTCCAGCGCCTCGTCGCCGACCCCGCGGCCTATATCGCCGAGTGCTCCTACAGCGGCGACGGCCGCCACCTGCTCTTCAACTCGCTTCAGGCCAACCAGGGCGACCTCTTCACCATCGACAGGAAGACGGGCGTGAAGACGCATCTGGTCAGCGCCCCCGGCTATGACGGCGGGCCGTTCTTCTCGCCCGATGGCAAGCGCATCTGCTACCGCTCGGATCGGCGCGGCAACAACCTGCTCCAGATCTTCATCGGCGACCTGGCCTTCGACGAAGCCGGCACGATCACCGGCCTTCAGCGCGAGTACCAACTGACCGACAACGCCAGCGTCAACTGGGCCCCGTACTGGCACCCCGACGGCCGGCACCTGCTCTACACCACCAGCGAGATCAGCCACCAGAACTACGAGGTCTACATCATCGACGCCGATCCCGGCAACCTCTCCGGGCGGCCGGGGCCGGTGAAGTACGGCACGCGCAAGCGGCGCATCACGGTGGCGGACGGCTTCGACGGCCTGCCGGTCTTCGACGCCGCCGGAACGACGATGCTCTGGACCAGCCAGCGCGGCAGTGATCGCTCCAGCCAGTTGTGGGTGGCGGACTTCGTGCTTGACATCGATGCCGCGCCCATGGAGACCGAGCCGCCCACACACACCGAGCAGCCGGGGGCGAGCGAGATCACCGTGACCGACCCCGAGACAGGCCTGATCTATCTGTACAACCCGCGCACGCACAAGTTGACGGCCTACAACCCGCTGACCCACGCGGTGCGCGAGGTGACGGATGCTGCGGAGCAGGCCAAGGCGATGCGGCTTTTTGAGGCGGCGGGGAAGTAGGCGCGTGGCATCGTCCGAGTGCAGGCCGACAGCGGCGAAGTGGATCAGGTGCGGGGGCGGTCGTGGATGCTGGAAATCCTTGCTTCGCTGGCGGTTTCGTGGCACAATGGTCGTGTGAGTTCCGGCGGCGGCCGGCGGAGGGAACACCCATGCGGCACAAGAGGGCAACGGGAATCCGCGTGATGCACTCGTGCGCGGCGGCTCTGGCGGCGGCCATGTGGCTGGGGGCCGAGGCGCCGGGGCAGGCGGGGCAGTGCCAGATCGAGAAGTTGCTGGCCTCCGACGGCGCGGCCGATGATTTCTTTGGGGGCAGCGTGTCCGTCAGCGGCGACGTGGCGGTCGTAGGGGCGTATGGCGATGACGACAACGGGACGTATGCCGGCTCGGCGTATGTCTTCCGTTTCAACGGCTCGACATGGGTCCAGGAGCAGAAACTGCTGGCTTCCGACGGCGCGGCAGGAGACAGATTCGGGCTCAGCGTGTCGGTCAGTAGCGCCCCCGGAGGCGAGGTGGCGGCGGTCGGGGCGCACGCAAACAGCATCTTGGGGCCAGGATCGGGCTCGGCGTACATTTACCGGTTCACCGGCTCTGCATGGGTACAGGAACAACGACTGCTGGCTTCCGACGGCGCGGCGGGCGGCAGATTCGGATTAGGCGTGTCGGTCAGCGGCGATGTGGCGGTGGTCGGAGCGTACCTTGACAACGCCACCGCGACCGATTCCGGCTCGGCGTATGTGTACCGGTTCAACGGCTCGGTGTGGGTGCCGGAGCAGAAGCTGACCGCAGCCGACGGCGCGGCGTTTGACCTCTTTGGGCTCAGCGTGTCGGTCAGCGGCGCCCCCGGAGGCGAGGTTGCGGTGGTCGGGGCGTATTTCAACAACGACAGCGGACTTGATTCCGGCTCGGCGTACATCTACCGGTTTGACGGCTCGACGTGGGAGCAGGAGCAGAAGCTGACCGCGGCCGACGGCGCGGCGAGTGATCGATTCGGGGTCAGCGTGTCGGTCAGCGCAGACGTAGCGGTGGTCGGCGCGTACCTCGATGACGATAACGGAAACAATTCCGGCTCGGCGTACATCTATCGCTTCAACGGTTCGGCGTGGGTGCAGGAGCAAAAGCTGACCGCGGCCGACGGCGCGGCTGGCGACGAGTTCGGCTGGAGCGTGTCGATCGGCGGCGACATCGCCATGGTCGGGGCGCGCAAGCACGACGACAACGAAACGAATTCCGGCTCGGTGTACATCTACCGCTTCAACGGCTCAGTGTGGATGCAGGAGCAGGAACTCTTTGCGCTCGACGGTGTGGCGGGCGACAGGTTCGGGAACAGCGTTTCGGTAGGCAGCAGCGTGGCGGTGGTCGGCGCGGACGGCGTCGACGACTACGGTAGCGAGTCCGGCTCGGCGTACGTCTTCAACATTTCGAACGCCTGCCCCTTCGACCTCAACGACGACGGCATCGTGGACTTCCACGACCTGGTGATCCTCATTCAACGCGGCGACTTCACGCCGGATGATGTCCGTGCACTGCTCGATTCGCGGGGGCCGTGCCCGGCCCCTGGAAACTGCGACTGCCCGCACGACTTCAATGGCGATGGTGTCGTGAACGTGTCCGATCTGCTGCTGCTCATCCGCAGCGAGCGCGGCGGCTTCGACGTGATCGACCTTCTCGCCCTGCTCGCGGCCTGGGGGGCGTGCCCGTGATGCGCCTGCCGGGGGCGGGGCGAGGAATCACCGCAGAGGCGCAGAGAACGCTGAGGTGGAAAAGAGAAAACAGAAGTGCAGACAACAGAATTGAAGACCGGGAATCCCGCGGCCTGACTGGTGATTCCGGTGTCTTGCGCCTGACTTGACTGTTGCTCTGCTCTGCGCCCTCTGCGACTCTGCGGTGACTTCTTCTCCGGTGGCGGGGGTCCGGGGGCCGGGATATCACCTCATCGCCTCCGCCCCTACCATATCGCCCGAGGGCCCATGCACGAACTCTTCGACCAGCGCCGCTATCTGATTCCCTTCCGCTCGCAGTTGCTGCCGCACATCTTCACGGATGTCCTGGTGATCGGCGGGGGGGTGGCGGGGATGCGGGCGGCGCTGGAGGCGGCCGAGGACCGCGATGTCATCCTGCTGGTCAAGGATGCGCTGGAGATATCCAGCACCGCCAGCGCCCAGGGCGGCATCGCCGCAGCCCATCACGAGGATGACTCGACCCGGGCCCACCAGGAGGACACCATGTCCGCCGGCGCGGGCCTGTGCGAGCCGCTCGTGGTCCGGACCGTGGTCGACGATGCCCCGGCCCGCATTGATGAATTGATCCACTGGGGCATGCGCTTCGATCGCGAGCCCGGCGGGGCGCTGAGCTACGGCCGCGAGGGCGGCCACCACGCTGATCGCATTCTTCACACCGACGGCGCGGCAACGGGCGCCGAGCTCGTCCGCTGCCTGGCGGCGCGCGTACGGGCGACCGACCGCATCCGCGTCTTCGACCGCTGCTTCGCCATCGACCTGCTCACCGCCGAGGGCAACGGCGACCGTGCGCGGCAACGGTACGACCGGCGCGTGCTGGGTGCGATCACGCATCATCATCGCTACGGCCTGCAGATCCTCTGGGCCAGGGCGACCATTCTGGCCTCCGGCGGCGCGGGGCGGGTCTATCGCGAGACGACCAATCCGCCGGTGTGCACGGGCGATGGTCTGGCCATGGCGTACCGCGCGGGCGCGATCGTGGGCGATGTGGAGTTCTTTCAGTTTCATCCGACGACGCTGTATGTCGCCGGCGCCAGCCGCGCGCTCATCTCCGAGGCGGTTCGGGGCGAGGGAGCCCGGCTGGTCGATCGGCAGGGGCGGCGGTTCATGGCCGAGTACCACGAGATGGGCGAGCTGGCCCCGCGCGACATCGTCAGCCGCGCCATCATCGATGTGCTGGCGCGCACGCAGGAGCCGGCGGTGTATCTGGATGTGCGGCACCTGGGCCCGGCCTTTGCGACGAAGTTCCCCAACCTCGCCGCGATCCTGAGCGCGTTCGACCTCGACCCGGAGCGCGATCTCATTCCCGTCCACCCCTCGGCGCACTACACCATCGGGGGCGTGTGGACGGACATCGACGGCCGCACGAATCTGCCCGGCCTGTATGCGTGCGGCGAATCGGCCTGCACCGGGCTGCACGGGGCCAATCGCCTGGCCAGCAACAGTCTGCTGGAGGGGCTGGTCTACGGCCGCCGCGCGGCACGGGCCGCCGAAGAAATGAAGGATGCCTCCAGCGGGCCCATCCAGATCATCAGCGACATCCGCCTCGACGAGCACGGCGAGCTGGACCTGGTGGATGTGCTCTCCTCGCTCCGCAGCGCCATGTGGCGCAACGTGGGCATCGAGCGCAACGGCACGAAGCTCAAGGACGTGGTGGACATGTTCGATTTCTGGGCCCGCTACACGCTGGCGACGATCTTCGACGAGCCCGCGGGCTGGGAGACGCAGAACCTCCTGATGATCGGCGCCCTCATCACCCGTGCCGCGCTGTGGCGGACCGAGACGCGCGGCGTCCACTGCCGCACCGATCATCCGGAGACCGATGAACGCCTCGCCGGCCATGCGCTGTGGTGCGTCGGTCGCGGCGAGCCGGCCTTCCGGCCGGTCGGGCGCCTGGAGGAGGCCGTGCCATCGCCCGCCTGACGCTTGTCATCGCGATCGCCGCTCTCGGCGGGGCGGTGGCGTGCGGGGCGTCCGGGTGCGAAACGTACCGCGTCGAGCGTCACAAGCGATCGCCGATCTACTTCAACGAGGAGTACGTCGAGGGCGGCGTGGTGACGCAGACCACGCTCGAGGATGGCACCGTGGTCTACTTCGAGCCGGTGCAGGCCTCCAGCTCGTACGGGCGAACCGGCGACAGGAAGGGGGAGCCGTTCAAGATCCGCGAGGAGTCGCCCGACGGCGAGGTGACGCTGCGGGCGCTGCTGCCGGAGCACGTGCTGATGAATCTCTTCAATTGCCTGCGCCTGGGCGAATACGACGTGCTGTACGACAAGCTGCTGTCGCGGCCGACACGAGAGGCATGGGAGTCATCCACGGGTTTCGACGGCTTCTCCGCGTACATGCAGAAGAACCAGATCGAGATCGCCCGGCTCGCGCGGCGGATGCTCGCCGGACTGCCGCACCAGGAGGTGAAGTTCACCCGGCAGGGGGACTACACCCGCTGCCAGTTGCGCCCCCAGGTGGGCGGGCAGTTCGCCTTCAAGGCGATCGATGTCGTTCGCCAGCCCGACGGGCAGTACAGACTGCACATGATCCAGTGACGAACAAGGGGACGGGCGCTTCTTTTCAACCGGGGAGCGGAACGCCATCGCCGATGGTCATCAGCAGGGCCAGGAGGTCGTCGTGGCCGCGGGCGTCGGCCCAGCGGATCGCCTCGTTGATGCCGATGGCGTGCTGAAGGGCGAAGCCCGCCTCGATCGCGGCGGGCCGGCCGCTGTGAATGAGCGTGCCGCCCACGAGCGCCGTTGCGGCGTACACGACCGCGGCGGCGGCCACGGCGCACGCGAAGCATGCGCCGGCTTCGAGCGCATGGGACCGATCGAATCGAGACACGGGAGTAGGTTTCCGAGCGTTCGTTTCCGAGACGCCCGGTTGTTCCGGCGGGAGACGACGAGGTTGCATCAGCGCGGCACGAATCGAGTCATCCGGGCGCCCGATTGGCGTCATCGTGGTGACGAAACGACACGCGGCGGGCCGATCGGCCCGCCGCGCGAGTGGTTCTCATGCGTTGCGAGGTCGCCGATCAGCTCGCGGTGGCCGAGGCCTCCTTGGGACCCTTGGGCCCGGCCGACGGCTGGTCGCCGCCGCCGCCGCCGTTCCCGTTGTCCTTGCCGTCCTTGCCGTCCTCGTCCTTGGGCATGGGCTCGGAGGAGAAGGACAGGTTCTCGGCGCCCTCCTTGTGGGTGATAACGACCTTCTCGTGCGACTTGTACTCGCCGCCGAGCAGGGCCTCCGCGAGCGGGTCCTCGATGCTGCGGCTGATCGCGCGGCGAAGGGGTCGGGCGCCGAAGTCCGGGTTGTAGCCCTTCTCGATGAGGAAGTCCTTGGCGGCCTTGTCGAGCTCCAGCCCGATGTCGCGCGTCTTGAGGCGGTTGCGCACCTTGTTGAGCTCGATGTCGATAATCGCGTAGAGGTCGTCCTTCACCAGCGGGCGGAAGACGATGATCTCATCGAGCCTGTTGATGAACTCGGGGCGGAAGAACTTTTCGCACTCCGAGAGCAGCGAGGTCTTGATCTTCTCGTAGTTCTGCACCTCGTCGCGCTTGCCGAAGCCGAAGCTCTGGCCGCCCTTGATGAGGTCCGCGCCGATGTTGCTCGTCATGATGAGGATGACGTTCTTGAAATCGACGTGGCGTCCGAACGAGTCGGTCAGGCGGCCCTCCTCCATGATCTGGAGCAGCATGTTGAAGACGTCCGGGTGGGCCTTCTCGACCTCGTCCAGCAGCACGACGGCGTAGGGGCGACGGCGGATGCGCTCGGTGAGCTGGCCGCCCTCCTCGTAGCCGACGTAGCCGGGCGGGGCGCCGATGAGCCGCGAGACGTTGTGCTTTTCCATGTACTCGGACATGTCCAGGTACACGAGGGCGTCGGCGTCGCCGAACATGAACTCGGCCAGGGCCTTGGCCAGCAGCGTCTTGCCCACGCCCGAGGGGCCGATGAAGATGAACGAGCCCATGGGGCGGGCCGGGTCCTTCAGGCCGGAGCGGGCCTTGCGGATCGCCCGAGCCACGGAGACCACGGCCTCGTCCTGGCTGACCACGGACTTGTGCAGCTCTTTTTCCAGGTGGAGGAGGCGCTCCGATTCGTCCTTGCCGAGCTTGGTGAGCGGCACGCCGGTGATCTTGGAGACGACCTCGGCGATGACATCCTCATCGACGATGCCGTCCACCTCGTTCATGCGCTCGCGCCATTCCTTCTGGAGCTTCTCCTTCTCGGCGCGGAGCTTTTCCGCCTGGTCGCGCAGCTCGGCGGCCTTCTCGTAGTCGGCGTTCTTGACCGCCTCGTCCTTCTGGATGGAGAGCATTTCGATCTGCTCTTCCAGGTCGGCCAGGTCCGGCGGCTTGGTCATGCTCTTGAGGCGCACGCGGGCCCCCGCCTCGTCGATCACGTCGATCGACTTGTCGGGCTGGACACGGCCGGGGATGTAGCGGCCGGACAGCTCGACCGCGGCGCGGAGGGCGTCGTCGGTGATCTTCACGCGGTGATGGTCGGCGTAGCGCTGGCGCAGACCCTTGAGGATCTCCAGCGTCTCCACCGCGTCCGGGGGATCGACGGGGATGGACTGGAATCGCCGCTCCAAAGCGGAGTCCTTCTCGATGTACTTGCGGTACTCGTCGAAGGTGGTGGCGCCGATGCACTGGATCTCGCCGCGGCTGAGCGCGGGCTTGAGGACGTTGGAGGCGTCGATGGCGCCCTCGGCGCCGCCGGCCCCGACCAGCGTGTGCAGCTCGTCAATGAAAAGGATGACGTTCTTCGCCCGGCGCACCTCGTTCATGACCGCCTTGATGCGCTCCTCGAACTGTCCGCGGTACTTCGTGCCCGCGACCATCATCGCCAGGTCGAGCACGACCACGCGACGGTCGCTCAGCAGGTCCGGCACGTTCGAGGTGACGATGCGCTGGGCCAGGCCCTCGACGATCGCGGTCTTGCCCACGCCCGCCTCGCCCAGGAGCACGGGGTTGTTCTTGGTGCGGCGGCAGAGAACCTGGATGAGCCGCTCGATTTCGTTCTCGCGGCCGATCACCGGGTCCAGCTCGCCGCTCTTGGCCAGCTCGGTCAGGTCGCGGCCGAAGCTGTCCAGGGCCGGGGTCTTGCTCTTGCCGCGGCGCGGCGTGGCCGCGGGCTCGCCGCCACCGCCGCCGGACGGCTCGATCTCCTCGGGGGCCTCGTCCGACTCGACGCCCGCGCCCAGGAGGTTGAGCACCTCCTCGCGGACCTCTTCGAGCTTCAGGCCGAGGTTCATGAGCACCTGGGCGGCGACGCCGTCGTGCTCGCGCAGCAGGCCGAGCAGCAGGTGCTCGGTGCCGACGTAGTTGTGGTTGAGGCTGCGGGCCTCCTCGATGGCGTACTCGATGACCTTCTTGGCCCGCGGCGTCTGGGGCAGCTTGCCCATGGTCACCATGTCGGGCCCGGACTTGACGAGTTTCTCGACTTCGAGACGGACCTTCCGCAGATCGATGTCAAGGTTCTTGAGGACGTTGGCGCCGACGCCGGAGCCCTCCTTCACGAGCCCGAGGAGAATATGCTCGGTCCCGATGTATTCGTGGTTGAACCGCTGGGCCTCCTGGTTGGCCAGGGCCATCACCTTGCGGGCCCGATCGGTCAGTCGCTCAAACATGGTGCTTCTCCAGGGCCGCGGGATGCCTGCCGCCAGGCCGGCATCCCCCTGCGTGGCGGACGCCCAACTGTAGCGGCGCCCGTGAGGGCTATCTACGAGGCGATGGCCCTCGATTGGCGGGGGGCAAGGGCCGTACCATTTTTCGGTTGGACACTGCCCGAGGATGATAATTTCGCGGCAGTTCAGCGGTTATTGCAGATGATGTCTGTCGGATGATCCCGATCGAGCATGCCATTTTGGCGGACCGGAAACTGGCGTGGACCGTCGCCCTGCTCGGGGCGCTCGGCGCCGCGGCGTTCGTCCCCGGCGCGACGGCGCAGGATCCTCCGCCGGAGACCGAACAGGGCGGCGACGCAGGCGAGCCCGAGCCGCCACGCGACGACGATGATGCGATTGTCGAGCTGGCCGAACCGGTCCGCGTGCGCTTCCGCATGGTCGACGGCGTGCGCGTCACCGGCGATGCGTCATCGTGGAGCCGGCGATGGGTCGACGGCAGCTTCGGCCGCCGCGAGTGGTTCGAGATCGACGCCCGCGATGTCTGGGACACCTACCGCCGCCTCATGGACGTCGACGATGCGCGGCAATGGGTGGGCCTGGGCCGGGCGCTGCTTCGCTGCGCGCTGGACCAGGAGGAATTCGCCGCGCGGATCCGCGAAAACGCCGAGCGGGCCTTTCATCGCGCGCTGGAGCTTGACCCCGCATCGGCGGAGGCGATCGAGCGGGCGCGGCACGACATCAATCGCCTCGGCGCTGAGCGCGAGGCCCTGCGCAAGGCCGTCGAGGCGGAGAAGCTCCAGACGCTCAGCCCGGAGGCCGGCGAATGGCGGCCGCAGGCGTGGCCGGAGCTCACCCAGGAGGAGCAGAACGCCGCCGTGCTCGCCATGCGGGAGGAGGCGGCGAAGATCCTGGGCAAGGTCGGGCTGGACGTGGTGCCGGTGGAGACGGAGTACTTCCTGTTCTATTCCGACATGCCGCGCAAGGAGACGGCGCAGTGGGCGCGGGAGCTGGACAAGATGTATGCCAGGCTCGCGGAGATCTTCGACCTGGCCGACGGGCGGAACATCTTCTGGGGCAAGGCGGTGATCATGGTCTTCAACGACCAGGACCGCTTCCGGCTGGTCGAGGCCCAGGCCTTCAATCATCTCGCGAATCCGTGGGCCGCCGGCTTCTGCCATCAGCGCGGGCCCATGGTGTTCGTCAACTTCTACCGCCAGCCCAACGACTTTGATTTCGCGGCGGTGCTCGTGCACGAGACGGTGCACGGCTTCATGCACCGCTACCTGACGCCCGTGCGTCTGCCGACCTGGGCCAACGAGGGCTTCGCGGAGTATGTGGCGTCGATCTCCTTCCGCCAATCGCCGGTCGATCGCGGGCGGCGGGAGCAGGCGCTCGGCTTCGTGCGCGCGGGAGGCGATGTGGGGTCGATCCTGGCCATGGACTATCGCGACAACACCTGGCCGGGGCCGGACTCGATCGGCTATTCCGTGAGCTACCTGCTGGTGAGTCTGATGATCCAGGACCGCCCGCGCAACTTCGGCAGGTGGGTCCAGGCCGTCAAGCAGGGCAAGGAGTGGCGGCAGGCGCTGGTGGAGGACTTCGGCGCGGACGGGCGTACGCTCATCGATCGCTTTGTCCGCTATTTCCAGGTCAACGACTAGGGGCAGCGGCGTTCGGGGCGCATGCAAAAGCCCAGGCATCGCGATGCCTGGGCCGTGTTGTGGTCCATCAAGGGTGGATCGGAACGACTTGAGCGATCAGCGCCCGCCGCCGCCGCGCGTCGGTCCGCCCGATTCGCCGCCGTCTCCGCCGCGCTGGCCGCCTCGCTGTCCGCCGCGCGCCCCGGCGTTGACGACGCGCTGGAACTGCTGGAGCTGCTCCTCGCTGAGCACGGTCTCCATGCCTTCCAAGAGCTTGGTGCGGGCGTCCTGCATCGCCTGGCGCATGGACTCGCGGTCGGTCGAATCGCGCATCTTCGAGAGGTCGGCGACGTACTGCTCGACGGGCTTGAGGGCGGTCATGGTCTTCTCATCGCCGAGTTCGAACCCGACGACGGCCAGAGTCATGCGATCCCAGTTGGCGCCGGTGGCGAACGCGCCCAGGGTATTCATGGCGTGCTCCAGGGGCTTGTCGTCGAGCACTTCATCGAGAGCCGTGCGCAGTTTCTCGCGCTCGGCCTCGATTCGTTCGCGCATGGCCTGCGGGTCGCCGCCGGCCCCGCCGCCCGCGGCGCCGCCGGCGCCCCCGGCGCCGCCCCGTCCCTGTCCCTGGCCCTGGCCTTCGCCGCGCCCCTGACCACCGGCGCCCGCGCCGCGGCCCTGTCCGCCGCGGCCTTGTCCGGGCATGATGTCGCCGAGCGACTTGCGGGCATCGACATAGATCTTGGTGACCTTGCCAGTCTGCTCCTCATCGAGCTTGACGCCCACGGCGTAGCACTTCGCCTGGAGCGTCCAGGCCTTCTCCAGCTCTTCGGCCGTGGGCTGAGGCGGGCGCTGCGGCCGGGTCGGGGCGTCATCCTGAGCAACGGCCGGCAGTGTGATGAGCGTCAGGCACAAACCGGCGACGATTCGATGAATGGTGCGCATGAGAGTCTTCTCCTCGAGTGGGGATCGATCATCGGGGACGCGAACATACGAAGTTCGACGCCCGAACCAGCACCGCGGCACGCACAACACGCCGACCATGGATGATCGGCCGCGGGCGTTTCCACCTCCGACCAGAGTCGTCGAGGGTGTCAACCTGTCCGCCGCGATCCCCATTATCACCGGAATTGGAGCCGCGCGCACAGCACTCCCGCACAGGATGCGAACGAACCCCGGAAAAAAAGACTCCCGACCCATTTTCTACTGCACCCGGCCGTCGTGGAGGTGGACGATGCGGTCGGCGCGGCGGGCGATGGCTGGGTCGTGGGTGACCATGATGATGGTCAGCCCGGCGGCGTGCTGCTCGGCGAGCAGGTCGAGAATGCCGCCGCCGGTGGTTTCATCGAGATTACCCGTGGGCTCATCGGCGAGCAGGATGCGCGGCTGGTTCATCAGGGCCCGGGCGATGGCCACGCGCTGCCGCTCGCCGCCGGACAGCTCACGGGGGCGGTGTTTCAGGCGGTGGCCGAGGCCGAAGGATTCCAGCAGCGACTGGGCCCGTTCGCGCAGATGCCGGCGCTGGGCGCGGTAGCGAATCTCCTCGAAGACCAGGCCGGGCACGACGCCCGCGGTCAGCAGCAGGTACCAGTACCACGGCGCTGGATTGACCAGGCCGGCGAGCATGGTGTTCTCCATGACGTTCAGTTCCGGCAGCAGGTGGTAGAACTGGAAGACGAAGCCCACCGACTGGTTGCGGTAGTCATTGCGGCGGGTGCCGCTGAGGCCGCTGAGGGGAAGGCCCTCGAAGAAGACATCGCCGAAGGCGTAGCCGCACTCCGTGCAGACGGGCGATGCGCCGATCGGGTAGTCGCAGCTCGGGCAGATGCCGCGCCCCATACGGCGCCGTCGTCGCCTCAGGGAGACATCGCTGGCGAGCAGACGCGAGCTGGCGTCGGGCTGATCCAGGTCACCCAGCAGGTGCAGCAGCGTGCTCTTGCCTGAGCCGGACGAGCCAAGGATGGCGACCCATTCGCCGGTGCGCACGGCGAGCGAGGCGCCCTTGAGCACGGGCACATCCACGCGCCCCAGGCGGTAGGTCTTGTGCAGGTTGCGGGCCTCCAGCAGCCAAGCCACGGGCGGTTGACCGGAGCGTGCAGCGCCCTTTGCGGCGGCCTTCCTCTGCTGCGCGGTGGTGGCGGTGGAGTCACTCATAGTGCAATGCCCGCACGGGATCGACATCCGCCGCCTTCGCCGCCGGCAGGAACGCCCCGATGAGACTGAACAGCACCGCGCCGGCCATGGTGAACAAGGCGCTGTTCAGGTCGACGGTGTTGGGGATTTCCGAAAAGTAGTAGACCTCGGGGTTCCAGATGAGCACGCCGCCGATGTGGATGAGCCAGGCCACGGCCGACGTGGTGATGAGCAGGGCCAGCGTGACCAGCGAGCCCAGCACGGGCGGCATGAGGCGGCCGGAAAGGGACTTGTAGATCGTGGCGCCAAGAGCGATGAGGGTCAGGATGCCGAGCATCACCGCCATCCACTTCGGCGGGTCGCCCATGGCGTTGTGGATGGGATTGATGTTGGTCACCACCAGCGCGCCCATGCCCAGTCCGGCGATCGCCCCCAGCGTCCCCACGATCAGGCCGTAGCGCAGGAAGATCCACGAGATCCCCAGGCGCGAAGCCCCCACGCTGCGCAGGATGCCGATGTCGCGCGTCTTCTCATAGACGATCGCCCAGAAGATCGACAGCACCAGCCCGGCGCACACTACGTACACCAGCGAGAAGAGCGTGCGCATCAGCTCCCGCTCCTTCTCCACGGGGCCGATGAACTGCGACTGCTGCTCCTCCCACGTCTGGATGTTCACGCCGAACGTGGGCGGCTTGACCAGCGCGGCATCATCGACGAGCAGATCGTCCACGAACCGGTCGTACACGGGCTGGATCGCATCGCGCAACTGCTCGGGGGTGACGTTTTCGGCGGCACGGACCAGCACCATCGTCGCCCGCGCCGGATCGACGCCCACCACCTCGGATGCCGGGTCGTACTCGTCCCCGAGAATGTCGTGGGCGTTGAGCTGCGTCAAGCGCTGGGCCTCGGCCAGGGGGATCATCACCCGCATGTCGTCGATCAGAAACACGCCCGACTGAAATTCGTTGGCGACGGGGAAGATGCGGCTCTCGGGATCGGACATCCCGCTGCGAACTGGGATGGTGGTCAGGGTGACGGCGTAGCGGGGCATCCACCACTTCCCGCCGTGCGTGTCGTAGGCGCCATCGCGCAGACGCGTGTTGCCCTCGGACACGTGCATGCCCAGGACGATGGCCGGCTCGCCCGCCGCGCCCGAGGTCAGCGAGAGGCCGTCCTGGAGCACGCGTTTCCGGTCCAGGAGGCGTGCGTCGTTTCCGAGCAGGTCGCCCAACTGCGCTGCGGTGAGCGTGTCGCGGATGAGCTGGACCTGGTTGCGCATCGCGTAAAAGACTCGGTCCCAGCGGATATCGCGATTCTCGGCGACCATGCGGCGAATCTCGTCATCGGGAATGCGCCCGGCGCCGGCGGGCCGTTCGGCATCGGAGACCCAGCGGACGAGGTCAAACTTCTGCTCGGCGGTCAGCCAGCCCAGCACGGTCTCCTGGTTCTCCAGCAGCACATCGTTGAAGAGCCGCAGCCAGTGCTCATCGGACAGCTCCGTCCAGTGGATCGTCTCGGCGTAGCCCGTCACCTTCGCGAAGCTCTCCGGCTCCACGCCCCAGAACTGGACCATCTCGGTCTGCTTGTCCGGCCCGTCGGGGTAGGGCATCTTGAGCAGGCAGAGACTGTCCACCACGGGCGTCGCGGCCTCGGCCTCGGGCAGCGCCTCGACCATGGCGATCAGCCGCTCGTAATGGGGAATGCCCGAGACGGGGTATGAAATGACCACATCGCCCATGAGCGTGCGCCCGGAGCTCTTGACCATGTTCAGGAAGCCGGTCATCACGGAGACGACGATGATCACCAGCGCCACGCACATCGCCACCGCCGCCACGGCGATGAACGGAATGATGCGGCTGGTCAGGTATCGGTTGGTGAGCAGGGCGTGGTACATGGGCAGGTGGCTGCTGACAGGTGACAGGCGGCAGGTCGACCGTCCGGGGGGCGTCGAAGTGTAGCGGGAGCGACACGCCCGCAGCGTCTGAGGGACACATCGGCCGGGCGACGGATGCCGCTGGAGTCGCGGGCAGGCCCCATCACACCCGCCGCGCCAGACGCTCGATGAGCGCCCGCGGCGCGCCGATGTCCACCACCTCCACCCGGCCCGCATAGGGCCTGGCGCGAGCCTGAAGCAGTCCGCTCTTCATGGCCACGAAAGTCGCGGTGCGGTCGGCCCGGACGGCGTCGCCCAACGGCCGGCCGGTGTCGCAATCGAGCCCGGAGGGCACATCCACCGCCAGCACGGGCCGTCCGGCGCAGTTGAGCCACCGGACGGCCTCGAGGGCGGCGCCTTCGAGCGGCCGATCGAGACCAGTCCCGAAGATCGCATCCACGATGAGGTCGAACGATGCGGCATCGCCGATCTCCTCGATATCGACCCTTGGCATGCCCATGTGGCGGCAGATCGACGCATTGATGCCCGCATCGCTCGCCGGGCCCGGCTCGCCGAGCGCGGCAAGCCGCACCTCGACGCCCGCGTTGACCAGGTGTCTCGCCAGGGCGTAACCATCGCCGCCGTTGTTGCCCCGGCCGCACACCACGAGCGCGCGGGGTGGGTCATGGGCGGCGTCCCGCAGCATGTCCAGGGCGATCACGGCAAGGCCGCGGGCGGCGTTTTCCATCAGGACGATGCCCGGAATGCCGTATTCCTCGATGGCGGACCGGTCGACCTCGCGGACCGAATCGCGATCGAGCACGATGGCGGCGCCGGCGGACATGGTGGAAGTGTATCAGGGTCGTGTTCGCGTGCTGGTCAGGCCCGCGGGCCGGCCATATCGTGCATGGCATGACGCCACTGACGGCGACAGCGTGGATTCTGGCGTCGCTCTGCGTCATCGCGCTGGGGTACTGGGTGGTGGTCGCCGTCCGGGTGCACCGGATGATGGCGATCGATCCATCCGTGCGCAAGGGCCTGCGGGCGGCGATGCCGGAAGGCGGCTGGCCGACGCTGAGCGTGATCGTGCCGGCGCATAACGAAGAGGCCATGATCGACCGCTGCGCCGAGTCGCTTCGGGCCCAGGACTATCCGGATATCGAGATCATCTTCGTGTGCGACCGGTGCACGGACGAGACGGTCGCGCGAGCGCGTCGGCACGCAAAGGAAGATGCCCGGGTCATTGTGGTGGAGAACGATGCGTGCCCGGCGGAGTGGGCCGGCAAGTGCCACGCAGCGCAGATCGGCGCTGCGAAGGCGACCGGCCGATGGCTGATCTTCACGGATGCCGACACGCAGTTCGACCCGTCGCTCTGCCGCGCCGCCGTAGGTCTGGCGATGCAGGATGGACTCTCGCTCTTGAGCCTGCTCACCACGCTGGCGACGCGCCATCGCTTCGAGCGCATCGTGCAGCCGGTGGCCTCGATGAACCTGGTGCGGCTGTATCCACTGCGCCGGGTCAATCGTCTCGTCCGCCCGCGGCCGTTCGCCAACGGACAGTTCATGCTCTTCGACCGGGCGGTGTACGACCAGGTGGGCGGGCACGCGGCGGTGCGCAATGACCTGCTGGAGGACATCGCCATCGCCTGGGTCGTGTCCAGGGCCGGCGGCCGGGTCGGCGTGTATTTTGCGGACGGCATGCTCACCTGCGCGATGTACGAGTCCTTCGCCGCATTCCGCACCGGGTGGAAGCGCATCTACATCGAGGCGTGCCACCGCAAGCCGGCGCGCCTGCGCAAACTCGGGTGGAGCGCGATCACGGCCGGCGTGGTCGGGCCGCTGGCGCAGCTCGCGGCGGTCGGTGCTGCGATCGCCCTGTGGCCCGTCGATGCGCCCCTCGCCGCGATTCTGCTGTCCGTCGTGGCGACGGGGTGGATCGTGCAGTTCGCAACGCTCATGCGCATCTTCGGCATCAGCGGCGCTCCCAGGCTGGCCGCCTTCGGCTATCCGCTGGGCAACTACGTGGTGGGGCGGATCATGCTTGAAGCGGCCCGCGACCTGTCCCGCGGCCGGCCGATTCTCTGGGGCGGGCGCGAGTATGTGCTGGAGGCGCGATGACGGGGCCCGGGATCACTCGCGCAGAAGAATCCGAATGGTGACCTCCGCGGTCGCGCCGGCGGCCAGCGCCTCGAGACGCTTCCCTGCCGCGCGCCAGCGATAAAGACTGGCGGTGATCGCCGCATCGATGTTCAGCGCGCCCGAGGACTCGATGATCTCAGCATGGGCGGGCCGGCCGTCGCGTCCGAAGCGGATCAGGCACAGCGGGTTGCCCGGCGCCGAGGTGAGCAGTTGCAACGTGGTGAATTCCGGCTTGCGCGGCTGGATCTCCAGGCCCGGCGAGGCAAGCGGCTTGCCGATCTTCCAGTGTTCCGGCGAGGCCTCGATGACCGAGGTCGGATCGGACTCCTTGTCTGCGGCATCGCCCGGATCCCGCGGTGTGGCGGGAGCCGGCTCGGCGGCCGGCGCAGGCGGCTTCTCGGCGCCCGCCGGCGCGGTCTGGGCCTTGTCGGCGGGCGGAGTGACGGCGGCTGGCGCGGCGGCGGCAGGGACGGCCTGGCCCAAGGCATCGAACAGGCGGCGCATCGCGATCAGCCGGTCGAGATCGATCGACGCCGGCGGCTCGGTCGCCTCGTCGGCCGACGGCGGCGACTCGGGCGCGGGCGCCTCGGCGGGCGTGGGCGCCGCCGCCGGAGTGGCGGCGGCGAGCGCCGGCTCCGGCGCGGGCGACGAGACCGGATCGTCGGTGAAAGCAGCCTGGTCCATCGCCGCCAGGGCTGCGATGTGCTCCTGGTACTGCTCGTATCCGACCCATGTCAACGAGGATGGCGTGTCCACATCCAGGCCCAGGTGCGTCTGCTCCTCCTGCGGAGCGTCCGGCGGCAGCATGGTCTCCGGATCGAACCTCGCTTCAAGGTAGGGCAGACGCCGTTGCTGCGAGAGCATCGTCACAATCGCCGGCACGATCAGCGACAGGTGGACGCCGACCGACAGCACGAGCCCGGTGAGCAAGGTCAGGTTGGATCGACGCACGATCATCGGTGCACCGAGCGGCCCTGTGTGGGCGTTGATCACTGCGGCGGCGGGAGGGATGACGCTCCGTCATCCGACGGCCGGCCCACGAGCTTGATATCCAGGCCGGCGTAGATCAGGCGGTCGTACAGCTCGAGAAAGCGCGGCAGTCGGTCGGTCTCGCCGCGCTCATCCGCCGCGAGGTAGATCACCGTCTCGGGCTCGTCCCGCACGGCCTGCTGCAAACGCGGGACCACCTCCTCGAGCTCGATGGGGCGGCGGTCGAGGAACAGCCCGCCCGCCGAGTCGAGACTCAGCGTGACGGCCGGGACCGGCGTGGCCGGTTGGCCGGAGGCGAACTGCTGCATCTGCATCGGCAGCATCTCGGCCCGGACCATGAGGACCATGGCGTAGATGAAGAAGGTCAGCAGCAGGAAGATCACATCGATCAGGGGCATGATCTCCACGCGGAATTCGTGCTGGCTGCGGCGGAGTTGCAGCATATGGGTGAATGGTAGGCGGCGGCGGGGGAGGGGCGGTCAATCGTGTGCCGCGCCTTCGACGCGAAGGGCGAGGCATGGCGCCACCGGCGTTGGGCGATCGCCCTAGACCCCGAGCTGGAGCGATGCCAGGGAGGTGCTGATGTCGTCGGTGAAATCGAAGATCTTGTCCAGGCCGGTGATGAGGATGACGGACCAGACCTGGTCGCACACGGCGCAGATGCGCAGTCGCTTCTTGTTCGCGAGCACCGACTTGCGCAGCTTCAGGAGCTGGGCGATGTTCGTAGAGTTGACGTAGGTCACCGACTTCATGTTCACGATGATGTCGTGTCCGTCGCCGCCCCTGGCCTCCAGGCGCCGTTGCAGCGCATCCATGTCCTCGGAGAAGGCGGGCTCGTCGTTGAGCTCGGCGATCAGGATGTCTTCGGACCACTCATTGATGGGCATGATCTGCTCCTGCTCGCCCCCCACCCCCGTTGCCGGCACCCGGATGCCGCGGCCGGACGGGCGGCCGGATGATGAATCGCCACGACAAGATACCACGGCGACGAGGATTGGGGAATCCCTCACCGCGGGATCGAGCGGTCGCATCGGCCATCGTCAAGGCACGCCTGCGGCATCGCCCCCGGGCTCTCCCCCGGACTCTTCCCCGAATTCTCCCCTGGACTCGCCCCCGGACGCGCCCCCGGACGCGCCCCCGGACGTGCTGGCCAGCGGCTCAGCCGCGCTCTCGTCATCGGAGTCCGCCTCGACGATGCGGGCCGCGGCGATCACGCGGTCGTCTTCCTTGAGCGTGACCAGACGGACACCCTGGGTGTTGCGCCCGTAGCGGCTCACGGCCCCGGCGCTGATTCGCACTGCCATGCCGCCTTCGCTCATGAGGACCAGCCCGTCGGATTCCGCCACGCAGCGGATGGCCACGACCTGGCCATTTCGCTCGGTGGTGCGGATATCG